>Ga0307500_10000064_pt1 | contig 32470 bp, 26 predicted proteins | sample 14_S_MG_FD_201362 | JGI IMG/M metagenome (GOLD analysis project Ga0307500, IMG submission 201362) | Soil microbial communities from Populus trichocarpa stands in riparian zone in the Pacific Northwest, United States - 14_S | ecosystem: Environmental > Terrestrial > Soil > Riparian zone > Trees... | reverse complement strand
CCGGGGCAAGATGGTTTTCGTCGCAGGCCAGATCGGCTGGAACGAACAATGCAAGTTCGAATCCGACGATCTGGTGGAGCAGACCGGCCGCACCCTGAAAAACGTCGCAGCCGTGTTGCGCGCCGGCGGCGCCGGGCCTGAGCATATCGTGTCGATGACCTGGTTCCTGCTCGATCGGAAGGAATATTCGGCGCGCTTGAAGGAAATCGGCGTGGCCTATCGCGACGTCATGGGACGGAACTTTCCGGCCATGACAGCGCTGCAGGTATCGGGGCTGATCGAGGATCGCGCCAAGGTCGAAATCCAGGCGATTGCGATGATTCCCGACTAGATGGACTGACAGCGCGACGCCGGACACGGCGCCAGTACAGGAGGGCGGCATGGCAACGAAAGCTCGTGAAAACCATCGTGAAGACGTGGCCGGACGGGCCAATGTCGAGGACACGCCTGAACTGCTCGCCTACTACGACGAACTCGAAAGGCTGGAGGCCGGCGCGCTCTGGACGGTAGCGAACAAGATCGAGCCCTGGGCGCCCAAATCATCGTCCGTTCCGGTGCTTTGGCGCTACGAGGACCTTCGCGCCCATGTGTTGCGCTCCGTCGAACTGGTATCACCCGAGAAGGCGGGACGGCGCGTCATCTATCTGAACAATCCCGGCCGCCGTGATCACGCCGCCGCGGTCGGCTGGCTCTATTCGGGTTTGCAGGTGATGCATCCGGGCGAGGTCGCGTCCGCCCACGCCCATTCGGCATCCGCGCTTCGGTTTATCATGGAAGGCGAGGGCGCCTACACCATCGTCGACGGCCACAAGATGACGCTCGGCGCCAACGACTTTGTGCTGACGCCGAACGGCACCTGGCACGAACACGGCGTCTCCGGCGACGGCACGCCGTGCATCTGGCAGGACGGCCTCGACATTCCCCTGGTCAACACGCTCGAAGCCAATTTCTACGTAGTCCACCCCGACCTGCAGCAGAGTGTCGGCTATCCCGTCGACGACATGACCCACACCTGGGGCAATCCCGGTCTACGTCCGGCGGGCGCCGAATGGTCCAAGGGATATTCGCCGCTGTTGAAATATGAGTGGGGTCCGACCTACGAGGCGCTGCAGCGCTACGGCAAAGCCACTGATGGATCGCTGTATGACGGCGTTCTCATGAATTATGTGAACCCGGTGACCGGTGGCCCGGTGATGCAGACGATCGGTGCATCGATGCAGATGCTGCGGCCGGGCGAGAGCACGCGCGCGCATCGTCACACCGGCAGCTTCATCTATCAGGTCGCCAAGGGAAGCGGTCACTCGATCATCGACGGCAAGCGTTTTGACTGGAAGGAGCGCGACATCTTCTGCGTTCCGTCCTGGGCCTGGCATGAGCATGTGAATGCGTCGGCCAGCGCGGACGCCTGCCTGTTCACCTTCAACGACCTGCCGGTCATGCACGCGCTGGGGCTCTATCGCGAGGAAGCGTTTGGCGACAATGGCGGCCGGCAGCCGCTCGTAGCCTAGGAGATATTCGGTGCGTCTTGTTACCTATCGCAGCAACATTGAGGCTGCTGCCCGTCTCGGCGCGATTGTCGACGATCTCGTGGTGGACGTCGAGAAGATCGGCCAGCATGCCGGGGTCTCCCTTCCTTCATCGATGCTCGACTTCATCGATCTGGGGCCGCCCGCATTGGCGGCCCTCAAGAAGATATTGAACGAAGGCAAGGACAGCTGGCCGGTGGGTGCGGCCTTGCCGTTAGCAAATGTCAAGCTGCTGGCGCCGATACCGCGTCCGCGCAAGAACATCTTTGGCATCGGCCTCAATTATGTCGAGCACGTCGCGGAATCGTCGCGCGCGCTGGACACGGCAAAGGACCTGCCCAAGCAGCCCATCATCTTCTCAAAACCGCCGACCAGCGTGATCGGGCCGGACGAGGCCATTCATCACAACAAGGCGATCACACAGCAGCTCGACTGGGAAGTCGAGCTTGCCGTGGTGATGGGACGAACCGCGCGGCGGGTGTCGGAAGCCGAGGCACTCGGCTTCGTGTTCGGCTATAGCGTGATGATCGACGTCAGCGCCCGCGACAATCGCCGCGCCGGCCAGTGGATCTATTCCAAGGGGCAGGACACCTACGCGCCGTTCGGGCCGTGCATCGTCACGGCAGATGAAATCACCGACCCGCATGCGCTCGATCTCTGGCTGACGGTGAACGGCGTCGAGAAGCAGCGCTCCAACACGCGCCACATGCTGTTCAAGGTGCCGCTCCTGATCGCGGATATTTCGGCGGCGATGACGCTGGAGCCGGGCGACATCATCGCGACCGGCACGCCCGAGGGCGTCGGCGCCGGGCGCTCTCCGCAGGAATGGCTGTGGCCGGGTGACGTGGTGGAAGCGGAAGTCACCGGCATCGGGCGGCTGCGCCATCCTGTCGTGGCGATCTGAGAGGCCGGCATGATCTTCGACATGGAGACGCTGGAGGCGCAGAACCGCTACAAGATCCTGACGGCCACGGTGACGCCGCGGCCGATCGCCTGGGTTACCACGATCTCCGCGAGCGGCGTGATCAATGCCGCGCCGTTCAGCTTCTTCAACGTGATGGGACATGAGCCGCCCACGGTCGCGATCGGACTTCTGGCGGGCTCGGAGCGCTTCAAGGACACAGCAGCGAATATCCTCGATACCGGCGAATTCGTCGTCAACCTGGTCGCCGAGAGCAACGCCGAGGCGATGAACATCACCTGTATCGACGCGCCGCCGGAGGTCGACGAATTGACGCTGGCCGGGCTGACGCCGGCAGCCTCGCAGGCGGTGCGCCCGCCGCGCATCGCCGAATCGCCGGTGTCGTTCGAATGCCGCGTTCTGACGTCGCTGGTGACGGGGCCGCGGCAGACCGCCGTCATCGGCCGTATCGTTCGCGCGCATGTCGACGATGCTGTTATCCTCGACAAGGAGCGCTGTCACATCGATACGCAGGCGCTGCGTCTGATCGCCCGCATGCACGGCAGCGGCTGGTATGCGCGCTCCACTGACCTGTTCCAGATCGACCGCCCAAGCTGGGCGGCGTGGCAGGAAAACAACGTCAAGGCAAAACCGGCGTAGCGGGATCTGAAGCGGAGGGCATCTTGAAGATTGCAGTGTTGGGTGGGGGCAACGGCTCGTTCGCGGCTGCCGGCGATTTCGCTTTGGCCGGTCACGACGTCCGGCTGTGGCGGCGTAACTCTGATGATGTCGAGGCGCATCGCGCGCAGGGCGGCACCATAACGGTGATCGATCGGTCGGGCCGCCGGGATGCCCGGCTGGCCATGATCACGTCATCGATCGCGGAAGCCATCGACGCCGCCGATCTCATCCTGTGCCCGGCGCCGGCCTTCGCGCAGCCCGCAATCGCCGAACTGGCTGCGCCGCATTTGCGCGATGGTCAGGTCGTGTTTCTTCCGCCCGGCACATTCGGCTCTTACATCTTCGCGCGCGCCGCGCGCGCCGCGCGCGATGCGGGCAACCGCGCGGAAATTGCCACCGCGGAGACCGGGACCTTGCCGTGGCTGGCGCGCAAGCAGGGGCCTTATGCCGTTCGTATCTCGGGCAGGGGCGCGCGGCTGCCGACCGGCGTGTTTCCGTTACGCCTCGCCCCACATGCGCTCGATGTGATCGAACGCGCGTTTCCGAATGCCATCGAGCCCTGCGGCGATGCGCTGTCGGGCGCGCTGATGAACGCCGGCCCGATCATCCATCCGCCGCTGATCACCATGAACGCGGGTCCGATCGAACATTTCGAGAAGTGGGACATCCACAAGGAAGGAACGCAGCCGGCGATACGCCGGGTGACGGACGCGCTCGATGCCGAACGTATCGCCATCCGCGAGGCGCTTGGCTACCGAGGGCCGCATTTCCCGCTGGCCAACCATTATTCGAAGGACGGCGAACCCTGGATGTATGCGCGCGATGCGCACGACCAGCTCACGGATTCCGGCGATTGGTCCGAACGCCTCGTTCTCGTCGAGCACCGCTACATGCTGGAGGATCTGCGGCTCGGCCTGTCGTTCCTTGCCTCGGTGGCAGGCCTCGCGGGCGTGCAAACGCCGCTCGTCAAGGCGTTCCTGGCAATCGGCTCCGCCATTACGGGGCAGGATTTCGCGGTGACGGGCAGGACACTGTCTTCGCTCGGCCTCGGCGATCTCGACCGGGCCGCATTGCAAACCCTTCTGGTCGAGGGCTTCCGATGAAACCGGTGATTGGATGCCTCGGCGCCGGACGAATGGGCCGCGGGATCGCGGTGGTTTTTGCGTTTGCCGGTCACCAGGTTGTCGTTATCGACTTCAAGAAGCGGGAGTCATCCGCATTCGACGCGTTGGCGGCCGAGACCAGGGCTGAAATCCGCTCGACGCTCGAAATTCTCTCGCGCATTGATCTTCTCCCGGCAGAACTCGTGCGCAAGATTGCCGACCGCATCACGGTGGTGTCGCAGGAAGCGGCGGCAGTCGCCTTACCGCGCTGCGATATCATCTTCGAGGGTCTGCCGGAGATTCTCGCGTTAAAGCAGGAAGCCTTCGTCGAGGCCTCGCGGCTGGCGGGCGCCGATCCAATCATAGCGTCGACCACGTCCACGATATTGGTCGACGATCTCGCCGGATCGGTCGAGCATCCCGGCCGCTTTCTCAATGCGCACTGGCTCAATCCCGCCTATCTCGTACCGCTGATCGAATTGTCGCCCGGGAAGCTCACCGCGCCGGAGACGACAGCGCGGATGAAGGCGCTGCTCGAAGGCATCGGCAAGGTGCCGGTCGTTTGCGCCGCGCGCCCGGGCTTCATCGTTCCCAGAATTCAGTCGCTGGCGATGAACGAGGCCGCGCGCATGGTGGAGGAGGGCGTTGCTTCGGCCGAAGATATCGACAAGGCCGTCATCTATGGCTTCGGATTCCGCTTCGCGGTGCTCGGCCTGCTCGAATTCATCGACTGGGGTGGCGGCGATATCCTGCATCACGCCAGTCGCTATCTGGTCGAGGCGCTCGGCGATAGCCGTTACGCCGCACCCGAAATCATCGCGACGAATATGCGGGAGGGGCGCATCGGCATGAAGACCGGGCAGGGATTCATGAACTACGAAGGCGTCGACCAGGCCGCCTATCGCGAGAAGCGCCTGGCGGCCTTTGCAGCGGCGCTGCGGGCCATGGGGCTGGCGCGCGAACCCGTCGCTTGATGCGGCTGGGGATGGCATTCTCCGTCATGGCCGGGCTTGACCCGGCCATCCACGTCTTCGATTGAGCGACGAAAGACGTGGATGCCCGGGACAAGCCCGGGCATGACGAGCAGTAAGACGCGCTGCTTCAGTGGCCGCCGAGATAGGCCGCGATCAGTTTCGGGTCGTGAATCAACGTGTCCGCCGGACCGGACTGGATGATCTCGCCGGTTTCCAGCACGTAGCCGTAATCCGCGGTCTCCAGCGCGGCGCGGGCGTTCTGCTCGACGAGCAGCACCGATACGCCGAGGCTGCGCAGCGAGGCGATGGTGCGGAAGATTTCGCGGACAATGAGCGGGGCGAGGCCGAGACTGGGCTCATCGAGGACGAGGAGTTTCGGCTTCGCCATCAGCGCACGGCCGAGCGCGAGCATCTGCCGCTCGCCGCCCGATAATGTGCCGGCGGCCTGCTTGCTGCGTTCCCTTAGGCGCGGAAAACGGTCGAACACGTCGTCGAGGCTTTTGCGCGTCGTCGAGCGGTCGCGCAGGCTGTAGGTGCCGAGCAGCAGATTGTCGGCGACCGACATGTCGGCGAAAAGTTCGCGCTTCTCAGGGACCAGGCAGAGGCCGCGTTCGACACGTCCCTCGACATCGATCCGCGCCAGGTCGGTACCTTGAAACATCATCCGCCCGGTGGACTTCAGCAGACCAATGGCGGCCATCAGAAGCGTCGTCTTGCCGGCGCCGTTCGGGCCGATCACGGTCACGATCTGCCCCTGCTCAACGGATAGCGAGACGTTCCGCACCGCCTCCACCTTGCCGTAGGCGACCGACACATTCTCGATTCTGAACATCTGGGTCACGCGACACCCCCGAGATAGGCTTCCTGGACGCGCGTATCGCTGCGGATCGCCGCCGGTTCGCCCTCGCAGAGCTTTGAGCCGAAATCGAGCACGACGATGCGGTCGACCAATGACATGACGAACTCCATGTCGTGTTCGACCAGCAGGATCGTCAGATGATCCGCGCGCAGCGACCGCAGCAATTCGGCAAGCTTGAGCTTCTCTTGGCGGCGCAGGCCGGCCGCCGGCTCGTCGAGCACGAGCAGCGTCGGATCGGCGGCGAGCGCGCGAGCGATCTCGAGCACGCGCTGATTGCCGAGCGGCAAATTGCCGGCGAGCTCGAAAGGCTTGTCGCCGAGCCCGACCCGTTCGAGCTGCCGCAGCGCCTCGTAGCGGGCGCTGGCTTCTTCCGCCTGGTTCAGGCGCAGGGCGCCGGCCAGCAGGCCGGTTTTGGTGCGCGAATAGGTGCCGAGCAGCACGTTGTCGAGCAGCGTCATGCGCGGGCGCAGCTTGACGTGCTGGAAGGTGCGGGAAATTCCGGCGCGGGCGATGTGGAATTGCTGGTCGCGGGTGATCGAGTGGCCCGCGAACGCGATCTCGCCGCTGTTGGCGCGCAGTGCCCCCGTGAGCAGGTTGAACATCGTAGTCTTGCCGGCGCCGTTCGGCCCGATCAGCCCGAGAATTTCGCCGGACCTGACCTCGAAGCTGACATTGTTGACGGCGACCAGACCGCCAAACCGCCGTTGCGCGCCGCTCACTTTCAGAAGCAGCGTGCCGGGCGCCGGCTGCTCGCGGCGCGGCAACGCGGACGCTGCTTGCGGACGAGACTGCTTGAGCTCCGGCAGAAAACCCGAGAGGAACGGGACGATGCCCTGGCGGGCGCGTTGCAGGAACAGGATGAACAGCGCCGAGAACGCCACGATCTCGAGCTGGCCGGAAGCGCCCTTCGCGATCAGCGGCAGATAGTCCTGCACGGAATTCTTCAGAAGCGTAACGATGGCCGCACCCACCACGCCGCCCAAGATGCTGCCGGAGCCGCCGACCATCGCCATCATCAGATATTCGATGCCCATGCTGGCATCGAACGGCCCGGGGCTGACGAAGCGGCCGAGATGGGCATAGAGCCATCCGGACAGCGCGCCGAGGAACGCGGCGATGACGAACGTCACCAGCTTGATCTGGAATGCGCTGATGCCGAGGCTTTCGACCAGCGTATTGCCGCCGCGGAGCGCGCGCATGGCGCGGCCGATGCGGGAGTCGAGCAGGTTGTAGCAGACGAAAAGAACCGCCACGACGATGGCCCAGATCAGGAAATAGATCTGCCGGCTCTCGACCAGGGCGAACGGGCCGATCGAGATCGGCGGAATGCCCGAGATGCCGTTATGCTGACCGAGGCCGTCGATGTTGCCGAACAGGAACGCGATCGCCAGTCCCCAGGCCACCGTGCTTAACGACAGGAAGTGGCCGCCGAGGCGCAGCGTCACGAAGCCCAGGATCGCGGCGACGCTGCAGGTCAGGACAACGGCCAGCACCAGGCCGAGCCAGGGCGAGTAGCCATTCACCGCCGTGACCCACGCGGTTGAGTAAGCTGCGACGCCGACGAAAGCGGCCTGGCCGAACGACACGATGCCGCCGACGCCGGTCAGCAGCGCGAGCCCGATGGCCGCAAGCGAGTAGATGCCGATGTAGTTCAGCAGGGTGATGCTGAACGGATTGAGCACGAAGGGCGCCGCGATGAGGCAGGCGATCGCGGCGGCAATGATAAGACGGATCTGCTGCAGCGTCATTCCTCGACTTCCTCTTCGGAATGCTGCGAAGCGAGCGAGCGCCAGAGCAGGACGGGGATCAGCAGCGAGAAGACGATGACGTCCTTCAAGGTGCTGCTCTGGAACGAAGCGAAACTCTCGATGATGCCGACGCCGAAGGCGCCGAGCGCAGCACCTGGATAGCTGGCCAGTCCGCCGACGATGGCGCCGACAAAGGCTTTCAGGCCGAGCAGGAATCCGGAGTCGTAGAAGATGGTGTTGACGGGCGCGATCAGGATGCCGGATACGCCGGCCATCAGCGACCCCAACAGGTAGGCGATGGTCCCGGCGCGCGCGGGACGGATGCCCATCAGGCGGGCGCCGGTGCGGTTCAGCGCGGTCGCGCGCAGCGCCTTGCCGATCAGCGTGAAGTCGAAGAACAGAAACAGCAGGCCGCTGAACACCAGCGCCGCGGCCAGGATCAACACCGTCTGTCCGGAGACGTGAACGCCCGCAATCTCGATCGCCATCGACGTCAGCGGTTCGGTCCGCACACCTTCGGGACCGAAGAACAGCAGGCCTAGTCCGACCAGCGCGAAGTGCAGCGCGACCGAGACCGTCAGCAACAGCAGAACCGAGGCGTCCGCGATCGGGCGGAACACGATCCGGTCCAGCAGCGGCGCGACCGGCATGATCAAGAGCAGCGCCAGCACGATCCGGACCGGCATCGGCGGATTGAAGCGCATCGTCAGCCAGACGATCCCGACGACGATCAAGGGCAGCACGAGATAGCCGAGGACGGCCTTTGGCACCGCGCGAAGCTCGCCGGCGCGCGCCAGCGAGGTCACCTCCATTGCACTGGCCATGCACGCCAGCACGACGACCAGCCCGACCGTTCCCGGCAGCTGCTTGGCGTCGAGTGCCGCCAGCGTCAGTGCCGTGAAGGCCGCGATGTCGCCGAACGGAATGAAGATCACCCGCGTCACGGTGAAGATCAGCACGGTGCCGATCGCCACCAGGGCGTAGACCGCCCCGGTAGCTATTCCGTCGATCGCAAGGATCGCTGCGATGTCTGCCGTCATGCCGTCGGCCGTCCTTCCGCGTTACGCTTCGCTCTCGCTCAGGGCTCGTAGGTCCAGGCGCCGTTGACGAGGCGGACGATCACCAGCGCGCGCTCGTCGACGCCGTGGTAGGCACCGGGCTTGAAGTTGTAGACGGCGTGCACGCCCGGCAGCTCCTTGGTTTCGAGGATCTCGTCGCGCAGCGCCTTGCGGAATTCGACGGTGCCGGGTTTCGCGGTCTTCAACGCGCGCTCGGCGGCAGTGGTGAAGATCCTCCAGGCGTCAAAGGAATAGGCCGAGAATCCGTCCGTGGTCGGAACATTGTTGGCCTTCAGGAAGGCGGCGCGGAAATCGAGCGCGAGCTTCTTGGCGAAATGGTTGTCGGGAAGCTGCTCGGCCACGATGACCGGACCGGCGGAGACCTGAATGCCCTCCGCGGCCTTGCCGCCGACGCGCACGAAATCGGGATTGACCAGCGCAACCGTGCCGTAGGTCTTGCCCTTGAAGCCACGCTCACCGAGCGCAAGCAATGGCAGCGCGCCCTGCGTGCCCGATCCGCCGATCAGCACGGCATCCGGACGCACCGCGAGAACCTTGAGGATTTGTCCGGTGACCGACGTATCGACGCGCGCGTAGCGTTCGTTGGTCAGCACCTTGATGCCGTCCTCGGCTTCCACGGCTTTGGCGCCGTTATAGACCAGGTCGCCCCATGCGTCGGAGAAGCCGATATAGCCGATGTTCTTCATGGCGTCGCGCTTCATGCGGTCGGCGACCACCTTGACCAGCAATGAGGCGGGCTGCGGAACGCAAATGCCCCATTGATCGGCCGGATTCGGTTGTCCGATGACCGGGGACACCGCAATCATCGGTACCTTCAATTCGTTGGCAACCGCCAGCATGGCGATGGTCGACGGCGCGGTAGCCGTGCCGATCAGCAGATCGACCTTCTCTTCCTCGATGAGCTTGCGCGCGTTGCGGGTTGCGGCGGAGGGATCGGAGCCGTCGTCGAGCTGGATCAGCTTGATCTTCTCGCCATTGACCTCGCTCTTGTATTCCACGGCGGCCTGGATGCCGCGGCCGTACGGGATGCCGATCGAGGCGCCGGGTCCACTGAGCGACGTCACGAATCCGATCGTGATGTCTGCCTGTGCGGTCGAGGCCGCCACGAGGCTGCCGATGAGTGCAGTCAAACTCAACATCTTGCGCATTGCATTCCCCTTGGTTGAAAACAGCAGCGACCTGAGCGAAATGTCGGCATGGATCGAGGTCGGACCAGCGCGATCGATGCCGCAGTTGTCGCCGAAACCCGGCGCGGGCATGATCCCCGCGTCGGAATGGGAGTTGTGAGATGAGCGCCAGCAGAACCGGTTTGGGCATCGAGCGTCGTTTCGTCACGACGCGTCTTGGCCGCATCCATGTCGCCATGGCGGGAACCGGCTTTCCCGTTCTCCTGCTGCACCAGACGCCGCGCTCGTGGGACGAGTACCGCGATGTGCTGCCGCTGCTCGGCCGCAATTTCCGCGCGATCGCAATGGACACGCTCGGCTTCGGGGATTCCGATTCCCCCGCCGGCGAGCCTTCGATCGAACTGTGGGCGGAGGGCGCGTTCGCGCTGCTCGACGCGCTGGAACAACCGCGCGCCGCGATCGTCGGCCATCACACCGGTGCGGCGATCGCGGTCGAAATGGCGGCCTCGATGCCGGCGCGCGTCAGCGCGCTGGTGCTTTCGGCCTGTCCTTTCGTCGATGCGGCGCGTCGCGCCAAACACCACGGCACGCGCGTCATCGACGATGTGGAAGCACGGACCGACGGCGCCCATCTCACAGAGCTGTGGGCGCGCCGGCAGCCATTCTACCCCGCCGAAGATATCGATCTGCTGCAGCGCTTCATGATCGATGCGCTGCGGGCCGGCGAGATGGCGGCGGAAGGCCACCGGGTGGTGAATCGCTATCGGATGGAGGACCGTTTGGGGCGCATTCATTGTCCCACGCTGGTCATTGCTCCGACGGGCGATCCGCACGTTCATCCCGTGGCTCCGAAGGTCGCCGGAGCTATCGAGGGCAGCATCTTGCGCGAGCTCTCAGGAGGCATGGTGCCGCTTCCCGATCAGATGCCGGAGGCTTTCGCCGGCCTCGTCGGCGACTTCATTACCGCTCAGATGGCCAGGACCGGAAGCGGGTCCTGAAACGGCGAGGCCAGCCGCGGCGAATGCGAACCCGCCCGAAGCACTCGCTGTCCCGAGGTCGATGGTCTCAGCCACGATTGAAGAGCCCTTATCAACGCAACTATCAAGGCGACGTGCATCTGCACGGCGCCCACTCCCCGTCAATTGTTTAAAGCCTAAAGTATTTCTCGGCCGCAGGTCAATACGCCAGATTCGCACGTCGCGGAAAAAGTTCGCGGCGGCGCGTGCGGCCGCAAGCGCTGAATTCGCTTGTGCAAAAGGGTGAGGCGCTCTCTGCCTGTCCTTTCGGCAAACCGGTCTGGTCGCGCGCAGTGTGCGCCGGCGCGCCGTTCAATTGACGCCAAAATTATTTTGTGGTTGAAATATTTCAGTCGATGGGATGGCGTCACGCTACAACGCGCCTTCGCAATGACAGGCTTGTGCGTGTCGTCGCCCTCGTGACCGCGGCGGTTTGAGGCTCGGCACGGTTCGCCTGTGAAACGGGATATTGCTGTGCGCATCTTCTGGCAGAGCTTCGTCGACCAGGCTACGAGCGCGCCCTACATGGCGAAGCTGGCGGCCTATCTGAACGAGATCGCGGCGCCCGGCACCAGCGTTCATGTCGAGGGCATCACGCCCGCCGACCGCGACTTCGGCCGCCTGAGCGAATTTCGTTGCGCGATCCAGGCGGTCGACAACGGGCTCGCGGCGCAGGCGAACGGCTTCGATGCGTATGTCATGGGCCACTTCCAGGATCCGGGACTGTATGAACTGCGCTCGGCGCTGACGATTCCTGTGGTCGGGACGGGCGAGGCGACGCTGCTCGCGGCTTCGCAACTGGGGCGGCGGCTTGGTCTCGTCACGCTCGATGCCGCCTTCGAGGTCTGGCACTACGAACAGGCCGATCGCTACGGGCTTTCCGGTCGTGTGGCGCATGTCACCGGAATGGGCTGCCGTCCGGAGGATTTCAGCGCCGCGTTTGCAGGCGATGCGGCGGCGAAGGCGCGCATGCTGACCGACTTCGCGGCCTGCGCGCAGCCGCTGGTCGATCGCGGCGCTGACGTCATCATCCCGGCCGGCGTGTTGCCCGGTCTCCTCATTGCAAGCGAGCACGGTTTCAAGATCGGGCATGCGCCCGTGGTCAACTGCGCGGCGGTGGCGTTGAAGAGCGCCGAGATGTGGGTGCAGTTGCAGCGCCTCAACGGCACCGAGCCTAGCCGCGGGCCGAGCTTCGCGCTGGCCAACGACCGCGCCCGCCAGGATTTCCGCGCTGCCGTGGCGCGCACGCGGCCCGACAAGCCAAAGACCCCTTGAGGACAAGACATGCTGCAGCCGGACAAGATTCTGTATGAAGCCGAAGTGACGGCGACCGGCGGGCGCGACGGCAGGGCTGCCAGCGACGACGGGTTGTTGTCGGTGTCGTTATCGTTGCCGAAATCGCTGGGTGGTCCGGGCGGGCCGGGGACCAATCCGGAGCAGCTGTTTGCCGCCGGCTATGCCGCATGCTTTCTCGGCGCGGTAAAACTCGTCGCGCGCACGCGCAAGATCACGCCATCGGCGGAGCCTACCGTCACCGCCAGGGTCGGCATGGGACCGGTCGCGGTGGGCTACGCGCTCACCGTCGAGCTCAAGGTGCTGCTCCCCGGCCTGGAGAAATCAATCGCTGAGGAAGTGGTTGCCGGCGCCCACGAGCGCTGCCCTTATTCCAACGCAACGCGCGGCAATATCGACGTCAAGCTGACCGTGCTCTGAACGGCCGACAGGAACCCGGTAGTCCGATGCAGAGCTCCATCCGAACACCTTATGATCGGGTCGTGATGGCGGTTCCAGTGACGATTCCCTATGTGCGCTATTCGATCGAGAGCGCGCAGTGGTGGATCGGCCGCGCGCTGAAGGCGCTGGTCGATGGCGCCGGGATCACGCCGCGCGACATCGACGGGTTCTGTGTTTCGAGCTTTACCGCGGGGCTCGATAGCGGGATCAGCCTCACCCAGCATTTTGGGCTATGCGTGCGATGGATCGACACCATCCCGCTCGGGGGCGCGAGCGCGATTGCAGCGCTCCGCCGCGCCGCGCGGGCGGTGCAGGCGGGCGACGCCCGCATCGTGGCCTGTGTTGCCGGCGACACCAACCATGTCGACTCCTTTCGCTACACGCTCGAGAATTTCTCGCGCTTCAACCAGGATGCCGTCTATCCCTATGGCGCCGGTGGCGCCAATGCGAGCTTTGCGCTGATCGCGCGCAACTACATGCGAACGTTCGGCGCGCGGCGCGAGGATTTTGGCAGGATCGCGGTCGCCCAGCGCAGCAACGCGTTGCGCAATCCGCATGCCCTGATGAAGGCGCCGCTGACCCTCGATCAGTACATGTCGGCGCGACCGATCGCCGACCCGATTCACCTGTTCGATTGCGTGATGCCGTGCGCAGGCGCGGAGGGCTTCCTGGTGATGAGCGAAGATGTCGCCGCTTCGCTGAAGCTGCCTGCCGTCAAGATTCTCTCGACGATCGAGCGCCACAATGCGTTCGGCGACGATCCCGTTCAGGTGCGGGGTGGATGGGCCATGGATGTCGACGAGCTTTACGCGATGGCTGGCGTCAAGCCTGACGATATCGACTTCGTCCAGACCTACGATGATTATCCCGTCATCTCGATGATGCAGTTCGAGGATCTCGGTTTTTGCCGCAAGGGCGAAGGGCCGGACTTCGTGCGGCAGCATGATCTCACGATCGACGGCAGCTTCCCGCACAACACCTCCGGCGGGCAACTCTCGGTCGGGCAGGCCGGCGCGGGCGGCGCCTATCTCGGGATGGTCGAGGCGATGCGGCAGGTGCTCGGGCAGGCCGGTCCGACGCAGGTTGGGAATGCGCGTATCGGGTTGGCATCGGGCTTCGGAATGATCAATTATGATCGCGGCCTCGCCTCGGGCGCGGCGATCCTCGCGGGACCAGGCTCATGATCGAACCGATCGTCAAACCGCGCCGGAAGAACCCACTGCAGCGGACGCGGCTGCCGACGTCGCCGCCGCGCGCGCGCAGCCGCGCCTCGCACGGTTTCACGCGGGCCGCCGCCGAGGGCCGCTTCATGCTGCAGCGCTGCGGTGCGTGTGGGGCGTTCTGCTATCCGGCGCGCGATGCGTGTCCTGCGTGCCTTTCCGCCGATCTCGTCTTCGCGGATGCGCCGCGGCGCGGCACGCTTTTATCTGAAACCACGCTGCACGTCCCGGCCGACGTGCATTTCCGCGAGCGCGCGCCATGGCGCGTCGGGCTGGTTGCGATGGAATGCGGGCCGAAACTGGTGACGCACCTGCATGCCGATTGCGAAGAGGGGCGGCCGGTCGTGATGTCGTTTCAACTGGACAAGAGCGGGCAGGCGGTGGCCTTCGCGCATCCCGAACGGGAGACCCCCAACATGGCGGACGACAGGCAGTGGCGCGAGATGACCGCCGATCCGAAATTCCGGCGCGTTCTGGTGACCAACGGGCGGAGCATCGTCGGTCAGGAAGTGGTGGCCGCACTGAAGGCGGCCGGCGCGTCGATCGTATTCGTCGGCGTCGCGGAACCATGGAAGCCGTTCCGCGGCGAGGAGGCGCTGCGGGCGCTGGAGGGCGTCGAGATCGTGCCGCTCGATATCGGCGACGAGAAGTCCGTCGCGGATCTCGCAGCCGATATCGGCGGCAAGGTCGATATTCTCGTCAACACCACCGAACATGTTCGTGCCGGCGGGCTGCTCGATCGGCAGGGCACCAGCGTCGTGCGCGACGAGATCGACCAGAGCTATCTCGGCTTCGTGCATCTGGCGCAGGCGTTCGGGCCGGTAATGCGGATGCGGGGCGCCGATGGCGTCAACAGCGCGGCTGCCTGGGTCAATATCCTGTCGGTCTATGCGCTCGCAAACTGGCCGGTGTTCGGCGCGTACTCGGCGTCGCAGGCGGCCTGTCTGTCGCTGTCGCATTCGCTGCGGGCGGAGCTCCGCCCTGGCGGTGTCAAGGTGGTGAACGTACTCACGGGCCCGCTCGATATCGAGTGGTTCCAGACGGTGCCGCCGCCGAAGGTCGCGCCCCGTGCGGTCGCGAGTGCAATCGTGTCGGCGCTCAAGCGCGGACTGGAAGATGTGTTTGTGGGCGATGTCGCCGAGGATATTCGCCAGCGCCTTGCGGCCAATCCCAAGGCGGTCGAACGTGAACTCGGGGCGTAAGCAGATTTATTGAAAGCGGGAGAAGCGCAATGGACAGCAATGGTCTCATGCAATTTGCCGGCGCGGTCGCATCCGGCGCGGTGCGCGTCGTCGATCTGACGTTCACGCTCAGCCCGGACTTCCCCGTCATCGTGCTGCCGCCGGAATTCGGCCAGGCCGCGCCGGTCCGCATCCAGCAGATTTCGCGCTACGACGCGAGTGGTCCCGCATGGTACTGGAACAACCTGACCCTCGGCGAGCACACCGGCACGCATTTCGACGCGCCGATCCACTGGTTCACCGGCAAGGACCTGCCGAATAATTCGGTCGACACGCTGCCGGTGCGCGACATGATCGCACCCGCCTGCGTGATCGATTGCTCGGCGCAGGCCGCAAAGGACGCGGATTTCCTTCTGACGATACCGGTCGTTGAGGCCTGGGAAAAAAGCCACGGGCGGATTCCGGAACGGCACTGGGTGCTGTTGCGCACCGACTGGTCGAAGAAAGGCTGGCGCGACTACGCCAATCTGAAGGACGACGGCGCGCATACGCCGGGGCCGGATGCCGCCGTGATGCGCTGGCTGGTTGAGGAGCGCGGCGTCATCGGCTTCGGCACCGAGACGATCGGGACCGATGCCGGCCAGGCCGGTCATCTCGATCCGCCCTATCCGGCGCACCATTTCCTGCATGGCGGCGGGCGTTACGGCCTGCAATGCCTGTGCAATCTCGATCAGCTTCCGCCCACCGGTGCGGTGATCGTGGCCGCGCCGCTCAAGATCCAGAACGGCTCCGGCAGTCCGCTGCGCGTGCTTGCGCTGGTACCCGGGCAGGGTTGAGCCCATTCGTCCACATCGAGTGAGATCATGAAAAAGAAAAAAGCCTTGTTGATCGGCGCTGCGTTCCTGCTCGGCGCCGTCGCGCCGGCCCGTGCTGAAATTCTCGTCGGTTTCGTCACCGGCCTGAGCGGACCGGTATCCTCGATCGGCGTACCGAACGCCAAGGGATTGGCCGCGGGTCAGGTATATGTCGGAGAGATCGACGGTGAAAAGGTCCGCGTCATCCAGCTCGACGACGGCTCGGATCCGGCCGCGTCGACGCGAAACGCGCGCAAGCTGGTCGAGCAGGAAAAGGTCGACTTCCTGATCGGCACGTCTGGTGCGCCGCAGACGCTGGCGATGGCCACCGCGGCGATCGAGATGAAGGTGCCGATGGTGGCGGTCTCGCCGATTGCACCTGTGCCGGCCGGGGAGGGCGGGCCATGGGTGGTGCAGACGCCGCAGCCGACCCCGCTTCTCGTCCAGGGCATCGTCGATCACATGAAGGGGCGCAACGTGAAGACGGTGGCTTTCGTCGGCTTCTCCGACGCGTTCGGCGACCTGATGTACAACTCGCTGCTGCAAGCCGCCGAGAAGGCCGACATCAAGGTGATCGCGAACGAACGCTATGCGCGTTCCGACAACTCGGTCACCGCGCAGGTGCTGCGCGCAATTTCCACGCGGCCCGACGCGATCATGCTGGGCGGCACCGGAACGCCGGGCGCGCTGCCGGTGATCGCGCTGGCCGAGCGTGGCTACAAGGGTCCGCTTTACGGCAATCACGGCATGATCAGCGCCGACTTCCTGCGGCTTGCCGGTAAATCGGCCGAGGGCATCATCTGCCCGACCGGCCCGGTGACGGCAGCCGAGCAGCTTCCCGAAAGCAATCCGATCCGCAAAGTGGCGCTCGCGTTCCGCGCGGCCTATGAGAAGGCCAATGGCGAGGCACCGGCGGATGCGTTTTCGCCCTATGCCTTCGATGGCTGGCTGGTGTTCATGGATGCCGCCAAGCGCGCCAAGGCGACGGGCGCTGCGCCCGGTACGCCAGCCTTCCGCAACGCGCTGCGTGAGGCGCTGTTCACGACCAAGGAGGTCGTGGGTACGCACGGCATCTATACCTACACGCCAGCCGACCGCCATGGCGTCGACGGCCGCGCGCGGATCATGGTGCAGATCGAAAACGGAAAATACAAGCTGCTGCCGTAGAGCGTGATGACTTCTCTTCGATTCGTCATCCCGCTCTACTTTTTGTTTTGCGCATGATCTCCGCGCAAACGCGTTCCGCGTCTGTCGCGAGGGAAAACCGGTTCCCACTTTTCCGGATCATGCTCTGACGGCAGCGGCTTGTGCTCAGGCGTGGCGCAGCTTCGCCTTCAGCGGGCGCATGTCGATCGCACGATGGGCGCTGACTGCTTCAGCCGCGAGCGTCTTGATCTCTCCTCGCGCAAGCTTGCGCGTTGACGACAGAGGCAGTTCGTCGACGATCGCGATATAGCCGGGCACCTTGTGATAGGCGAGGCGCTCGGCGCATGTCTTGACGATCGAAGCCGCGAGCGCGTCTGGGTCATCGAGCTTTTCACTCGGCACGATGAAGGCGAAAACTTCTTCGCCGCGGATGTCGTCGGGAACCGGCGTCACCGCGCAGCCGCCGATGCGTGAATCCATGTACAGCGCGCTTTCGACTTCGAGCACGCCGATGTTCTCGCCGCTGCGCCGCACGATGGTCTTCTTGCGATCGAAGAAATACATCAACCCGTCGTCATCGGCGAAGACCAGGTCTCCGGTGTGGAACCAGCCGCCTTGCCAGGCAGCCTCGGTGGCTTCCTCGTCCTTCAGGTAACCGCTGAAGAAGCCGGCGCGTGCGTCATCGCCCTTGGCGCGGACCAGCAATTCGCCGGGTTTTCCAGGCGAGACATCGGCACCGTGATCGTCGACCAGGCGATACTCCATGCCTTCAGATGGACGGCCGACGCAACGCGCGCCAAAGCCGGCCGGTTCGCGCGACGTGGTGGTGGCCGCAGCACCACCGGTCTCGGTCATGGCCCAGGCCTCGACGATCGGAATACGGTAACGCTCCTCAAAGGTGGCGCGGTGGCGGACGTCGACGCCCGGCGCAAAGGCGAAGCGCACGCGATGCTGCCGTTCAACCTCGGTCACCGGCAGTTGCAGCAGAATGGCCGGGATGACGCCGAGACAATGCACGACGGTTGCGCCGCTATCGGTCACGCACTGCCACCAGCGATTGGCGTGAAAGCGGTCGAGCGGCACTACGGCGCCGCCGAGCACCATCATGCCGACCGCGCTGCAGCCGAGCGCGTTCATGTGAAACATCGGCAGCGGCGTCAGGTTGATCTCGCGATCCGGCTGCAGTTCGGCCACGCCGCCCTGTCCGAGATACCAGTCGGCCACCTGCAGGAAATAGCGGTTCGAGAGCATGCAGCCCTTGGGCTTGCCGGTGCTGCCCGAAGTGAACAGCAGCGCGCATTCAGCGTTGAAGTCGGCATGCTGCACGACGACGTTGGTCTGGCACGGCGGAATATGGCTGTCGGTATCGATCAAGCGGGCGCGCCCGAGCGCCGCCCCCCTGGTCACCTGCATGCGGTCTGATGCGGCCACCAGCAGGTCGGCCTGCGACAGCTCAAGCTGGAATGAAAGTTCGTCGGGGCGGACGTCCGGATTGATCGGAACGATCGAAACCCCGAGCGCATTGAGCGCGAGCCAATGCAGAAAGAAGACCGGCCGATTTTCGAGCAGCAAGGCCACCCGCGCCCCGCGTCCATAGCCGGCTGCCGCGTATTCGGCGCGCAACCGATCCACCTCGGTCTTGAAGGCGCCGTATTCAATTCTGAATCCTTGCGGCGCGTAGGACAGCCCCGCGCTTGCAGGCGCCAGCAGGAATGGCGCGTCCGGCCGCCTCGCGGCCGTGGCCGCGAAGGCATCGGATGGCGATCGATACGTGTCGGGGCTCATTGCGGACACAGCTCCTGTTGATGCCTCCAGCCGCCGCAAGCGATGGCAGCCGGAACCCGCACGCAGCCCTTGCTGCGGCGACAGCATTCGTGAATACTTTAAGTCTAAACTATCTCGTCGGCCAAGTGCGATCTATCGCAGATCTGCCCGGCGAAACCCTTGGGAGCCGCGGGTGCAGTCAGGTAATAGCAGCGCACCCGGACAGGGGCGAGGTGGGCCGATCTGGTCGCAGGCGGCTGAACGCTTTCCGCCGGCGGACCGAATTCTATCGACCATTCTGACGCGACAGGCCGCGCAATACCGCGACCGTACGCTGTTTGCCTTCGGCGAAACACGATGGAGCTATGATGACGCGGCTGCGATCGCCGCCGCATCCGCGGCCCGCTTGATCCGCACTGGCGTTCAGGCAGGCGACCGCGTCGCCCTGATGTGCTCGAACCGGCCGGAATTTTTGGAAGTCTATCTCGGTTGCGCCTGGATGGGCGCCGTGACCGTTCCGATCAACACCGCGCTGCGCGGCATCCAGCTCAGCCACATCCTGCGCAACGCGACCCCGAAACTTCTGGTGATCGAGTCTGCCTTTATGGCGGCCATCGAAACGCTGGAAAGCGACGTCGCGCCGCCGGATATTATCTGGACGATCGGGGAGAGCGCCGCCGTGCCTCCGGCCGCATCAGGATCGGTCTCGCCGCTGCCTCCGCTTGGCGATGGAGTACCGCCCGCGCCGGTGCAGCCGGACGATACGGTCGCGATCCTCTATACATCGGGCACCACGGGGCCATCCAAGGGCGTCTGCTGCCCGCAGGCGCAGATGTTCTGGTGGGGCGTCTATTCGGCGCGCGCGCTCGATATCCGCCAGGGCGATGTGCTGTTCACGACGCTGCCGCTGTTCCACACCAACGCGCTGAACGCGTTCTATCAGGCGCTGCTCAACGGCTGCACCTACGCGCTGGAGCCGAAATTCTCCGCCTCCGGTTTCTGGGCAGCAGCGCGCCGGCATCGGGCAACCGTAGGCTATCTCCTCGGCGCGATGGCCGTGATGCTGCTGGCGCAGCCGAAATCCAACGACGACACCGCGCATTTCCTGCGGGTCGCGCTCGGTGGCGGCGTCCCAGGTCAATTTCACGGTCCGTTTCTCGAACGCTTCGGCGTGCCGCTGCTCGACGGCTACGGCTCGACCGAAACGAATTTCGTGTTCGCAAGCTCGATCCCGTCCGATCGCCCCGGCACGATGGGCCATCTCGTCGAGGGCGTGGAGGCGTGCATCGTCGGTCCGGACGATACGCCTCTCCCCGACGGAGAGGCCGGCGAACTGCTGCTACGCTCGCGCGAGCCGCTTGCATTCTCGACGGGTTATTTCGGAATGCCGGACAAGACGGCCGAGGCGTGGCGAAATCTCTGGTTTCACACCGGCGACCGCGTCGTGCGCGACGCGGACGGCCATTATCGCTTCGTCGACCGGATGAAGGATTCGATCCGCAGGCGCGGCGAGAATGTTTCATCCTGGGAAGTGGAGCAGGTGTTGCTGAAGCATCCCGCAATCGCTGCCTGCGCGATCTATCCGCTGCCGTCCGAGCTCGGCGAAGACGAAGTCGCGGCGGCTGTCCAGCTCGAACCCGGCCATGCGCTGGAGCCGATCGATATCGTCGGGCATTGCGAGGGCAAGATGGCTTATTTTGCTGTTCCACGCTTTGTCCGGATCGTCGCCGAAATGCCGCTGACCGAGAACGGCAAGATCCGAAAAGTCACGCTGCGCGAGGCCGGAAAGACTCCCGACACCTGGGATCGCGATGCGGCTGGATACAAACTGCGCCGCTAGACGCGCTGCATGCTTCAGGTCGTCAAGCTACCTGACCAATCCGTCGAGCCCCATGGTTGTGGAGAGGCAAATCAATCTCCACATGGTGCTGTCTACCTGCCTCCGAAGGAGCCCCCCAATGCGCGTATTGGCTTGCACGATTCTGACGATCGCAACGGCCTTGGTCGCCGCGCCCGTGCGCGCACAGACCTATGATCCGAGTTACCCGGTTTGCCTGCAAACCTACGGTATTGACGGCAGCTTTATCGAGTGCAGCTTTACTTCGCTGGCGCAATGCGCAGCGTCCGCATCGGGCCGTTCGGCGCAGTGCCTGATCAATCCGTATTTCGCGCAGGGCGACAGGAAACTGCCTCGGCACCGCGGCGTTTACTAGAGGCGGCTGCTTCGGCTTGCTTCGGCGTCATGCTCAAACTTTGCCCATGCCATCGCTTCTACGTATAATGCGGCAAAACCACCCATTCCGCGAGGTCATGTGACTGCCCCCAATCCCGCTGCCGGCAAGCCGGTCGATTCCGCTTCCCTTGTCAACGTGCCGCGGTTGGTAACGGCTTATTTCGCCTCGAAACCGGATCCTTCCGATCCCACGCAGCGCGTTGCCTTCGGAACCTCGGGTCATCGCGGGACTTCGCTGAAAAACTCCTTCAACGAAAATCATATCCTGGCAACGACGCAGGCGATCTGCGATCACCGCCGCGAAACGGGACTGACCGGCCCGCTGTTCGTCGGCATCGATACCCATGCGCTCGCCGAGCCGGCGCTGGCGAGTGCGGTGGAAGTGTTTGCCGCCAACGGCGTCGACATCATGATCGACGAGCGCGGCGGCTACACGCCGACGCCAGTGATCTCGCATGCTATCCTGAGCTACAACAAGGGGCGGACCAGCGGACATGCCGACGGCGTCGTCATCACGCCGTCGCACAATCCGCCCGAGGATGGCGGCTACAAATACAACCCCCCGCATGGCGGCCCGGCCGACACGGATGTGACGGCCAAGGTCGAAAAGGCCGCCAACGCCTATATGGAAGCCGACATGAAGGGCGTTGCGCGGACGCCGTATGAACGCGCCCGCAAGGCCTCCACGACGCATCTGCACGACTACATCCGTCCCTATGTCGCCGATCTCGGCAATGCCGTCGACATGGCGCTGATCAAATCGTCGGGCGTGAAAATCGGAATCGATCCGCTCGGCGGCGCTGCCGTCCACTACTGGGCGCCGCTGATCGAGCATTACGGAATCAATGCGACTATCGTGAACACCGCGGTTGATCCGACGTTCCGTTTCATGACGGCGGACTGGGATGGGAAAATCCGGATGGATTGTTCGTCGCCGTTCGCGATGGCGAGCCTGATTGCGATGCGCGACAGGTTCGACGTCGCCTTTGCCAACGACACCGACGCCGACCGGCACGGCATCGTGACGCGCACCGGCGGCCTGATGAACCCGAACCATTTTCTCGCCGCCGCGATCGCCTATCTGTTCGAGCATCGGCCGCAATGGGGCAGTGAGGCTGCGATCGGCAAGACCATCGTTTCCAGCTCGATCATCGACCGTGTCGCCAAGAAGCTGAACCGCAAGCTGGTCGAAACCCCGGTCGGATTCAAATGGTTCGTCGATGGCCTCGGCACTGGTGCGTTCGGCTTTGCCGGCGAGGAAAGCGCCGGCGCTTCGTTTCTCAAGCGCGACGGTTCGGTCTGGACGACCGATAAGGATGGCATGGTGATGGGGCTGCTCGCCGCCGAAATTCTCGGCCGCACCGGCCGCGACCCAAGCCAGTTGTTTGCCACCCTCACGGCCGAGCTCGGGGTGCCCTACTACGAGCGAATCGACGTGCCGGCGACGCCGAAGCAGAAGAGCGCGCTGAAGGCGCTTGGGCCTGACCAGCTCGATATGCGCCAGCTTGCCGGCGAACCCGTCACCGCGATTCGGACCCGGGCGCCGGGCAATGATCAATCCTTCGGCGGCATCAAGGTCGAGTCCGAGGCGGGATGGTTTGCCGCGCGTCCGTCGGGCACCGAAGACGTCTACAAGATCTACGCCGAAAGTTTCCGGGACCAGAACCATCTGAAGACGATTCAGCAGGATGCCCAGCGCGCCATCGCAAAGGCCTTCTGATTTCGCGGTGAGGCAGTTGGGGCAACGGGAAATACCCGACCGCTCGCCGCGCAACGGAAGAATATTGCGCCGGGCTGCTCTCGTTGCACCGGTTCGGCACACTCCTGACCGGACGGGAACTGCGAAATCTAGTTTCGGGCGCCTCCGGGTTTGCGATCACGCTGGAATCACGAAGCCACACGCAGTGTTAGGCTCGGGAGCTAGCTGCCAGAATGCCGTCCGGGATCGGGAGGCCTGTAAGCTATCGCGAGGTTACCGGGGGATGAAATGAGTGCGGAATCGGTCGTCTACTATCTGAATCGTGTGCCTGAGAACGATCCGAATGACCAAACCGAATGGCTTTTGACGGCATTGGGACACTATACCGGCGCGGAACTGCGCGAATTGCTCTATGTCGCGGAAGAGCCGGGATTCTTTGAATTGATTCGCGGGCTGTTCGCGCTGTCGGACGAGAGCCGGGCTGTTCTGCAGCAATTCCTCGAATCCGGTCGCCCGGCGGCCATGAAGGCGGCGATCGACCCGAATGGGCGATTGACGATTGACAACGCGGATGTCGCGCAGCGCTTAAAAATGCTTCCTGTGATCGCAAATTAGTGCCCTAAGCTCCCTGAGGTTGTGATAAAAGTTCCCAACTTGAATAGTTGGGAGCCTGCCCATGGCGATGACGAAGTCTGGCCCACTCGATGCGATGGTGGGTGCCAAGGTTCGCATGTTGCGGGTCAACCGCGGCATCAGCCAAACCGTACTCGCAGAACGTATCGACGTTACCGTTCAACAGGTGCAGAAATACGAGCAAGGCGCCAACCGGGTTGGCGCCAGCCGGTTGGCGCAAATCGCTTCCGTGCTGGACGTTTCGGTTGGCGAGTTTTTCGAATCTTCCCGGACTGGACCACCCGGCTTGAATTCGCCGGTTCACTTGCTCGCCGAGCCGGGCGCTTGGCGCGCCCTCAAGGCCTATGCGCGAAAGCCCGGTCCGCGCGTCCGCTCATGCATCGCGAGGCTGGTCGAAAGCATCGCCGATCGAACTTCCACGCCCAAGGCCACGGTTGCGCGGCTGAATATTGTCGATCTTCATACTGTCGATCTTGGCGAGCGGCGGAAGTTTCCCTCGCGAGGATAGCCTTCCGCGGGAAGACGAGCGGCAATCTCGTGCTTGCCTGCAATCAGGTTGAAGGTGTCAGCCGGTGGCGCGAATCGCAAGCCGCTCCGGCGGCCTGCTGCCGGGAATGAACTCGCCGATCCAGTCACGGCGCGTCGCTTCGATATGCCAGGACATTGCCTCGGCCGAATAGGGCGCCGGATCGGGAATGTCCTTGCGGATCTCCTTGCCGTCGAGCCAGCCGCAGCTGTGCGAGTAGCGCGCCTTGCAGACGAGATGGATGTCGCCGTGGTCCTGCAGCAGCACGTAGCCGTCGGCCGGAAAAAATGTACCGGCGAGCTCGATCGCACCGGGCAACTGGCGCACCAACAGGAACGTGCTGGTGGATTGCGATTCCGACTCCGAAACCAGTACGCCGACCAGGCTGTGGATCGGCGCGATCACCTGCGGTGCAACCAGTGCGAGCGGCTCGGTGATCGGGCCAGCCGTCGCGATCGAGAGGTATTCGCCCTCCGGTCCCCAACGGCAGGCGATCAGCCACTCGCGGCTGCGGCTGCGAATCAAGGTTGGCTTGGCATAGTCTGAACGGGCAATATCTGCTGCCATGGCTATGACGAGGGCTTTAGCGAGCATAAATTTCCTCCACGGCGAGGGCGGTCTGGCCTCTCGTTCGGAGTTTGCGCGTCGAGTCGTGAGGTCACCGTGAGCGGCACCGAAAATTCGATACAGGAATCGTTGGCACGCGCGGCATCGTTGCTTCTTGGCAACGAAGTGGACGGCGCCGGCGATCACGATGCCAGACGTATTTTGCAGGCGCTGGAATATGCCCCGGAATCCAGCGACCGGAATGATCCGGAGACCGCGAATCGTGCCCATTTGCTTACCGCGGCTTCCCGGTTTGCGCGGGTATTCGAACTGACCTCGTCCGATGCACCCGGCCTGTTCAGCTTTGGAGCGCAATTCGATCCAGCACTCGCCGATCCCTTGCATGACGGGAGCCCGATGGTCGGCGTTTCCGGCGTCGGCCTGACGCTGCGGGATGCATTTCAGGGCTGTATCGGTGAGGGAATCGAATACCTGTCTCAACTGCAGGCCGGGACCGACCTGTTGCTCCAACCCGGCGTCGACGACTGGGCCGGAAACCTCGGTCCGAACGCGCTGAAATTGATCGCCGCCCTGTCGGAACGCCGTTTGCAACCGGAGCGGGCGCTCTCCTGGTGTCGCGCAACGAGGCTGACCGATGGCGGCGACGTGTGGCTTCCGGCCGACATCTGCCTGCGGCGTCCGCCGGCGCAGCGCGACTTCGCGCCGCCATTCCCGTTGAGCATCGGATCCGCTGCCGGTCCGTCATGGGATGCCGCGGCACTGCACGGCCTGCTGGAATTGATCGAGCGTGATGCCTCCAGCCTGTGGTGGCGGGGCGGTCAACTGCCGCGATCGATTCCGCCGCAGCACGAAGCCGGCACCGTGGCAGAAGAATTGTTGCGGCAGCTCCGGCATGGCGCAGCGGTGCAGCGCCGGACATGGCTGCTCGACATCACAACGGATATCGGCGTGCCCTGCGTCACGGCCGTCTCGTGCCGGGCGGACGGTTCCGGTTTTGCTTTCGGCCTTGCCGCGCGGCCGGAGCTGGTGGCCGCGGTCCGTTCCGCGATTCTGGAAATGTGTCAGCTCGAACTGGCCGATGCCGTCGTCGCAGCCAAACGCAGCGAGCGTGGCGATGACGCGCTCAACGCCACGGATCGCATCCATCTGCAGCGCGCCGCGATCAATGCCGATCAGTGCAAATTGTTGCAGCCTGTTGCGGGGCACGCGAATCATCTCCTCTTCCACGCAACTGAAGAGAGCGTCACATTCAATTTGATCGCCGAGCGTTTGGAGAAGCTCGGAATCGATACATTTTGTATTGATTTTACGCGCCAGCGCTTCGCCGTTCCGGTGGTCCGCGTGATTGCGCCAGGACTGCAACTCGAGCCATCCCAAATTGTCACGGCAAGACTGCAGGACATGATTGCGGGGACCGGAGGCGGTGCAACCTATACCGGGGGTATCCCTTTGATATAGACTGGGCGGTATTAATCAACCGGTTCCGGAAACCGTTGCATGCCGGCCAGCGTGAACGCCATCACAGCACACAACGCCACGGCGGCGCCCGAAAGCGCTCCGCGTCTGTCGGTGTCGCTGGTCGGGCGGCTCGGCGTGCGGTTCAACGGCCGGCCGATCGAACTGCGAACCCGCAAGGCCGGTGCGGTGTTGAGCTACCTCGCATTGTTGGAGGCGAAGCAGGAGAGCCGCGAGCGGCTGGTCGGCCTGCTTTGGAGTCGTTCGGACGAGGAAAAGGCGCGCGCCTCGCTGCGGCAGGTAGTTCGCGAACTGCGGTCGATGCTCGAGGAGGCCGGCTATGACGGCTTCGTCGCGGAGCGGCTGATGATCGGCCTCGACGTCGGGCGAATCGAAGTCGACATCGAAAGCGTGATCCAGCTCGCCGAAAGCGGACGCGTTCACCCGCTGCTGCTCGATACGCCGCAGCTCGACGGGCGGCTGCTCGAAGGGATGGATGATCTCGATCCGTCGTTCCGGGTATGGGTGCTGGCCAAGCGGCAGACCATCCATGAACGGCTGATGCGAAATCTCGACGAAGGCTTGACCTCCGCGCACGTTCCCGCCGACGCCAAAAAGAGGATCGCGGCCGCGATCGCCAATCTCGATCCGACCCATGAATATGCCTGCCGCTATCTGATGCGGGCGCATGCGGAAGAGGGCGACGTCGCCGGTGCGCTGCGCATCTACAAGGCGCTGTGGGATCTGTTGGACCGCGACTACGCGATGGAGCCGTCGGCGGCGACCGAGGAACTCGTTGCCAATATCAAGCTCGGCATTCTGGAGCGGGCGCCGGCCGATCGGGCCGCCTCGGCGGCGAATGACGAATTCGCCGTCCGGATGGTCCGGGGCACCGCTCTCCAGCCGGTGGCCCCGATGTCGCCATCGGTCAACGCATCGGCCAGGACGCGGCTGGTGCTGCGACCGTTTGCGATGCATGGCGTCGACGAGGATCACAGCCATCTGGTGCAGGGATTCTCGCAGCATCTTGCCGCCTGTCTCGTACGTTTCCGCGAATGGAGCGTGGTCGATCGTCCTCCCGCTGCCGTCGTGCTTCCCGCCTCGAGCACGGCGCCGCAGTACTGCATCGAGACCACCGCCTATCAGGCTGGCGCCGAAATCAATATCGTCATGGTGCTGCGGGACGACACCACGGGGATCTACATCTGGAGCGAAAGCTTCCGGCTCGGCCTCGGCAACTGGTTCGAAACACAGCAGCGCATCATCCGCCGCATCGCGACTTCGTTGAACGTGCAGTTGTCGGCCGAGCGGTTGATGCGGCTGGCGGGCGAGCCTGACGTATCGCTCGACCTGCATGACCGCTGGCTGCGCGGACAGAATCTCATGTCGAAATTCGATCCGGAAAGCTGGCGGCGGGCGGTCGCCATCTTCCGCGATGCGATCCGCGACAATCCGGGTTTCTCGCCATGCTACAGCAGCCTGGTGCAGATGAACAACATCGAGCATTTCGTGCATCCGGGCCTGCTCCGCGATCTCGAAAAGGCCCGCGCGACGCTCGAACTGGCCAAGACCGCCGTTCAACTCGATCCCGTCGATTCAAGGGCGCATCTATGCTGCGGCTGGTCATACATGATGGCGCTGCGGGAGGCGGAAGCCGCGCAGCACATGCAACTGGCCTGCGAGCTCAACGACAACGACCCCTGGACGCTGCTATCCAGCGCCCACTACGATGCCTTCTGCGGATCGATCGAGCAGGCTCGGCTGCGGGCCGAGCAATCGCTGACGCTCTCGCCGGCGCCTTCATATATCGAGTGGGCCTATCATTGCACCATTCGATTCCTGCACGGCGACTATGCCGGTGCTCTTGAAGCCTGTGATCGTGCCAATAATATCGTACGGATATTGCCCGCGTGGCGTGCGGCGGCGCTGTTCTATCTCGGAGAGCCGGAGCAGGCGCGCGAAGAAGCCCAACGCTTTGTCAACGGGCTGCGCTCTTTTTGGGTCGGTTCGTCAGCACCGACCGACGAAGCGGTGGTGCGGTGGGTCATGCAAGCTCATCCGATCAGCGTGAGCGAGCGATGGGAAGCCCTACGCCAGGGAATGCGTGGCGCAGGGCTTCCAGTCGAAGGTATAGCTCAGCGGTTAGGGCAGGTTCACACCGCTCAGGCGCAGAAGCTGATCGTGTAATCGCCGATACGCTCGGCATGCACCCTGAACTTGTCGGCTTCCGGAATCACCGGATCGATCCCGTTGAACAAGCGCTTGTAGAACGGCGGCAGCGGATAGGTTGCGCCGGGCTTGCTGAGCTTCTCTTCGGAATCCGCGATCGCCACGGCGGGCGGCAAGCGCACCACGATCGTGTCCATGTGCTGTTCGACGAACTTTACCTTGGTGTAGCGGTCCGGCACCGTCATGAACACCTGCGCCTTGGCGAGTTGCTCCTTGAATTCCTCGACGGTGGTCGGGATCGGATATTCGTTGTCGTCGTCGAGATAGTTCTTGCCGGTGGACCAGGTCTTCACGAGGTTGCCCCAGCGCTCATGGTTGGTCACTTGCATTCTTTCGAGGGCCATCTTTTTTCTCCTCCGGGTTGCGTGAAGCGGAGAATTCCGCTTCACAAAAATGCGGGCACGGCCTGTTGCAGATCGGCAATCTCGGTGGTGAATTCCACCAGTTGAGCCATGCTTGAGATTTCTGGAATTTCCTGAAGTACGTTTGTCAGGTAAAATTCGCGGGAGATGAGATTCAGTTGATCGGCGAGCGAGCCGCTGCCCGCCGATTGCGGGTCGCTGGCGAGCGCCCCGAATATCGTTTCCGATACGATGATCGAGCCGAGCAGCCCGAGCTGCAGACCTTCCGTCTGCTGCATCGCCTCGAACAGGATGAAGAACGGCAGCGGCGGTTCGTTCGAAAGGGTTTCGATGTCCGCGTCCGTGAGCGCGCCGTAGGCCTGTCCCGAGACGAGCCATTCGCGAAGCTGATCGACACGGTAGGCGCGGTCGGTCAGCAGGCGCGACGCGGCAATGAGCTGCGGTCTGCGATTGCCGATTTCCGCAATCAGCGCGTCGACCGACCACATTCCGGCCAGCCCCGCGCCGAGCAGGTCGCGATAGAGCAGGCCGACCCGTTCCGTTTCGTCGAACGCCGGAAAGATCTGATCATTGCCCAGCCCATCGCTGAGATGCGGCCCGATGCGGCGGCTGAAGTTCGGCGTCGATCCGTTGATCTCGAAAAAGCGCGACCATTGCACCATCCACGTCTCATCGAGCGGCATATTCGCGGGATCGTTGACCGAACTCTTTTCGAGCGTGTTGTTGAGGTCGTGGAGGGACAGGTCGTTGATCTGGTATTCGGGTCGCACCATGGCGTGACCGAAGCGGAATGCGCCGTGCGAGAACTCAAGCGGAATTTCCCAGCCCCCGGTCGGAAAGTGCTGCGCGGAATGGGGGCGATCGATGAAGTCAGCGCTTGGTCCGGAATACACGGCGTAGATCGCCGGATGGATTACCCGCCGCATCAGGTCCTGGCGCAGGACATTGTGATAGATCGTTATCAATGCCTCGCGGGCACACAGGAAGCGCTTGTAGGCGGCACCGAACTTGCCGTTTGGCCCCGAATTGCCTTCATGGCGGCGAATGATATCGATGAGCCCGTTGTGCAGCAGCGCCAGCAGCGCGGTGAGCTGCGACATGACGGCATGATCATCATTGCGCGGATCGGCGACCAGCGCCTCGGTGAGGGCAACGCGGACACCTGCAATGCTGCGGTCGATCCCCGTCACGTTCTCGGCCGGGGTCCGCGCGATGTCGCGGAACGGACAGCCGCTCGCCGGCTCGTTCTCTTTCCAGCGCATTCGCCCGAGCCGAAGCTTGGTGCGACGGTCGTCATTCGGCGCATCGAGCGCATAGATGTACGGCGATCCGACAGGACCGCTGCCGTACAGCGTCTCCAGCCGAAGCGGCGTGCGGCGCGCATTCGAGGTTCCTCCGCCCAGACCGCCCGCTACCGAAAGCGGAATCGCCGAATGCACGAGGTCGTGCGCCACGAACTGCAGCAAATAGGTATAGCCGGAGGGGATGAAGGGATTTTCCCAGTATTCTGCCGATCGAACCTGGTGTTGCGGCCACTTGATGGCGGCATCCATTCGCCGCGACAGGCGATGCATCAGTCCGCGGAGTTCTGCATGGCGTGACGGCGAAGTGAGCGGATCGATACCGAAGGCGCGGAAGCGTTGCGATGGTGCCGGCGTGCCGAGGAAATGACGAAAGCCGGGCATTGACGCGGCCTGAACCGAGGCGTGCGTATCGAACTTGGAAGTTTGGAAAGAGGACGCGTCAGCGACGTTTTGCAGAGCCATCAAAACTACTCTCACGCTTGGCCGGGGCGGCGAGACTGCGAAGAAAGTCGTGAAATTATCGTGAGTTAAATAGTTAGAACCTGTGAACATCTGTGGACATCTTATTACCTATGTGCGGCCGCCAAACGCAGCGCAACGCGGCGTCTCCCGGGGTGTTTCCCAGCAAGCGATGCGGCTATATGTTCCGGCATCTTGTTGTGCTCGTTGACATAGGAGCTCTGTGTGAAGCCAATCGAGACGGCATCCTTGGCGCGATACTTCAGCGCGATGCTCGCGGTGGTGCTTGTTGTTTCAGGCGCCGCGCGCGCCGAGCCGGTTTTTTCTTTCGACGCCACGCCGGGCAAGCTGCCGAAGACGGTCGTTCCGATCAGCTATTCGATCGAGCTGAGACCCGATTTGGAGAGCCTCGCACTTCCCGGCGTCGAAGTGATCGACATCGAGGTGCGCGAACCGACAGCACGGCTGACCCTCAACGCCGTCAACACCACGTTTGCTTCCGTTACCGCGGATGATGGGACGGAGCGCGCAGCCGTCGCGCTCGATGCCGCGGCCGAGACGGCGACCTTTACTTTCGCGCAGCCGTTGGCTGCCGGCGCGCATCGGCTGCGCATCGAGTTTACGGCGCGGATCAACAAGTTCGACCGCGGCTTCTTCTTTGTCGATTATCCGACCGACAGCGGCGTGAAGCGGCTGCTGACGAGCAAGCTCGAACCGGCGGATGCACGGCGGATATTTCCGTGCTGGGACGAGCCGGCCTTCAAGGCGAGTTTCGCCCTGACCGTGCGGGTGCCGCGCCATTTCCTCGCGGTCGGCAACATGCCGGTCATGCGCGAAGAGCCGCTCGAGCCGAACCTGAAGAACGTCAGCTTCGCGCCCACGCCCAAAATGTCGAGCTACCTGTTCGTGCTGACGGTGGGCGAACTGGAGCGCATCACCGCGGAGGCGGAAGGCGTGACAATCGGTGTCGTCGCAACCATCGGCAAGGCGGCGAAAGGGCAGTTCGCGCTGGAGAGCGCGGCGAAACTGCTGGCGTGGTTCAACGACTATTTCGGCGTCAAATATCCGCTGCCCAAGCTCGACCTGATCGCGGTGCCCGGCGGCTTCGGCGGCGCGATGGAGAACTGGGGCGGCATCACCTTCTTCGAGAGCCGGCTGCTGTTCGATCCCGCAACCAATCCGGACAGTGCGCGGCGCGGCATCTTTTCCATCATTGCGCATGAGATGGCGCATCAATGGTTCGGCGATCTCGTCACCATGGCGTGGTGGGACAATCTCTGGCTCAACGAGGGCTTTGCGACCTGGATGGCGACGAAGGCTTCGGAGCAATTTTATCCGCAATGGCAAAGCTGGCTGAACGGTTACGGGGCGAAGCAGTTCGCCATGGCGCTCGACGCCCGGCGCACCTCGCATCCGATCCAGCAGCCGATCGCCAACGAGAGCGAGGCCATGATCGCGTTCGACGCCATTACCTACAACAAGGGGCAGGCGCTGATCCGCATGCTGGAGAATTATCTCGGCGAAGCGGCGTTCCGCGACGGCATCCGCGCCTACATGGCCGCGCATGCCTATGGCAACACCACCACGGCCGATCTCTGGCGGGCGCTGGAGCGCGCGGGCCACAAACCGGTGACGGAAATCGCGGCGTCCTTTACCGAACAGGACGGCGTGCCGCTGATATCGGCCGAAACCGCCTGCAACGGCGATGCGCAGCGGCTGACGCTGCGACAGGGCCGTTTCGTGGTCGCGCCGGCACGGACGGCGGCCTTGCCGCCACGCAACTGGCAAATACCGGTTGCGGTCGGGAAGGTAGCCATGGCGCAATCGGCCGATGTCGTGCTGCTGAACGGCTCGACCGAAGTCCCGGCCGGATCCTGCGGCGAGGCGATCAAGGTCAATCTCGGCGATATCGGTTACTACCGGGTCGAGTACGGGCCGGCGAGCATGGCCGCGCTGACGAAGGCGCTGCCGCAGATGTCGCCGTCAGACCGCGTCAATTTCCTCGCCGACGGCTGGGCGATGGTGCAGGCCGGCCGCGCCGAGCCGTCATCCTATCTCGGTTTGGTCGAGAATGTCGGCGTCGATGACGG
>Ga0307500_10000063_pt1 | contig 32811 bp, 27 predicted proteins | sample 14_S_MG_FD_201362 | JGI IMG/M metagenome (GOLD analysis project Ga0307500, IMG submission 201362) | Soil microbial communities from Populus trichocarpa stands in riparian zone in the Pacific Northwest, United States - 14_S | ecosystem: Environmental > Terrestrial > Soil > Riparian zone > Trees... | reverse complement strand
GTCTTTCAGTACCTGATCGACCATCGCTTTCTGTTCGTCGACGTTGTCAGGCTGGTTCGGCACCAGGTGGATCAGCTTCACGCCGGCGGTGCGCGCGATCTGGTCGGAGGCGATGCGGAAGGCCTCGTAGGCGGGGTTGGTACGGTTTTTGGTGAATACGGCGATGGTCATCTGGTTGTCGGCAGCCGGGGCGTGGCCTGTGAGCAGGAGCATCGATCCAGTAAGTATTGCTGTCGTTAGATATCGCATCATTGCCTCCCAGAGAGAGCCGTCATTGCGAGCGAAGCGAAGCAATCCATGGCGCGGCATAATTGATAGATGGATTGCTTCGTCGCTTCGCTCCTCGCAATGACGTGGTGAGAATTACAGCCACAGAATCTTCTTCCGGTACTCAAGATCCGTCAGCAGCGGTTGCGCCGGCCCCTGATGGAACACCGCGCCGCGCTCCAGCGCGAACACGCGGTCGGCGAGCGCGAGCACGAGATCGAGATTGTGCTCGACGATCACGATCGAGATGTGCTGCCGCAGCCGGTCGAACACCTTGAACAGTTCGAGGATCACCGTCGGCGCCAGTCCCTCGAACGGTTCGTCAAGCAGCAGCAGTTTGACATTGCCCGACATCGCCCGTGCCACCGCCACCATCTGCTGTTCGCCGCCGGAAAGATAATCGGCCGCGACATCCATGCGTTCGCGCAGACGGGGGAAATATTCGAGGATCTGCGCCTCGTCCCACACCACGCCGTTGCTGCCGTCGGTCTTGCGGGCGAGGCGCCCGAGCGAGAGGTTCTCCCGAACCGTCATGCCGGCGAACAGGCCGCGGCCCTGCGGCACATAGCCGATGCCGGCGCGCGCGATGTCGGGTGCGGGCAGGCGGGAAATGTCGCTGCCGGCATAGGCGATTTTGCCTGACGACAGCGGCACGAGGCCCGCCAGCGTCTTCAGCAGCGTCGACTTGCCGGCGCCGTTGCGGCCGAGCAGCGCAACGATCTCGCCCTCGCGCACGTCGAGCGTGGCGTCGTGCAGGATGTGGCTCTTGCCATAAAACGTGTTGACGCGCTCGAAGCGCAGCACCGGCTCGGTGCTCGCGCCGATGCGTTCGCTGCTGGCGTGCTCGACCGCAGGGATGCCAGTGCCGGTATAGATCTGCTGCACCCGGCGGTCGGCGCGCACGGCCTCGGGCGTGCCGGTCATCAGCACTTCGCCCTGGTTCATCACGGTGACGGTGCGGGAGAAGCCGAGCACGCGGTCGATGTCGTGCTCGACGATCAGGACCGGAATATTGGCGGCGATGTTCTTGACGAGGTTCGAAACGCGCTCCCGCTCGGCGGCGGCTAGTCCCGCCAGCGGCTCGTCCAGCAGCAGCACCTGCGGCTTGGAGCCGAGCGCGATGCCGAGATCGACCAGCCGCTGCCCGCCATAGGACAGTTCACCGCCCTCGATGGTCTCGATCCCTTCGAGGCCCAGGAATTTTATCAGCTCCGCGGTCTCGGCGTGGATTTCCCCGTAGTGATCGATATCGCGCCAGAGGTTGAAACGGCAGGCGTTCTGCGCCTGCAGCGACAGCCGCAGGTTTTCGTAGATCGACAGCCCCTTGAACAGATTGGTGATCTGGAACGAACGCGTCAGCCCCTGATGGCAGATCGCCTCCGACGGCACGCCCTGGATCTCGCGGCCGTTCAGCGTGATGGTGCCGGTATCGGTCGGGTAGAGGCCGGAGACCAGGTTGAACAGCGTGGTCTTTCCCGCGCCGTTCGGCCCGATCAGGGCATGGATTTCGCCGGCGCCGACCTGCAGGCTGGCATCGGTCACCGCGCGAATTCCGCCAAAACTCTTCGAGACGCCGCGCACGTCGAGCACGATGCCGTCGAGCCCTTTCGGCAGCAGGAAGGCAGGCAACGGCAAGCCCTCGTAGATTTTCCGGCGGCTCATCGCGGCGGATTCTTCCGGCGGCGGCCACCAGCGTTTTGCCAGCGTCGCCCAGATGCCGACGAGGCCGCCCGGCGAATACAGCACGAAGGCAACGAAGACGAGGCCGAACCACAATAGCCAGTTCGAGGTCCAGATCGAAAACAACTCGCGGAACAGGATGAAGAACAGCGCGCCGATCGCCGGCCCCAGCATGCTGCGCATGCCGCCGATCACGACGACCGCCAACAACTCGCCGGAGAAGGGGACGGATACCGCTTCGGCCGAGACGAGGTAATTCTGGAATCCGATCAACCCGCCGGCAAAGCCGGTGACGACGGCGGAGATCACAAACACCCCGAGCTTGTAGCGCTCGACCGGATAGCCCTGGAACGTGGCGCGCAACTGGTTTTCGCGGATCGCCATCAGCACATGACCGAACGGCGAGCGCACCAACCGCAGCAACAGATAGAGCACGCCGAGGCAGAGCACGGAGGCGACGATGTAGTAGTTCAGCGCATTGTCGAGGCTGAACGCCCCGATGCTGCCGCGCTTCAAGCCGCCGAGGCCGTCCTCGCCGCCGGTCACCGCGGTCCAGCGGAACGCGATGGTGTAGGTCAGCGCCGACAGCGCCAGCGTCAGCAGCGAGAAGTAGACGCCACGCCGGCGCAGGATGACGAAGCCGACGAAGGTCGCGATGATGGCGACCACGACCGCCGCCAGCAGCAGCGGCAGGAAGATGTCGTTGTTGAACCAGTTGCGCTGGATCAAGCCGGCCGCATAGGCGCCGATGCCGAACCAGGCGCCGTGGCCGAACGAGACCAGCCCGGTGTAGCCGATGCAGAGGTTGAGCCCCATCGCGGCAATGGCGAGCGCCACCACCATGGTGCCGGTGTTGAGCGACAGGCCCATCAAATACAGGGCGAACGGCAGCACGATGAGGGCAAGCGCAGCCAGCAGCAGCGGACGGTATTTGGTGGCGAAGCTGCTCGTCATTCGAACTTCTCGATACGTTCGCCCAGCAGCCCGCGCGGGCGCACCAGCAACACCAGAAACATCAGCACGTAGATCGAGGCTTCACCGGCGGCCGGGGCAAAGTGGATGGTGATGCCCCTGACCACGCCGACCAGAAGGGCGGCGATCACTACGCCCCAGAAACTGCCGAGGCCGCCGATCACGACCACGACAAAGGCCACCGTGATGATCTCCGCCCCCATCGCGGGATGCACGATCGTGATCGGCGCAAAGAACGCGCCGCCGAGCGCTGCCATACCGACGCCGAGCATGACGATCGCGGTCATGTAGGGCTGTAACCTGATGCCCAGCGCGGCAACCATGTCCGGCCGCTGGATGCCGGCGCGCACCACGCGGCCGAAGGATGTCTTGTGCAGGAGCAACCAGACGCCGAGCAGGACCACGGCGACGACGGCGAGGATCAGCAAGCGATAGCGCGAGAACAGGAAGTCGCCGAGGAAGACCGAGCCGCGAAAGCTTTGCGGGATCGCGGCCGAGATCGGTGGCGCCCCCCAGATGATCCGGATCGCCTGTTCGGTGACCATGGCGAGCCCGAACGTCACCAGAAGGCTCAGGATCGGATCGGCGTCGTAGAACCGCCGCAGGATAAAGCGCTCGAAGAGAATGCCGAGCAGCGCCACGGCGATGGGCGACAGCACCACCGCCGGGCCGAAGCCGAGATACTTCGTGATCTCGACGGAGATGTAGGCGCCGAGCGCATAGAACGCGCCGTGCGCGAGATTGACGATGCCGCCGACGCTGAAGATCAGCGACAGGCCGAGCGCGATCAGGAGGTAATAGCCCCCGAGCACCAGGCCATTCACCACCTGCTCCAGCAGAAATCCGAACTGCATATGCGATCCGCAACCTTGAAACGCGCCTTGAAAAAGAGACGGCGCCGGCTGATCTATGCCGGCGCCGCAACGCCAGTGTGCCCGACGCTAGACCCGGGCTTCTATGCCTTCATGTTGCAGGGATTCTGCGTCTTCGTCGGGTAGATCGATTCAAGTTCCGCGCCCGCGGCCGGCACGGCGTCGCCGAGCACGAGCATGTCCCACTTGTCCTTCATCTCGCCCTTCGCCTTCACCGTGAACGGATAGGCCTCCTGCACGAGTTGATGGTCCCAGGAGCGGAAATAGGCCTTGCGCGACTTCATGATGTCGAACTGCGTCTGCTTCTCGAAATAGGCGATCAGCGCATCGCTCTCGGTCGACTTCGTTTCAGTGATCGCCTGCGCGATCATTTTCAGCGTGATGTATTCGATCCAGGCGTGGTTTTCCGGCGGCTTGCCGTGCTTCTTGGTGAAGCTCTCGACGAACGCCTTCGAGGCCGGATTGTCCAGCGTGTGATACCAGACCGTCGGCCAGGTGCCGCTGAGATTGCCTTCGCCCATCGCCCAGGCGTCGCCGGTGTTGAGGTTGAAGCCGACCAGCGGGTAGGGCAGGCCGAACTCGGCATATTGCTTGACGAGGTTGGTGACCTGGTTGCCGGCGAGGTTGCAGCAGACGACGTCGGGCTTGGCCTGTCGGACCTTCAGGAGATAAGGGCTGAAGTCGGTGACGTCTGTCGCGATCAGCTCGTCGCCGATCAGGGTGGCGTCGTTGGCGCTGAAGAATGATTTCGCGGCCTTCAGCAGGTCGTGACCGAAAATATAGTCCGCGGTCAGCGTGACGAACTTCTTGCCCTTCACCATGCCTTTCTGGTTGAGCGCGGTGCCGACGGCGTTGACCATCACCGTGTTCGGAATGTCGCAGTGGAAGGAGTAGCGGTTGCAGTCCTTGCCGCGCAGCGCGTCCGAGCGCGCGCCGGTGGAGAAGAACACCTTCTTGTTGCGCTCGGCGACCTGCATGATGGTCAAGGACGAGGCGGACGAGATTTCGCCGAACAGCAGCACCGCGCCGTCCTGCTCGATCATGCGTTGCGCCTTGGTCGACGCGGTAGCGGGATTGACCGAGTCTTCCGACATCAGGTCGATCTGCTTGCCCATGATGCCGCCGGATGCGTTGATCTCCTCGGCGGCCATCTTCACGCCGAGCTGGGCGTAGCTGCCGATCGCGCCGAGGAAGCCGGTCAGCGGCACCAGATGGCCGATCTTTATTCGCGCGGCCTGTGCGCTGAGAATGGCTGGAGATCCGATCGCGGAGGCGCCGGCAAAGGCGGCGCCGGCCTTCAACAAAGTACGTCGGCTGTAGCGGGTCATCACTGGTCTCCTCCCGGGATACGTCGCGACGTTCTCTCTTCCGTTTTCGCTTATGCGACAATGTGAGAGACGTTCTTCTATTGTTGTAGGATATTTTCGGACGCAGTGGTTCCTGTCAACGCCAAATGCGTCGCAGCCGCGTTCAACCCGTTGGAAGCGGATTCTAGCCGGATCGGATCAGGAGGATTTCGCCAGATCCCGCGCGCCGAATTCGGCCGACAGCCGGCCGGCGGCCGATTGCACCAGTTTGGCGCGGCTTTGCAGCACCTGGTCGGTCATGCGCCAGATCGGGCCGGAAATGCCGAGCGCGCCGATCACTTCGCCGGTGAAATTATAGACCGGCACCGCGACGCAACGGACTTCCGCGTTGAATTCGCCGTCATCAAAGGCGATTGCGCTGCGGCGGATCTCGGCGATATCGCGCAGCAGCACGGCGGGATCGGTGATCGACTTCTTCGTCGACGGCTTCAACTCGACCCGTTCGAGAAAGCGCTTCAACTGGTCGGGGCGCAGCGAGGCCAGCATGATCTTGCCGAGCGCGGTGCAATGCGCCGGGCGCACCACGCCGACGCGGTCGGTCAACTGAAACGCGCCAGGCCCGCTGGTGCGGGCAATCACGACTACGGCGTCGCCCATGCGCACGGCAAAATGGCCGCTTTCGCCGCTCTCGCGCGACAAATCTTCCAGGATCGGCGTCGCCAGATTGACCATCTCGATTTCGTCGAGCGCGCTGGCGGCCAGCGCAAACAGCGGCCGGCCGACACGATAGCGTTTCGAATCGCGTTCCTGCCGGAGATAGCCGAGCGAGACCAGCGTCTTGGCGAGGTGGAAGGTAGTGGAATTATGCAGGCCGACCAGCTTGCTGAGGTCCGCCAGCCCGATGCCTTCGCGATGGCGGGCGACTTCTTCGATGATCGAAAAGGCGCGCCCCAGCGACTGCACGCCGCCGCGCGCGCGCTCCTCGGCCTCGTCGTCGATATTGGGCTCGCTGGTTGGCACCAGCCTTGCGATCGAAACCTTGCCGTTCGAAACCTTGCGCGGAGTGGCCGGCTTGTCGCTCGTCTTTAGCTTGGGGCGCGGTTTCACGGAATCAACTCTCCAGGTGGGCGGGGCGAACTGTATCAGGCCGTCCACGCCCGGCAACAGCGCCGCGCAGCGTGTGCGGCGCCGGCGGCACCATACCACAATAGCAATTGACGTACAGTATTATGAGAAATAGGTTCGGACCCCATCGTCGGCCGTGCAAGCAAGACGCGGAGGCGAATTCGTTGAGCTGCAGGGAGAGAATAAAACGATGTCGCGTAACATGCTCAACGGCGCCCAGGTCATCGTCGACTACCTGATCCAGGAGAAGGTGCCGCAGGTGTTCGGCCTGTGCGGCCACGGCAACATCCAGTTCATCGACGCGCTGTACGAGCGCTCATCCGATATCAAGACCATCTCGGTGCATCATGAGAGCGTCGCCGGCTTCATGGCCGACGTTTACTACCGCGTCTCGGGGCGGCCGACGGCGACGTTTACGTCCTGCGGCCCCGGCTCGGCGAACCTGCCGATCTCACTCGCCAACGCTTTCCTCGATTCCGTGCCGTTCATGGCGGTGACGGGCAACGTACCGACCAGCCAGTTCAACCGCGGCGCCTTCCAGGAAATGTACCGGCATTATCAGGCCGATTTCCCTTCGACCGTGCGCACGATGTGCAAGAAGGTGTTTCAGCCGACGCGCGGCGAGATGGTGCCGCTGGCGGTGCGGCAGGCCTGGAAGACCATGACGACCGGCCGGCCCGGCCCCGTTGTGCTCGACGTGCCCTTTGACGTGTTCATGGAATCGGCCGCCGAGGAGGCGCCGAACGCGCAGGCCTGGAACGCGAACATTTCGAGCCGCTGCGGCGCCGATCCGGAAGGCGTGGTGAAAGCCGTCGACATGCTGCTCGGGGCCGAGCGGCCGACGATCATTGTCGGGCAGGGTGTCCGCTATGGCGGCGCGGCGGAAGAGTTACTGAAACTTGCCGAGCGCTTGCAGATCCCGGTCGCGGCGTCGGCGAGCGGCTTGGGCGCGATCGACTGCAACCATCCGCTGGCGCTGGGCCTTGTCGCGCGCGCCGGGCATTATCAGGCCAACCACGCGACGCGTCAGGCCGACGTGCTGCTGGCGATGGGGATGCGGTTCGACGACCGCACGTCGAGTTCGTGGATCCCGGGCTACTCCTTCACCATTCCGCCGACGCGGCTGATCCATGTCGACATCGATCCCGAGGAGATCGGCCGGAACTATCCCGTGGCGCTCGGCCTGATGGCCGACGTCCGCACTTTTCTGCGGCAGGTGCATGCCGAACTCGATCGCCGCGCCGATCTCACCAAGAAGGCTGACGCGCGCAAAAAATGGCTATCGCAGATCGATGGCTACCGGAAAGAGTGGGACAAGTTCGTTGCGCCCGGATTTTCCGACGACACCACGCCGATCAACCCGCAGCGCGCCGCGCTCGAAATCGACAAGGCGCTGCCGGAGGATGCGATCCTCGTCAGCGACATCGGTGTGCACCACAACTGGCTGCTCGGCTTCTGCAAGCCGAAGCGGCCGGATTCGCTGATCGGCTCGATGGGTTTTGGTCCGATGGGGTTTGGGGTTGCCGGCGTGATGGGCGCAAAATTCGCCGCGCCCGATCGGCCCTGCGTATCGGTGTGCGGCGACGGCGCGTTCTTCATGCATGCCAACGTGCTGGGCACGGCGCTGGAATATAATCTGCCCGTGGTCTGGGTGGTCTGGAACAATTACGCCTACGCCTCGATCCGCGGGCTGCAGCGCGGCTATCTCGGCGGGCGGGAGCTTGCGACCGATTTCCACGACCCCAACACCGGCGAGCGCTACAGTCCGGATTTCGCCGCGATGGCGCGCTCATGCGGCGTGGAAGGCGTGCGCGTCGATCGCGCCGGCGATCTCGGCGAGGCCATCCGCAAGGGTATTGCAGCGAACAAGCCCTATCTGATCGATGTCGACATCGCCGCCGATATCAATCCGGTTGGCGCGGGGGTCTGGGAATTGCCTGGGCTCGGCCAGAGCAAGGCCGGCATCGGCACGCGTTACCAGCCCGCCTGATCTCACACGAGGAAATCCCATGTTGCTTGCAGGCAAGAAAGTTGTCGTCGTCGGCGGTTCCTCCGGCATTGGTCTGGCAACCGCCGAGATGGCGAAGCGCGAAGGCGCTGAAATCCTCATTGCGTCGCGCAATGTCGAGCGGCTCGACAAGGCCGCCGAAAAGTTGAACGCAATCGCGATCCCCGCCGACGTCACCAGCGACGACAGCGTCGCAGAACTATTCAAGCGTTGCGGTCCGGTCGATCATGTCGTGGTGACGGCGGCGCAGCTTCGCACCGGCCCGTTCAAGACGGTGGCGATGGAAGATGTCCGCGCCACCATGGAAGGCAAGTTTTGGGGCGCGTGGCGTGTCGCGAAAAGCGCGGAAATCCGTGCCGGCGGATCGCTGACGCTGGTGTCGGGTTTCCTGAGCGTTCGTCCGCGCCCGAATTCGGCGATCGTCAGCGCCGCCAATGGCGCGCTGGAATCGCTGGCAAAGGCGCTCGCGCTGGAATTGGCCCCAGTGCGCGTGAATTGTGTCTCGCCCGGCATCATCGACACCCCGATCCGTGCCGCAATGCCGGAAGAGGCACGGCGCGACATGCTGGCGAAAGCTGCGGCGTCGCTGCCGGTTGGCCGCGTCGGCATTGGCGACGATATCGCGCGGCAGATCCTCGCCTTCATGGCGAACGGCTTTGCGACCGGATCGATCGTCTACATCGACGGCGGGGCGCTGGTGGTCTGACGGCAGAGGAGGCGATCATGGCTTCGGAAAACAACGGCGCCTTCATCCGCAACATCGCCGAAGTGCCGTGGCGGGAATTTCCCAATCATTTCGGCGGCGCGCTGTCGAAACCGCTGGTCATGCCGGAGACCGCGGGCTCCCGTCACATCGACTACCGGATCTCGATGTACCAGCCGATGGCGCATGTCGCGCGCCACAAGCATCTCATGCAGGAGCAGATCTATCACGTGCTCGAAGGCGAGGGGCTGATGGAAATCGCGGGCAAGAACCACGTGGTGCGCAAGCACGACTTCATCTTCCTGCCGCCCGGCGTCGAACACGCGATTTCGAATTCGGGGCTGGTCGATCTGGTCTTTCTGGTGATCACGTCGCCGGTGACGGACGACGAGAAGCCGGTGTGAGCTCTTCTCCCTCGCCCCGCTCTTGCGGGGTCGAGACGAGCGAAGCTCGCTCTTAGAGGGCCGGGGTGAGAGGCTGCCTCCGCGATCACGGTCTGTCGATGGACCTGTACCCCCTCACCCGGATCGCATCTACGATGCGATCCGACCTCTCCCCGCAAGCGGGGCGAGGTTGAAGCGGCCACCAACTCGCTTCAAGCCCTTGCCGATCCCAGCAGCACCACGCCCCCAATCAAAACCGCGCAGCCCACGACCCGCCAGGCCGTGACCCGCTCGCCGAGGATCAGCATGCCGAACATCGCGCCCACCATCATCGACATTTCGCGCGCGGGCGCGACCAGGCTGAGCGGGGCGCCCATCTGGATCGCTGACAACACAAGGATGTAGGACAGCGGCGACAGCGCGCCGACCCAGAACGCCAGCCACCAATAGCCCTTCATCTTCTCCCGCGCGCGAGGCACGTTCGACAGCACGATCGGCAGCATGACGAAGAAGCGCAGCAAATTGGTGACCCAGTCGAGCACGACCGGGTGGATGCCGAGCAGCTTGACGCCGTAGCCGTCGACGACCGTGTAGCCGGCGATCAGCGATCCCGTCGCGGTGCCCCAGCGCACGCCATCGAGGCCGCGCGGGCGGCGGAACGCCGAGAGGTCGCCCTGCGTGGTGATCAAGCCAATCCCGGCGACGACGGCGAGCAGCCCAAAGATGCCCTGCGCGGTCGGCATCTCGCGCAGCAGGATGAACGCGCCGATCGATGACAGCATCGGGCCGGTGCCGCGCGCGATCGGATAGACAACCGAGAGGTCGGCGACCTGATAGCCGCGCTGCAGGCAAAGGCTGTAGGCCAGATGAATGGCTGCGCTGAGCACGAGACAGCCGGCGACCGGCAGGTTCCAGTGCAGGTCGCCATAAATCAGCAGCCAGATCATCCATGGCAGATAGACGAGACAGGCAAACAGGTTGTAGGCGAACACGAAGGTCGGGCCGGCATCGGCGGCGCGCTTGGAGAGAAGATTCCAGGTGGCGTGGATGAAGGCGGCGAGAACAACGAGGGAGAGCGAGACGAGCGACATGAGACCTCCGTGCCATCAGGCGCGAACAAGATCTCGACATCTCCTCCTCTGGGCTTTTATCCCTCGGGTGCAGCCGCGTACTGGCGCGGTTTCCGCAACGCTCGGACCGGCATGGCCGTCTCGCCACCCGGAACCCTAGTTGCCACTCAGTCGATGGAACCCTGATATCCAAGGGAATCAGGTGCGGTCAATCCAAAATCTCATGCTGAGGGCGCGCAATGCGCGCCGTCAGGCCGCCAGATCCTGCAACAGCTGCGACGAGCCTCTGACCAGCACCTTGCGTCCCTTCGCCGTGATGGCCGGCACATCGTCGTGGATCACGGCGAGTCCGAGCGTGATCAGGCTGTCGACGGCGTAGCGGCTGATGCGCGGCAATCGCGAGACCGGCGTCCGCATCGCTTTCAATGCTTCCCACTGGGACGGCGTCAGGTCGTAGTCGAGTTCGTCTTGCATGGTGCCTCTGCATTCTCTCAGCTCTGCCCACAATTCTTGTGAGGTCTCGTAGCGAACGCACATGAAGTTCGTGCGACCACAACGAGTCAGTAGTTCGACGTCGTGACGATGCGCTGTCACATCATCGTGTCGTTTGAATCAATTGAATGTGTCGAATCACACAGACCTGCTGACAAATACGCTGGCGCAGAGTCCGTGAACATAGGGCGCCGAAAAAAGCCGCCCGATTGCCGCAACCCTTAAGAGAAAGTTACTACCCGAAGGTAAACGTTCGGTCCCGTATAAACACGGTTGCTGCGCCGCAATAACGCGCACACGCAGGCGTGATCTGCCGCCCGGGTGGGCAAAGCGCGGGCGTGCCGATTAGCCACGCGCTCCATCCACGTCATTGCGAGGAGCGAAGCGACGAAGCAATCCATGTCGCCGCTTGCCGTGCGATGGATTGCTTCGCTTCGCTCGCAATGACGGGGATGCGGGCGCAAGCGTTCACTCGGTGATGGACGGTGGGCACGTCGCTTCGCTCCTCTGCCCACCCTACGAATTCTCGCGCTGCGGACGAGCGAATCTTATCCCCGCCGCACACTCGATCCGCCGTCCACCGGCAGCGTCACGCCGGTAATGAAACTCGCTTCGTCGGAGGCGAGGAACAATGCGGCGTTGGCGACGTCCCAACCGGTGCCCATCTTGTGGCGCAGCGGAACCTTGGCGTCGCGCTCGGCCTCGACCTCGGCGCGGCTCTTCTTGAACTCGCGCGCGCGGGTGTCGACCGCCATCGGCGTGTTCATCAGGCCGGGCAGGATGACGTTGGCGCGGATGCCGTATTGCGCGTTCTGGTAGGCGAGCTGTTCGGTAAAGGCGATCATCGCCGACTTGGTCGCCTTGTAGGCCACATAGGGATAGGTGGTGATCGCGGCCATCGACGAGATGTTGATGATCGCGCCGCTCTTTTGCGCCCGCATGATCGGGATGACGTGTTTTGCCGCCAGCACGCAGCTCTTCAGGTTGATCGCGACGCAGCGGTCGAAGGCTTCCTCCGAGATGTCGAGCAGCTCGGCGTCGCCGCCGGACAGGCTGACGCCGACATTATTGTGCAGGATGTCGACGCGGCCCCAGCGTCTCTGCGCGTCCTCTACCATCGCCTTGAGGTCGGCATTCTTGGTGACGTCGGCCTTGAACGCCGCCGCGGTGCCGTCCTTGGCGGCGATCAGGTCGACCGTCTCCTGGGCGGAGGCCAGATTGTGATCGACGCAAAGCACTTTGGCGCCCTCGCGCGCAAAGGTCAGCGCGGTGGCGCGGCCGTTGCCGATACCCTCGCCGGGGCTTTGGCCGGCGCCAACGACGATGGCGACACGATCTTTCAAGCGCATTTCATTCCACTCCCGGGATCGGGTACTGTTTCAGTACCTCTTTATAATAGGGTTCGTTGTCCATCTTCATCGTCGCCAGCACGCGGACGACGGCGCAGTAGAAGCCGATGGTGACCACGAGGTCGACCATGTGCTCGTCGGAAAGCTCCTTTTTGATCTCGGCGAAGGTCGCCTCCGACATCGCAAGCTCCCGCACCATCTCGCGGGCGCCGCGCAGGATGGCCTTCGCCAGCGGCTCCAGCTTTGAGGGCTTGCCCTCGGTCTCGGCCATCAGGGCGGCGATATCGTCATCGGTGACGCCGAACTCCCTGCCGATCTTCACGTGGTGGGTGAACTCGTATTCCGATTTCTCCATCCAGCCGACCTGGAGGATCGCAAGTTCGCGCAGGCGCGGGTCGAGCTTGCTCTTGAAACGGATGTAGCCGCCGACGCCGTTGAAGGCCCGCGCCATGTCAGGCGAGTTCACCAATAGCTTGTGCAGGTTGGTGTTGCGCTTGAGCATGTCGCGGTATTCGGGGGCGACCTGGTCGGCTTCGAGATAGGGCAGGCGGGCCATTTTGTTGTTGTCCTTGTTGGCGATAGTGGATCCGGCTCATCTAGCCGTAGAGCGCTTTATGCTCCTGCTCGTAAGTCGCGTAGGAGTCCTTGATGCTGGCCAAGTTGAGCAACATGGTTGCGACCGGCTTGTCATCTGAAGCGAATACGGTCGTGCGTATCCATGCGCTTTCGGTGCGGCGGCTGCCGCTCAGCGCCACGACCTCGCGCTCGGTGGTGTAGGTTTCGCCCGGGAATAACGGCCCGCGCAGCAGGCGGATTTCCTGATCGGCGAACAGCCCGACCGCAGGCCCCCGGATCGGCAGCCTGTCCTCGCGGGCGCGGTATTGAAACAGCACGCTCAGCATCTCCATGGGAATGATCGCCCGGCCCCAGGGGTTCAGCTCCTGCGAATAATAGGCCGAGGGTTCGGTGATGACCTTCAGCTTCTGCGCCAGCGAAAACGGATAGAGATCGCCCATGTGCTGGTCGAAATCCATCTTGACCGTCTGGCGCGGCGTCTTCATGCCGACCTTGAGGTCGGCGAGAATGACGGGGTCAGTGAGCGGTTTCAGTTCGCCGAGCCTTCGGTGAAGCGCGGTTTCCGACCCATCGCCGCCGACGGAAGCCGTGCCGCGCAAGATCTCGGTGCCGTCGCGCTTGGTCATGCCGATCGCGCAAGTTTTCTCGCCCGGCTTCGGCTTTTCGATATTGGCCTGGACTTCCTCGCCCTCGAAGGCGGGGTTGCGGTAATGCGCCGACAGGCATCCGGTCTCGAACCAGGCCTGGCCCCAGATCCGCTCGCACAATGGCGCGAACTGGCTGAAATGGGTCGGGCCCTCGATGGTGCCGCCCTGAAAGCCGAGCTTTTGCGCGGTCGCATCGTCGTGGATCGAGGCGTGGGAGTCGTAGACCTGTGCGTGAAGCATCTGCTTCGGGCTGCGCCACGGGCCTATGAGCAGATTGCCGTTCTCCAATAGCTCGGTCGTGAACGCCGGCTCTGTCATCCCTGGTGTCTCCCTTTGGGCCGCAGCGTTTCAAAGAAGGCGGATTTCGGCAAGAGCGATCCACAGGGCGGCCGAGATATGTCCTGTGGCCATGAATTCACGCTGGGCACGCATAGCAAAACCGGTGCATTCTGGTCACAATTAGACCGGTTCAAATCACCGGCGGAACGTGCGACGGGGAGCGGATTAATGGCGCTGATGGAAGTTGGGCTGGACGACAAGTACCGGCTGGATGCGAAGCGCATATTCCTCTCCGGTACGCAGGCGCTGGTTCGACTCCCCATGTTGCAGCGCGAACGCGACCGCGCGGCGGGGCTCAACACCGCCGGTTTTATCTCCGGATACCGCGGCTCGCCGCTCGGCATGTACGACCACGCGCTGTGGCGCGCGAAAACCTTCCTCAAGCAGCATGACATCGAGTTCGCGCCCGGTCTCAACGAGGACCTGGCGGCCACCGCCGTGTGGGGCAGCCAGCAGGTCGGCATGTTCCCCGGCGCCAAGGTCGATGGCGTATTCGGCATCTGGTACGGCAAGGGCCCCGGCGTCGACCGCTCGATGGACGCGCTCAAGCACGCCAACTCGGCAGGCACCTCGCCGAACGGCGGCGTGATCGCGCTGGCCGGCGACGACCATGGCTGCCAGTCCTCGACGCTCGCCCATCAGAGCGAGCAGGTGTTCGCCGCAGCATTGATGCCGGTGGTCAACCCGGCGACGCTGCAGGATTATCTCGATCTTGGCATTCTGGGCTTTGCGCTGTCGCGCTACTCGAGTTGCTGGGTCGGCTTCAAGGCGATTTCCGAAACGGTCGAAAGCTCAGCCTCGATCGTCAGCGATCCCGACCGCATCAGGATCATCATGCCCGATGATTTCGAGATGCCGCCGGGCGGGCTTTCCATCCGCTGGCCGGATGCGCCGCTGGATCAGGAGCGGCGGCTGCACGGCCCGAAGATGCAGGCGGTGGCGGCGTTCACGCGCGCCAACCGCTTCGACCGCATCGTGCTGGACTCGAAGCCGGCGCGGCTCGGCATCATGGCGACCGGCAAGGCCTATCTCGATCTCCGGCAGGCGCTGGCCGATCTCGGCATTACCGACGCCGAAGCGCAGGCGCTGGGACTGCGCATCTACAAGGTCGCGCTGACCTGGCCGCTGGAGGAATCCGGGGCAAAGGCGTTCGCCGAAGGCTTGCAGGATGTGCTCGTGGTCGAGGAGAAGCGCGGGTTCATCGAGGACCAGCTTCTGCGCATTCTTTATAATGTCGATGCGTCGAGGCGGCCGTCGGTGGTCGGCAAGCGCGACGAGAGCGGCGCCATGCTGCTGCCGAGCGAAGGCGAACTGACACCGACCATGGTGGCGGCGGCCGTCGTGGCGCGGTTGCGCAGGCTCGGCCATCGCAGCCCGGCGCTGGAGCAGCGCTTGGCAAAGCTCGAGGCGTTCGACCGGCCTGCGGAAGGCGTCGGCGCGGCAAAACTGCAGCGCACGCCGTATTTCTGTTCGGGCTGCCCGCACAATACCTCGACCAAGATCCCCGAGGGCAGCCGCGCCATGGCCGGCATCGGCTGTCACGGCATGGCGCTGTCGGTGCCGAACCGCCGCACGCAGACGATCTCGCATATGGGCGCGGAAGGCGTCACCTGGATCGGGCAGGCGCCATTCACCAGCGAACAACACGTATTCCAGAATCTCGGGGATGGCACCTACACCCATTCCGGCCTGCTGGCGATCCGCGCGGCGGCGGCTTCCGGCGTCAACATCACCTACAAGATTCTTTATAATGACGCGGTGGCGATGACCGGCGGCCAGCCGGCCGAAGGCGGGCTGACGGTGTCGCAGATCGCGCACCAGGTCGCGGCGGAAGGCGCCAAGCGCCTCGTCATCGTCTCGGACGAGCCGGAGAAATATCCCAGCAATTACTTCCCCTCAGGGGCGACCGTTCATCATCGCCGCGAACTCGACGCGGTGCAGCGGGAGCTGCGCGAGGTCAAGGGCCTCACGGTCCTGATCTACGACCAGACCTGCGCAGCGGAGAAGCGCCGCCGCCGCAAGCGCGGGCTGTATCCTGATCCGGACAAGCGCATCTTTATCAACGAGCGCGTCTGTGAAGGCTGCGGCGATTGCTCGACGGCCTCGAACTGCGTCTCGGTGCAGCCGCTGGAAACCGAGTTCGGCCGCAAGCGGCGGATCGACCAGTCGAACTGCAACAAGGACTTTTCCTGCATCGAGGGCTTCTGCCCGAGTTTTGTTACCGTGCATGGCGGCAAACTGAGGAAGGCCGATCGTACCGCCGCCGATCCGTCGGCGCTGTTCGCCGATCTGCCGGTACCGGCCACGCCGGCGCTCGACGGCGCCTACAACATCCTCGTCACCGGGATCGGCGGCACCGGCGTCATCACCGTCGGCGCGCTGCTCGGCATGGCCGCCCATGTCGACGGCAAGGCCTGCTCGACGCTCGACTTCACGGGATTGTCGCAGAAGAACGGCGCGGTCATGAGCCATGTCCGCATCGCCCCCGGGGCGGACGACCTCACCACCGTCCGTATCGCGCCGGGCGGGGCCAACCTCATCCTCGGCTGCGACATCGTGGTCGCCACCAGCATCCCGGCGCTGAGCCGGGCCGAACGCGGCGTGACGCGCGCGATCGTCAATGCCGACCTGTTGCCGACCGCGAGCTTCGTCATCAACCCCGACATCGATTTCGAGGCGGGGACGATGCGCGAATCGCTCAACGAGGCCGTCAGCGCCTCCGACCTCGACATTCTCGACGCCACCGGGCTGGCCACCGCGCTGATGGGCGACAGCATCGCCACCAATTCCTTCATGCTCGGCTTTGCGTTCCAGCGCGGCGCGATCCCGCTGTCGCTGGAGGCGATCATGAAGGCGATCGACCTCAATGGCGCGGCCATCGACATGAACAAGCTGGCGTTCTCCTGGGGCCGGCTCGCCGCTCACGACCTGCAGCGGGTCGTCACGGCTGCCCGCTTCAAGAATTCGGGCGCGGCGCCGGCCAAGCGGACGCTCGACGAGAGCATCGCCTTCCGTGCCAAATTCCTGACCGACTATCAGAACGAGGCCTATTCGAAGCGCTACCTCGCCGAGGTTGAACGCGTTCGTGCGGCAGAGGCCAAGGGCTCGCCCGGTTCGCATGACCTCACCGAGGCTTTTGCAAAAGGGCTGTTCAAGCTGATGGCCTACAAGGACGAATACGAAGTCGCCCGGCTTTACTCGGACGGCGAGTTCGGCAAGGCGCTGAAGGAGCAGTTCGACGGCGACCCCGGCGTCAAGGTCAGCCTCGCGCCGCCGCTGCTGGCGACGCGCGACAAGGTGACCGGACATCTGCGCAAGCGCGAATTCGGTTCCTGGATCTTTCGCGCCTTCGAACTGCTGACGCGGTTCAAGTTCCTGCGCGGAACGGCGCTCGATCCGTTCGGCTACACGGCCGAACGCCGGATGGAGCGGGCCTTGGCGGGCGAATATTCGGCGATGATCTTCCGCCATCTCGACCAGGCGAAGCCGCAGGATTGGCCGCGTCTGGCGCTGCTGGCGAAGTCTGCGGAACTGGTTCGCGGCTACGGCCATATCAAGGAAGCCAATGTCGCCAAATACCGCGCGGAGTGCGCGCGTCTGGAAAGCGCCATCGGTCAGCCCGTCGCGCAGGCGGCCGAATAGGTCCTGCTCATCCTGGCTGTGAACTTTTCCACAGCTGGGAACACGCAGCGGCAAACTTGTGGCAGGGAACGGCTGGAATTGTCCGGCCGGCTTCCTACATGAAGGCTGTTCCTCAGATTTCTGGTTTGATTCAGGAGGCCTTTGATGGTCCTGAAAAGCGCTTTTGCGGCTGCATTTTGCATGGGGCTCCTGCTATCGGGCGACGCTGCGCTGGCCGACGAATATCGCGCCGACGAGTTCCTCGGCCTCGATCTCTCGCAGGCCGTGCTTTCGCCGAAGCGGCTCGGCCCGGAGACGCAATTCGCCCCGGTCCGGATCGAGGCGAGAGCCGATCGCAGGCCGGTGAAAACCGAACGCGTGGTGGTTTCGAAGGAAGCCGCGCCCAAGCCGCAAGTTGCGCTGGAACGCGTCGAGAAACCGCGTGCCGCCGCCCGCACCAAGCTGGCACGGCGTCACAGCAACCCGCTCGACGCACAGGCGCGCGACACCCGCATCCAGAAATGGCCGTGCAAGTCAGGCGGCATCTGCGGCTGGCAGAACTAGTTCGCTCTCGAACCTCATGGTGAGGAGGCGCGAAGCGCCGTCTCGAACCATGTGGCCACGCCGGTGCGATTCATCCTTCGAGACGGCGCTTCGCGCCTCCTCAGGATGAGGTCTGACGGGGTTAGTCGCGGCAATTTGTAGGATGGGTGGAGCGAAGCGATACCCATCATGCCTCCGCGCTGGGACTGCTGATGGGTTTAGCTTCGCTCTACCCATCCTACGATTCTACTGACACCCTACGATTCCACGTCATCCACCTGTCGTAAAACCTTCGGCCCACATTCAAATTGCTCGGGCACACCGTCGTCGTGATTCGACGAGGGTGCTTCGATGCCGATTGCGATTCGCGCCGGGAAAAGTCTGAACCGGCGTCAATGGCTGGTCCGCTCCGCCGCGACATGCGCCGTGGCCGGTCTCGGCAGCCTCGCCAGACCCTACCTCAGCCGCGCCGCCGATCGGCCGCTCATCACGAGCGGCATTCAATCCGGCGACGTCTCGGCCGACTCCGCGGTGATCTGGGCCCGCGCCGACCGGCCGGCGCGGATGCAGGTCGAGTGTTCGACGCTCGAGAGTTTCAAGACCATCATCGCCTCGGCCTCCGCCGACGCTATGCCGGACGGCGATTTCACCTCAAAGGTTCTGCTCGGCGGCTTGCCGGCGGGTCAGGACATTTTCTATCGCGTCCGGTTCGAAAGCATCGACGGGTACGGCATCGCCGGCGAGACGCAGGTCGGGCACTTCCGCACCGCGCCCGTGGCGCGGAGCAACGTATCGTTCGCCTGGTCGGGCGATACGGCGGGGCAGGGCTGGGGCATCGACGAAAACCGTGGCGGCATGCGGACTTACCGCACCATGCTCGACAACCGTCCTGACTTCTTCATCCATTCCGGCGACCACATCTACGCGGACTGTCCGGTGGAGCGGGAGTTGAAGCTGCCCAATGGCGAGGTCTGGCGAAACATCGTCACCGAAGAGAAATCGGTGGTCGCCCAAAACCTCGAACAGTTCCGCGGCAACTACAAATACAACTGGCTCGACCCAAGCTTTCGCGCCTTTCATGCCGCCGTGCCCCTGTTCGCGCAGTGGGACGATCACGAGGTGACCAACGACTGGGCGCCCTTGGGCACCGCCGACGAAACCGGCTATGCCGAGGACGGCAGCTCGCTGCTGGTGGCGCGCGCGCGCCGCGCGTTCCACGAATTCATGCCGATGCGCGCGGTGCCCGCCCGGGACGGCCGCATCTATCGCAGGATCGCCTACGGCCCGCTGCTCGACATCTTCATGCTCGATATGCGCAGCTACCGTGATTCCAGCTTCAACCAGCGCGGCGACCAAAGCGAGGCCTGCATCCTCGGTGCTGCGCAACTAGCCTGGCTGAAGCGCGAACTGGTGGCATCGGATGCGACCTGGAAAGTGATCGCCGCCGACATGCCGATCGGCCTCTTCAGCGAGGATGGCATTGCGCTCGGTGACGGCCCGCCGGAGCGGCGCGAGCATGAGATCGCCGATCTGCTGTCGTTCATGAAGCGCGCCGGCATCCGCAACACGGTGTGGCTGACCGCCGACATGCACTACACGGCGGCGCACCATTACGATCCGAACCGTGCGGCCTTCCAGGATTTCGAACCGTTCTGGGAATTCGTCTCCGGCCCGCTGCACGCCGGCACCTGGGCGCCAGCCCCGCTCGACAATACGTTCGGGCCGAAAGCGATGTTCCAGAAGGGCTGCAGCGGCGAGAATCTCGCGCCCTGTTTCGGCCTGCAGTTTTTCGGCCGTGTCGACATCGACGGCAAGACCGAAGTGATGACCGTGACGCTGAAGGACGTCGACAACCGTGATCTCTGGTCGGTCGATATCGAACCCCGCCCGGATGCGCGACCCGGCCAGATCATGGCGCAGCATATCTGACGCCTTCGATCGCGGGACCGTCGGCACGGAATCCCTCGTGACCTTCCATGTTCGCGCCGCATAGTCTGGATAGGTTTCACCTCCCTGCGGCGAGCAGGGCGCAAAGTCGCATCTGGAAGTTGCGCAATAATTCTTGAAGGAGGCGCCGCGGTGACGCACAATTCGCTCTTCCTCCCGACCGGAGCCCCGCCATGTTTATCGCCGAGAGCAAGCGCCTGACGCATCAGGGCGCGAGAAAGATCATGGCGACGGCGCTGGAATTGGCCGGCCAAGCCAACATCGCGATCGCCTGCGCTATCGTGGATGCCGGCGGTCATGTGGTCCTGATCGAACGAATGGACGGCGGCCGCTTCCATACCGTGCACTCCTGCACCACCAAGGCGGTTTGCGCCGCGTCAAACCGGCGCCCGACCACGGCCAAAGGCGCGGCCGGCCAGGACCTCGACGTCAGCCATGCGATCGGGCTGGCGCTCGCGGCAGGACCGGAACGGTGGACGGCGATGGAAGGCGGCGTGCCGGTGCTGGTCGATCGCGAATGCATCGGCGGCGTCGGCGTGAGCGGCGGCGATTGGGAGACCGATTTGCGGATCGCGAAGCTGGCCGTGGAGTCGATCGGCGCGAAGTGGGAATGACATAACAGTTCGGCCCTGGGGAGTGCAAAGTGATGGGTGCTGATCCGCTTCGCGTAGCTTGTATCGGGATGGGATGGTGGTCCGACGTTCTGGCGGACGCCATCCAGCGCTCGGGCAAGCTCGAGATCCGCGGCTGCTACACCCGATCAGAGGAAAAGCGCAAGAGTTTCGCGGAAAAGTACCGTTGTCGGCCGGCCGATAGTTACGATGCGCTACTGGCCGATCCCGAGATCGAGGCGATCATCAACACGACGCCGAACGACGTGCATCTGGCGACGACCAGCGCGGCGGCGGCCGCCGGCAAGCACGTCTTTCTCGACAAGCCGATCGCCAACAGCATCTCCGATGGCCGCGCCATCACCGAGGCATGCCGCAAGGCCGGCGTGGTGCTGGCGCTCGGCTACCAGCGGCGGCGCGAGAGCCATTTCCGCCATGTCAGGCAGCAGATCGACGCCGGCCGGTTCGGCAAGCTCGTCAACGCCGAGGCCAACATCAGCCGCGACCGCCTCGGCAAGGTCGATCTCTCTTCCTGGCGCTACCAGGCCGCGGGCATGCCGGGCGGCGTGATGCTGCAGATCGGGATCCACTATATCGACGTGCTCGCCTATCTGCTCGGGCCGGTCCGTGCGGTACGGGCGCAGTCGGTGCAACTGGTGCTGCCTGGCGACAATCCTGATGTCGCGAGCCTGATCCTGCAGCACGACAACGGCGCGCTCTCGACGCTGAACGCAAGCTACGCCTCGGCGTCCGAGTATTACCTGATGAATGTCTACGGCAAGGACATGACGGCGTTCTACGATCTGCACAACGGGCTGCGGCTGCTCAAGCGCGGTGAAAGCCAGCCCGTCGCGGTGTCGTGCGCTGTCAACGATACGCTGGTCGAGGAGCTCGAGGAGTTCGCCGCGGCGGCGCGCGGGCAGGGCCAACACGAGGTCGGTGGCGAGGAGGCGACGCGATCGCTCGCGGTGGTACGCGCCGGCATTCTCTCGGCGCGCGAAGGACGCGCGGTCGAGGTCGCCCGGATATTGAACGGTGACGGATAAATGTGGCCGCGCAGCAGCTGAGGACAGGGAGCGCGCGTTATGAAACCTGGCATGTGTGTCTGGAAAGCTTTTGCGGTGGCGATGGTATTGGCCGGCCTCGCCGGGGAGGTCGCCGCGCAGGACTATCCCTCCCGGGCGATCACGGTGGTCGTGCCGTTCCCTCCCGGCGGCGCCAGCGACGTCGTTGCGCGCATCGTCACCAACCAGATGTCGAGGATCCTCGGCCAATCCATCATCATCGAGAACGTCAGCGGCGCCGGCGGCACTGTTGGCAGCGCCCGCGTCGCGGCGGCCGCGCCCGACGGCTATACCTTGCTTGCCGCGGCAATGGGCTCGCATGTCGCCGCGCCCGTGCTGACGCCGAACCTCAAATACGATCCCGTCGCCGATTTCGTGCCGATCGGCTTCACCGCCCATTCCCCGGCGGTCATCATCGCGCGGAAGGATTTCCCGGCCAACGACCTCAAGGAATTCGTCGCTGCGCTGCGGCAACGGGGCGATGCGGTGAAGCAGGCCCATGGCGGCATCGGCGCGTCCTCGCATATGGCGTGCCTCTTGTTCACGGCGGAAATCGGCGCGAAGCCGGCGCTGGTCGCCTATCGCGGTTCAGGCCCGGCCTTGAACGATCTGGTCGGGGGCCACGTCGATTTCATGTGCGAGCAGTCAGTCAGCGTGGCGGAGTCGGTTTTGGCCGGCTCGGTCAAGGCCTTCGCCGTCTCGGCTGCGAAACGCCTCGAGACGCTGCCGAACGTTCCGACCGCGAAGGAGGCCGGCATCAACTACGAAATGAGCGTGTGGGCAGGGCTGTTTGCGCCGAAAGGCGTTTCGCCCGAAATCATCGCCAGGCTTTCCGATGCGCTCGACCGGACGCTGAATGAGGATGTCGTTCGCGAGCGGATTGCCCAGCTCGGCGGTTCGATACCGGCAAAGGACGAACGCAACCCGGCTATCTTCGATCGCTTTGTCCGGTCCGAGATCGCACGCTGGTCACCCATTCTTGCCGCGGCCGGAACGGCGAAATGAGGGGCATGCGCCACGTGAACTCGCTCACTGCCTTGCCACCAGATAACCGACTGCCACCATCAACACGGAAATCGTCATCACCACGCCCAGCACGGCGGCGATGATCGCCGGCAGCTGATGATTCTCCAGCCATTGTCGCAACGCCTTGACCATCGCAGCCCTAACCTGATCTTGATTTGCCCGGCGCCCGGTGCGCAGATTACTCAATAGCGGCCTATTTCCCTCAATGAAATACCGTCCGTTCGGGTATCCCTACGGCGCGGCTTTATTCTCCCGGAGTCATCAATGGAACATCTTGAAACCCAGGGCATCAGCCTGCCCAGGCTCGGGCTCGGCACCTTCCGCATGCAGGGCGATACCTGCCGCATCGCGGTCGAAAGCGCGCTCGGGCTCGGCTACCGGCATCTCGACACCGCCGAGATGTACGGCAACGAGGAGCCGATCGGCGCCGCGATTGCCGCCTCCGGTGTTGCCCGCAAGGAACTGCATGTCACCACCAAGGTCTGGAACGAGAACCTGGCGCCGGATGCCATCCGCCGCGCATTCGATGCATCGCTGAAAAAGCTCCGGCTCGATCACGTCGATCTCTATCTGGTGCACTGGCCGGCGCCGAGGATGAATCTGCCCGCGATGTTCGAGGCGCTGATGAAGCTGAAGGAGGAGGGCCGCACCCGCGCCATCGGCGTCGCCAATTTCAACATTGCGCTCCTGAAAACCGTGGTCGAGGAAATCGGCGCCCCGATCGCCTGCAACCAGGTCGAATACCACGTCATGCTGGACCAGACGCGGCTGCGCCAGTTTCTCACTGCGAAATCGATTCCGCTGGTCGCCTATTGTCCGCTGGCGCAGGGCAGGGTGGCTTCCGACCCGGCGCTTGCGGCCATCGGGCGCAAGCACAATGCCACCGCGGCGCAGGTCGCCCTGAAATGGCTGCTCGATCAGGACGGCGTTGCCGCGATCCCGAAGGCTTCGCGCAGCGAGAGCCAGCAAGCTAATCTCGCCGCGCTCGACGTCAAGCTGGACGACGCCGACCGAAAGGCGATCGCGGCCTTGCCCAAGGACAGGCGGTGTGTAAATCCGGGCTTTGCGCCGGCGTGGGATTGATGCGATTCCGGACTTTTCCGCCGGCCGGAATTCGGGTTTTTGCTACACACGGGCGCGGCTCCAGTCCATACTGGATCGCATCAAAGGGAGGTCTATCAAATGCGTGAAGCTGTCATCGTTTCCTATGCACGTACCGGGCTGGCGAAGTCCGGCCGTGGCGGGTTCAATATTACTGCGCCGATGGCGCTGGCGGGCCACGCCATCAAGCACGCCGTGGAGCGCGCGGGCGTCGAGAAGGAATATGTCGAGGACTGCTATCTCGGCAATTGCGCGCATGGCGCACCGAACATCGGCCGTCAGGGCGCGCTGCTCGCCGGCCTGCCGAAGTCGACCGCCGGTGTGTCGGTAAACCGCTTCTGCTCGTCGGGCCTGCAGACCATCGCGATGGCCGCCAACTCGATCCGCTCCGATGGCTCCGACTGCATCGTGGCCGGTGGCGTCGAGAGCATCTCGATCCCCGGTGGCGGTTCGCCCAAGGAATCGATCGATCCCGAGCTGCTCAAGGTCGCGCCCGACATCTTCATGGCGATGATCGACACCGCCGATATCGTCGCCGAGCGCTACAAGGTCAGCCGCGAATATCAGGACGAGTATTCGCTGGAATCGCAGCGCCGCATGGCGGCCGCCCAGCAGGCCAACAAGTTCAAGGACGAAATCGTCCCGATGAAGACCAAGATGAAGGTGGTCGACAAGGCGACCAAGGCGGAGAGCATCGTCGACTATGTCGTCGATCGCGACGAATGCAACCGGCCGGAAACGACCATGGAAGGTCTCGCCAAGCTCGAGCCGGTCAAGGGCCCCGGCAAGTACGTCACCGCCGGCAACGCCAGCCAGCTCTCGGACGGCGCCGCCGCGGTCGTTCTGATGGAAGCCAAGGACGCCGAGAAGCGCGGCCTTAACCCGTTGGGCCGCTTCGTTGCCTGGGCCTCCGCAGGCTGCGAGCCGGACGAGATGGGCATCGGCCCGATCTACGCCGTGCCAAAACTGTTGAAGCGCCATGGCCTGAAGATCGACGATATCGATCTCTGGGAGCTGAATGAAGCCTTCGCCAGCCAGTGTCTCTATTCGCGCGACAAGCTCGGCATCGATCCCGAGAAGTACAACGTCAACGGCGGTTCGATCGCGATCGGCCATCCGTTCGGCATGACCGGCGCGCGTCTCACCGGCCACATCCTGCAGGAAGGCCGCCGGCGCAAGGCCAAGTGGGGCGTCGTCACGATGTGCATCGGCGGCGGCCAGGGCGGCGCAGGCCTGTTCGAAATCTACAGCTGAGATTTTCAGGCGCGTTCACGCGCAACATCGACCGCAATAAAGAAAATGGCTCCGCGAGGAGCCATTTTCCGTTAGGCGCGGACAAAACAACGAAAATACAAACGACGAAAAGCCCTGTTCTGATCGGATCAGAACAGGGCTTCGACGCAGTTCGAACTTAGTAGCGATGCTTCTTGACGATCACGACCCTGTCGTGATGACCATGGCGCCATCCGCGATGGTAGCCGCGGTCGCGATGACCGCGATATTCGGCGCGCGCGCCATAGCCATGATGATGGCCGTGGTAGCCGCCACGCTTGATCACGATAGTCTCGGCGCTCGCAATTGACGGCGCCGCGATGATGATCGCACCAAGTGCGGCGATAACGTATCCAAGCTTCTTCATTCCAGTCCTCCTCAATTGATCGAGGATAGAACATCAGATCGCAGCGAACGTTCCCTCGGAACTCCAAGAGATTTCTGAATGCTTGTTCAGACACTCGTGGTTGCACGCGTTAACCCTTCGACTTCGTAGGATGGGTGGAGCGAAGCGATACCCATCATGGCTCTGCGTGGGAATTGATGGGTATCGCTTCGCTCCACCCATCCTACGGGATCACCGCGACCGTCGGTTCTGCGTGGGCCGATGCACGCCCTGCTTGCGGAACGCCTGTGCCCGGCGCATCATCGCCAGATAAAAATCATATCAGGGGGAGCGCTGCGATGACCGGATTTTCACGCCGTGATTTTCTTAAAGTAACGGGATCGGCCGCCGTAGCCGCCGCGTCGGGCTCTGCCAACGCCGCGATGGGGCCGAACGACAAGTTCGACCTCGTGATCAAGGGCGGCGACGTGCTCGACCCCAGCCAGTCGCTGCGCGGCAAGCGCGACATCGGCATCCGCTGGGGCGTGATCGAGGCGGTTGAGAACGAGATTCCAGCCGCGCGCGCGTCGAAGACCATCGACGCGTCCGGCAAACTGGTCACGCCCGGCCTGATCGATCTGCACTCCCACGTCTATCCCTACGGCTCGGCGATCGGCATTCCCGCCGATGAACTCGTGCAGTTTCAGGGCACCACCACGGTGGTGTCGGCCGGCGACGCCGGTGTCAACAATCTCGCGGCGCTGCGTCGCCACATCGTGGCGCAATCGCGGGCACGAATTTACGCCTTCGTCCATATTGCCAATCACGGCTTGTCCGCTTTCCCGGTGGCGGAGCTCTACAATATCGATCATGCGCAGGTCGAGGCCTGCGCGATGGCGCTCGCCGAAAATCCGGATTTCCTGCTCGGGGTGAAGGTGCGGATGTCGGAGAACGTCATCGCCAAGCATGGCGTCGAGCCGTTGAAGCGCGGCATCAAGGCCTGCGAGATGTGCGGCTGGCCGGCCAAGATGATGGTGCATATCGGCGGCGTCGAGACCAAGGAGTTGATGTCGGAGATTCTCGACCTGCTGCGGCCGGGCGACGTGCTGACGCATGCCTATTCCGGCGCGCCGAACATTGCCGGCGCCTTCACCAATATCGTGCAGGATGGAAAGCTGCTGCCAGCGGCGCTGTCCGCCAAGCAGCGCGGCGTGATGTTCGATGTCGGCCATGGCGGCGGCAGTTTTGACTTTACGGTTGCGGAAGTGGCGATTGCGGGCGGCTGCGGGCCCGATACGATCTCTTCCGACATCCACGTCTTTTCCGGCAATACGCCGGGGATGCCCTATCTGCCGAACGTCATGAGCAAGTTCATTCCGCTGGGCTATACGGTGGAGCAGGTGGTGGCGATGGCGACCGCGGCGCCGGCCAAGATCATCAACCGCGCGCCAAAAATCGGCACGCTGCAGATCGGCGCTCCCGGCGATGTCGCGATCATGGATTTGGTGGAGGGGCAGACCTCGTTCGTCGACACCCGCAACAACAAACGCGAAGGCAAGCTGCTGCTCAAACCCGTGCAGACCGTGATCAACGGCGTGCCGTTCGGCCGGCCGTATCAGGCGCCGTTCGCAGTGCGGTGAGGGGGGACGCGATAACGCGAAGCCATACGGGATGGACGTAGGCCAAGGTATTTGGCTGGGGCTTGTCACCCCAGCGCCAAGTCCACTTTCGGGGTGACGCAGGCATGAACTGGCAAGCAAATTCGGTTGAACCGGTCGAAAATGGCTCATCCGAGACGCGGGGATCGCTGGCGGAGCCGCCAACCGTCGGCCACGATCTGGAGTCCAGAATCCGTCTCAAAGCATTTTCAAACTCGACGGTGCTAGCCGCGTTCGAGGCGTGCCACCGCCAGCAATCCGCCGCTTCTTCTTCTGCGAAATCTTCACCAAGTGCCTTGTCGGTCAACCGCTAGCCGCCGGCAAGGTGCGATTTTGCCATTGCCCACGCCGACCAGATGTACGATCCTGCCCTCCGACCCGCCCGGAATCTGGCGAATGTCGGGTAGCAATCTTCCGCTCCGATCCAATATGGTCCAAGCAAATCTGGAAGAGTCATGGCGTCTAGTGTCGAACCACCAATCGCCGAGATTCTTGAACAGGCAAGCCGACTTCGCCTGACCACTGAACAGAAGACGCAACTGAATCAACTTGAGCTTGATTTTGAGGAGAAGGCTGCTCGCCTGATCTGCGAGCAGCAGTTGCTAAATGCAGAATTGCGCCGCTCGAATCTATCCAAGAGTGCACCGCTTAGCCTCACATCGGAGCAGCTTGCTCTAATCGACAAAAAGATGGCGGAACTCAGGTTGGCTTGGCTTGGAACGCTGGAGAACGCAATAGCCGTATTATCTCCAGTCCAACAGGCGAAGCTTCGACTCGACATTGGTTTGATGCCGAGGTTTGAGTGGACTCCTGGCCAAAATGTAGAAGATTTGGATGCGCGCATAACAAGGATAGTGAGTGCACGATTAAAGGACTCCAAAGTTGTCGAAGTCGAAACCGCTCAAGCGATCGCGGATCGCTTGTTCAACTGGAGTAAGTCGTTTGCGCTCGCTGTAGGCGTCCCACTGACATTGGGAACGTTTCTTCTCGGCGTCTTTGGATACCAAAAGTATTCGGATTTTACTTCGACCGTATCTTCTGCGCAGAAAACGGCACTCGACCAGATCAACAAGGCTGCTGCGAAGACCGGGGAAGAATTCGAAGGGCGAGCGACCAAGTTACGGACAGGTTATGAAAAGCTGGAGAGCCAGTTGCGTGAAACTGAAACGCTTCCAGCTAAGGTCCAAGATTTGAGTAATCGCCTGCGACATTTGGAAGAAATCGAAATTGGAGGACCGACTAAGATATCCGACTTAGAGAAGAGCGCACTCTTGGCGAATCTGGAGAAGTATAGAGATTATATGAGACAAATTGGGTACCAAATACCGGCCACGAAACTTAACATAAAATTCGATCGCCAAGTATCAAACAACGCTTATTACTCTCCGACCGAAAATAGCATTGTCATGGATCCTAGATTGGTTGGTGACCCACAGACAATGTATCACGCCTATACGAATCATGTCTTGGCACAAGTTAATCCAAAGATATGGGATACTCCCACTTCGACTGGGACAGCTTTACACGCTGCGCTTTCCGACTATTTGCCCTGTAGTTTCCAAGGCGTATCCAAACTCGGGGCAAAGTTCGTCGAAATACTCGCGAAGGATTTGCCTTCGGATACGGTAAAATCCGGTTATCTTCGCGATCTACAAAGCACCTCAAAAATTGATCCCGGAGTGACCGAACCACATAAAGCTGGTGAGCCGTGGGCTGCGGCCCTCTGGGAGATCAGGACTACGTTGGGTTGTTCGCCGGACGTCGCCCAGTGTGAGAGAGCCGATAAAATTCTGCTGGGAGCTTGGGCCTCGCCTTGGCTCGATCAAGCTTCACCTAAGGCAGCCGGTCAGCATTTCGCACAAGCTGTTATCGCGGCTATTGCGAGGTCGGGCACGCCCCCAGAAGCCAAACAAACTCGATCTATCTTTCAGCGCAGAGGACTGGAACTGCCTTGAGTTCGGCCAAGAACTCAGTCGGGGCGGGCGGCATACGCATCGGTGAGTTGGCAAAGTCTATTGAATTCAACCTGCGACCATATAGCGGGGGCTGAGATCAATGGCCTCGCTCACCCGAGCAGTCCAAATGGGCGTTCCCGAAGCGCATGCTGGCCGAGCGGACCAGTGCGACGCTCGCTCCGAACGTCTCCTTTTTGGCCCATCGCGTCATCCGGATCTATGGGCGTGCGTCCCGGTCAGCCTGCCGGCCGCTGCGTTCCGATATCGCCGACAATGTCGGCAATGACGGCGCCCATCACCAGCGCGCCGCCGGCCAGCACCCGCAGCGTGGGATAGTCGCCGAATCCCACCCAGATCCAGAACGGCATCAACGGCGTCTCCAGCGTCGAGATCAGCGCCGCCTGGCCTGATGGCAGCAGGCGCGAGCCGAGGAAAAACAGCGTGAGGCCGAGCGCGACCTGAAAGCATCCGAACATCGCGAGAATGAGCAGGTCGAAACCGGTGACGGTCGTTATTCCGTGGGCGAAGGGAAGGCTGATGATGCTGCCCAAAAAGTTCGACAGTGCGGCAGCCGCGATCATCGGCGTATTCCGGTGTCGCCGCACCATCACCGTCATTGCCGCGATCGCCAGCGCCATGAAGCAGGCGAGGGCAACGCCGAGAATGTCGGAACCGGCGCGTGCGCCGCCGACGATGATGACGACGCCGACAAGCGCCACCGCGCTCGCCAGCATGGTTCGCCGATGGGGAATCTCCTTGAGCCAGATCCAGGCCAGCCCCGCCGCGAGGAAGGGGCCGGTCGCGACGATGATGGCAACATTGGAGACATCCGTGAGCTGCAGCGCAGGGATGAAGGCGATCATCGCCAGCGTCGAGAACGACGCCACCAGCCAGCCGTTGATGTCGATCCTGACCAGATCCCGCAAGCTTGCGCGGCCCTGCAACAGCACCATCAGGACCATGATCATGCCGCCGGCAAACAGCCCGCGCCAGAACAGGATGGTCCAGGAATCATAGGGCAGCAACCGCGTGAAGAACGGCGCGGTGCTCCAGAAGACGGCGGCGGCGACGACGAGGGCAATGCCTAGGCGATGCTGGGAACGCGCCTCGGTCATCTGCCGGTCACGCTGAAGCGAGGTTGAGGTTTTTGCCGAGCAGCTTGCCCACGAGAGGCGCGGGATCGTCGGGGATGGCATCGCCTCGCCAGGCGACGTGCTGGTCGGTGCGCGCAAGGATGAGTTTGCAGGCGTCAGACGGCTGGGCCTCGCCGGCGGCGACATCGACGACCGCGAACGGTACGCCGTTGGCGCGCATTGCCTCCGTCAGCGGCGCAACCGCGACACCAGGATCGTAGCGCACCAGTGTGTACCCCGGCCCAAGCGCATCGTAGACCAGCCGTCCATCGGCGAGTTTTGCCAATGGAAGCCGGCAGCCCGGCGTCGAGGACGGCGTGAAATCCGCCATCGTAAAGCCCGGCTGTTCGGCGCCGTCATAGGCGATGATCGGCGAGCGATCGTAGAAATAACCGAAGTTGAGGCCGGCGCAGCAATATTGCTGCACGTTCAGATCATAGGCGGCTTGCCCCACCTGTTGGCGCACGGCGTCGCCTTCCGGCCCCGGCTGCTCGATGGCGTCGGGAACGGTGCGGCGCTGGCTCAGCACCTTGCCCGCCATATCCATCGCAAAGCGGGAAACCTGCTCGGTGATCGGAAGGCGCTCGGCCTCGTAGGCATCGAGGATGGCGATGTCGGCCCATCCTTGCAGATAGGCGCCGAGCAGCCATGCGAGGTTGGTCGCGTCCGCGATCCCGGCATTCATGCCGTAGCCGGCATAGGGCATCCACAGATGCGCGGCGTCCCCGCAGATGAACGCGCGCCCCTTGCGAAAGCGGTCGGCGACGAGGCGGCGGCCGACCCAGTCCTCCTTGCTGAGAATTTCGTATGCGAAATCGGGACCGACGCCGAGGATGGCGCGGATCGAGGCGTCCCGATCGACCGACTCGAAGGTCTCGTCTTCCTTGTTGAGATGGTTGTGGATCAGCCATTTCTCGCGACCGTCGATCGCAACCAACGTGCCGCAGCGCCGCGGGTTGAGCGACAACGTCATCCACGCCGGCGCGTCCATGAGAGCCAGCAGGCTGGGTGCGTGAATGTAGGTCGATTGCACGCGCTGGATGATCGGCGTTCCCTGCAGATTGGCGTCGATCGCCTTGCGCACCAGCGAACGCGCGCCATCGCAGCCGACGATGAAGTCGGCATGAATTTGCGAGGTAGTTCCGGTGTCGAGGTTGCGGACGGTGGCAACTATTCCAGCATTGCTTTCGCTGAAGTCCTCGAACGCGGTGCGGTTCAGGATCTGAAGCCCGTCGATGGCGGCGGCATGCGCGAACAGCACGGGCTCCATGTGGATCTGGTTGATACGATGCGGCGGCTCGGCTGTCGGCCAATCGGTGTCGGGTCCGCCGGTCGCGGTGTAGCGGTCGCGCCGGCAGGGAATCAGGATGCGCGAGAGCTCGATGCCGGTTGCCGTGGTGCGGTAGGAGCAGTCGTTCGGATAGTCGGCCGGAAGCCCGGTGTCGCGCAACTTATGCGCGAGTCCGAGTCTTCGGAAAATCTCCATCGAACGTGACGAGACATGATTGCATTTGACGCTCGGCGGCTCACCCGCGGAACGTGTCTCCACGACAATGACCCGTATCCCCCTGGTTGCAAGATCCATCGCCAGCGTCAGCCCAACCGGACCGGCGCCGATCACGAGAACACTAGTCGTTAACTGGTCGCTCGCTAGTTTGTTGATTGCTGGCACGTCGCTTGCTGCCTTAGAACGTTCATGCATAACTGATAACCACAAAAATCATCGGAGGCCTTGAATGTTTCCGTCTTTCCGGCGCGCCTTTGTCGGTGCCATTGTTCTCACCTTGTCGCTGTCGCCGATCGCGATTGAAACAGCAAACGCATATCCTGATCAACCGATCAAGATCATCGTGACGTTTCCGCCCGGCGGCAGCGCAGACATAGTTATCCGTGCCTTGCAGCCTGTGCTGTCGGAGACGCTGCGTCAGACGATCATCATCGAGAACAAGGCGGGCGCGGGCGGCAATATCGGAATCGGGGCCGTGGCGAAGGCTGCGCCTGACGGCTACACGCTCGGTGTTGCCGCGGCCGGCGTGCTGACCGTCAATCCCCACCTCAATCCTGCGGCGATGCCGTTCGATCCGATCAAGGATCTGGCGCCGGTGACGATGCTGGCGGAAATTCCGTTCGTGCTGGTGGCCTCGCAGCAGTCGGAAATTACTTCGGTTACGGATCTCATAGCAAAGGCCAAGGCGCAGCCGCAGGGCCTGTCGATCGGCCATGGCGGCAACGGCACCGCGATGCACCTGACCTCGGCTTTGGTCAATCAAAAGGCCGGTGTCGGAATTCAGCTGATCGCCTATCGCGGCACCGCGCCGGCCTCGGTCGACGTTCTCGCCGGCCACATCCCGCTGGCCGTGCTGGATATCCCCGCGTCCAAGCAGTTGATCAGCGACGGCAAATTGAAAGCGCTCGGAGTCTCCGCCGCAAAACGTGTGGTCTTCCTGCCCGACGTTCCCCCGCTGGCGGAGCAGGGCCTCAGCGAATTCGAATCGGTCGGCTGGTTTGGCCTGGTCGCGCCCGCTGGAACGTCGCCCGAGATCGTCAACACGTTGAATGCCGCCTTCGTGAAGGCGTTGAGCGATCCCGCCGCGATCGAAAAAATCCGCGTTCTCGGCGCCGAACCCGCGCCCAGCTCGCCCGAGGATTTCGCGAAATTCATCCAGAGCGAAAGCGCGAAATGGGGCAAGCTGATCGCCGAGACCGGGATCAAGGGCGAATAGCACGCCATAGCCTTGCAGCCGGAGCCCTGTCACGGGGCGCCC
>Ga0307500_10000062_pt1 | contig 32944 bp, 33 predicted proteins | sample 14_S_MG_FD_201362 | JGI IMG/M metagenome (GOLD analysis project Ga0307500, IMG submission 201362) | Soil microbial communities from Populus trichocarpa stands in riparian zone in the Pacific Northwest, United States - 14_S | ecosystem: Environmental > Terrestrial > Soil > Riparian zone > Trees... | reverse complement strand
GACATTTCTCGCGCTTTTTAACTATCTCACGCCGTCCGGGCGCGTGACGGTGACCGGCCGGGTGGTGGAAGTGACGCCGAATGTGTCAGGACAAATTGTCGCAATTCCGGTCAAGCCGAATGTGCCGGTAAGGGCCAATGATGTGCTGTTTCAAATCGACCCGGCGCCGTACGAGATCACGCTGATCAGAATGTTTTCGCAGAACGGCTTTCAGACCATCAAGGAGGGCACGCTCGTCGATATCGTTTTCGATAACGCACCCGGCCGCATCTATCACGCCAGGATCACGGCCATTCCGAAAGGCATCGGCCAGGGGCAGGTCGCCGTATCAGGAACGCTGGCGCGCACCAACGCGCTCGGCGGGGCGACGGTGTTTCCGGCCGAGATATCGATCCCTGACGGGATGAACCGCGACCAGCTTCGGCTGGGAATGTCCGGCAGTGCCACCGCGTTTGCCAGCAACGCGGGCGTGATCGGTCTTCCGGCGTCGATTCTGGTGTGGATGGGCTCCTGCACGGCCTATCTTTAGCCGGCCAGACGCAAAATGATCAGAATGCGCGCAAAAAGCGCACGTCTTTAGATTGTCCTGCAAGATTCCGATAATCAATTTAAGCGAGCTTGTGAGAGGCTTCGCTATCATGAAAGCCCGTGCCCCGTGCAGGGTGCTACGGGTGTAACCGACCCGTGCGTTACTGGCTGTTCTGATTTGGAAACGAGCGAATGCATAAAGTAATTGAATTTCCTGGCCCGCAGTCCGACCCCGTGTCGGAACCGCTGGCGGCCCCCCCGGCCATGGAGCCGATTTTGGCGGTAGTCGATTCATTGGCCCGTACCCTCAATTGCATCAAGACCATGTGCGCGACCGAGCCGATGGGGCCGATCCGCGACAGGCTGGAGACCGAACGGGCAAACCTCGTCATCGGGCTTTTTGTCGCCCGGGTGGCCGCGATGCGGCTGTCTTCCGGAGAGGAGGCCGCGGAGGTTGCAGCCGATTCGCCCGCGCCGATCGCCCGCCGCGGCTGATCCGGATCACAAGGTCGCAGCGCTATTTGCCGGGACGGCGCTGCAGCCAGGCCAGCAGCCTGCCGAATTCGGCCGACATCGCAGTGTCGGACTGCGACAGCTCGGTTTCGCGCCCATCATCTTCGATGGTGATGGTGTAGCTCATTTCATCTCGCGCTCGCCCCGAGTGCGCAGGCACCGCCGCTGAAATGGCCGATGCCGCGAGCTTCTTGAGCTCGGAAGCCCCGGAATCGTCCAAGGCGGCTGAATCCACGACCAGGGGCGGGCGCTGCAGATTGATGCCCGCCGCCTGGCCGCCGTGTTTGGAAAGCGTAACTTTCATCTCCACCCATCCAGGCGGTGGTCAGGATTGAGTCGATGCTCGTGTCTCGACTCGAACTAATGCGGCTTGGATTTCAGGCCGGCGACCTCCTTTGACAGCTTCGATAGCTGGCTCGACATCTGCTCGATCTTGCGCATCATCTCCGCATCATCGTGGTGTCCATTGCCGGCTGCCGCGGCCGGTTGATAGCGCATCCGGCTGGTTGTTGCAGCCAGTGTCAGGGCGCCGCTGATGCGGATGCCGACCTCTTTCCAGGCGGCCACCACGGCCTGCTGCTCCGCGCTCTGCGACCCGTAGAGCTCGCCTGCCTTGACGTGCGTCATGTCGGCGAATTCCTGGAATTGCATCAATGGCTTCGAGGCCTGAAGTGCAGCATACCAGATGTGTCCAGGCGCTTCCCAGGCGCATCCGCCGATTCCGACCGCGGTGAGATAGAACGCCCGGTTCGGAATCCCGGAATTGATGTGCACGCCGCCCCAATCGCCCCGTCGGGTGTCAGGCAACTGCGCAAACTTGCTCATATGGTCGGGCTGCGGATCCCGTCCGAACTGCTCGTTGTTGTAGGCCTTGCCCGGAGCCTTCATAGACCGCAGGGCATCCGCGTCGATCTCGGGCGTGAAGATCTCCGCGCCGATCAGCCAGTCGGCCTGGTCGGCTGTCTCCTTGCGGGCCCATTGCTTGACGAGCGAGCCGAAGACGTCGGACATCGACTCGTTCAGCGCACCTGACTGATTGTGATATTCGAGTCCGGCCGTGAACTCGGTGACGCCGTGCGCCAATTCGTGGGCAATGACGTCGAGCGACTTGGTAAAGTCGGTGAACAGCACGCCGTCGCCGTCGCCGAAAACCATCTGGCTGCCGTCCCAGAAGGCATTGTTGAAGTCTGCATCGTAGTGAACGTAGCCGTTCAGGCGCATGCCTTGTCCGTCCAGCGAGTCCCGGTCGAACACGTCCTTGTAGAAATCGCGGGTGCGTCCGAGGCCTTCGAATGCGCGGTTCACCGACTCGTCCGCCGAGGCGGGACCATCCTCGGGGCGTTCAATTGCCGCCGACGCAAGAATGGTGCTGTTGGCGCAGTCGAAGACCGTACGTCGGCCGTGTGCGGAGGCCGCTACGGCGGGCGCAAGGAGGCCCCTTACGGCTCGCTCGCCGCGCAAGCGTGAGGTCGTCAGCAGTGTTTGCAACGCTGCGTCGCTAATCCTCTTGTCCGGATTTTCGAGCAGCTTGTTGAGGATGTGGGGTGGCATAATGCAGTTGATGCAGCGACATTGGTTCGTGAACATGAGAACCCTCCATCAAAATTACCTAATGTCGAAATGAATGAGATACGCATGCAATCAAAAACGATCGCGCGACTATCTACCCGAGGCAGAGAGGGTCAAGCCCGCTAGCATGCATGAATTCAAAAAAATAATTGAACAAGAATAATTGAACGAAGGGTCAGTCCTGTTTCCACAACCGCGTCAACGGACCTTTCGCTCCCCGCACCGGATCGGTGTTCGGCAGCTTTACTTCCGGAATCGTCTTCAGCGCCTTCGCGTGGTTCTCCGGCGTCGGCCGCGTGATTTGCATCGCCGGTCCCGGCGGATAGGCGCCGACCACGCAGAAATCTTTGCTGGCCGATATCAACTGGTGGCCGGTCCCCGCGGGCAGGATGGCAATGTCGCCGGCTGAGATATCGAGTGCCTTGCCGTGGTCGCCGCCGAACTGCACGCGCGCATGCCCGCGGGCGACGCCGAGCACCTCATGCACGGTGGCATGATAGTGCGCATAGTCGTACACGCCATTGCGCCACATCGCGCCCCAGCCATTGGCGCCGAACAGTCCCTCGATGGTCTTTTCCGGATGGTCGGTGGCGACATCCACCGCGCCCTTGTAGACCAGGAACGGCATCGGATTGTTGGGCACCAGGCCGTCATCTTCGAAGATGAAGGTGAGCGGCTCGATATCGGTGCTGACGACGGACATGGTTAGTCTCCGGCTTCGTAGGGTGGGCAAAGGAGCGTTAGCGACGTGCCCACCATTCCTTGTCGCGTCTAAAATGGTGGGCACGCTTCGCTTTGCCCACCCTACAAAACCCAACTTGTGCTCCCCGCTCACGTTCCCTTTGGAATTTCGAAAACCAGACACGTCGTGGTCGCATGCGCGAGCAGCCGGCCTTTGGCGTCGGTGATGCGCGCCTCGGCGGTGGCGGCGCGGCGGCCGACGCTGAGCGTTTTGCCCTCGCTGCGCACGGGGCCGGTATCCTCCGTCATGCCCTTGATGAAGGAGATCTTGAATTCGAGCGTGGTGTAGCCGGTGCCGGCGGGCAGTGCGGTGTGAACCGCAAGTCCCATCGCGGAATCCAACAGGATCGCGGCATAGCCGCCATGCACCGAGCCGATCGGGTTGTAGTGCCGGAAACCCGGCACGCTGTGAAACACCACGTGGCCGGTCTCGGCGGTGGAATCGAACGGCTCCACGTTCTGCATGATCGGCGGCGCGGGCAGTTTGCCGTCGAAGATGGCGCGGACGAAATCGAGGCCCGACATCGACGCCATCACGTGCGTCGGTGTCACGCCGTATTCGACCTTGGGGGCGGCTTTGTCAGGCACGGAAATTCCTTTCATTAAATTGCGATCATCATATTACGTGACGTGATTGAGCGCTAGTGCGGCAAATTCCTGTCATGGCCGGGCTTGTCCCGGCCATCCACGTCTGAATCTGGCGGCGAGGGCGTAAAGACATGGATGCCCGGGACAAGCCCGGGTATGACGATGCGGATGGAGCGCGCTGCGTTCGGTGAAAGCGGCGCGCGCCTACGCCCGCTTGTTCGCCCGCATCAGGTCGGCGAACCGCTTGAACAGATAGTGCGAGTCGCGCGGGCCCGGCGAGGCCTCCGGGTGATACTGCACCGAGAATACCGGCTTACCCCTGAGCTCGATGCCGCAATTGGAGCCGTCGAACAGCGAGATGTGGGTTTGCGTCGCGCCTTCCGGCAGCGTCGCCTGATCCACGGCAAAGCCGTGGTTCATGGAGGTGATCTCCACCTTGCCGGTGGTCTCGTCCTTGACCGGATGGTTGGCGCCGTGATGGCCCTGGTGCATCTTCATGGTCCTGGCGCCGACGGCCAGGCCCAGCATCTGGTGACCGAGGCAGATGCCGAAGGTCGGCGTGCCCGACGCAATCACCTGCTGAATGACGGGCACCGCGTATTTGCCCGTCGCGGCCGGATCGCCCGGGCCGTTCGAGAGAAACACGCCGTCCGGCTTCATCGCCAGAATGTCTTCGGCCGAAGTCGTCGCCGGCACCACCGTGACCTTGCAGCCTTCACCGGCGAGCAGCCGCAGAATGTTGCGCTTGATGCCGTAGTCGATCGCGACCACGTTGAACTCCGGTTCGCCCTGCCGGCCAAAACCCTTTTCCCAAACCCATGGCGTTTCGTCCCAGGTGAAGCGCTGGGCGGACGTCACCATCGGCACCAGGTCCATGCCTTCGAGGCCGGGCCATTCGCGCGCCTCTTCCTTCATGCCGTGCAGATCGAACTCGCCGCTCTTCGAATGGGCGATGACCGCGTTCGGCATGCCCTTGCTGCGGATCAGCGCGGTCAGCGCGCGGGTGTCGATGCCGGAGAGGCCGATGATGCCGCGCGCCTTCAGCCACTGGTCGAGATGCTTGGTGGCGCGGTAGTTCGAGGGATCGGTGATGGCGGAGCGCAGGATCACGCCGCGCGCGCCCGGCGTCGCCGCCATGTTCACCGTCTCGATATCTTCGTCGTTGGTGCCGACATTGCCGATATGCGGGAAGGTGAAGGTGATGAGCTGCCCGGCATAGGAGGGATCGGTGAGGATCTCCTCATAGCCGGTCATCGCGGTGTTGAAGCAGACCTCGCCGACGGCGTGGCCTTCCGCGCCGAGGCCAAAACCCTCCAGCACGGTACCGTCGGCAAGCACGAGGAGCGCGGTCGGTTTATGGTCCGGCCAGGCTGAAGCATTGTCAGATGTTGTCATGAGCGCACTTCATAGTCGCAAGCACCCCCGCGCGTCAAAGCCGGCAGGCCAATAAAGCCGGGGATTCACATGCGTTTGCTGCATATTTGACAACCAGTTCCGCGGGTGCTGCGTTTTTCGGCCAAATCGCCCCGAATCGGCCCAGCTCGGCTGAACCAATGCCACGGCCGATGGCCCCATTCGCAGCCTTGCCGGGCCGTCTGCGGGCCGCCCAGTGGCGCAGTGTGCGCGGGCCCTATATAGACGCCGAATCTTCCGATAGACCAAAGGCCTTTCCGGCGGCACCATTTAGTGAGGCAACCATGCTGCGCGACGACATCAACAACGCGGTCAAGGAGGCCATGAAGGCCAAGAACGAGCGCAAGCTCTCCACGCTGCGCATGGTCAACTCGACCATCAAGAACGCCGACATCGATGCGCGCGGGCAGGGCAAGCCGCCGCTCTCAGATGCCGACCTGCTCGGCGTGTTTCAGAAAATGATCAAGCAGCGCCAGGAATCGGTCGAGCTTTACGACAAGGGCGGCCGCGCCGAGCTGGCCGCGCAGGAGCGCGAGGAGATCGCGATCATCTCGGCCTACCTGCCGCAGCAGATGTCGGACGACAAAGTAAAGGCCGCGATATCGGCCGCGATTGCCGAGACCGGCGCCGCCGGCATGAAGGACATGGGCAAGGTGATCGGCGTGCTGCGCGCAAAATTCGCCGGCCAGATGGATTTCGGCAAGGCCAGCGGTCTGGTGAAGGCGGCGCTGTCGTCTTAGGCTCGCCCAATTGGGGTAGGGCAGCCGTGAGCTGTCGTGCTGCGCACGCGGCTTGCCGGATCATGCGCTAGAATTGGCCCGGTTGAGCCGGTGGAGCAGGCCAATCCGACGTGATGTTGTTCGGGTTCTGCCGATCGAACAGATCCTGTCTCAAGATAAAGCCGCTTCTGCTCCAGATCGGCACGCGTTTGACTTGAGCGGCGTCCTGGGCGGGCGGAGCAGCGGAATGTCTGCTCTTGCCGAACGCCGCCGTCGCGAACGCGACTTCAAGGATGCACAGTATCGCCAGCATGCGTGTCCTCGTCATCGAAACACCTCCGGGGAACTGTTTTATTTACCGCGACGCTACGGCTCAATTACATGCGAACCGGGATGGCAGCCTTTCAACCGTGCGTTTTATTGGCCTATGGAAGAGATCACAGAATATACATTCGCTTGGCCGCGTTAAGGGCCCCGGTGCAGCCTTCCAGGTCACCTGCGGCGTCAAGTCGCTTGGCGCGTGCCATGGTCGCCGCGAATTGCGATCTAAGCTGCGCTTGTTCCCGTTTTACGGAAGCGACCGTGGGTTGCCGGTCCAGCTGCGCCGCTATCGACTGAGGCGCCATCAATCCTGCCATCGGATTGCCGGCTGATTGGCGAATAGCAGCTTCGAACTCTGCAATCGCGGCCTTACACGGGCCGGCATGAGCCCAGGTTGAACTCAAAGCGAGAACTGCGCTGACCATGAGAGCCGATCTTATTCGAAGTTTGGACATTTGAACCTCGGCATTGATGCGGGTGTCAGGCTATGGCTAGGCCGCTGAAGCGCCGGAGCCGATGCCTTCGTAATTGAAGTCGAGCTCGACCGTTGGGGGGCTCGTCCAGGAGCAATGCCGGCCTGCCCATCAGCCGGTAGAACCGTAGCACACAGGCCGGATTAGCCCAACGGGTCCGAGCAAACCGCTGACAGCGTCGGGCTAATTCGGCGGCGGGGCTACGGGACAAGCGCTGCTCAAGGACTGCTCGTCAACTGGCTTTTAATGTTGTGAACGCGTGAAGGGCACGAAACGCACGGGGGCGACGGCGCGAGTTGTCGTCTTGTCAGGGGCGATCTTCTCGACGACCGTGAGATGTTGGGTGCCGTATTCGGCTCCCACCGGCATGACGAGCCGACCACCCACTTTGAGCTGCTCGATCAGCGGCGGCGGTACCTGCCCGAGCGCGGCGGTCACGACGATGGCATCAAAAGGACCGCACTCGGGCCAGCCGGCAAAGCCGTCGCCGAGCCTGACCTCCACATTGTCGTACCCGAGGTCCTTGAGTGCTTTTGTGGCGGCATCGGCCAGCTGCGGGATAATTTCAATGGTGCAGACCTTTCGCGCCAGGTGCGCGAGGACCGCGGCCTGATAGCCCGAACCGGTACCGATCTCGAGCACAACATGGTCGGGCGCGACCTCGGCCAGCTGCGTCATCAAGGCCACGATGAAGGGCTGCGATATGGTCTGACCGAGGCCGATCGGTAGCGGCATGTCCGCATACGCAACCGAACAGGATCGCTCGGACATGAACAAATGGCGTTTGGTTCGTCTCATGGCCTCAAGGACCCGCTCCGAAAAACCCTGTTGCCCCAAAACAGGGGCACGGGACCGGGCGTAGTCCTTGATGGTTTCGACCATGGCGGCGCGGTCGCGGACGCATTGTACGTCCTCCTGCGCGGTCGCATCCCGGGCGGCAGCAGCCAGGGAAAGCACCAGCAACAGCAAGGTCTTCATGATTGCGGTCTCCCGCAGGTCCACATATGGCGTCGACCGCTTGAGCGCAGCGAGAGGATTCGACTGGCCGTCAGGTGAAACCCGGCGTCCAGCGAATGACCGCAATGCGTTCAGGCGGTCCTCCAGCAGGTCTTGATACCATGGCTGAATGGGACCGGTAAGCTTACCTCTCCGCACACAGCACCAAATGACGCCCTGGAACCGCAGGGCGTCGGCGTCATTATCAAGACGTCTTACCACTGCATGACGACGCGCGGCGCGCACAAGCCGGATACCGACCTCCTAACCAGCCGCATGCTGGGCTGCTTTCGCGACAATGCGCTGCCCGTCAGGAATTTCTGGGAATGGCAACATAGCGCAACGCGAGCGGAGGACGAGATGGCTGATCAGCAAGTGCCACCCGCCGGTCCCGATTTATCGAAGGGCATATCCACTTCCGAATTCGCAGGCGAGACGTTAGTCGGCCACGTCGGCGACGATGAAGTGCTGCTGGTGCGTTCGGGGTCGGAGATTTTTGCGATTGGCGCACATTGCAGCCACTACCACGGGCCGCTTGCTGAAGGCCTCGTGACCGGGGAGGGCATCCGTTGTCCCTGGCATCACGCCTGTTTCGATTTGCGTACCGGCGAAGCCACAAGGGCGCCGGCGCTTAGTCCGGTCGCAGTCTGGAAGGTCGAACTTGAGGGTGGCCGCATCTCCGTTCGGGAGAAGCGCGAACAGCCCAGACCGCAGGTGAAGGGCGCCATCGATGCCCCCAGCAAGATCGTGATTATCGGCGGCGGCGCGGCGGGCTTTGCCGCAGCCGAGATGCTGCGGCGGCAGGAATACCGCGGCAGCATCGTCATGCTGAGCAATGAGGCCGCGGCGCCGGTCGACCGGCCGAACCTTTCAAAAGACTATCTCGCCGGCAGTGCGCCGGAGGACTGGCTGCCGCTGCGGCCGGATGATTTTTATGCCGAGGCGAAGATCGACCTGCGGCTCAATACCGAGGTGACGTCAATCGACACCAACGCGCGCCATGTCGTAACAGCCGGCGGCGAGACCATCCCCTACGACCGTTTGCTGCTGGCGACCGGCGCGGAGCCGGCCCGGTTGCCGATCCCGGGCGCCAACCAGCCGCATGTGCACGTGCTGCGGTCGTTGGCCGATTCCCGTGCGATCATAGCCTTGGCCGACGGCGCGCGACGCGCGGTTGTGATTGGCGCGAGCTTTATCGGGCTCGAGGCCGCTGCCTCGTTGCGCGCCAGGAATATCGAGGTTCATGTCGTCGGCCTCGAGCAGCGGCCGATGGAACGCGTGCTGGGACCTGAGATGGGCGACTTCGTTCGCGCCTTGCATGAAGAACACGGCGTCATCTTCCATCTCGGCGACACCGTGACTGCCATCGACGGCAAACGCGCGTCGTTGAAAAGCGGCGGCGTGATCGAGGCCGATATCGTGGTGGTTGGCGTCGGCGTCCGCCCGCGTCTGGCTTTGGCCGAAAAGGCCGGGCTTGCGATCGATCGCGGTGTCACCGTCAATGCCTATCTCGAAACCAGTGTGCCCGGCATCTATGCGGCGGGCGATATCGCGCGCTGGCCCGATCCGCATTCCCGCGAAACCATCCGCGTCGAACATTGGGTGGTGGCGGAGCGTCAGGGCCAGACCGCGGCGCGAAGCATGCTTGGGCAGCGCGAGCCATTCGATGCCGTGCCGTTTTTCTGGAGCCAGCACTATGATGTGCCGATCAATTATGTCGGTCACGCCGAGAAGTGGGACGAAATCGTTGTCGACGGCGATATCACCGGCAAAGATTGCCTGCTGCAATACAAGTGTAACGGCCGCGTGCTCGCCGTTGCCTCCATCTATCGCGACGTTGCAAGCCTCGAGGTGGAACTCGCGATGGAGAGGGCGCGGTCTCCTTAAATCAAGAAAAACGTCCCCCTCATGCACGGGCTTGTGCCGGGCATCCACGCCATTGTCAGCGGCCTGGAATGCGGCGCTGACGGGCTGAGTTTCGCCGGCGAGTTGATGGGCCGCACGCCAGCGCTGCAGGCATGCATTCGCTGGCTATTGCTCATCACGAGGGCCACTGGACCTGTTACCTGAAATGGGGAATTGTTCGCGTGACTTCTGTACCCCATTCGACAGGCAAAATTCATGTCAGTTGCGGCCGCCGAAAATGTTGATGCGACACGACCTCTGTTGTTTCAACCGTTCAGGATCCGCGACCTGACGCTGAAGAACCGCCTGGTCGTTCCGCCGATGGTGCACTATCGCGCCGGGCCCGGCAGCACCTGCGGCATCTTTCACAACGTGCATCTCGGCCGCTATGCGCTGGGCGGATTCGGGATGGTGTTTGTCGAGGCAACGGGGGTCGAAGAAATTGGCCTGATCAACGAGCATGACCTCGGCATCTGGAATGAAGCCCAGGTGCAGAGCTTCAAGCCCCTGATCGCCTTCATGAAGGGCGAGAACACCGCGATCGGCATTCAGCTCGCGCATGGCGGTCGCAAATCGTCGTCGCAGCGTGCGATGGACGGCATGGGGCCGCTGACGCCGGAGCAGATCAAGGCCGGCGCCAAGGTATGGCAGCCGGTGGGGCCGACCAGCGAGCCGGTTGCGGATGGATGGCTGACCCCGCGCCAGCTCACCACCGAAGAGTGTCGGGCGATGGTCGGCACCTGGGCCAGGGCTGCCCGTAACGCGGTCGCTGCCGGCTTCGATGCGATCGAGGTCCACACCGCCCATGGTTATCTGCTCGCCTCGTTTCTCTCGCCCATTTCCAACACGCGCAACGACGAATATGGCGGCGATCTTCACGGGCGCATGCGCCTGCCGCTCGATATCGTCGAGGCGGTGCGGCGCGAGATGCCGGATGGCATGCCGCTGTTCGTGCGCGTTTCCTCGGTCGACGGGGCCAAGGACGGCTGGAATATGGATGACACGGTGGTCTTTGCCCGGGAGCTGAAGTCCCGCGGCGTCGACGTGATCGACTGTTCTTCCGGCGGCATTTCCGGCTCGGCGACGGCGGCGCAGGTGCCGCGCGGCCTCGGCTTCCAGGTGCCGTACGCCGAACGTGTCCGCAAGGAGGTGGGCATCGCGTCGATGGCGGTCGGCATCATCCTCGAAGCGCAGCAGGCCGAGGCGATCCTGCAGAACGGGCAGGCCGACCTGATCGCGATCGGGCGGCAATCCCAGTTCAATCCCAACATCGCCCATCACTGGGCCCATGATCTCGGGATCAACCGGAAGTTCGAGGATTGGGCGGGGGAATATGGCTGGTGGCTCGAAAAGCGAATTCGAACCATGGAAGGGTTCGCTACGCCGGTAGGGGCCGTCACGCGAAGATAAATTTCTCGCCGTCATGCCCGGGCTTGTCCCGGGCAGCCACGTCCTTAAAATCAAGCAAAAGCAAGAACGTGGATGGCCGGAGCGCAGACAAGTGTACGTAGTCTGCGCAAAGCAGACTACTAAGTCAGGCCATGACGAGGGACGGAAACGACAAACGCCATGCTCACCGAAGCCTCAACCTACGACGAGCTCTACCGCAATTTCCGCTGGGATATCCCTGCGCGCTTCAACATGGCAACCGCGTGCTGCGATCGTCACGCTGACGGCACTGGCCGCCTGGCGCTGATCTATGTCGACGAGGATGGCGCCACCACGCGCACCTCGTTCGACGAGGTCGCCGAGATGTCGCGCCGGTTTGCCAATGTGCTGAAGGCCGATGGCCTGGTGCGCGGCGACCGCGTAGCGGTGTTCCTATCGCAGTCGCTCGAATTGCCGATCGCGCATATCGCGGCGTTCCGTTCGGCGATGATCTCGATTCCGTTGTTTGCGCTGTTCGGCGAGGATGCGCTGGAATTCCGTCTGTCGAATTCGGAAGCCAGGGCCATCGTCACCGATGAATCCGGCTGGGAGAAGCTGGCAAAAATCCGCGATCGTCTTCCCGCGCTGAAGAACGTCTACGTCATCGGCGGGAAGGCGCCGGCTGGAACAAAATCGTTCTGGTCTTCCCTGCAGGCGGCATCACCGGATTTTACGACCGTCGACACCTCCTGCGATGATCCCGCCTTGATCATCTACACGTCGGGCACCACCGGAAATCCAAAGGGCGCGCTGCACGCCCATCGTGTGGTGCTCGGCCATCTGCCGAATGTCGAGATGTGCCACAACTTCCTGCCGAGGCCCGGCGACCTGATGTGGACGCCGGCCGACTGGGCCTGGATCGGCGGGCTGATCAACGCCCTGTTCGCGTTCTGGTATCACGGTATCCCGCTGGTCGGCCATCGCGCGCGCAAATTCGAGCCGCAGGCGGCGATGGCGATGATGGCCGAACTTTCCATCCGCAACACGTTCCTGCCGCCGACCGCGCTGAAACTGATGCGGCAGGCCGGCGTGAAGAATCCTGGCCTGAACCTGCGCAGCATCTTCACCGGCGGTGAATCGCTCGGCGGCGAATTGCACGGCTGGGTCCGCGAGACCTTCGGCATCGACGCGCATGAAGTGTTCGGCCAGACCGAATGCAACCTCGTGATCGGCAGCAATTCGAACCTGTTTCCGATCCGTCCCGGATCGATGGGCAAGGCGACGCCGGGCTTCGATGTCCGCATCGTCAATGACAAGGGCGAGGAATTGCCGCGTGGACAGCGCGGCATCATCGGCGTGCGCCAGCCGTGCCCGTGCACGATGATCGAATACTGGAAGAACCCGGAAGCGACCGCCAAGAAATATGCTGGCGAATTCTTGCTGACCGGCGATCTCGGCGTGCAGGATGAGGACGGCTATTTCTGGTACGTAAGCCGCGAGGACGACGTCATTACTACGGCCGGCTACCGCGTCGGCCCGTCGGAGATCGAGCACACGCTGATGAAGCACCCGGCGGTGGCGATGTCGGCCGTGGTTGGTATTCCCGATCCCATCCGCACCGAATCCATCAAGGCCTGGATCGTGCTGCGCCCGGGTTTTGCGGCGAGCGACGCGCTGGCGCGCGAGATCCAGGAATTCGTCAAGGTGCAGCTCGCCGCCCACGAATACCCGCGCTTTGTGCAGTTCGCCGAAACGCTGCCGATGACGGCGACAGGCAAGGTGCTGCGGCGCGAATTGCGGGTGCTGGGGTGACGGCGTGATTACCTCGCCCCGCTTGCGGGGAGAGGTCGGATCGCCCTTGCGATCCGGGTGAGGGGGTACAGGTCCATCTACTTGCACAGCGCGCGGCGAGAGCCCCTCACCCCGACCCTCTCCCCGCAAGAGCGGGGCGAGGGAGCATGTGTGTCCAGCCCGACCTTGACCGAGATCAACACGTCTCCCGCCCCGCCCTGCCTCTATACCCCAAACGAAGGGGAGCGTGGATGTCCATTTCCGGCAAGGCCGATCCGGTGGTGCGGCGCATTGCGGCGGCCGATATCGCGGAGGCGCTGAGCCAGGGGTTGCGGGATTTTCAGGCAGTGCCGCTCTATGGGCTCGCCTTCGGCGCGTTCTACGCCGCCGGCGGCATTGCGATCCTGCTCTGCCTGACCGCGTTCGGCATGGTCTATCTGGCCTATCCGCTCGCCGCCGGCTTTGCGATGATCGGCCCGTTCGTCGCCACAGGCCTCTACGAGGTCAGCCGCCGGCGCGAAGCGGGGCAGCCGATTTCGGTTGGCGCGATCTGGGCGACGTTGCGGACGCGCGGCGAGATCGGCTGGATGGCGTTCGTCACGCTGTTCGTGTTCGTGATCTGGATGTACCAGGTGCGGCTGTTGATCGCGCTGCTGCTCGGGCTCCACGTCTCGTTCTCCAGCCTGCACGAGTTCATCACGGTGGTGCTCACCACCAATGAAGGATTGCTGTTTCTCGCCATCGGCAACGCCGTCGGCGCCGCGCTGTCGCTGATCTTGTTTTCACTCACGGTGGTGTCGTTTCCGCTGCTGCTCGATCGCGACGTCGATTTCGTCACCGCGATGATCACGAGCGTCCGTGCGGTGGTGACGAGCCCGCTGCCGATGATCGGCTGGGCGGCGCTTATCGTGATCCTGCTCGCGGTCTCGGCGATGCCGTATTTCCTCGGCCTCGTGGTGACACTGCCGGTGCTCGGCCATACCACCTGGCATCTCTACCGCCGGATCATCGCGCCGGTGCCGAGTTAAACCAGAGGCGTTGGCATCAGCCGGCGTTCAGCGCTGAACGCAGCATCGCCGCCAGATCGTGCCGGCGGTAGGGCTTGTTCAGGATCCGCACCGTGTGGCCGCCCCCGTCGATCGCGTCGACGGGATGCTCGGTGTGGCCTGACGTCAGCAGAATCTTCATGCCTGGCCGCAGGCGGGCGGCCTCTTTCGCAAGCTCGGTACCGAACATGCCGCCGGGCATCACGACATCCGTGAACAGAAGGTGGATCTTCTCGGGCCCGCGCAAGATGGCGAGCGCCGCGAGCCCATTGCGCGTGACGATGACGCGATAGCCCAGCGCCTTCAATTCGCTTTCGACATAGCTGCGCACCATGTCGTCGTCCTCGACCATGAGAATGGTTTCGCTGCCGGTGGGCTTGGCCTGCTGACCGGCCGATGGCGCGGCGCTCGCCTGGCGCGTTGCGACGCGGGGGAAGAACAGCCTGACGGCGGTGCCGTGTTCCGGCTCAGAGCGGATCTGCATCGAGCCGCCGGATTGCTGCGCGAATCCATAGACCATGCTGAGGCCGAGGCCGGTGCCCTTGCCCACATCCTTGGTGGTGAAGAACGGCTCGAAGGCGCGGCTGGCGACCTCGGCCGTCATGCCGGTGCCGGTATCGGTCACGGCGACCATGACGTAGTCGCCGGGCTGCGTCTGGCCGTTGACGTCGACATCGGATTCACCGAGCGAGGTATTTTGCACCGCGACCGTCAGCTTGCCGCCTGACGGCATGGCGTCGCGCGCGTTGAGCACCAGATTGAGCAAAGCAGAGGCCAGCTGGCCGGGATCGACGCTGGCCTGCCACAGGTTTTCATCGAGGCGGAATTCGCACTCGATATGTTCGCCGAGCGTCCGGCGCAGCAATTGCTCCATGCCGACGATTTTCTGACCGATGTCGATGTCTCGCGGCATCAATGGCTGCTTGCGCGCGAACGCGAGCAGGCTCCGCGTCAAGTCCGATCCGCGTTCGGCGGCGGTCGCGATGCTTTCGGCGATGTCGTGCAGTTCCTTGTGTGCCGCCAGCTTCTCGGCGAGGTGCTCCGCATTGCCGAGAATGACGGTCAGCAGATTGTTGAAATCATGCGCGACACCGCCGGTGAGCTGACCCATCGCCTCCATTTTCTGCGATTGGGTGAGCTTCTGGTTGAGCTCATCGATCGCGGCGCGCTGGCGCTCGAGCGACTCGGCGGTGCCGTTGAGCAGCGTCATCAGCCCGCCGAGTTCACCCCGCGGGTGGGGCGGCGCAATCCGCGCGCTCAGGTCGCCCAGTCCCAGTTTCGTGGCCATCGCAGCCAGACGCCCGACCTGGCGGCCGACGCTCATGGTGGCCAGCAGCCAGACGCCCGCCAGCAGCAGCAGCGAGGCCACCGCGAGTATCGCCAGGTCCTCGTACAGGCGGGTGTTGGCGGCAGCGAGCAGACTGCCCTTGGATCGTCCGACCAGGATATAGAGGCCGGCATCGCGGCCCAAAGGCGAGCGGGCCACGGCCCAGACATGGGTTCGGCCATTCCGGTCCGCCACCTCGCGAAGAGGCCGGCCGTCCGGTTCGGCTGCAAAGCGGAATAGCTCCGAGTTCGCGATGGTTGCGCCGGCCGGTTCGGTCCAGTCTTTTTCGTCGGGCGCAACCATGATGGTGCCCTTCTTGTCGACCAGCAGGATCTCGGTTTCGCCCGACAGGCGCTTGTCGTGATACTCGGCGAACTTCTGCAGATTGAACGACGCGAGCAGGATGAATTTCAGCTCCCCGGATTCCTGGCGCACGGGGTAGGCGATCTGCAATACCGAAATCCCCGTCAGCCGGCCGAATACCGGTTCGAGCGTGACCGTATCCCTCGCAGCCAGAGCCTGCTTGAAGTAGGTGCGATCCCTGAGATCGAGGGTCCGGTCGGTTCGCAGCGAGTCGCAGAACAGGCTGCCGTCCGGATTGATGGTCAAGATGCCGGTGAACTGCCGATATTCTTCGCGCACGGCGGACAGGAAAGCCGAACAGGCCGCCTTGTCGCGTGTATCGAGATCGCGGGCGCGGGCGAGACCATAATGAAGCTGGGCCGTGCCCTGGATTTTTTCATCGAGATCGCCCGAAATGTCCTTGGCGGAGGCCGACAAATTGGCCAGCGCGGCGTTGATATCGCTGGTGCGATTCTGCACGAAGCGCAGTCCTACCAGGATGGCCGGCACCAGCATCGCGGCGATAACCAGTATCAATAGCCGGGTGCGCAGGCTCATCGGTGCGTCGTTCCGCGCTCAAATCAGCGATTTCGTTGCCATCAGAGTGACGTTCGGAATCTATCAGCGAGGCAGCCGTATTCGAATGCTGGTGCTGGAATATCCCTTAGGCAGGCCTGAGTCCACTCGCGACCAGCGGCAGGGGAGCCGCGGCTTCCTCCACTGTCGTCCCTGCGTTCGCGGGGATGACGATAACTGACGACGCTTGCCTACGGCGTCCCGATCCCCATTTCCTTCAGCGCGGCCAGCATCCGTTCCGGCGGGGCCATCTTGATCGCGAGCGCATGGCCGGTCTCCAGCAGGCTCTTCAGGCTGGACAGGATCGCGGGCCAGCCGGCGCGTCCGCCGGACAGGATGTCGTCGCTGATGTCGCGGTCGTGCGACTGCAGCATCGTCAGCTTGACCACGTCGCCCGCGGGCTCGATCTCGTAAGTTACGAGCGTCGGCCCGAGCTTTTCCACCAGCGCCGGCCAGTTCACGTTCCAGGTAACGGTCAACTTCCTCGGCGGATCGCACTCGATTACCTCGCCGCCGATATGCTCCGAGCCATCAGGCGCGCGGGCGATGAAGGCGCCGCCGACCTTGAGGTCGGCCTCGATCGCAAAGCCGGAAAAATAGTTGCGGCTGAACTCCGCCGTCGTCAATGCCTTCCATACTGTTTCGGGCGGGGCGGCGATGTAGATCGTGTAGATGATCGCCGGCTTGAAGTTCCTCGGGTCGATATTCCTACTCATCACGCTTCTCCAACTGCCGTTTCAACTCGCTGAGTGCGGCAAGTTTCCCGCGCTCGAATTTCCTGATCCAGCGTTCGCCGATCTGATGGATCGGAACCGGATTGATGTAGTGCAGCTTCTCGCGGCCATGCCTGAGCGTAGAGACGAGGTTGGCCGCTTCGAGAATCCCAAGGTGCTTTGTGACCGCCTGCCGCGTCATGGCGTGGCCGTCGCAGAGTTCGTTCAGCGTCTGGCCGTTTCTGGCGTGAAGCCTGTCGAGCAGCGAGCGCCGCGACGCATCGGCAAGCGCTTTGAAGACCTCATCCATGGTCGGGATAATAGGCAACCAAAAGGTTGCATGTCAAGCGCATGTGTTGGGCGCCGCCCCTCGCTGTGTTACGGTGCAGTCAGCCAACGCAGATTGGCCTTGAACAGTCGGGGTGGAACATGAGCGGTCGCCTTAAACTCGCAGCCTCTTTCTCGATTCTTTTTCTCACATGCCCGGCCATCGCTTCCGCGCAACAGCAGGTGATCGGCGCGCCGCCCGAAGCGCGCAACATGAAGCTGGTTGGAACCAACGACCTGCAGGCGCGCAGCGGCTACCAACCGACCATCCATCACCAGGGCGACCGCTGGATCGCCTATATCGGCCATCACGGCGGCAGCGATGATATTCCGGCGCCGGTCAATCCGCAGACCGGCAAGGCGGAGCCGAACGGCACCTCGATCGTCGACGTCACCGATCCTGCGCAGCCGAAATATCTGCGCCACCTTCCGGGCCAGGAAGGCAAGTATGAATCCGGCGGCGCACAGATGGTGCGGATCTGCGATGGCAAGGCGCTGCCGAAGGGCGATCGCAACGCGGTCTACATGCTGCGGACCTTTGGCGGCGAGGCGCATGAGATCTGGAACGTCGCCGATCCCGCCAATCCCGTGCCGATCACGCGGATTGCCGGACTGAAGGACACGCACAAGAACTGGTGGGAGTGCGACACCGGCATTGCCTTTCTGGTGTCGGGCGCGCCGGACTGGCGCACGCGCCGCATGACGCAAATCTACGATCTCTCCGATCCCGCGCACCCGCAGAAGATCCGCGATTTCGGCCTTCCCGGCCAGGAGCCCGGCTCGACCGGCGCGGTGCCGACCGAACTGCACGGGCCGATCTCGACGGGGCCTTCCGGCAACCGGGTCTATTTCGGCTACGGCACCAACAAGGGCGGTTTCCTGCAGATCGTCGATCGCGAGAAACTGCTCAATGGTCCGAAGGAGCCGACCGCCGACAATCTGCGTTTGCCGGAAATCGCGCGGCTCGCGATGTCGGCCTTCAACGGCGCCCACACGACGTTTCCGATGCCGGGCATGCCGATCGCCGAATTTGCCAAGGACAAGGACGGCAAAACCCGCGATATCGTGATGATCGTCGATGAGGCGATTTTGAACGAGTGCAACGAGCCGCGGCAGATGGTGTGGTTTGCCGACATCACGGTCGAGAACCGGCCGATGATGATCTCGAGCTATACGGTGCCGGAGGCGAGCGGGTCGTTCTGCGAACGGGGCGGGCGGTTCGGCGCGCATTCTTCCAACGAGAGCATGGCGCCGGTCTACTACAAGAAGATGGCGTTCATATCCTTCTTCAATGCCGGCGTGCGCGCGCTCGACATTCGCGATCCCTATCACCCCGTTGAAGTTGGCTATTTCATCCCGTCGATCACGGCGGCGACCGACAAGCGCTGCGTCAAGATCGACGGCAAGGATCGCTGCAGGGTCGCGATCCAGACCAACAATGTCGAAACCGACGAGCGCGGCTACGTCTACATCGTCGACCGCGCCAATACCGGCCTGCATATTCTTGAACTGACCGGCCCGGCGCGCGTCGTCGCCGGCCTTCAGTGAGGACGTGAGCGATGCGCCGCTGGCCGGTCATTGCGTCAGCCATGGTAGCGCTCGGTGCGCTGTCGGGCGCTGCGGCCTATCAGCATGTCGCGCCGCGGCAGGACGAACGGACCGGCACGTGGCAGGAGATCGCCTGGCCGTTTCCCCGCGACGGCTGGCCGGCAGGCAAGGCCTTTCGCTGCGGCGTGGCCGCGTGCGGCGCCGAGGTCGAGGTTTACGTGCGGCCGAAGATCGGTTTCTGCAATTGCGACCGTGGCGTGGCTGACGACGATGAGGTCGATCGCGTCGCCGATCTCGATCTGATGAGCGAGTATTTTGTGCCGCGCGCGCCGGGCGATGTCGTCCGCATCGCCGATATGCCCGGACGCATCCGGGCCTATGACCTCAATATGTCCGATGGCGCGCAGCACGCTGCGATCGGCGTTGCGGTCTCGCGCCGCTGCGACCTCCTCGTCGCGGTCGCGCACGGCAGAGGTGACGCGCCCGAATTGCGGCGCGCGGCGCTGGACTTTCTGGCGACCCGCGAAATGACGCGCTGGGCGATGGCTGCGATGGAAGGGCGGTAGCGGTGCTTTTCAACCTCGCCCCGCTTGCGGGGGTCGAGACGAGCGAAGCTCGCTCTTAGGTCGCCGCGCTCTTGCGCGGCGGGTGAGGGGGTACAGGTCTATCGATAGAGTTCGTTCGCGGAGAGAGCCCCTCACCCCAACCCTCTCCCCGCAAGAGCGGGGCGAGGGAGTCAGAGCACAGCTTCCATCCGCTGCCCTCACATGCATAATGGACGTAACCACCCTCTGACCGGAACCTCCCCCATGTCCCTTCAAGCCTATCTCGCCTTTGTCGCCGCCTGCATTGCGCTTGCGCTGTTGCCGGGGCCGGTGGTCACGCTGCTTATCGCCAACGGCCTGCGGCACGGCACCCGCGCGGCGCTGATCAACTGCGCCGGCGCGCAAACTGGCCTCGCCATCGTGATCGGCATCGTCGCGGTCGGCCTGACATCGCTGATGGCGACCATGGGTTACTGGTTCGACTGGGTGCGCTTTGCCGGCGCGGCCTACCTGATCTGGCTCGGCGTCAAGCTGATCCGCTCGCCGGTCGAAGGCGTCAACGCCGACGAGCCGCCACCGCCGCCGCGTGGCGGTTTCTTCCTGCAGGGCTTTCTGGTGTTGCTCTCAAACCCCAAGGTGCTGGTGTTTTTCGGCGCGTTCATTCCGCAATTCATGGACATGGACAAGCCTCACTTGCCACAGGTGGCGCTGCTCGGCATCACCTTCATGGTGATCGCCGCCTCGACCGACGCGGTCTACGCGCTTCTGGCCGGCCGCGCGCGGCTGTTCTTTTCCAAGCAGCGGACGCGGATGCTGTCGCGCGTCTCCGGCGGTTTCATGATCGGCGGCGGCATCTGGCTGGCGCTGACGCGGGCAAAGTAAATCCGCGAGCACTGATGAACCCGTGGCGGCGGCATCGCGTCTAACGCTAGCCGTCTCTGGGGAAACAAGCCGTGCTGCCTGACCTGCCGTGGTTCGTCTACGCGATGCTGCTTGCCCCGCTCGGGCTGCTCCTCGCTGCCGCCGTCTACAAGTCGCTGCAGGTGCGCGCCGCGCGCGAATGGCCTTCGGCTGCGGGCAAGGTGGTGGTGTCGAAGACCGAGGTTCGCAAGGTCAAGGTGCTCGACAGCGACCGGGCCGGGGGGCATCGCTTCGAGGAACGCAACTTCGCCGACATCGTCTACGAATATTCGGTCGCCGGCCGCAAGCTGCGCAACAACCGCGTCAGCATCGGCGAGGATCTCGGAAATTTCCAGGTTGCCGAAACCATCGCCAAATATCCGGCCGGCGCCGCCGTCACCGTCTATTACAACCCGCTGCATCCGGACCAGGCGGTGCTGGAGCGCGATCTGCCGAAGGGCCTGTGGGGCTGCCTCGGCATCGGCACGGCCATCGTGCTGGCGATCGTGTTCGGTTCGGCGATCGGCCTGCATGCGATCACCGAGTTCGTGACGACGCGAATTCCGCAACAGGGGAACGCCGCGGCGGCCGTCGCCTTCGGCGCGTTCGGAGCCGTCGTGGCGCTGTTCGCGCTGGTGCTGCACCGGCAGGCGTCGCTGGCAATGAAATGGCCTGTGGTGACAGGCACGATAAAATTGTCCGACATCGAGCAGTACCGTGCCGCACGGCTGGACGGCGGTTCTGGCACGCGGACCATGTACCAGCGCAGGGTGTCCTACACCTACCAGTACAACAACCTCACCTACACCAATGCGCATGCGACGTTGGCGAGCAGCGTTGCCTCCACCTCGAGCTGGTTGGCGCGCAAATCCACCACTGACTACAAGGACGGCGCCAGCGTGCAGGTCTGGGTCAATCCGGATAATCCATCACAGGCAACGCTGCAGCCGCGCGCGGGCTTTGTGTGGGTGTTATGGTTGTCAGCCGCGGCGATCTGGGGCGTGGCGTATTACGCCGCGGTGCATGGCTAGTTTCGTAGGGTGGGCAGAGGAGCGTTAGCGACGTGCCCACCATCTATCGACAGATCGCGGCGTGAATGATGGGTTTCGCTTCGCTCTACCCATCCTACGGACTCAAACTCAAATCAACTGCCGTTCCCGCAACGCCACTTCGATCTCGCCAAAAATCCGCGCCAGCCGGTCAGCCCAGGCCTTCTCGCCGGCCACATCGCCGATCAAGTCCTGTCGGATCTCGATTCCCGTATTCATCAGCCCGCGCGCTTCACCGTGCACGGGTATCGTGTAGTCGGTCTCGTCGCTGACCGCATAAGGCTCGTTGTCGCCGACCACGAGATCGCCTTCGGCGCGCAGCAGCTTTAACAGCAGCGGCGGCAGGTGGGTGTCGCGGTGATAGAGCGTGCCGATATGCCAGGGCCGCGCGATTCCGGCATAGACCGGCGTAAAACTATGCAGCGACACCAGGACCGTCGGCAGGCCTGCGCTGCCGCGCTGGTCGATGATCTCGTCGATGCGCCGGTGGTAGGGATCGAAGATCTGCGCGCGCCGCATCAGGGCGGCCTCGCGCGAAATACCCTCATTGCCTGATATCGTCGTGGCCTCGCTGATGCGCGGGATCGAGCTTGCGGCATCGGGCGGGCGGTTGCAGTCGATCACGAGCCGCGAGTAGCGCTGCGCGATCAAATGGGCGTCGAGATGCTTCGAGAGCGCCTCCGCGACGCCGGCAATGCCGATGTCCCAGGCGATGTGCCGTACCAGCTCGCTCTCGGGCAGGCCGAGATCGCCGAGAACGGGCGGGATCAGCCGGCCGTAATGGTCGCAGGTCAGCAGGAACGGTGAGCGTCCGCCGGCATTGAATTCGCGGACCGGAGGAACCTCTTCGGGCTTTAGGAGTAGGGATGTGTCGGCGGCGGCGTCCAAAGCGTTTTCCTTGAAGGTGTGCCTATCGAAGCGGCATTCCGATCTACAATTGAGCAGGATTCGACCTAGATTATATGTACCAGAATCGATGATTGTTTGACGATGCCGCTCCTGACCATCAACCACAAGACCGTTTATCGCTACGACCGCCCGGTGGCGTTCGGCGAGCACCGTATCATGCTGCGTCCGCGCGACGGCCATGATCTGCGGGTGCTGTCCAGCAGCCTCGATATCGCGCCGCAGCCGATGCGGCTGCGCTGGATCCACGACGTGTTCGGCAACAGCGTTGCGATAGCAACCTTCGACGAGCGCGCCAACACCTTGTCGTTCACCTCGACCGTGACAGTGGAGCACAATCCCGAGGAGGAGTTCGCGCTGACGCCGGACGATCCCGCCTATTTCTATCCGTTCATCTACGACACCGAAGAATTCCCCGACCTGCAGCAATTCGTGATGCCGCAATATGGCGATCCCAATGGCGAGTTGTCGGCCTGGGCGCGAAAATTCCTCGACGCCGAGGGGCCGACGCCGACCTTCAACATCCTGAGCGGCATGACGCATGGCATCCGCAAATCCTTCACCTATCGCAAGCGCCACGAGCAGGGCACCCAGCATCCGCTCGATACGCTGCAGACCGGATCCGGCACCTGCCGCGATTATGCGTTGTTCATGATCGAGGCGTTGCGCCGGCTCGGGATCGCTGCGCGTTTCGTCTCCGGCTATGTGTTCATTCCCGGCGACCGCGCGCATGGCTATGTCGGCGGCGGCTCGACGCATGCCTGGGTGCAGGTCTATCTGCCGAGCGCGGGATGGATCGAGTTCGATCCGACCAACGGCATCGTCGGCAGCCGCGACCTGATCCGGGTGGCGGTGGCGCGCGATCCGCGCCAGGCGATCCCGCTGCACGGCACCTATCTCGGCTCGCCCGATGCTTTCGCCGGCATGGAGGTTCACATCAACGTCGTCTCGATCGGCGAACAGCAGCAACCCGAAACGCCGCAGGCGGAGAGAGTCTGATCATGGAGATCAAGGTCGGCTTCGAGATTTCATATGCGGCGGTGCAGCCGACGCCGATGGTGATCATGCTCTCGATCCATCCGTCGCGCTTTTCCGACATCGTCGGTACCGAGCAGATCACCGCCGGGCCGGACGTGCCGATCGGCTTCTATCGCGACAGCTTTGGAAATGTTTGCGGCCGCCTCGTCGCACCTGCCGGCGGCGTGACGCTGCGGGGCGACGCGCTGGTGCGCGATTCCGGCCTGGCCGACGTGGTGATGCCGACCGCGCAGCAATTGCCGATCGATCAATTGCCCGACGATGTCCTGCAATACCTGATGCCGAGCCGCTATTGCGAGACCGACAAGCTCACCGATGTCGCCTGGTCGCTGTTCGGCAACACGCCGCAGGGGTGGGCGCGGGTGCAGGCGATCGTCGATTTCGTGCATAATCACGTCACGTTCGGCTATCAGCACGCCCATCACATGAAGTCGGCGCATGACGTCTACGAACAGCGCGCTGGCGTCTGCCGCGACTTTGCGCATCTGGCGCTGACCTTCTGCCGCTGCATGAACATCCCGGCGCGCTATTGCACCGGCTATCTCGGCGACATCGGCGTGCCCCGCGATCCCGCGCCGATGGATTTCTCCGGCTGGTTTCAGGCCTATTTGTCCGGCCAGTGGTACACGTTCGACGCGCGCCACAACGTCCCCAGGGCCGGCCGCATCCTGATGGGCACCGGCCGCGACGCCGCCGACGTCGCGCTGACCACCAGTTTCGGGCGGATGGACCTGGTGAAGTTTTTCGTGATCAGCGACGAGGTCGTGCCGGCGTGATTGCTCGCTCGCCCTACTCCCTCTCCCCGTTCTTCACGGGGAGAGGGTTGGGGTGAGGGGCTCTCTCCGCGATTGTGATCTATCGATAGACCTGTACCCCCTCACCCGGATCGCATCTATCGATGCGATCCGACCTCTCCCCGCAAGCGGGGCGAGGTTGGAACAGACACGTGTCTCCGCTTGCCGCGCCATGGATTGCTTCGCTTCGCTCGCAATGACATAGAAAGCCATGATTTCAGATCGTCTGTTCGTCTACGGCACGCTGATGCGCGGCTTCGACCATCCGATGGCGCAGCTGTTGTCGCGCAGCGCGGATTTTTTGGGGACCGCCACCTGCCGCGGCCGGCTCTACCTCATCAAGCACTATCCGGGACTCGTGCTCTCGGACGATCCTGCCGAGATCGTGTTCGGCGAATTGTACCGCCTGCGCGACCGCGACGCCCTGCTCGGCGAGTTTGATATGTATGAGGCCTGCGGCGAAGGTTTTCCTGAGCCGACCGAATATATCCGCCGCATGCTGTCCGTGACATATGCGGACGGCGCGCCCGGCGAGGCGTGGACCTATGTCTACAACTGGCCGGTCACCGGCCTGCCGCAGATCGCCTCGGGGAAATTTCTGGAGCAGTAGGGCGATTGCCCAGCGTTGTCTCAGAATTCTCGGTCGTCATACGCGGGCTTGACCCGCGTATCCATCCTCTTCTTAAGATGGATGGCCGGGTCAAGCCCGGCCCTGACGAGCCACGAGTCAACCCGCATCCAGCCTTTCACGCTCGACGCGGATATCCACCTCGCGCTCGACGTAATTCCATTCCTCGGTCGCGCGCAGCATGCCGACCAGTTCCTCGAACGCCTCCGCGTGTGCAGGCTCGTATTCGAACCAGGTCAGGAAGTCGAAGGGCTCGCCGAGATCGCGGCTGTGATAGAGCTGGCGCGCGATCGCGGGCAGGTATTTCAGGCTTGCGCCGATGTGGTGCGACTTGTCCTCAAAGATCTGCCGCCGCTCTTCCTGCGTCAGCTCCCACCAGGCCGCCGATTTCTTGATCGGGATCAGCGCCGCGCAGGTCGCCTCGGGGCGGCCGAGCCGGGCCTGCACTGTCGCGAGCTGCTCCTTTTCGGCGCGCTCGGTGTAGCGGACATGGCTGGCAACGCCGGCCAGCCGCCACGTGGTGAGCGCGGGCAGGATCGGCAGCGCGATCGAGGAAGAAGAGACCGACGACAGCGCCGGCGTCCGTGCCAGCCCCGTGCCCTTCACCGGCGTAACCCGCGTCACCCGCCACGCCCCGCTCTGTCCGCCTCTGAAGATCGTAAACATGGGAAGATGGAAGCGCGGAACCGGAGGAGATTCAAGCCGTCTTGTCATTCTCCTGTGCGCAATCAATGCTGCTCATCGTCCCAGAATGACGATTAGGCGCGCTTCTTCGGCTTGGCCTTCTGCTGCATATACGACCGCAGCACGGCGTTGATCCGCCGTTGATAGCCGTCGCCTTCCTTCTTGAAGAAGTCGAGCACGTCTTCATCGACGCGGATGGAGATGGCTTTCTTCTTGGCCGGCATCACCAGAACGGCATCGGACCAATCGATGTCCTTGAATTCGGCCCAGTCGGGATCGTTTGCGATCGAGGCTTCAACCTCCGCGTCCGTAATGGCGCCAAAGCGCTCCCAGTCAGTCTTTCCCTTGCGACGATCGCCCCATCGTCGCGTTACGATACGCTCTTTTTTCATCTGGTCTCGGACGGCGCGCCGAAATGATCCTGATCAAGTCCTCTCGCCGAGTGAAAATCACTGTCACGATTTGATCATGGGATTTTCCGATCGCGATCCATCTCTCCTCACTGTTGCGGCTCGACTCCTTGACGACAACGGGCTCGTAAAAAATCTCGCTGGCGTCTTCAAAGGAGATGCCGTGTTTGGTCAAGTTTGCGTTGCTCTTGACTTCGTCCCACTCGAAGCCTGTCGCCGAGAGAAGTTCGAAATCAGCCATCCGCCTCTCGAAGATGTATATACATATGTATTTTATTGGTCAATCCAGTATACCCTCAGGTTGTGCAGGATAGTTGCCATGCTCCCTGTGAATAACCGGGAGAATCCCAACAACTGTCGTATTTTACCGACCTATCCCTATATCGATGATCGGTTGGCAGATGCCTCACGATTCGGGCTCAATTTACCCATGCGCTTCACGCCCCAATTCCTCGAAGAGCTGCGCGCCCGGCTTCCGGCCTCGGAAGTCGTGGGACGGCGCGTGAAGCTGAAGAAGGCGGGGCGCGAGTTCAAGGGGCTGTCGCCGTTCCAGCAGGAGAAGACGCCGTCCTTCTTCGTTAACGATGAGAAGCAGGCCTGGTTCGACTTCTCGTCTGGCTTGAACGGAAACATCTTCGATTTCGTCATGAAAACGGAGGGCGTGTCGTTTCCGGAAGCCGTCGAGCGGCTGGCTTCGATGGCCGGCATGGCGCTGCCGGCAGCTACGCCCGACGCCGCGCGGCACGAGCAACGCCGCAAGACGCTCCACGACGTGATGGAACTCGCCGCGAAATTCTTTGCCGACACGCTGGCATCGCGCAACGGCGCCAAGGCGCGCGGCTATCTCGGCGACCGCGCCATTACGCCGGCGACGCAGCTGCAGTTTCGCTTAGGTTATGCGCTGCCGGATCGCTTTGCGCTGAAGGAGCATCTCGGCGCGCAGGGCATTTCCACCGAGGACATGGTGGAAGCGGGCCTGCTGGTCGGCGGCGACGATATTCCGGTGCCCTACGATCGCTTCCGCGACCGCGTGATGTTTCCGATCACGGATGCAAGGGGCCGCGTCATCGCCTTCGGCGGCCGCGCGCTGGAAAAGGACGTTCCGGCAAAATATTTGAACTCGCCGGAAACGCCGCTGTTTCACAAGGGCGACAATCTCTACAACCTTTCGACCGCGCGGCAGGCGACGCATAACGGCTCGCCGCTGATCGTGGTCGAAGGTTATGTCGACGTCATCGCCATGGTCACCGCGGGCTTTGCTGGCGCGGTGGCGCCTCTTGGTACGGCTTTAACGGAAAATCAGCTCGCGCTGCTGTGGAAGATGGCGGACGAGCCGATCCTCTGTTTCGACGGTGACCGCGCCGGTCAGAAGGCGGCGTATCGCGCCGCCGACCTGGCGCTGCCTGCGCTGCTGCCGGGAAAGAGCCTGCGCTTTGCGCTGCTGCCCGAAGGGCAGGATCCCGACGACCTCGCACGCTCCGGCGGTCGCGTTGCGATCGAGGAAGTGATTTCGGCCGCGCGGCCGCTCGTCGACATGCTGTGGTCGCGTGAGGTCGAGGGCGGCAGCTTCGCCACGCCCGAGCGGCGCGCGGCGCTGGAGGCGCGCATCAACGAACTCAGCAAGGGCATCCGCGACGAGGTGGTGCGCCGCCATTATCGCGACGATCTCGCCGATCGCCTGCATCGCGCCTTTGCGCCGCAGGGTGGCGGCTATGGCCGGGGTAATTTCCGGACCGGGCGCGGCGAATCACCCCGCGCGTTCGCCCCGCGCGGACCGGGCCCGGCCGGCCGATTCGCGCCCCGGGGCGGGCGCGGGCCGGGGACGGGCGCAAGCCCGGCGATCGCGCCCGGCCCCTACCAGGCGGCCAGCCCCCAGTTGGCGACCAGCCCGATCATGCGTGGCCAGCGCAGCGCCATGTCCCGCCGCGAGGCGCTGATCCTGCAATCCCTGATTAACCATCCCTGGCTCCTGCACGATCATTTGGAGGAGGTGGCGATGCTGGAACTGGCCCATCCGGAGGCCACCAAGCTCCGCGCCGGCATTATTACGGCCTTCGCCAACGACCATCACCATTCCCCCGATGTCGAGGAGCAGGCCGATAAAATGCGGGCCGATCTCGAAGCGCGCGGATTAAGCGAGGTTCTTCAAAGGGTTGAGCGGGCGATTACAACCTCGGCGGTGTGGGGCACCAAGCCCGGGGCGGCGCGGGAGGATGTTTTGGCCACCTGGCAGCAACTCGTTGTCTTGCATCAGAAAACGCACGCCCTACTTAGGGAGAAGAAGGATGCCGAGCTGGCGCTGGGTGATGAACCCACGGACGCCAACATGGCATGGCTGAAGGACGTCAGCGCCCGGTTAGAGTCGCTCGACGGCACGGAGGCCCTGATCGAGGGTTTTGGCGAGCTTTCGGGCCGGTTCCGGAAGAGCGTGTGAGATAAAAAATGATGCGGACGGCGGCGGCCGTGCCCGGAAAAAGACTCGCCAAATCCATGGTTTGGCGGCAAAAACAGGGTTAAGCGAAGCTTAATAGTCCGAAGGTTACTCTAACGGCGCCGAAGGGCTATTGGCATAACACCGGCGATGGCGGGTTTAAGGGGTGGCGACAATCTGCGCCGCCCTTTGCGCGTCATGCGCATGCGAATACGCAAGGGGCACGAGCGTGATCCGGAAATGGAATATCCAGTTTTCCGAATCGATCACATAGGCAAGGATCTGGCGGGTTGGCTTTTCAACGAAAGACATCCGGCTGACGACTTCAGTAATTCAGGGGCGGGTGGCGTTGCGCGCCATCCCGCACGAGCGCGTTTCGGGAGCTTGATGAATGGCCACCAAGGCAAAGACGCTGCAGGTTAAAGACAAGGAAAAAGACGACAAGGCAGCGGACGCCCCTGAGAAGGATTCTGCCGACGCGCCGTCGCCGTTGCTCGACCTCTCCGATGCCGCGGTCAAGAAGATGATCAAGCAGGCCAAGAAGCGCGGCTTCGTGACCTTCGATCAGCTCAACGAAGTGCTGCCCTCCGACACCACCTCGCCCGAACAGATCGAGGACATCATGTCGATGCTCTCGGACATGGGCATCAACGTGTCTGAGGCCGAAGAGGCCGACAGCGACGAGGAAAAGGAAGACGACGCCGACGACACCGACAACGAGCTTGTCGAGGTCACGCAGAAGGCCGTCACCGAAGTCAAGAAGTCCGAGCCCGGCGAGCGCACCGACGATCCCGTCCGCATGTATCTGCGCGAAATGGGCACGGTGGAATTGCTGTCGCGCGAGGGCGAAATCGCCATCGCAAAGCGCATCGAGGCCGGCCGCGAGGCGATGATCGCAGGTCTGTGCGAAAGCCCGCTGACCTTCCAGGCCATCATCATCTGGCGCGATGAATTGAACGAAGGAAAGATCTTCCTTCGCGACATCATCGATCTCGAAGCCACCTATGCCGGCCCCGACGCCAAGAACAATATGAACCCGGCGTTGATCGGCGCGCCCGCCAGCGTCGACGGTCAGCCCGCCGCCAATGGCGAGGCCGCGCCCGCGCATGTAGCACCTCCCGCCGCACCGCCGTCGCCGACCCCGTTCCGCGCCGCGGCCGCGGCTGCGCCCGGTGGCGACACCGTGGAAAAGGACCCGTCCGAGTCCGCCGCCGATGGCGACATGGACGACGACGAGTTCGAAAACCAGATGTCGCTCGCCGCCATCGAGGCCGAGCTGAAGCCGAAGGTGGTCGAAACGTTCGACAAGATCGCCTCCGAATACAAGAAGCTGCGCCGCCTGCAGGAGCAGGACATCGCCAACCAGCTGCAGAGCGAGTCGCTGTCGCCCTCGCAGGAGCGCAAGTACAAGAAGCTGAAGGACGAAATCATCGTCGAGGTGAAGTCGCTGCGGCTCAACCAGGCCCGTATCGATTCTCTCGTCGAGCAGCTCTACGACATCAACAAGAAGCTGGTCTCGTTCGAAGGCCGCCTGCTTCGTTTGGGTGACAGCCACGGCGTCGCGCGCGAAGATTTCCTGCGCAACTATCAAGGCTCCGAGCTCGATCCGCGCTGGCTCAACCGTGTCTCGAAACTCTCCGCCAAGGGCTGGAAGAATTTCGTCCATCACGAAAAGGACCGCATCAAGGAGCTGCGCCACGAGATCCAGTCGCTGGCGGCGCTGACCGGCCTCGAGATCGGCGAATTCCGCAAGATCGTGCACGGCGTGCAGAAGGGCGAGCGCGAGGCGCGCCAGGCCAAGAAGGAAATGGTCGAGGCCAATCTGCGTCTCGTGATCTCGATCGCCAAGAAATACACCAACCGCGGCCTGCAGTTCCTCGACCTGATCCAGGAAGGCAACATCGGCCTGATGAAGGCGGTCGACAAGTTCGAGTACCGCCGCGGCTACAAGTTCTCGACCTACGCCACGTGGTGGATCCGGCAGGCGATCACGCGCTCGATCGCCGATCAGGCGCGCACCATCCGCATCCCCGTGCACATGATCGAAACGATCAACAAGATCGTGCGCACCTCGCGCCAGATGCTCAACGAGATCGGCCGCGAGCCGACCCCCGAAGAGCTCGCCGAAAAGCTCGGCATGCCGCTGGAGAAGGTCCGCAAAGTTCTCAAGATCGCGAAAGAGCCGCTCTCGCTCGAAACTCCGGTGGGCGACGAGGAAGATTCCCACCTCGGCGATTTCATCGAGGACAAGAACGCGATCCTCCCCATCGATGCGGCGATCCAGTCCAACCTGCGCGAAACCACCACGCGCGTGCTGGCCTCGCTCACCCCGCGCGAAGAGCGCGTGCTCCGCATGCGCTTCGGCATCGGCATGAACACCGACCATACGCTGGAAGAAGTCGGCCAGCAGTTCAGCGTGACGCGCGAACGCATCAGGCAGATCGAGGCGAAGGCGCTGCGCAAGCTGAAGCATCCGTCGCGGTCGCGGAAGCTGCGGTCGTTCCTGGATAACTAATTCAGGTCATGCCTGGGGCAAAAGCGCGAAGCGCGTCTTCGCCAGGCTGACCCGGGCATTCATCGAGACACAAGCGGCGGGCGAAAGCCCGCCGTTTTCTTGTTGGCTCCACATTCCCGGGTTGCTATCTGCTTGAACCTTGCATCCCAAGCTGTGTCTAACCTCCATCACTCCCGGAAAATGAAAGCCCAATGCCTGTCTCGTCCCCCGAAGCCAACAAGGCCCTCGTCCTCGCCCACTATGACGCCGTCACCAACCGCCACGATCCCGACGCGATCCGCACCCAGGTCACCTCCGATTTCTTCGACCATGCCGCGAACGCCGCGATGACCGCCGACGACGTGATCGCGCATTCCACAGCGCTTCATGCCACGTTCGGCGAGATGAACGCAGCCGTTGAAAGCATCATCGCCGAGGGCGACACGGTCGCTGCCCGCGTGGTCTGGCGCGGCGTGCACAAGGGACCTTGGCGCGGCGTTGCGCCGACCGGAAAACGCTTCGAATTTCGCGGCATGACCTTCTGGCGCATCCGCGACGGCAGGATCGCCGAGCGCTGGGCGGAGGTCGATTTTTCTTCGCTGGAGAAGCAGCTCAGGAGTTGAGGCCGTTCGAGCGTTTCCATCGAAAACAAAGCGGCGCGCGGAAGCCCGCCGTTTTTGCATGGAAAATAAAAAAACCATCAATCGCACGATGCTGCTAATGACGCGGTTTGCCCGTCATCGTTTGGCCGAGGTGTCGTCACATGAAGCCGATGGCATAGAAAATCGGAAGGTCAGAAGTGGGCGCCAAGGATATTTACTTTTCGGCCGATGTTGAAACGGATGGTCCGATTCCAGGGCCTTATTCGATGCTGTCGTTTGCGATGGTCTATGCCGGGTCCTTTGACGGGGTGAATTTCGAGCGTCCCCGGACCTATGACAGGGTTTTCTATCGTGAACTAAGGCCTATCTCCGACTCGTTTCAGAAGCAGGCGCTGGATGTGAGTGGGCTCGATCGGGAGCGCCTTCGTATTGAAGGGGCTGCTCCTGAATTGGCGATGACGGAAGCGTTCGATTGGATAAATGCGAATGCTGACGGCGCCAGGCCGGTTTTGGCGGCTTATCCGCTCAGTTTTGATTGGACATGGTTGTATTGGTATTTCATTCAGTTTTGCAAAGCTGGCTCACCTTTTGGCTATTCCCATTGCTTCGACATAAAGACCGCTGCGGCGGTCAAAGCGGGGATCCCGATCTCGGAGGCGGGCCGTTCCAGGCTCGATCCTTCGCTGTTGTCAAAACGGCAACATACGCACCACGCCGTCGATGATGCGATCGAGCAAGCTGAAGTCTTTGCGAATGTCTTCGAATGGACGGGCGCCCGCGAGCGAACCCGTTAGATCTACCGCTGACCTGCTCCTATTTCTTCTTCGCCCCGACCCGGCTGATGCTCTTGATCGCCAGCGGCGTGCGGCCGGATTTTTCGGCGATTTCGCGGTCCTGTTCCATGATGTAGCCGCGCGCCGGCTCGTCGCCGTCGAGCCCGCCGAGCAGCTCGGACGGCACGCGCCGGTTGGAGCGCTGCGAGTCGTCTTCATAGACGACGTTGAAAAAGGCGAATTCGCCTTTGGGATTGGTTCCGGGTTTCTTGGCCATGGCGGCCTTTTCTTCGATCAGGGCGCCGCTGTCAAAGCAAAATAGCTGATATTCTGCAGCGATCTGCCGCGCGTGCTCCGCATGCTCGATTCAATCGAAACCGATAACGCCCTAGGTGGCCTCGCCATACCGCAAGGGCGCGACGGTAGCGGCGCCGGCTGCAGGAATGGACAGGACGAACAGCCTGTCGAACTGCTGGTCGGCGATGGGGGCGACGGTACGGCCGGTCAGGCCCTTGACGATCTCCCCGACCGTGTTGGTGTGGCCGACGATCGCGGCGACGGCATTGTCAGGCAATCCCTTCACCTTTTGCACGATCGCTTTCACATGACCCGCGATGCCGCCGGCGCTGCCGGTCTCGACCACCACGACCTCCAGGTCGGACCCCAGCTTTCGCTGGAGGGGGTCGGTCGTTCGTTGTGTTCGGATCGCGTCACTGCAGTAGGCGGTCCGTATGCCGCTTTCGGCAAGCATGCGTGCCAGCAGCTCAGCCCGCGCGACTCCCGCAGGCGACAGATCATCCGCATCGGGTTTGCGGTCGGCATGACGAAGGGCGAAGACAATCATCGGGCTCTCCATGTTGAACAGCGCAACTCATCTCCCGTCGAC
>Ga0307500_10000061_pt1 | contig 32969 bp, 30 predicted proteins | sample 14_S_MG_FD_201362 | JGI IMG/M metagenome (GOLD analysis project Ga0307500, IMG submission 201362) | Soil microbial communities from Populus trichocarpa stands in riparian zone in the Pacific Northwest, United States - 14_S | ecosystem: Environmental > Terrestrial > Soil > Riparian zone > Trees... | reverse complement strand
AGGCACCGGCCGAGGCCGGCAGCGCCGAGGGTGCCCGGCCGGCCCGGGAGGGTCGGCAGCGCCAGCACGACCGGCAGCGTTCCGACCGGGACGGCGCCGAGCGTGCCGACCGGCCGCGCGGTGACGGCGAGCGGCCCGACCGCGGCGACCGCCCCGAGCGGGCCGAGCGGCCCGACCGGCAGCGTGGCGACAGCCAGCGCGACAACCAGCGGGATGGGGACGGCAGCCGGCGCGGCCAGAACGATGGCGAGCGCGGCGAGCGTCCGGTGGCCGCCCAGGGCGACCGCGGCCAGGGCGACCGCGGCCAGGGCAACCGCAACGCCGATCGCGGCAACGACCGGAACGCCGATCGGGGCAACGACCGCAACGCCGATCGCGGCAACGATCGCAACAACGACCCGGGCGGCGACGACGACGGCTTCGACAGCAACGGCCGGCGGCGGCGTGGCCGGTTCCGCGACCGGAACCGGCGCAACCGCACCGACCGCTTCACCGAGGCGGCCGAGCCGGTCATCGCCGAGGACGACGTGCTGCTGCCCGTCGCCGGCATCCTGGACATCCTGGACAACTACGCGTTCATCCGGACGTCCGGCTACCTGACCGGCCCGAACGACGTGTACGTCTCGCTGGCTCAGGTGCGCCGGTACGGGCTGCGCCGCGGCGACGCCGTGACCGGTGCCGTCCGGCAGCCCAAGGATGGCGAGCGCCGGGACAAGTACAACGCGCTGGTCCGGCTCGACACGGTCAACGGGACCGATGCCGACCTGGCCCGCAACCGGCCCGAGTTCACCAAGCTGACCCCGCTCTACCCGCAGGACCGGCTGCGGCTGGAGACCGAGCCGCACCTGCTCACGCCGCGGGTGATCGACCTGGTGATGCCGATCGGCAAGGGCCAGCGGGCCCTGATCGTCAGCCCGCCGAAGGCCGGCAAGACGATGATCCTGCAGGCCATCGCGAACGCGATCACCACGAACAACCCGGAATGCCACCTCATGGTCGTGCTCGTGGACGAGCGGCCGGAGGAGGTCACCGACATGCAGCGGTCGGTGAAGGGCGAGGTCGTCGCCTCGACCTTCGACCGGCCGCCGTCGGACCACACCACGGTCGCCGAGCTGTCGATCGAGCGGGCGAAGCGGCTGGTCGAGCTCGGACATGACGTGGTCGTGCTGCTGGACTCGATCACCCGGCTGGGCCGGGCGTACAACCTGGCGGCGCCGGCGTCCGGCCGGATCCTGTCCGGTGGTGTCGACTCGACCGCGCTCTTCCCGCCGAAGCGGTTCCTCGGCGCGGCCCGGAACATCGAGAACGGCGGTTCGCTGACGATCCTGGCGACCGCGCTGATCGAGACCGGATCGGCCGGCGACACGGTGATCTTCGAGGAGTTCAAGGGCACCGGCAACGCCGAACTGGTGCTGTCCCGCAAGATCGCCGAGAAGCGGATCTTCCCGGCCGTCGACGTGGACGCCTCCGGCACCCGCAAGGAGGAGATCCTGCTCGGCCCGGACGAGCTCGCGGTCATCCACAAGCTGCGCCGGGTGCTGCACGCACTGGACTCGCAGCAGGCGCTCGACCTGGTGCTGTCCCGGCTCAAGGAGACCCGTACCAACGTCGAGTTCCTGATGCAGGTGCAGAAGACCACGGTCGGCCCGTCCGACTGAGCCCGGAACAGCAGCCCGGAACAGCAGGGGGTGCACTGGCGTTACATCGCCAGTGCGCCGCTCTGGCACACTGGTTCACGATCCGGCTCCGGTTCACGCCCCGCACCACACCGCGGCGACCCGGCGGCCACCGAGGAGAGGAACACTCGTGAAGACCGGCATCCACCCCGAATACGTGGTGACGACGGTGACCTGTTCCTGCGGGAACACGTTCACCACCCGCAGCACCGCCAAGGAAGGCACCCTGCACGCGGACGTGTGCGCGGCGTGCCACCCGTTCTACACCGGCAAGCAGAAGATCATGGACGTCGGTGGTCGTGTCGAGCGGTTCGAGCGGCGGTACGGCAAGCGGCAGAAGAGCGGCACCAACTAGCGCATCAGGCGGCGCCCGCCCGGTTTATCCGGGCGGGCGCCGTCGGCATGTAAGGAGACTCGGGCAGGCAACTCGGCAGGCAGGGAGACGAGGATGACGGCGGGGCAGGGTGCGGGGCTGGCGGCGCTGCTGGCTGAACACGCCGAGCTGGAGACACGGTTGGCCGACCCGGCGGTGCACGCCGACCAGGGGCAGGCGCGGCGGCTGGGGCGCCGGTACGCCGAGCTGACCCCGCTGGTGGAGACCGTCCGGCAACTCGACGCGGCGCGTGGCGACCTGGCCACCGCCCGCGAGCTGGCCGGCGAGGACGCGTCGTTCGCCGCCGAGGCCGAGTCGCTGGTCGTCCGGATCGGTGAGCTGGAGGACCGGATGCGCGAGCTGCTGCTGCCGCGCGACCCGAACGACGGCAAGGACGTGCTGCTGCAGGTCAAGGCGGGGGAGGGCGGCGAGGAGTCGGCGCTGTTCGCCGGCGACCTGCTGCGGATGTACCTGCGCTACGCCGAGCGGCACGGCTGGAAGACCGAGGTGCTGGACGCCGAGCCGAGCGACCTGGGCGGCTACAAGGACGTGACCGTGGCCGTCCGTGGCCGGGCCGAGGCGGGGGTGTGGCGCCGGCTGAAGTACGAGGGCGGTGTGCACCGGGTGCAGCGGGTCCCGGTGACCGAGTCGCAGGGCCGCATCCACACCTCGGCGGCCGGCGTCCTGGTGCTGCCCGAGGCCGAGGATGTCGAGGTCCAGATCGACCCGAACGACCTGCGGATCGACGTGTACCGGTCGTCCGGGCCGGGCGGGCAGAGCGTCAACACCACCGACTCGGCGGTCCGGATCACGCACGTCCCGACCGGCACGGTCGTCTCGATGCAGAACGAGAAGAGCCAACTGCAGAACAAGGAGGCCGCGCTGCGGGTGCTGCGGGCCCGGCTGCTCGCCGCCGCGCAGGAGGCCGCCGACGCCGAGGCCGCGACCGCCCGGCGCAGTCAGGTCCGGACCGTCGACCGCAGCGAGCGGGTGCGCACCTACAACTTCGCCGAGAACCGGATCTCCGACCACCGGGTCGGCTACAAGGCCTACAACCTGGACGCGGTCCTGGACGGCGACCTGGACGCCGTCATCGACGCGCTCATCGCCGCCGACACCGCCGCCCTACTCACCGATCTCCACCAGTGAGCGGCGCGGAGCGCAGCGGCGTCTGGACTGAGGCAACGCGCCGACGGAGTCGTTGCGCGGTGCCGAGGGAAGACGTCGCGTCTGGCGCGCAGCGCCGCGAACCGGAAACACAGTGCCGGCGCTGACCTCAGGCGTGTCGGGGCTGGTTGGCGCGGCGGCGGCGCGGCTGGCGGCGGCCGGGGTGGCCAGCCCGCGGCATGACGCGGAGGCGCTGGCGGCGCACGTGCTCGGGGTGCCGCGGTCGCGGCTGGTGCTGGCCGGGCCGTTGGACGAGCGGCAGCAGGCCCGGTACGCCGAACTGGTCGACCAGCGGGCGTCCCGGGTACCGCTGCAGCACCTGACCGGGCTGGCCGGGTTCCGGCGGCTGGAACTGTCGGTCGGGCCGGGGGTGTTCGTGCCGCGGCCGGAGACCGAGGTGCTGGCCGGCTGGGCGATCGACGTGCTGGCCGGCGTGCCGGACCCGCTGGTCGTCGACCTGTGTGCCGGTTCCGGGGCGGTGGCGCTGGCGCTGGCGCAGGAGGTGGCCGGCGCCCGGGTGCATGCGGTCGAGATCGACCCGCAGGCGCTGGCCTGGGCGGAGCGGAACGCCGCGGCCCGCGCGGCCGCCGGCGACCCGCCGATCAGCCTGCACCAGGGTGACGTGTCCGACCCGGCCCTGCTGGCCGAGCTGGCCGGCACCGTCGACCTGGTCACCGCGAACCCGCCGTACATCCCGCTCGGTTCGACGGTCGAGCGGGAGGTGGCCGAGCACGACCCGCCGGCCGCGCTCTGGGGCGGCCCGGACGGGCTGGACGTGGTCCGCGCGGTCGAGCGGCTGGCCGGCCGGCTGCTGCGCCCGGGCGGCCGGGTCGGCGTCGAGCATGCCGACCTGCAGGGCGATTCCGTGCCGGCCGTCTTCACCCGCACCGGCCGCTGGGTCGACGTCGCCGACCATCCCGACCTGGCCGGCCGCCCCCGCTTCACCACCGCCCACCGGCCCTGACCCGCCCGCCCACCTTGGCCCACCTGCCTGGCCCGTCAGCCCGCTCGGCCCGTCCGCCGGCTCGGCCTGTCGTCCGCGCGGCATTGTTCGGCCGTCCTGCGCCCGGTCGTCGGGTGCCCGGTCCTGCCGGCTGCGCGCCGGCGCGGCCGGCCGGGTCAGACCGCGGGGCGGTAGTCGTCGCTGCGGGGCCGGCTGCTCCCGTACGGGCCGAGCCGGACCGGGTGCCGGGAGCACTGCGCCGGCGTGGCGCCGGCGGCGGCCCGGGCGGCCCCGCCGAGACCGGTCAGCGGGCCGGCCGGGGCGAGCGGGCTGAGCTCGAGCCAGCCGGCGAGGACGCGGTTGCGGGCCGCGTCGGCGTCCACCACCGTCTCCTCGACGTCGGCCCGCTCCCGGGCGTAGGTGCGGACCAGGTCGGTCAGCCGGTACCGCAGCGTGCAGGCGGACTGCCGGCCGACCACCTCGACCAACTGCTCCTCGACCAGCCGTTCCAGTACCTCCTCGCCGTGCGCGGCCGGCACGTCCAGCAGCGCGGCGGCCACCCAGACGCCGAAGTCCAGGCTGTCCAGCAGGGCGAGGCGGCGGAGCAGCCGCTGGCTGGCCGGGTCGAGCCGGCGGTAGCCGGTGGCCAGCCGCGGCCGGACGGCGAGGTCGCCGAGGGTGAGCTCGTCCAGCCGGTGCCGCTCGTCGGCGAGCCGTTCGGCCAGCCAGTCCAGCGGGCGGTGCGGGCGCCGGGCCAGCCGCCCGCCGGCGATCCGGATCGCCAGCGGCAGCCGGCCGCAGAGGTCGACCAGCGCGGCGGCGGCGTCCGGGGCGGCGGTGACCCGGTCCGGGCCGGCGATGCGGCCGAGCAGGTCCAGCGCTTCGGCCCGGTCCAGCACGTCCAGGCGGGTCAGGTCGGTGCCGAGGCCGGTCAGCCCGCGCCGGCTGGTGACCAGCACCGCGCAGCCGGGCCCACCCGGTAGCAGCGGCCGGACCTGCGCGTGCCCGTCGGCGTCGTCCAGGACGACCAGCACCCGGCGGTCGGCCAGCAGCTCCCGGTACCGCTCGACCCGTTCCTCCAGCCGGCCGGGCAGGTTGGTCGGGTCGGCGCCGAGCGCGCGCAGGAACCGGCCCAGCACCTCGGCCGGCCCGGCCGGGGCGCCCCCGGTGCCGTGCAGGTCGACGAACAGCTGCCCGTCCGGGAACTGCTCGCGCAGCTGGTGCGCCAGGTGCACGGCCAGCGCGGTCTTGCCGATCCCGGCCGGGCCGGCGAGCACCGCGACCGGGACCGCGGTGCCGGTCGCTCCGGTGCCGGTCGGCCCGGTCAGCAGCGTGCGCAGCCGGTCGGCGACCGCTTCCCGGCCGGAGAAGTCGGCCAGGTCGCGCGGCAGCAGTCCGGGCCGCGGCCCGACCGGGGCCGGCACCTCGGCCGGCGGCTCGGCCAGCACCCGGTCCTGATCCAGCACGGCGAGGTAGGCGCGCTGCACCTCGACGCTGGGCGACACCCCGAGCTCCTCCACCAGCCGGGACCGCAGCTGCTCGAACCGGGCCAGCGCCTCGGCCGGCCGCCGGCTGGCCGCCAGCGCGTCGATCAGCCGCGCGTACACCGGCTCGTCCAGCGGGCGGGCGTCGGCGAGCGCGGCGAGCCGGCCCACCACGTCAGCGGCCCGGCCGGCCGGCAGCGCGCAGTCGGCCAGGGCCAGCGTGGCGCAGCGGATCGCGTCGTCGGCCGCGCCGAGCAGCGCGTCGGTGAGCGGCAGGCCGGCCAGGTCGGCCAGCACCGGGCCGCGGCTGAGCGCCAGCGCGTCGGTCAGCAGCCGGCAGCGGCGGGCCGGGTCGGGCTCGGCGGTGGCGGCGCAGACCAGGGCGCGGAACCGGCTCAGGTCGACCGTGCCCGGGTCGACGGTCAGGTGGTAGCCACTGACGGTGTGGCCGATCGCGGTGCCGTCCGGGTCGGCGCCGACGCTGGCCAGCCAGTCTCGCAGCCGGGACACGCCGACCTGCACGGACTGCCGTTTCACCTCGCGCTGGTGGGTCCAGACCAGCCTGATCAACTGGCTCGGTGGCACCGGCCGGCCCTCGGCCAGCAGCAGCACCCCGAGCAGGCCGCGCAGCACCGCGGACCGGGGCAACGGCAACGCCACCCCGTCCCGCTCCACCTGCAGCGGCCCCAAGACCCCATATAGCAACGTGCCGTCCACCCCAGCCCCAATCCCGAACCCCGTCGGCCCGGCGCCGCGACTGCTCGCCGTCGTCCGGATCCGCCCACCGGGACCGGGCCTCGCCGCGGCCCGGCCCCGGGTCTCCGCGTCTGGCCGGCCGAGCCGACCGGCCCAGAGGGGGCTGGCTGGCCATGCGGTGACGGAATCAGGTCCGATCGGCAATCCGCGGCCAGTGGAACAAACCGGCCGCCCACCCACGCTGGCGGTGATCACGACACTAACGCCGGCTTTCCCGGGCAATGGGGCGTCCGCGCCAGACCTCCGACGATTCCGCCGGTCGTTCTTCCGGTTGTTCTTCCGGCCCGCCGGCCGGGCCGCCGTCCGCCTGGTCCGTTCCCCGCCGGGGCGGAGCCGCGGCTGGGGTCAGCGGGCGGCCGGTGCGGCCTGCCGCGGGTCGGCCGCGGGGCCCGGCGGGCAGTCCGCCAGGGTGGCCCGGACGCTCGCCTCGGGCACCGGCCCGGGGCGGAGCACCTCGACCTCCGGGCCGGTGATCCGGACCAGGGTGGACGCCGCCTGGTGGACCACCGCCGCGTTCTCGACCAGCGCGTACACGGTGCCGACGGCCGGCCAGTCCAGCGATTCGAGCAGCGCCCGGTCGACCGGCCGGGTCTCCTCGCCGGACCGGTTCAGGCTGGTCGCGGTGACCGGCTGGCCCAGCGCCTCGATCACCTGCCGGGTCGCCGGCGGCTCCGGGATCCGGATGCCGACGGTGCCGTGCAGCGTCACGTACCCGTCCGGCAACCGGCCTGACCTGGCCGGCACCACCACGCTCAGCGGCCCCGGCGTGTACGCCTCCAGCAGGTGGCGCGCCCGCGGCGTGAGCACGGCGTAGTCGGTCGCCATCGCGACGGTCGAGCAGGCGACGTGCATCGGGTTGGCCAGGTCACGCCCCTTGGCCACGAACGCCCGGCGGACCGCGGCCGGCAGCGTGGCCGCGGCCGCGAGCAGGTGCCCGGTCTCGGTCGGCAGCACCGCGAGCCCGCCGCGGCGCAGCGACTCCGCGATGCGTTCGGCCGTCGCGGCCGGCAGCAGGCGGGACGCCGGGTCCGGCGCGTACAGCTCAAACGTGGTCATTCGTAGCCCAGCTCCAGTCCGATCCACTCCGGCTCGACCATAGCGGCTCCGGTTACGTGCGGTGTCAGCCGCCCGCGGCGGGGGTGGACGGCCTGCGGAACCGGACAGGTCGGGTGCGACGATGGCGCCGTGCTCTCCTACGACTGCAGCGACCCGCGCGAACGCGAGGCCGGGCTGACGGCGGCGGTGGACGCGGTGCAGCGCGGCGCGGTGGTGGTCTTCCCGGCCGACGCGTCCTATGGCGTGGGTGTCGACGCGTTCCAGCCCGCCGCGGTGTCCAACCTGGCCGTGGTGAAGGGCCGCGGCCGGGACATGCCGATGCCGGTGCTGGTCGGTTCCTGGCGCGGGCTGGACGGGCTGGTGCTGGTCACCCCGCGGCTGGCCCGGGACCTCGTCCAGGCGTTCTGGCCCGGCCCGCTGACCCTGATGGTCGAGTACGCGCCGTCCCTGGCCTGGGATCTGGGCGACGCGCGCGGCGTGGTCGCGGTCCGGATGCCGCTGCACCCGGTGGCGCTCGAAGTGCTGGCCGAGACCGGGCCGATGGCGGTGACCAGCGCGAACCGGCTGGGCCAGCCGCCGGCCACCGACATCGAGCAGGCCCGCGAGCACCTCGGCTCGGACGTCTCGGTGTACCTGGACGCCGGCCCGTGCGCCGACTCGGCGCCGTCCACCATCGTGGACATGACCGGCGAGGTGCCGCGGGTGCTGCGGGCCGGCGCGATCAGCCTGGACCAGCTGCGCGGCGTGGTCGGCGAGGTGATCGAGCCGGTGACCGCGGCACCGGCCTGACCGGCCCGCTCCGCCCCGACCGCTGCCGCGCCGCCCGGCCGCCCGGCCGCCCAGCCGCGGCGCGCTCCGTCCCGACCGCTGCCGCCCCCGGCCGCCCGGCCGTCCGGCCGTCCGACCGTCCGGGCCGTCCGGCCACGGCCCGCTCCGTCCCGACCGCTGCCGCCCCCGGCCGTCCGGCCGTCCGGCCGTTAAAGGGTCGTCCTGACGGGCGCCGCGCTCCGGATGCTGGCGGGGGCTCCGGCGCCCCGGATCGCCCGGTGGCTGCCGGCTGCCGCATGGATGACGGTGGCGGGGCCGATGCCGGCGCGTAACCTAGTCGAAGTGCCGGCTCCCACCGCGACCGTGCTGTGTGTCTGCACCGCGAACGTCTGCCGCTCCCCGGCGGCCGAGCTGCTGCTGCGGGCCGGCCTGCGTCGCCGGCTGGGCGTCGAGCCCGAGGAGGCCGGCATCCGGGTGCACAGCGCCGGGGTCTGGGCCAGCCCGGGCCGGCCGGTCGAGCCGGGTACGGCCGCCGCGCTGCGGGCACACGGGGTGACCGCGGCCGAGCTGGCCGCCGCCGTCTCGGTGCCGCTGCGCCGGGCCGCGGTCGCCGGCGCCGACCTGGTGCTGGCCGCCGCGGCCGAGCACGTGCACGGGGTGTGGCGGCTGCAGTTGGCGGCTCGGCAGCGCACGTTCACCCTGGCCGAGCTGACCGGCCTGACCGGGCGGATCGTCCCGGAGCTGCTGCCGGCCGACGACCCGATCGCCCGGCTTCGCGCGCTGGTGTCGGCCGCGGACGCGATCCGCTCGGCCCGCCGGCCGGCCGCCGGGGAAGCCCCGGCCGGCGCCGCGGTGGCTCCCGCCGGGCTGGTCCCGGGCGCCCCCGGCGACCTGGCCGGCAGCCTGGACGGCATGGTCGAGGACTCGCTGGACGACCCCGATCCGGACGGCACCGCCGAGCGGGACATGGTCGAGCAGACGGCGGTCCAGATCGACACGTTGCTGGATCTCGTGGTCGGCCGTCCGCTGGTCCCGGCTAGGCTGCCCTGGCCAATCCGGGCCGTACAGTGGAGCCGCAGTCGAGCACGCCGAGGAGCAGCGCGATGATCCACCGCACGCAACCGCTCCGCGCGCTGGGCACCCGCCACGTTGCCACGGCGCCCGCGCGAGCGCGCCGCACGAGCGCGCCGCCCGCTGCCGCGGCGGCCCCGCGAGCGCGCCGCACGAGCGCGCTGCACGTTTCCGCGGGGGCCCCGCGGTGACCGCGGCTGACTTCTGGGGTCCCGACTTCGACGCGCTCGCCGCGCAGGATCCGGAGATCGCCGCCGTCGTCCTCGGCGAGCTGGACCGGCTGCGCGGCGGCCTGCAACTGATCGCGAGCGAGAACTTCACCTCGCCGGCGGTGCTGGCCGCGCTGGGCAGCACGCTGTCCAACAAGTACGCCGAGGGGTACCCGGGGCGCCGCTACTACGGCGGCTGCCAGCAGGTCGACATCGCCGAGGAGATCGGCATCGCCCGGGCCAAGGAGCTGTTCGGCGCCGAGCACGCGAACCTGCAGCCGCACTCCGGCGCCAGCGCGAACCTCGCGGCGTACGCGGCGATCCTGACCCCCGGCGACACGGTGCTGGCGATGTCGCTGCCGCACGGCGGCCACCTCACCCACGGCTCCAAGGTCAACTTCTCCGGCCGGTGGTTCAACACGGTGTCCTACGGGGTGGCCGCGGGCACCGAGCTGATCGACTACGACCAGGTGCGCGACCTGGCCCGGGAACACCAGCCGAAGATGATCATCTGCGGGGCCACCGCGTACTCCCGGCTGATCGATTTCGCCGCGTTCCGGTCCATCGCCGATGAGGTGGGCGCCCGGCTGCTGGTGGACGCCGCACACTTCATCGGGCTGGTCGCCGGCAAGGCGATCCCGTCCCCGGTGCCGTACGCGGACGTCGTCTGCTTCACCACGCACAAGGTGCTGCGCGGCCCGCGCGGCGGCATGATCCTGTGCACCGAGGAGATGGCCAGGGCCATCGACAAGGCGGTGTTCCCGTTCTCCCAGGGCGGCCCGCTGATGCACTCGGTCGCGGCCAAGGCGGTGGCGCTGCGGGAATGCCAGCAGCCGGCTTACCAGACCTACGCGCGGCAGGTGATCGCGAACGCGCAGGCGCTGGCCGAGGGGCTGGCCGCGGACGGGATGCGCCCGGTCTCCGGCGGCACCGACACCCACCTGGCCCTGATCGACCTGCGTGAGCTCGGCGTGACCGGCAAGCAGGCCGAGGCGCGCTGCGACGCGGCCCGGATCACGCTGAACAAGAACGCGATCCCGTACGACCCGCAGCCGCCCGCGGTCGCCTCCGGTATCCGGGTCGGCACCCCGGCGGTGACCACCCAGGGGATGGCCGAGGGCGACATGAAGGAGATCGCCACGCTGATCGGCCGGGCCGTGCGGGACGCCGACGGCACGGCCACCGCCGAGGTCGAGGCCGGCGTGCGGGCACTGGTCGGCGCGCACCCGGCGTACCCGCGGGGCTGAGCCAGGTCACGTGCGCCCGTCACTCGAGTACGGTCTGGTCTTCTTCATCGCCGCGGCGGTGACCTTCCTGCTGACCCCGGTGATCCGGGTCGTCGCCACCCGCTGGGGCGCGATGGCGCAGCCGCGCGACCGGGACGTGCACGCGATCCCCACCCCGCGCCTGGGCGGCGTCGCGATGTACGCCGGGATCGCCGCGGCGCTGCTCGTCGCGCACCTGATGCCGACCCTGCAGCAGACCTACGCGCAGGGCTCGGAGACCACCGCGGTGCTGGTGGCCGGCGGCATCATCTGCCTGGTCGGCGTGGTGGACGACCGCTGGCAGATGGACGCGCTGACCAAGCTCGCCGGCCAGGTGTTCGCGGCCGGCGTGATGGTGCTGCTCGGCGTCCAGCTGCTGCAGTTCTACGTGCCGTTCGGGCACGTCGGCACGATCACCTTCGCCCGCAACGACTCGGTGCCGCTGACCCTGCTGTTCTGCGTGGTCTCGATCAACGCGATCAACTTCATCGACGGCCTGGACGGGCTGGCCGCCGGCGTCTCCGGGATCGCCGCGCTGGCCTTCTTCGCCTACTCCTACCACCTGGCCAAGCAGGGCTATATCGATGTCGCGTTCGCCCCGACGCTGCTGTCCGCGGTGCTGGCCGGCGCGTGCCTCGGCTTCCTGCCGCACAACTTCGCACCGGCCCGGATCTTCATGGGCGACTCCGGGTCGATGCTGGTCGGCCTGATGCTGGCCGCGTCCGCGGTGACCGCGACCACCGGCGCCGACCCGCAGGGCTTCGGCAACACGCTCGGCCAACTGCCGCTGTTCCTGCCGCTGCTGCCGCTGGTCGTGCTGGCGATCCCGCTGGTCGACCTGATCCTGGCGGTGACCCGGCGGGTCAAGGCCGGCCGGTCGCCGTTCGCCCCGGACAAGATGCACCTGCACCACCGGCTGCTGGAGATCGGCCACTCGCACCGCCGCGCGGTTCTGATCATCTACTTCTGGTCGGCGCTGCTGGCCGGCGGCGGGGTGGCGATGTCCATCACCGACGGCCCGCTGCCGGTGCTGTCCGTGGTCGGCGTACTGGCCGCCCTCGCCCTCCTCGTCAGCAACATCCCCCGGCTGCGGACGGATCGCCGATGAACGACGCCACCACCCCGCCCGCCCCAGCCGCGGCCCCAGCCGCGGCCGCGGCCTCGGCCGCGCCGGTGCCGGTGCCGGCAGAGCCGACCGCCGCGCTGGACCTGGCGGCGCCGGCTACTCCGCCCGAACCGCCCGGATCGGCGCCGCCGGTGTGGGCCGGGCCGGCCCGGCGGGTGCCGCCGGGCTGGCTGGTGCGGGCGACCGTGCTGCCGACCGCGCTGGTCGGCGCGGCGGTGACCGCCGGCTGGGCGCTGGTCGCCGGCTGGCCGGGCGCGGCCGGCGCCGGACTGGGTACCGGTGTGGTGGTCGCCTTCTTCGGGTTGGACCTGCTCGCGCTGCGTTCGGCGTCGCACCGGTTCCCGGACGCGCCGGTGCACCTTGCGTTGCTCGGCTACCTGGCCAAGCTGATCGGCCTCGGCGCGCTGCTCTGGCTGGTACGCGGCTCCACCGCGGTCGACTCGGCCGCCTTCGCCGTCGCGGCGCTGGCCGGCACGGTGGTCTGGCTGTCCGGGCAGATCCGGGTGGTTGGCCGGCTGGTCCGGCTGCCGGCGCCGGTGGCGACGCCGGAGCCCGCCCAGGCTGACCTGGCCACCCACCGGGCCGATCCCGCGGACGCCGCGATCGGCCCGGCCGATCCGGCGGTCGCACCGTGACCGGCCGAAGTGGACAGTCCGATTCGGACGGTCCGGTCGACCCGCCCGGCGGCTCGGGCGGCCGTCCGGACGGCGGAGCGTACGCGGCCTACTCGGCGATCGGATACCTGCTTGCCGGCCTGCTGTTCTGGGGCGGCGTCGGCCTCGCGCTGGACCACTGGCTGGGCACCCACTTCCTGGTCCTGATCGGGATGCTGGTCGGAGGGGCCGCGGCGATGTACCTGATTTACGTCCGGTACGGTAAAGCCTGACTTACCTGGAGACCGTCCCGGAGCAAGGCTCCGGGACGATGTCGTTCGTTCTGCCGAGGGGAGATGATGTTGAGTCTGGTGACCCTGGCGGCCGGCCCCGGCTTCGAAGCTCCCGGCACCGGCGACTTCAACCTGCCGGCCATCGTGGGTGGCGTCACCAAGCCGATGGTGCTGGTGGGGTTGAGCGTCGTCATCGTCTTCGGGTTCTTCATGCTGACCGGCCGCAAGGCCCTGGTCGTGCCCAGCCGCGGGCAGTTCCTCGGGGAGGGTGTCTATCGCTTCGTCCGGGACGGGATCGCGCAGGACGCGATCGGCCCGGAGTTCATCAAGTTCGTGCCGTACCTGACGGCGCTGTTCTCGTTCGTCCTGGTCAACAACATCTTCGGCATCATTCCGGTCATCCAGTTCCCGTCCATGGCCCGGATCGGTTTCCCGGCCGGGCTGGCACTGGTTAGCTGGCTGGTCTTCAACTATGTCGGGATCAAGCGCAAGGGCTTCGGCAAGTACCTGAAGGAGGTCGTCTACCCGCCGGGGGTGCCGACCTGGATCCTGCCGCTGCTGATCCCGCTCGAGTTCATCCAGACGATCCTCACCCGGCCACTGACCCTCGGGCTCCGGCTGTTCGCCAACATGTTCGCCGGCCACCTGATGCTGCTGGTATTCATCCTCGGCGGTGAGTACATGCTGGTGCACGGGTCGGGGGCGCTGCCGTTCCTGAGCCCCTTCGCGTTCCTCATGGGCATCGCGATGACCATCTTCGAGGCCCTGATCCAGGTGCTGCAGGCGTACATCTTCGTCCTGCTGACCGCGCTCTACATCGCCGGCGCGCTCGCTGACGAGCACTGAGCGACCGCCGTCCCCACGTCATCATCGAGAAGGGAACTGAGGTGGCACTCGCCGCAGTTGAAGGCACCGTCAACCTGGTCGGGTACGGCCTGTCCGCGATCGGCCCGGGGATCGGCGTCGGGCTGATTTTCGCCGCATACGTCAGCGGCGTGGCCCGGCAGCCCGAGTCCCGCAACCTGCTTCAGCCGATCGCGATCCTGGGCTTCGCCCTGGCTGAGGCGCTGGCGCTGTTCGGGCTCGTCCTCGCGTTCGTCCTGTAGTCGCGATGTTGTCCGCAGTGCTGGCTGCCGAGGAGGAGCCGAACCCGATCGTCCCGCATCCGTCCGAGATGATCGTCGGGCTGGTCGCGTTCCTGCTGCTGCTCTGGCTGCTCTGGAAGTTCGCGCTGCCGCGGTTCGAGCAGGCGTTCCAGGCCCGCACGGAGGCGATCGAGGGCGGCATCAAGCGGGCCGAGGAGACCCAGACGCAGGCGCAGCGGCTGCTGGAGCAGTACCGCACCCAGCTGGCCGAGGCACGCACCGAGGCCGCCCAGATCCGGGAGTCGGCGCGGGCCGAAGCGGTCCGGATCAGCGATGAGATGCGGGCCGCGGCGCAGGCCGAGCAGGCCCGGATCGTGCAGCGCGGCGAGGAGCTGCTGGCCGCCCAGCGCGAGCAGGTGGTGGCCCAGCTGCGGGCCGAGATCGGCACGCTGGCGGTGCAGCTGGCCGGTCGGATCATCGGCGACTCGCTCGCCGACGAGGCCAGCCGGCAGCGCACGGTCGACGTGTTCCTGGCCGAGCTGGACGGCATGGCCGAGCCGGTCCCGGTCGGCGGCGGCGACTCCGCGCCGGCCGAGGCACCCGCGGCCGAGCCGCCGGCGGGCGAGCCGCCCGCGGGCGGGGCCGCCGGCACCGGCACCAGCCGGCCACGGCGGAGGCGGACTTGATGCTCGCCGCCAGCCGGGCCGCGCTGAAGGCGGCGCAGGACCGGCTGGACGAGCACCTGGACGGCCTCCCGCCGGCCACGATGGATGAGCTGGCCGACGAGCTGCTCGCGGTGGTCGACCTGCTGGATCGCGAGCCGGAGGTACGCCGGCTGCTGACCGACCCCGGCGCGCCGCCGGACGCCCGGATCGGCCTGTTCGACCGGCTGGTCGGCGGCAAGCTCACGCCGGCCGTGCTGGACCAGCTCCGGCCGCTGGTCGGTGACCGCTGGTCCCGGCCGGGCGACCTGGCCGACACCATCGAGCTGCTGGCGTTCCAGGCCATCCTCGCGGTGGCCGAGCGGGCCGGCGAGCTGGACGAGGTGCAGGACGAGCTGTTCCGGTTCGGCCGGATCGTGGCCGGGCAGCTGGAGCTGCGCCGGGTGCTGGCCGACCAGACCGCGCCGGCCGACGGCCGGGGCGAGCTGCTGCACCGGCTGGTCGGCGGCAAGGTGCACGCGGCCGCCGAGCGGCTGCTGGCGCGCGCCGTCCAGGCGCCGCGCGGGCTGCAACTGGAGGTCGCGCTGGAGCGGCTGGTGGAGCTGGCCGCGCAGCGCCGGGAACGGTACGTGGCGTACGTGCGCACCGCGGCCGCGCTGACCGAGGCGCAGCAGTCGCGGCTGGCCGAGACGCTGAGCCGGATCTACCGCCGGTCGATCGACGTGGTGCTGGAGATCGACCCGGAACTGCTGGGTGGCCTGGTGGTCCGGGTGAACGACGAGGTGATCGACGGCAGCGTCGCGCACCGGCTGGCCGCCGCACGCCGGCTCCTCGCCGGCTGACCGGGGCGGGCGGGCCGGCCTCGATGGACGAGACAACGACGAGATCGACGAGATTTAGGGGCAGGGACACATGGCGGAGCTGACGATCTCGCCGGACGAGGTCCGGAGCGCTATCGACGAATACGTGTCGTCCTACTCGCCGGACGTCTCCCGCGAGGAGGTCGGCACGGTCACGTCGACCGGTGACGGCATCGCGCACGTCGAGGGGCTGCCCTCGGCGATGACGAACGAGCTGCTGCAGTTCGAGGGCGGCGTGCTCGGCATCGCGCTGAACCTGGACGTCCGGGAGATCGGCGTGGTGCTGCTCGGCGACTCCGAGCACGTGGAGGAGGGCCAGCCGGTCCGGCGCACCGGGGAGGTGCTGTCGGTCCCGGTCGGCGACGCCTACCTCGGCCGCACGGTCGACGCGCTGGGCCAGCCGGTCGACGGGCGCGGCGACATCGAGTCGACCGAGCGCCGGGCGCTGGAACTGCAGGCGCCGTCGGTGGTGCAGCGGCAGCCGGTGCGCGAGCCGCTGCAGACCGGCATCAAGGCGATCGACTCGATGACGCCGATCGGGCGCGGCCAGCGGCAGCTGATCATCGGCGACCGGCAGACCGGGAAGACCACGATCGCCATCGACACGATCATCAACCAGCGGGAGAACTGGGTCAGCGGCGACCCGGCCAAGCAGGTCCGCTGCGTGTACGTGGCGATCGGGCAGAAGGGCTCCACGATCGCCGCGCTGAAGGCCGTGCTGGAAGAAGCCGGCGCGATGGAGTACACGACGATCGTGGCCGCGCCCGCCTCGGACGCGGCCGGCTTCAAGTACATCGCCCCGTACACCGGCTCGGCCATCGCCCAGCACTGGATGTACGACGGCAAGCACGTCCTGATCGTGTTCGACGACCTGACCAAGCAGGCCGAGTCCTACCGCGCCGTATCGCTGCTGCTGCGCCGGCCGCCGGGCCGCGAGGCGTACCCGGGCGACGTGTTCTACCTGCACTCCCGGCTGCTGGAGCGGTGCGCGAAGCTGTCCGACGAGCTCGGCGGCGGGTCGCTGACCGGCCTGCCGATCATCGAGACCAAGGGCAACGACATCTCGGCCTACATCCCGACCAACGTCATCTCGATCACCGACGGCCAGATCTTCCTGGAGACCGGCCTGTTCAACTCCGGTGTCCGGCCGGCCGTCAACGTCGGCACCTCGGTCTCCCGGGTCGGCGGCAGCGCCCAGGTCAAGGGCATGCGGTCGGTCGCCGGCCGGCTGCGGATCGACCTGGCGCAGTACCGCGAGCTGGAGGCGTTCGCCGCGTTCGGTTCCGACCTCGACCGGGCCTCCCAGGCGCAGCTGGCCCGGGGCGCGCGGATGGTGGAGCTGCTCAAGCAGCCGGCGTACTCGCCGTTCCCGGTGGAGCGGCAGGTCGTGTCGCTCTGGGCCGGCACCACCGGCGAGCTGGATGACGTGCCGGTCGCCGACATCCGCCGGTTCGAGGCCGAGTTCCTCGACTTCGTCGAGCACGAGCACGAGGACATTCTGAAGGTGATCCGGGAGACCGGTGCGCTCGGCGACGACACGGTCGACCAGCTGCGGAAGGCGATCGGCGCGCTCAAGGCCCGGTTCGAGACCGCCGAGGGCAAGCCGTTGAAGGAGGCCGAGGCCGAGGCGATGGATGCCGCCGAGGTCGGCCAGGAGAAGGTGACCCGGTACCAGCAGCGGCCGCCGGCGAGCGCCGCCGGCAAGCAGGGTTAGCCCATGGGCGCAGCGCTTCGCGTCTACCGGCGCCGGATCCGGGCGGTCCAGGGCATCCGGAAGACGACCAAGGCGATGGAGCTGGTCGCCACCTCCCGGATCGGCAAGGCCCAGCTGGCGGTCGAGGCGGCCAAGCCGTACGCGAACGAGATCACCCGGGTGCTGTCCGCGCTGGCCTCGAACTCCAGCACCGATCACCCGCTGCTGGTCGAGCGGGCCGACGCCCGGCGGGCCGCCGTGCTGGTCATCACCAGCGACCGCGGGCTGGCCGGCGCGTACAGCGCGAACGCGCTGCGGGCGGCCAACGAGCTGATGGCGCTGCTGCGCGACGAGGGCAAGCAGCCGGTGCTGTACGTGGTCGGCCGCAAGGGCGTCGGCTACTACCGGTTCCGCGGCCAGGAGATGGCCGGGCAGTGGACCGGCTTCTCCGAGCGGCCGAGCTTCGCCGACGCCCGCGAGGTCGGCCGGACGCTGATCGCGGCGTTCGTGGCCGGCGCCGACGACACCGCGGAGGGCCCGGGCGGCGACGACGTCTACGGCGTGGACGAGATCCACCTCGTCTACACCGAGTTCCGGTCGATGCTCACCCAGGTGCCGGTGGCCACCCGGATCGCCCCGCTGGTGGTGGAGGAGGCCGAGGGGCCGCCGCCGGAGGGCTACCTGCCGGCGTACGAGTTCGAGCCGGAGCCGGGCGAGCTGCTCGACGCACTGCTGCCCAAATACATCAACACCCGCATCTTCGCCGCCCTGCTCGACTCGGCCGCGTCCGAGTCGGCGTCCCGGCGGCGGGCGATGAAGGCGGCGACGGACAACGCCGAAGACCTCATCAAGAACCTGACCCGGGAGTCCAACCAGGTCCGGCAGGGCGAGATCACCCAGGAAATCAGCGAGATCGTCGGCGGCGCCGACGCGCTCGCCGCGGCAGGGAGTGAGTAGTCATGACGGCAGTCGAAGCCCCCAGCGGCAGCACCGGTACCGGTACAGGTCGCGTCGTCCGGGTCACCGGCCCCGTGGTGGACGTCGAGTTCCCGCGCGAGCAGATCCCTGAGCTGTTTCACGCCCTGCACGTGGACGTGAACCTCGGCGGTGCCGCGGCCGCGCTGAACCGGCAGCTCACGCTGGAGGTCGCGCAGCACCTCGGCAACAACACGGTGCGGACGATCTCGATGCAGCCGACCGACGGGCTGGTTCGCGGGGTGCCGGTGGTCGACACCGGTAGCCCGATCTCGGTGCCGGTCGGCAACCAGGTCAAGGGCCACGTGTTCAACGCGCTCGGCGCCTGCCTGGACAAGCCCGACTTCAAGCCCGAGGGCGACCTGTGGCCGATCCACCGGCCGCCGCCGCCGTTCGACCAGCTCGAGGGCCGCACCGAGATGTTCACCACCGGCATCAAGGTGATCGACCTGCTCACCCCGTACGTGCTGGGCGGCAAGATCGGCCTGTTCGGCGGTGCCGGGGTGGGCAAGACGGTGCTCATCCTGGAGATGATCACCCGGGTGGCCAAGGACTTCGGCGGCGTCTCGGTGTTCGCCGGCGTCGGCGAGCGCACCCGCGAGGGCAACGACCTGTTCCTGGAGATGACCGAGTCCGGCGTCATCAACGACACCGCGCTGGTCTTCGGGCAGATGGACGAGCCGCCGGGCACCCGGCTGCGGGTCGGCCTGTCCGCGCTGACCATGGCCGAGTACTTCCGGGATGTGCAGAAGCAGGACGTGCTGCTGTTCATCGACAACATCTTCCGGTTCACCCAGGCCGGCTCCGAGGTCTCCACGCTGCTGGGCCGGATGCCGTCCGCGGTCGGCTACCAGCCGACCCTGGCCGACGAGATGGGCCAGCTGCAGGAGCGGATCACGTCCACCAAGGGCAGCTCGATCACCTCGATCCAGGCGATCTACGTGCCCGCCGACGACATCACCGACCCGGCCCCGCACACTGTGTTCGCCCACCTGGACGCGACCACGACGCTGTCCCGGAAGGTGTTCGAGATCGGCATCTACCCGGCGGTCGACCCGCTGGACTCCACCTCCCGCATCCTGGCCCCGCAGTACGTCGGCGAGGACCACTACAACACCGCCCGCGAGGTGCAGCGCATCCTGCAGCGCTACACCGACCTGCAGGACATCATCGCCATCCTCGGCATCGACGAGCTGTCCGAAGAGGACAAGACGCTGGTCGGCCGGGCCCGCCGGATCCAGCGGTTCCTGTCCCAGAACATGTACGTGGCCAAGCAGTTCACCGGCCTGGACGGCTCGTTCGTCCCGCTGGACGAGACCATCGCGTCGTTCAAGGCGATCGCTGCCGGCGAGTACGACCACCTGCCCGAGCAGGCGTTCCTGCTGGTCGGCGGGATCGAGGACGTCGAGAAGAAGGCCGCCGAGCTGAACAAGTAAGGCAGTCCACACGCGACGGTGGCCGGTCCATTCCGGACCGGCCACCGTCGCATGTGGAGCACGATCAACCGGCGAGGGCCGGTGGGTCAGCGGCGCAGCGGCACCTCGTCGGTGTGGCCAGCGCGGACGACCCGCACCGCGACCGCGCCGGCCGGCAGCAGCGCCGCGTCCCGCCCGGCGGCCTGCCAGCCGCCGTCGCCGGTGCGGTAGCTCAGCTCGGCTCCCACCTGGGCGACCACCCAGCCCTGCCCGCGCGGCAGCGGCACGGCCACCGGCAGCGGGCCGCCCGTGTCGGTCGGCCGGCTGGCCACCTCGACCCGCCCGGCCGGGCTGCGCAGCACGGCGAAGACATGGCACGGGTCGGCGTCGAGCTGCCTTTCGCCGACCATCAGCCGGCTGCCGTCCGGCGTCGTGCCCCAGACGTACCAGAAGCCGAAGGCGATCCGGCTGATCTCCGGGTAGCCGCTGGGGATGCGCCGGCCCATCACCTGTTCGAACTGGGTCGCGACGGTCTCGGTCGCGACCGGGCCGCCGCCCCAGCCGGCCGCCGGCGCCTGGCCGACCTGCCACGTCCCCGGGCCCCCACCGGGAGCGAGCCACTGCAGCCGCCGCTCGATCGGCGAGACGGCCGCGGCGTGCTCCTCCGCCGGGGTCATCACGTTGCCGATCCAGATGCTTCCCGGGCCGCGCGGGCGCAGCGCGGTCAGCCGCGGGTCGGTGCGGTCCGGGCGGGTCAGCAGGGCCACCCCGGCGGCGAACGGGACCGGCGCCCACCGGCGGGTGACGTACCCGTCGTCGGTGTAGGTCCGGTCGAACGACACCTGCACCGGCCGGCCGCGGTCGAGTACCAGCAGCACCTGCCGTCCGGCGCCGATGAACGCCGCCTCCATCTGCGGCGCGCCGGGCGCCGGGTAGGTGTCCGCGACGACGGTCGGTTCATCGCGGCTGCCAGCGCCGACGAACCCGGTGAGCAGCGCCGGGCCCTCGCGGTCGAGCTGGATGTTGTCGTGGTGGCGCAGGTAGGTGGCCTGCACCACGATCGCGGCCGGGCCGACCGGGGTCTGGCCGGCCCAGACCACGTGCGGCCGGCCGAGCATGAGGTCGAAGATGCCGCGGTCGGCGTGGATCGAGCCGCGGTGGCTGCGCTCCCAGGCGCGGGTCACCGCGCTGAGGTAGCCGGCGTTGCCAGCCAGGTCACCAGCGGTCGGCCGGACCAGCAGCGCCTCGTCCGCAACCGTCATCGCGGCCACCTGGGTGGTCCCCGGACCGGACGGGGCCCGCAGCGTGAGGCCGCCGAGCGCCACCGCGACCACCAGCAGCGGGGCGCCGCCGACGGCCAGCCGGGCGCGGAACCGCCGGTGTACGCCACCGCGGCGGGCGGCGTCGACCAGGTCCGGCGGCGGCAGCATGTCGGCGGTGTGGCTGCGCATCGCGGCGCGCAGCTCATCTTCCAGGGCGGTGCTCATCTGGTTCCTCCGGCAGTGGGAATGTCGACGTCCGCGGGCAGCTGCGCGCGCAGCCGGGCCAGCGCGCGGGAGGCCGTGCTCTTCACCGTGCCGACCGAGCAGCCCAGCGCGGCCGCGGTGGCCAGTTCGGACAGGTCATCGAAGTACCGCAGCACCAGTACGGCCCGCTGCCGGGGCGGCAGGGTGAGCAGCGCGCGGACCAGCAGGTCGCGCTGGTCCACCCCCGCGGTCTCGTCCCGGCCCGGTGCCCCGACGCCGTCCGGGGCCAGCAGCGGCAGCTCGGGCCGGCGGTTGCGGCGCCGGCGGCTGTTGATGGCGGCATGCACCAACGCCCGCCGGGCGTACGCCTCGGGCGACTCCCGGATCCGCCGCCAGCGCACGTACATCCGTTCCAGCACGCCCTGCAGCAGGTCCTCGGCCAGGGCCCGGTCACCGCCGGTCAACAGCACGGTGCTGCGTAACAAAGCGGTGGACCGGCCGCGGACGAAGTCGCTGAAGTCGGTGCCGTCGCCGGACGCTCCTGGCGGGTCGGTCGACGTCTCGATGCCGGTCATCGACACCTCCGTTTGGGTATGAGTTGACCGTTACGACACCGCTGGAGGCGAGGAAGTTGTCTACCGACATCACCCGACCGGTGGTATCCGGGCGAATCCGGCGGGGGCGGCGGTCGGCCGTTCGGGTGGGCTCGCTACACTTTCTGACAACTCCAGGTGACGAAGGAGACCCTGCGTGGCAACTTTGCACGTCGAACTCGTCTCGGTTGAGCGTCTGATCTGGTCGGGCGAGGCGACCATGGTCATCGCACGGACAACCGAGGGCGACCTCGGTGTTCTGCCCGGTCACACTCCGCTACTAGGTCTGCTGGCCGATGGCGGCGTGGTCCGGATCCGCCCGGACGGCGCCGAGGAGTTGGTCGTCGCCGTGCACGGCGGTTTCCTGTCGATCACCGAGGACGGTGTCTCCGTGCTGGCCGAGCTGGCCGAGCTGGCCGGTGAGATCGACGTGTCCAGGGCCCGCGCCGCGCTCGACCACGCCCGCGCCGCCGATGACGTAGCCGACCCGGAGTCCGCGTCGCACGCCGCGGAGCAGCGCGCGCTCTCCCGGCTGCGCGCCGCCGGCCAGGCCGTCTAGGTACGCGGCGGCGGCAGGCGCGGGGAGCGGCCATGCAAGTCGTCGAAGCCGTTGCCGTCGCGTTCTTCGCGGTCGCCATCGTCCTGCTGCTGCTGGCCGTCCGGCGGCGGTTCCTGCTCGGCAGCGGCGGCGCGATCGACATGAGCGTCCGGGTCCGGTTCGGCCGGGTCGGCCGGGGTTGGGCGCTGGGGGTCGGCCGCTACTCCGGTGACGACCTGATCTGGCACCGGGTGTTCGCGCTGTCGCTGCGCCCGTCCCGGACCTACAGCCGGCGCCGGCTGGAGGTGGTGGGTCAGCGCCCGCCACAGGGCGCGGAGTCCTGGGCGATCCAGGCCGGCGCCGTCGTGGTCGAGCTGCGGGACGCGTCCGGGCCGGTGCAGTTGGCGATGAGCGCCGAGGCGGTCACCGGTTTCCTGTCCTGGTTGGAGTCCGCGCCGCCCGGATACAGCGTGCCCGGCTACGCCGCCTCCTGACCGGCCAGCCAGGCAGCCCCCCATCGGGCCAGCCCTATCCGGGCCAGCATCCGGCCATCCGGCCGGCGGCCCCGTGCGGGCGGCCCGATCCGGGCCCGGCCGGTCAGCGCCGGCCGGAACCGGGCCTCACTCCGGAGCGGCCGAGTTCGCGCCCGGCTGCCAGAGCACGTCGCCGCCGGGGTTGGCCGTCCGGGCCAGGATGAACAGCAGGTCGGACAGCCGGTTGAGGTAGCGCGCGGTCATCGCGTTGGTGTGCTCCGCGTCCGCGGCCAGCAGCGCCCAGGTGCTGCGCTCGGCCCGCCGGGTCACCGTCCGGGCCACGTGCAGCAGCGCGGCGCCCGGGGTGCCGCCGGGCAGCAGGAAGCTGTTCAGCTTCGGCAGCCGCTCGTTGAACTCGTCGCAGGCCTGTTCGAGCCGCTGCACGTACGCCTCGGTGACCCGCAGCGGCGGGAACCGCGGATCCGGTACGACCGGGGTGCACAGGTCCGCGCCGACGTCGAACAGGTCGTTCTGCACCTGGCCGAGCACCACCCGCAGCTCGTCGGCGAGGCTGCCCAGCGCGAGCGCCACCCCGATCGCCGAGTTCGCCTCGTCCACGTCGGCATAGGCGGCCAGCCGCGGGTCGGTCTTGCTGACCCGGCTCATGTCGCCGAGCGCGGTGCTGCCGTCGTCCCCGGTCCGGGTGTAGATGCGGGTCAGATGTACTGCCATGGGCACACCTTAGGACGGCGTCGGCCGGGGGCCCGCGCCCGGCGGTCCGGCATCCGGCTGGTCACCCGCCGCGGGCGGCAGCAGCGGCCGGGCCCGGGCCACGTCGGCGGCGAAGACGAGTACGTCGACCTGCCCGTCCGGGCGGGCGGTCAGGGTGGACCGGATGCCGGCGGCGGTCAGCGTGGCCCGCGCCGCCTCGGCCTCCAGCCGGGCCGGCAGCACCGCCACCTGGCGGAGCAGCCCGAAGTCGGTCGGCACCGCGATGCCGCCGTTCCGCTGGCCCGGCCGCGGTGGCGGGCGGACCGTGGGCGACCGGCGCCGGCCGGTGCCGAAAATCCAGCGCAGCACCAGGCCGAGCAGGCAGACGACGACCACTGCAACGATCGGACCGGCCGTGTAGTGGCTGCCGGGGTCGCCGGGCACCGGCCCAGTCTGGCACCGCGACCGCCGTTCTGCCCGCTGGTGGCCCGGCCCGGCTGCCGTGTCCTCATCCGACCGCACCGGTCCGGACCCGCCGGCCGATATGGTCGCTGCCGGGGCGAGCTCACATCCTGGAGGAGTGACGTGGCGAAGAAACTGGCCGTCGTCGGCGCCGGTCTGATGGGGTCCGGCATCGCGCAGGTGGCCGCCCAGGCGGGCTGGGAGGTGGTGCTGCGCGACGTCACCGAGGAGGCGCTGGCGCGCGGCCGCGCCGGGATCGAGTCGTCCTACCGCCGGTTCGCCAGCAAGGGCCGGCTGTCCGCGGAGCAGGTGGCGGCCAGCCTGGCCCGGATCACCACGACCACCGAGCTGGACGCGGTCGCCGACGCGGACGTGGTGGTGGAGGCGGTGTTCGAGTCGCCCGACGTGAAGCGGGAGGTGTTCACCGCGCTGGACAAGATCTGCCGGCCGGACGCGGTGCTCGCCTCGAACACCAGCGCGATCCCGATCACCCAGCTGGCCGCGGCCACCACCCGGCCGGAGTCGGTGGTCGGCACCCACTTCTTCTCGCCGGTGCCGATGATGGGCCTGTGCGAGCTGGTCCGCGGCTACCTGACCAGCGACGAGACACTGGCCGCCGCCCGGGGGTTCGCCGAGAGCGTGGGCAAGACCTGTGTCGTGGTCAACCGGGACGTGGCCGGCTTCGTCACCACCCGGCTGATCGTGGCGCTCGCGGTCGAGGCGGCGAAGCTGGTCGAGTCCGGTGTGGCCAGCGCCGAGGACGTGGACACCGCCTGCCGGCTCGGCTTCGGCCACCCGATGGGCCCGCTGCAGACGATGGACCTGACCGGCGTCGACATCCTGGTCAACGCCGCCCGCAACATCTACCGGGACACCGGCGACGGCAAGTTCGTCCCGCCGGAGTCGCTGGTCCGGATGGTGGCGGCCGGCCAGCTCGGCCGCAAGACCGGCCGCGGCTTCTACGACTACAGCGCTGACCAGGGCTGATGCCGGCCGCTGCCGGTTGGCGATCGTGACCTGGTCGAGACCTGACCGGGCAACGTATCAGCGGCGGGGCACGTCCTCTCCTATGACGGCACAGGCCGCTGGATGGGGCCGCTGGACGGGGAGGGCATGCGATGAATGCCTGCACGGTGCTCGATGGCCAGCTGATCACGCTGACCGGCCGGCTGGACATGACCGGAGCGGCGATCGCCCGGGACGCGCTGCACGCGGCGATCGCGTCCGGCACCGGCCCGCTGGTGGTCGACCTGGCCGGTGTCGAGTTGCTGGACGCGACCGGGCTGGGAGTGCTGATCGGCAGCCACCGCCGGGCCCGGTCGGCCGGCCGCCAGTTGGTGCTGCGGGACGCGGCACCCCGGGTGGCCCGGCTGCTCTGGCTGACCCGGGTCGACCGGATCATCGCGGTCGAGCAGACCACCAGCGCCGCCTGACCGGCCGCGCCCGGCCACCAGGGGTGACGGTGGCCACTGACCCTACTGGCCAGTAGGGCCGGTTCCATAGACTCGGGCGGTCCGATGGTGAGCGGAGGCCGCCATGCCGTACCCGTCTGATTCCAGCCGCGACCGTCCCTGGGTGATGCGGACCTACGCCGGTCACTCCTCGGCGGCCGAGTCGAACGCGCTCTACCGGTTGAACCTGGCCAAGGGCCAGACCGGGCTGTCCGTCGCGTTCGACCTGCCCACCCAGACCGGCTACGACCCGGACGACGAACTGGCCAGCGGCGAGGTCGGCAAGGTCGGCGTGCCGGTCGCGCACCTCGGCGACATGCGGGCGCTGTTCGACGGCATCCCGCTGGCCGAGGCGAACACCTCGATGACGATCAACGCGACCGCGATGTGGCTGCTCGCGCTCTACCAGGTGGTGGCCGAGGAGCAGCAGGCCGACCCGGCGCTGCTGACCGGCACCACCCAGAACGACATCGTCAAGGAGTACCTGTCCCGCGGCACGTACGTGTTCCCGCCCGGGCCGTCGCTGCGGCTGACCACCGACACGATCGCGTACGCGGTGGCGCACCTGCCGCGCTGGAACCCGATCAACATCTGCTCGTACCACCTGCAGGAGGCCGGTGCGACTCCGGTGCAGGAGGTCGCGTTCGCGCTGTGCACGGCCATCGCCGTGGTGGATGCCGTGCTGGCCTCCGGTCAACTGCCGGCCGAGCGCACCGGCGAGCTGATCGGTCGGATCTCGTTCTTCGTGAACGCCGGCGTGCGGTTCGTCGAGGAGATGTGCAAGCTGCGCGCGTTCGGCGCGTTGTGGGACGAGCTGACCAGAACCCGGTACGGGGTGACCGACCCGGCGCAGCGCCGGTTCCGGTACGGCGTCCAGGTCAACTCGCTCGGGCTGACCGAGGCGCAGCCGGAGAACAACGTGCAGCGGATCGTGCTGGAGATGCTCGGCGTGACCCTGTCCCGCGGCGCCCGGGCCCGGGCCGTGCAGCTGCCGGCCTGGAACGAGGCGCTCGGGCTGCCCCGGCCGGCCGACCAGCAGTGGTCGCTGCGGATGCAGCAGGTGCTGGCCTACGAGACCGACCTGCTCGAGTACGACGACCTGTTCGCCGGCTCGCACGTGGTCGAGGCGAAGGTGGCGTCCATTGTGGACGGCGCGCGGGCGGAGATGGACCGGGTGCAGGCGATGGGCGGCACGGTGCCGGCGATCGAGTCCGGCTACCTGAAGTCGGCGCTGGTCGGCTCGCTGGCCGAGCACCGGCGCCGGATCGAGTCGGACGAGCAGGTGGTGGTCGGGGTGAACCGCTTCACCGGCACCGAGGCCAGCCCGCTGCTGTCCGAACTGGACGGTGCGATCCAGGCGGTGGATCCGGTGGCCGGGGCGCGCGCGGCGGACGCGGTCCGGGCCTGGCGGGCCGACCGGGATTCCGGTTGCGTCGCCGAGGCGCTGGCGGCGCTGGCCGCGGCGGCCAAGGGCGAGGAGAACCTGATGGAGCCGACGCTGCGCTGCGCCCGGGCCGGCGTCACGACCGGCGAGTGGGCTGGCGCGCTGCGGGCGGTCTTCGGCGAGTACCGGGCGCCGACCGGGGTCGCGGCCGCGGCCGCCGCCGGCCCGGCCGGGGCGCCGGTCGCCGCCGTGCGCGGCCGGGTCCGGGCCACCGCCGCCGACCTCGGCCGCGCCGGGCTGCGCATGCTGGTCGGCAAGCCCGGCCTGGACGGCCACTCCAACGGCGCCGAGCAGATCGCGGTCCGGGCCCGGGACGTCGGCTTCGAGGTGATCTACCAGGGCATCCGGCTCACCCCGGCGCAGATCGTGGCCGCCGCGGTTGCCGAGGACGTCGACGTGGTGGGCCTGTCCGTACTCTCCGGCTCGCACCTGGCGCTGGTCCCTGAGGTGCTCGCCGGCCTGCGCGCGGCCGGCCTCACCGACGTCCCGGTCGTGGTCGGCGGCATCATCCCGGACGCCGACGCCGCCACCCTCCGCGCCGGCGGCGTCGCCCGCGTCTTCACCTCCCGCGACTACGACCTCACCGGCATCCTGGACGAGATCGTCACCGTCCTGCGCGCCACGCACGGGCTCCCGGCCTGACGGCGCCGGCCGCCCGGGCCGGTGGCCGGCGGGTTGGCCGGCCGGGCGGCCGGCGAGGTCAGCTGATGGGTTGGTCGCGGTCGGAGCGGATCTCGGCGGCGGACAGGGCGCGGTTGTAGATGCGGATCTCGTCCAGGCGGCCGGCGAAGCGCTCGTTCCAGCGGGTGTTGGCGCCGATCTCCAGCGCGCCGGGCAGCGACGGGACCGGGCCGCTGGCGGCGTGCGTGCTGACCTGGGTGCCGTTCTGGTAGATCCGCAGCAGGCTGCCGTCGTAGCTGACCGCGAGGTGGGTCCAGGTGTTCAGGGGCAGCGCGGTCGGCCCGGTCACCGCCCGTTCGGCGCCGCCGAGGTAGGCGTAGCCCTGCGGGCGGCTGTTGTTCGAGCCGGCGTACAGGGCGTAGGCCAGGCCGCCGGCGCGGTCCTTGAAGACGACGGTGCGCCGGCCGGTGACGCCGGTCGGCCGCACCCAGGCCTCGATCGTGAACCCGGTGGCCAGCCGCAGGTCGGTCGTGTCCGGCACGGTCACCATCCCGGACGTGCCGTCGAAGCTGAGCGCACCGCCGTACCGGCCCGACTCGGTCCAGGTCACCCCGCCGGTGAGGGTGCCGGCGTGCTGGTGCCCGCTGGCGTCCGCGGCGCTGCCGCCGCTGCCCTGATTGAACGGATAGGCCGCGACCAGCCCGGGCGGCACCACCCGGTAGGTCGCGGTGTAGGTGGTCGGGGTGGCGCCGGCGACGATGTTGTGGGCCGCGCTGCCGCCGTCGGACCAGGAGACGAACTCGTAGCTGGTGCCGCCGAGCGTCTGCGGGCTGGGCGCGCCGATCCCGGCGGTGGAGCCGACGATCACCGTCTCGGTGGACGGCGCGGTGACCGTGCCGCTGAACCGGGTCAGCCGCAGGCCGGGCGGGGCGCTGGCCAGCGTGACGTCGACGGTGCGCGGGTCGAGCCGGACCGAGGTGCTGGCAGCGACCCCGGCCGAGTCGGTCGCGGTCAGCGTGAGCAGCAGGTACGAGGGGTACTCGTGGTCCGGCGCCGGCAGCGTCCCGCTGGTGACCCCGCTGAACTCCTGCACCGGGTGGGTGTGGCAGTTGCTCGGGCAGTGGTAGAGCACCACCGACCAGGACAGCCGGTCGGCGCCGAGCGCACCGTCCTCGGCGTCGTCGGCGTGCCCGGCGAACACGATCGGGTCGCCGACCCGCCAGCGCGCCGCGCCGGTGGGCGTGTCGATGACCGGCGCCGGCGGCGTGTTCGGCGGCCCTGGGCTGATCAGCACCGACCCCACGTCCGAGCCGCCGGCCGGGTCGGTCACCCGCAGCCGTACCCGCACCGGGCCGGGCTCGGCGTAGCTGAAGGTCGGCGTCGCGGTGTCGCCGTCGTCGAACTGGCCGTCCGCGTCGAGATCCCAGGCGTAGCGCAGCGGGTCACCGTCCAGATCGGACGATCCCGTCCCGTCGAACTGGACGGTCAGCGGGACCGGCCCGCCGTACCGGTCGGCCGAGATCGTCGCGGTCGGCAGGTGGTTGGCGCCGGTGTAGATGATCCGGTGCAGGGTGCCGGTGCTGAGCTCGACCCAGAACAGGTCCCCGCCCGGGCCCACGACCAGCTGCACCGGCTGGTCGCCGCCGGCGACGAACCGGGTGATCTGCGCCGGGTCCGGGGCGCCGTTGCTGCCCCGGCGCATCGCCCAGACGCAGCCGCGCGAGCTGTCCGCGAAGAACAGCGCGCCGCGGTAGGACGCCGGGTAGCTGGAGCCGTCCTCGAACGCGATGCCGGTGATCGACGAGCTGCCGGTGCCGCAGTTGTCGCCGCGGACCACCGGGGTGTCGTGGTGGTAGCGGTAGTACGGCGCGGTCTGCCCCGGCCCGGTGTAGAGCGACTCGCACAGGTTCAGGTTCGCCGCGTCGTAGGAGGGCTGCCGCAAGTTGCCCTCGTAGCAGGGCCAGCCGAAGTTCTCCGCGATGCCGTCGGTCATGTCCGGGATGCGGTCGATCTCCTCCCAGCTGGACCAGCCGACGTCGGCCACCCACAACTGCCTGGTGCCCGGCCGGGCCCCGATCCGGAACGGGCTGCGCATGCCGTACGCGATGATCCGGCGCGCGTTCGGGTCGCTGCTGGCGTAGAACGGGTTGCCGGGCAGGCCGGCTCCGGTGTCCGGGTCGACCCGGATGATCGAGCCGGACAGCAGCACCGGCTGGCCGGCCGCCCGGCGCACCGACTGCGCCCGCAGCGCGCCGCCGGCCGCGGTCGGCGGCGCGAGGTTGGTGCCGGCCGGGCCGGGCGGGTCGGCGCACCGGTTGCCCTGCTCGCCCCAGTCGGCGTAGAGGAAACTGCTGCCCTCGCCGGCGCTGGCGTACAGCGCGCCGTCCGGTCCGAACGCGACGGTGCCGACCGAGTGGCTGGGGAACTGCTGGCACCAGCCGGTCACCAGCACCTGCTCGGGGCCGATCGCCACGTCCCCGGTGATCGTCAGCCGGACCAGCCGGGCCTGCACCACGCAGCCGTCACTGGTGGCGCCCGGTGGGTTCGGGCAGCCGTCGCTGGTGGCCCCGGGCGTCCCCCAGCGCGGTTCGGTGCCGCCCGGCTCGGCGTCGTAGGTGTAGAAGGCGTACAGGTAGGGGCGGCTCGGGAAGGCCGGGTCGAGCGCCAGGCCGAGCAGGCCACGGTCCCAGTAGTTGTGCGTCTGGGTGCGCAGGTCGGCGACGATGGCCGGGGTCGGGTCGGTGAGCGAGTCGAACACCTTGATCAGCCCGCTCTTCTCGGCCACGAACAGCCGGCCGTCGGCGGCGAACGCGACCGCGGTCGGCTGGATCAGGCCGGCGACCACGGTCACGTCCGCGAAGCCGGTGGGCACCCTGATCGCGGCCGTGGCCGGGCGCACCGGCAGCAGCAGCCCGCCGGCCGCCAGCGCGACGATCAGGATCAGCCGGGCGGCCACCCGCTGTCTGCGCATGCCAGCTACCCCCGTACGAGCGCGTTCTGACGCCCCCGCGGCCGCGCTCCACCGGCCATGATCGTCGCCGGGGTGTGCCGGGGGCAATGCCCGTTTGGGCAGCATCTGCGATCGCCGTGGCTGCCCGCGTGACCAGGCCGCGGCCCCGGCCGGCCGCACCGGCCGGGTCGGGCGGCGCCGCGACGGCGGGCCGGGACGGGCGGCCGCGTGGCCGGTCCGGCGGCGCCGGTAGGCTGCCGCGTCGTGCGTCTCGTCATCGCCCGGTGCAGCGTGGACTATGTCGGCCGGCTCACCGCGCACCTGCCGATGGCGCTGCGGCTGCTGCTGGTGAAGGCGGACGGCTCGGTCTCGGTGCACGCCGACGACCGCGCGTACAAGCCGCTGAACTGGATGAGCCCGCCCTGCTCGACCCGGGAGACCTACCCCGACGGCGCCGGCGGGGGCGGCCACTGGACGGTCACCAACAAGGCCGGCGAGCAGCTGCTGATCACGATCGAGGAGATCCTGCACGACTCGCGGCACGACCTCGGCGTCGACCCGGGGCTGCGCAAGGACGGCGTCGAGGCGCACCTGCAGGAACTGCTGGCCGAGCAGATCGGCACGCTCGGCGACGGCTACCGGCTGGTCCGCCGGGAGTACCCGACCGCGATCGGCCCGGTCGACATCCTCTGCCGGGACGCCGCCGGGCTGACCGTGGCGGTGGAGATCAAGCGGCGCGGCGAGATCGACGGCGTCGAGCAGCTGACCAGGTACCTGGAGCTGCTGAACCGCGACCCGCTGCTGACGCCGGTACGCGGCGTGTTCGCCGCGCAGGCGATCACCCCGCAGGCCCGGGTGCTGGCCGCCGATCGCGGCATCTCCTGCGTGACGCTGGACTACGACGCGTTGCGCGGTGTGGACGACCCGAGCAGCCGGCTGTTCTAGCCGCCCGGCCACCGGCGCCACCGGCCAGTCGTACCCGCGAGCAGTTCCGCGCCGAGTGCGCAGCCGGAGGTGCGCACTCGGCGGCGGACCTGCCCGCTCGCGCGGGTGACCGCGCGGTCAGCGGCCGTTCGGCGGGTTGTCCGCGAAGTTGATGGTCACGTTGGTGAAACCGAGCGCCTTCAGCAGCCGGTCCAGCGTGACCCGGGTGTTGGTCTCGGCCCGGTCGGTCAGCTTGCTCTGCTTGGCGGCGTCGCCGAGCTTCTGCTCCGCCACGATGTACACCTGTTGCTGCTGCGGGTCGGTGCCGTTGCCGAAGATGTTGCCGACCCGGTCGATCACGCCGAGGTTGCGGTCCAGCACCCGGCTCTCCTTGGTGTCGATCACCGGCCGGGCCAGCGTGGCGTGCGGCAGGGTGAGCGTGACGCTCTTGCGGTCCGGCGAGACGTTGACCGCGTTCTCGCCGACCTTCCCGAAGTCGACGATCGAGTCCACCGAGCCGATCGCCAGGAACAGCGTCCGCTTGCCCTTCAGGATGTCGGGCAGGATCTTGTTGTCCTGCTGCAGGTCGATCAGCACCTGGTAGGTGCCGCTGACCGCGTGGTAGTCGGCCAGGTCGCGGACCGCGGTGAGGACCACCGGGCCGCTGCGGTCCCGGTCCCTCGAGCCGAACGGGTTGAGGTTGAACGCCTTGCCGGCCGCGATCAGCACCAGCAGGCCGACGAGTATCACGGCCAGCGCCGCGAACGCGATTCGCAGCGGGCCACCCCGAGCCGATTGGACGTTGATCTGCACCGGCTCGGTGATGTCGCGATCGGTGTTCGTGCGCATGCGGCACCTCCTTGTCGATCCGTACCCAACCTGGTGGGAGTTGATGCCCGGTGACCGGATCACCGTCGGCCGATGGGCGTCCGGTCGGCCAATCATGAGACGCTGGCCAGGCCGCTGCGGACCCCTGGCCCGGTTGGCTACCCGCGGGTAGCCTCGCGGTCACACAGACGTCACCTTCAGGGAGCCCGCATGACCGAGGCATACGACTTCGTGATCGTCGGGGCGGGCAGCGCGGGGTGTGTGCTGGCTGGTCGGTTGACCGAGGATCCGGCCGTCCGGGTGTTGCTGCTGGAGGCCGGCCCGGCCGACGACGTGGACGAGGTCAAGATCCCGGCCGCGTTCTACCGGCTGTTCCGCACCCAGCGCGACTGGGACTACCGCACCGAGGAGCAGAAGCAGTTGCACGGCCGGAAACTCTACTGGCCGCGCGGGCGGATGCTCGGGGGTAGCTCGTCGATCAACGCCATGATCTACATCCGCGGCCACCGGCTGGACTACGACCGCTGGCGGGACGAGTACGGCTGCACCGGCTGGGGCTACGCCGACCTGCTGCCGTACTTCCGCCGCGCCGAGGACCAGGTCCGCGGCGCCTCGCCGTTCCACGGGGTCGGCGGCCCGCTGCGGGTGGAGGACCTGCGCACCGAGCACGCGCTGACCGGGGCCTTCCTGGCCGCCGCGGTCGACGCCGGGCTGGTGCCCAACGACGACTTCAACGGTCCCGAGCAGGACGGCGCCGGCAAGTACCAGGTGACCCAGCGCGGCGGCCGGCGCTGGTCGACCGCGGATGCCTACCTGCGCCCGGCGCTGGACCGGCCGAACCTCACCGTCCGGTCGGACGCGCTGGTCACCCGGGTCGAGGTGGCCGGCGGCCGGGCCACCGGGGTCAGCTACCAGTGGCGCGGCGCGGCGCAGTCGGCCCGGGCCGAGCGTGAGGTGGTGCTGTCCGGTGGGGCGGTGAACAGCCCGCAGTTGCTGCTGCTGTCCGGCATCGGCCCGGCCTCGCACCTGCGTGAGGTC
>Ga0307500_10000060_pt1 | contig 33058 bp, 28 predicted proteins | sample 14_S_MG_FD_201362 | JGI IMG/M metagenome (GOLD analysis project Ga0307500, IMG submission 201362) | Soil microbial communities from Populus trichocarpa stands in riparian zone in the Pacific Northwest, United States - 14_S | ecosystem: Environmental > Terrestrial > Soil > Riparian zone > Trees... | reverse complement strand
ACACGGACATCGATGCGCTCGTCGCGGCGATCTCCCCGGCCGCCGCGGCCGCCGGGGCGGACCCGGGGCCGGACCCGGTCGCGTCGGCCGTCCGGGCCAACGTCGCGCACATCGTCGAGCAGTTGCGCGCGGCGCCGGTGCTGAACACCGCGCTCACCGCGCACCGGCTCACGATCCAGGGCGCCGTCTACGACCTGGACTCGGGCCGGGTCGCAGTGCTGTAGCGAGTGGCCGGGGCTGGTCCGCGCCGGCCGGGCACCGCGGAAAATCTGTCGGTGGCCCCCCGTACGGTGCATGGCATGGAGCTGGCAGTCGAGGCGAATCAACTCGTCAAGCAGTACAAGGGGAGGTCAGGCACGGTAGACGCGGTGCGCGGCGTCGATCTGAAGGTCGGGGTAGGTGAGATCTTCGGGTTCCTCGGTCCGAACGGGGCGGGCAAGTCGACGACGGTGCGCATCCTGGCGACGCTGATGTCGCTCACCTCCGGCACCGCGCGGGTGGCCGGTATCGATGTGACCGCGGAGCCGGACGCGGCCCGTCGCCGGATCGGCGTGGCGCTGCAGGAGGCCGGGCTCGATCCGCGGCAGACCGGGCGCGAGCTGCTGGTGTTGCAGGCCCGGCTGTTCGGCAGCAGCCGGGCACAGGCGGCCGACCGGGCCCAGGCCCTGCTGGAGCTGGTCGACCTGGTAGATGCCGCCGACCGCCGGATCAAGGGCTACTCGGGCGGCATGAAACGCCGGCTCGACCTGGCCTCCGCGCTGGTACACGAGCCGGACGTGCTGTTCCTGGACGAGCCGACCACCGGGCTGGATCCGGCCAGCCGGCTGACCGTGTGGGACGAGGTCCGCCGGATCAACAGTCGCGGCACCACGGTCTTCCTGACCACGCAATACCTGGAGGAAGCCGACCAGCTGTGCAACCGGCTGGCGATCATCGACGGAGGACTGATCGTGCGCGAGGGCACGCCGCAGGCGCTGAAGGACGACCTGCGGGAGCGGCAGGGCCTGGCCGTCGACCCCACCCTGGACGAGGTCTTCCTGGACGCCACCGGCCGCACCCGCGAACGCCAGGCCGGCGAGGTCCAGGAGGTGCGGGTATGAGCGGCATCGCGCAGGTGCGCATTCTGAGTGGGCGGGCGTTGCGGGAGGGGCTGCGGACGCCGGAGTCGTCGGTTCCGACGCTGTTCATCCCGCTGTTCTTCCTGGTGGTGAACGTCGGGCAGGCCGGCAAGATCTTCCCGTCCAGCTCGACCGGGTTCCTGTCCGGGCAGAGCTACGCGGCGTTCCAGCTGCCCAGCTCGCTGCTGCTGGCGGCCTCGTTCGGCACCGCCGCGCTGTACCTGGTGGAGGACATCGAGGGCGGCTACTTCGACAAGCTGCGCGCCTCGCCGGTCTCCCGCACCGCGCTGGTGCTCGGCCGGCTGTTGGCCGAGGCGGTGAAGATCGTCATGATCACGATACTGCTGGTGGTGCTGGCGCTGCCGTTCGGCATCCGGGTCGCCAGCGGCCCGCTCGGCTTCCTGCTGCTGCTCCTGCTCACGGCCATGTGGGCGGTGGTGTTCGCCGGCTTCATGCAGCTGATCGCGCTCAAGACGCGCAGCGCGGCGGCCACCAACTCGGGCAGCCTGGTCTTCTTCCCGCTGCTGTTCCTCACCCCGAGCTTCGTGCCGCGCGAGCTGCTCACCCGCCCGATGGAGATCGCGGCCACCCTCAACCCGGTCACCTACGTGATGGAGGCGCTGCGCTCGCTGATCCTGCAGGACTTCGCCGCCGGCCCGCTGCTGCGCGGCTTCGGCATCGTCGGGCTGCTCGGCGTCGTGATGGTCGCCCTGAACGTCCGCCTGATCCACCACTACGACTGACCCGTCCGCGCTAGCGGTCACCGCCGCCCGGGCCGCAGGCAACCTGATCCGGCCCGGGCGGGGTGTATCACAACAGCGCCTCGCCCGTTCGCCGGTGGGTCGCCCGGTACGGGGGAGCGATGAGCATGGTCGATCAGGGTGTGTCGCGGTCGCGGAGCCGGCGACAGCAGGTGCTGAGCCGGTTCGGTCGCGACCGGCTCGCGATGGCCGGCCTGGTCAGCTGCCTGGTGCTGGTGCTGGGCGCGTTCGCCGGCCCGCTGTTCTACCGCTGGTCGTACCGCGACCTGGACCGCTCGGCGCTGTCCCGGCCGCCGGGCAGCCCGGGCCACCTGCTCGGCACCGAGACCATCGGCCGTGACCTGCTGGCCTTGCTGATGCGTGGCGTGCAGCGGTCGACCATGATCGCGGTGGTCTTCGTGCTGCTGGCCGGCTCGCTCGGCCTGCTGGTGGGCGCGCTGGCCGGGTACTTCGGCCGGTTCGTGGACAGCGTGCTGATGCGGCTGGTGGACCTGATCCTCACGCTGCCGACGCTGGTCGTGCTCCTGGTGGTGGCCAACACCTTCGACTCGCTGCACTCGGCGCTGGGGGTGGCGGTGTTCCTCGCCGCCTTCGGCTGGCTGGGCCTGGCCCGGGTGGTGCGGGCGGAGCTGCTCTCGCTGCGGGAACGGGAGTTCGTCGAGGCCGCGCAGGCGCTCGGCGCGTCCGGCCGACGGATCATCCTCACCCACCTGCTGCCGAACTCGCTCGGCGCGATCATGGTCTGGGTCACGGTCGGCGCGGCCGGCTCGGTGGTCGACGAGTCGGTGCTGACCTATCTGGGCTACGGCGTGCGCGGTAACGACACCTCGCTCGGCCGGTTGGTCGCGGACGGCGTCTCGGCCGCCGAGACCCGGCCCTGGCTGTTCTACCTCCCCGGGCTGGTGCTGATGCTGCTGGTGATCTCGATCAGCCTGATCGGCGACGGCATCCGGGAGGCCGTCCACCCGTCACCGGGGCCACCCCGGCCCGGTCCGCGGGTCCGGCCGGCTATCCGGCGGCTGCGCCGGCTGTCCCGGGGCGGCCGGCGCCGGCCGGAGCCGTCAGGGCAGTGGAGTGTCGTCCCGGAGGGCGGCGGTTAGCCGGGCGACCGCGGTGCTGAACGCGTGCGGCGGTGGCGTGCCGTAGCCGATGACCAGCGCGGGCGGGTGCTCCGGGCCGCCCGCGTGGTAGGTCCGGACGCCCTCGATGCCGACGCCGTGCCGGGCGGCCCGGGCCACCGCGGTGTCCTCCTGCTGCCCGGGCGGGAGCAGCGCGAGCGTGTGCAGGCCGGCCGCGACGCCGGTCAGCCGGATGGCGGGGACCTGCCGCCGCAGCGCCGCGAGCAGGGTGTCCCGGCGCCGCCGGTAGCTGAGCCGGCAGCGGCGGATCTGCCGGTCGTACCCGCCGGAGCTGATGAACTCGGCCAGGGCCAGCTGGTCCAGGCTGCCGGTCTGCCGGTCGGCCACCGCCTTGGCAGCGGTGACCGGGCCGACCAGCGCGGCCGGCAGCACCAGCCAGCCCAGCCGGACGCCCGGGGCCAGGCTCTTGCTCGCGGTGCCCGCGTAGATCACCCGCTCCGGGGCGAGCGCCTGCAGCGCCCCCACGGCCTGCCGGTCGTAGCGGAACTCGCCGTCGTAGTCGTCCTCCACCAGCCAGCTGTCGAGCCGGGCCGCGCGCCGGACCGCGGCGGTCCGCCGGGCCGGCGCGAGCGGCATGCCGAGCGGGAACTGGTGCGCCGGGGTCAGCACCGCCGCGTCCGCGGTCAGGTCGTCCAGCACGGCGCCGCCGGTGTCGACCGGCATGGTGACCACCCGCAGCCCGGTCGCGGCGACCACCTCGCGGTGCCCCCGGTAGCTGTAGCTCTCCATCCCGACGGCCCCGGCGCCACCGGACCGCAGCGCCTGGCAGACCAGCGAGAGTCCCTGGGTGAAGCCGGAGCAGACCACGATCCGGTCCGGGCTGGCCCGCACGCCGCGGGCCCGGGACAGGTAGTCGGCCAGCGCCTGGCGTAGCACCGGCAGGCCGCGCGGGTCGCCGTAGCCGAGCGTGTCGGCCGGGGCGACGGCCAGCGCCCGGCGGGCCGCGGCCAGCCAGGCGGAGCGCGGGAACGCGGTCAGGTCCGGCGAGCCGGTCCGCAGGTCGTAGCGGGTCGGGTGGTGGCCGGCTACGTCGATCGGGACTGCCGGCTCGACCGGGGCCGGGCGCTCGGCCACCACGGTGCCGGAGCCAGGCCGGGCCGCCAGCCAGCCCTCGGCGACGAGTTGCCCGTACGCGTCGGCGACCGTGTTGCGGGCCAGACCGAGGTCGCGGGACAGCGCCCGGGATGACGGCAACCGGCTGCCCGGCCGCAGCCGCCCGGCCCGGACCGCCTCCCGCAGCGCCGCCTCCAGGCCCGCCCGGACCGGCCGGCCGGTCAGCTCCAGATGCAGGTCAACCCCGGAAGTGGCCCACGAGTCCGCCATGGGAATGGACCATACTTCTGGGCCGGTGCCGTACTAGCGTCGGTGCCATGACAACCACCGCGGCGACCGCAAGCGCCACCCAGGTACCCGTCCGGCTCGACTTCGAGGCGCACGCCGGGGCCTTCTACCCGGCCGTCGTCCACCTGGACCGGGCCGCCACCAAGGAACTGGACAAGGTCGATTTCGATCACCGGCTGCGCGAGCTGGTCCGGGTCCGGGCGTCCCAGCTGAACGGCTGCGCCTACTGCATCGACATGCACACCAAGGACGCCCGGGCGGCCGGCGAGTCCGAGCAGCGGCTGTACGCGCTGCCGGCCTGGGCGGAGACCCCGTTCTTCACCGAGCGGGAGCGGGCCGCGCTGGCCTTCACCGAGTCGGTCACCCTGCTCGCCCGCGACCACGTCCCGGCCGAGGCGTACGACGCGGTGGCGGCGCACTTCGCACCGGCCGAGATCGCCGCGCTGCTCAGCCTGATCGTCGCGATCAACACCTGGAACATGATCGCCGTCAGCACCCGCGCCTGGGTCCCGGGCAGCTACCAGCCCTGACCGCCGTCCCCGACCCGTCCCGACCCGGGTCGCGGCAGCGCCCGGCCACCCGGAGCGGGTGGCCGGGCGCGGTGGCCGGGCGCGGTGGCCGGTCAGGCGCTGGCGCCGATGCCGATCCGCGGCAGCAGCGCGGCGGCGCGGGCCAGGTCGGCAGCGCTGATCCGGACCGAGCCGAATGCCTTCACGGCCTGGTAGTAGGTCCAGGCCAGCGCGCTGCAGGCGGGCCGGACGAACACGTTGTACGTCCCGCACTTGCGCTTGAGGTCTTCGTAGAAGTAGCTGTCGATGCGTGGCTTGTTCGCCGGGAAGATCCCCATCACCTTGTAGTTGCGGTAGCCGAAGTCGTGCCGGGCGCAGGAGATCGAGAAGTCGAAGCCGAGCGGGTTGTCCGGGCTGTCCGAGCAGAAATCGGTCGACCAGTCGAAGCCGTACCCGGACCAGGCCGCCTGATTGTTCCGGCCGGCCAGCCAGGAGTTGTAGCTGCTGACGCTGGTCTGGCTCCAGTCCGACATGACGGCCAGCTTCTGGTCAGCGGTGACCGCGCCGGCAGGTTGGGCCACGAAGAGAACGGCGAGGGCCGTACCCAGGGTGGCAATGAGGCCGCCGGCAAAGCTGCGTCTACGCACGCGCACACCTCCAGCTGAGGCGAGACCCAGGGGGTGTGGGCATCGCGGGACCGTCGCTACCGGGTGGATAGCGGAATCAGTATGCGAGCGGCCGGCGCCGCCCGACCAGCTGCCGATCGGTTGGTTTTGCATGTCATTGTTGGCCCATTTCCGGCGGGCCGGACGCGGTCGGTAATAGCCCGGGCCCGGTACGCGGAGGCGTACCGGGACCGGGTGGCCGGGATTACCGCTGGGTGACCTGGATCCGCATCCACGGGTGGATGCAGCACTGGAAGTTGGTGGTGCCGCGGGCCAGCGCCGGGGACGGCACCTGGGTATGCGCCGCCACAAACAGGTTGGTCGGGCTGGCCGGTACCGGGACCAGGCTGCCGTTGGCGGCGATCGTCGCGCATTCCGGCGCCGGGACCGGGTTGCCGGACGCCTCGTTCAGCCCGGCCACGAAGCCGCCACCGAAGCGGGCGACCTGGGTGAACGTGTGCGTCTCGCCGCCCCGGTTGACCACCACGGCGGTGTCGCCGGCGTTCAGGTTGGTCTGGTCCGGGTTGTACTTCCAGGCGTTCACCGAGCCGCGCCGGTCCAATTCGTCGTTGAACTCGTCCACCGTCGTGTTGCCGTTGCCGATGCAGGCGCCCGGCCCGAGAGCCGCGTTGAACGTGGCCGGGTCGCAGTCGTCCCGGGCCCGGAATTCCTTGGCGGACGCGGCACCCGCGCCGACCGGCGGCGCCAGCACGCTGGTCGCCAGTAAGGCGGCGACCGCCACGGACAGGCGCACTGTGGTGACCAGGATGCTGCGCATTGCGTCCTCCTCAACGGGTTGCTTCGGCTTGCCCGCTCGGCGCCGCGCCCTCCTGTTCGACGTCGAACCAGACACAGAGGAGAGAACCCGGCGGAAGTGACGGCAACACCATAGAGTCACAATCGATAAAGGATGCCTAAGGAGCGTGCATTTCACCCGACAGTGGTCAGTACTCGGTAAGGGAGCCGCTCGCGGGGCTGGTCACGGGGTCGGGAACTCGGCGCCGACGTCGGCGACCTGGTGCAGCAGGGTGCTGCTGGGACGCCCGCGGACAGCGGTCGACTCGGCGACAACCAGCACGGACCCGTCCTGCCGGGACGCGTAGTAGGCGCCGGAGAACCGCACGTGCTGGCCGCGCAGCACGGTCGCGCCGATCGGGCTGATGTCGCCGCTGCCGTCGGAGTCCAGCAGGGCCTTCAGCCGGCGCGCCTCGGCGGTGGTCCGCATCGAGATCCAGTTGATCGCCAGGAACGTCATGTTGCCTTTGTCGTCATGCACGCCGAGCAGTTCGCGCTGCAGCAGTCGGCACGGCGTGCGCAGGAAGAAGGTCCGGACCTGGCCGAACGAGTTCGCCGCGCACCGGCTGGTGCGGTCGGTCGCGGCGGTGCTGCCGGTCAGCGACAGCGCCCGCCAGGCCGCGTCGCCGTCGCCCCGGTGCGCGGCCGCCCTGGCCCGGGCCAGCGGCGTGCCCCCGGTCGGCGACCCGCGGTCGTTGCTGGCGATCACCACCCCGATCAGCGCGAGCAGCACGACCGCCGCCGCGCCACCGCCGCCCTCCTTCTTCTTACGGCCCGACCCGGAGCCGCCCCGCCGGTCGCTGTCGTCCGCCATTCCACTTCCTCCCCGTGCCGCTTTCCGGTACGGGAGTCGGCCCTGGCCGATGCGTGCGGGATTGTCTACCGGCGCAATTGCCAATTCGTCGCCAAAAGCCGGCCGGACGGGTTGTCCGGTGCGCGCGGCAACCACCGCACCCGGTCGGCTCTTTGGCCGCTGCCGGCGGCGCCCGGTCTAATTCCCCCCGCTTTTGTCGCTGCGCCAGGTAGGCCCTCCCGTGGTCCACCAATGGTGGCTGCCCGTCCCCTCTCGACAATAGCGCCGCGGTCGCGGCCGGCCAGCGGTTCCGGCGAATTGCCAGGGGTTGCCTTGTTTCCCGAACTAATTGCCGCCGGGCCGGCCACGGGTTGCCTGCGCCGGGCCGCCGGGCCCGGTCCGGGTCCTGGAGTGCCGCGGCCGCGGCCCCGCCGTCGCGGTGAAAGGACGCTGGTGGCATGGCTGGTCCGCGGCCGGTTCTGCGCCGGTGCCTAACCGCGGTCCCGGGGGCCGGGCTCGGATTCAGCGGCCGCCGGGCAGTTGACGAAGTCCCGTCGGCGCGGTCCGCCGGGAGCGCGCCGAACAGGTCCGGAAGCTGGCCGTCGACCCGGCCGGTCCGGTCCGGCCACAGGCCCCTGAACTGCGGGAACCGGCGCAGCCGGGATAGCCGGTGGGGTCGGCGGCCGGCCCTGCCGGCGGGCCGTGCGGGGCAATACCGGCCATGGTGCGGGATACCGCCGCGGCGCACCATCGGCGCTATGTCGAATGTGTTGCGGGTCAGCGAGCGGCCGGTCGGAGCCGGGCGGTTGCCGGCGGTGGCGGCTTTCTGGATGGTCGCGGTGGTGCTCGGCGTCGTGCTGTTCGCCTCCAGCGCGCCGTCGCCGCTGTATCCGGTCTACCAGGTCGCCTGGCACTTCTCGGCCGCGACGCTGACCGTCGTTTTCGCGGTGTACGCGTTCGGGTTGCTGCTGGCATTGCTGGTGGCCGGCTCGCTCTCCGACCATGTCGGGCGCCGGCCGGTGCTGGTGTTCGCGCTGCTCGGCGAGGTGCTGGCGACGCTGGTGTTCGCGCTGGCCGGCGGGGTCGGCTCGCTGCTGCTGGCCCGGGTGTTGCAGGGGTTGGCCACCGGCGCGGCGACCGGCACGCTCTCGGCCGCGCTGCTGGACCTGCAGCCGGCCGGGCGGTCCGGCTGGGGGCCGCTGACCAGCACGGTCGCGCCGTCCACCGGGCTGGCCGCCGGCGCGTTGGGGGCCGGGCTGGCGGTGCAGTACGGCCCGGCGCCGCGGCAGTTGATCTTCTGGGTGCTCGCCGTGATCTTCCTGCTGGCGGTGGTCGGCGCGGTGCTGATGCCGGAGACCGTCCCGTTCGACCCGGCCTGGCGGCACGTCTTGCGGCCGCGGATCGGGGTGCCCCGGCAGGCCCGGGCCGCGTTCGCCACGATCGCGCCGATCGTGGTCGCGGCCTGGTCGCTGAGCGGGCTGTACCTCTCCCTCGGCGCGTCGCTGACCTCGACGCTGCTGCACACGCACAACCGGCTGGTCGGCGGGCTGCCGATCGTCGCGCTGACCGGCGCCGGGACGCTCGCCTCGCTCGCGGCCCGGCACTGGCCGGCCCGGCACGCGATGCTGATCGGGTCGATGGTGCTGGTGGCCGGCGTCGGCGCCACGCTGACCGGGATCGCGGCCCAGCAGGGCTGGCTGTTCGTGCTGGGCACCGCGGTGGCCGGCGCCGGGTTCGGCCCGGCGTTCACCGGCGCGCTACGCATCCTCACCCCGCTGGCCGAGCCGGCCGAGCGGGCCGGGCTGCTGGCCGCCGTCTACGTGCTCTGCTACCTGGCGTTCAGCCTGCCGGCGCTGGCCGCCGGGGTGGTCGTCGCCCACTTCGGCCTGGTGCACACCGCCACCGCGTACGGGGTGGGCGTGATCGTGCTGGCGGCGGCGGCCACCCTGGAGTTCTTCCGCCGCTCGGCGACCACCGCCCTGGACGCAGGCCCCAGCCTGCCCGGCTGCGCTGCCTGCCCGGGCAGCATTCCGGCGTTGGCGCACGCCCACGCCGGGTAGCGCCGGTACCGTCCGGCCCATGCGTACGGTGACAGCGACCGCGCCGACCGGGGTGGGCTGGGCGGTCCGGGTGGTCTGGCTGCCGCGCTGGCGGCCGCTGGCCCGCCGGTTCGGCGGCTGGCGCCGGAAGCACCGCGGGCCGGATGTCGACCTCACCCCCGGGCTGGACGTACCGAGCGGTGGCGGTGGTGGTGGTGGTGGCTTCCTGAACGGGCTCGCCGACGACCTGGCCGTGGCCATCGTGGTGGTCGTCGGGCTGCTGCTGTTCGGTCTGCTGGCGTGGTGGGTGCTGATCCCGTTGCTGCTGCTGGCCATCGACGCCATCGTGGTCGTGCTGCTGTTCGCGGTCGCGATCCTGACCCGGGTGCTGCTGCGCCGGCCCTGGACGGTCGAGGCGACCACCCCGGCCGCGGGCGGTGGCGAGGACCGGTTCGCCACCGAGGTGGTCGGCTGGCGGGAGGCCCTGCGCAGCCGCGACGACATCGCCGGCAAGCTGCGCGCCGGCTACCCCGCCCCGGTCGTCGGCACCCTGCACCACCGGCCGTAGCCCGCCCGGCCCGGTGGATACTTCGGCCGGGTGGGGGAGGAGCGGGCCGGATGCCGGATGCGGCACGGTGGGCGCGGCCGGCCACCGGGCCGGGATGGCGCGGGCGGTGGGCGCGGCGCCGGCTGACCCGGGCGGCGCTGGCCGGCGATCCGGCCGCGGTGGAGGCGCTCTGCGCACTCGCGGTCGACCGCGATGAGCTGGCCCGGGTCTGCGTCGAGCACCGGCTGGTGCCGGCCGACCCGACCCGGCGGGCGGTGTTCCTGCTGCTCACCGGGCAACCCGAGCAGTACGAGGCGGCCGACCCGGACGGCAGCCTGCTGGCCGCCGGGTACCCCGGGCAGCGTCCGGTGCGGCGCGAGCGGCTGCGCGGGGCGGTGCTGGCGCTCGGTCGGCTCGACCTGATCCAGCGGGTGGCCGGCAGCCGGGGCCGCACGCCGGACGAGACCGGCTGGCTGGCTGAGCAGTTGGTGGCCCGGGCGGACTGGCCGGCGCTCTGGAAGCTGCTGCGCGCGGTGCCGCTGCGGCAAGCCGTCGGGCTGGCCCGGGAGTTTCCGCCCGGCTGGCAGCCGCCCGGGGCGGATCGACCGTCGGCCGCCGACGCCGGCGGGCTGCTGGCGGCGTTGCTGCGGGTGCGGCCGAGCGAGGTCGTGCCGTCGCTCGCTGCCACCGTCGACGTCCGGCTGTTGAGCCGGGTGCCCGCCGGCATCTCGATCTCGCCGGACGGCACCGAGCTCGCGGTGCTGGCCCATGACGGCTACGCCGGCGCGCCCGGCACCCTCACCCTCGGTACGTATCCGCTGTGCCGGCCCGGCCCGGCGGCGCTGGGCCGGGCCGGCCAACCGGACCGCCCGATCCTGGAGCCCGCCGGACGGCTGGAGTTGCGGGTCCCGCGGACGGTGGGGATGTCGATGCTGCACGCCGGCGCGGCGGTGCTGATGCTCGTGCCGGACGGGCCACGGCTGGTCGAGGACGCCGGGGGCGGAGCGCCGGGCCGGGGCGAGCGGCCCCGGGCCCGGTTGCTGCGGGTGACCGGCGGCCAGGTGACCGAGCTGGCCGGGGTGGCCGAGCCGGCGTCCGGGCTGGTCCCGACGCCGACCGGGTTCGCCGTGGCCAGCGGGAACACGCTGGACCTGCACGATGCGACCGGTGCGCTGGCCCGCACCGTCGCGTTCGCCGACCTGGTGCCGGCCGGCGACCGGCTGTGGGGTGCGTCGCTGTCCGCCGAGCCGGGCGCCGGCCTGCTCGCGATCGGCGGCAACGAACTGCTGCTCCTCGACGGCGACGGTGCCGTGCTGGCCCGGGCGCCGAGCCCGGATCCGATGACCACCCCGCGCGGCGCGGTCGACCTCTACCGCACCGCGTTCGCCGGGCCGGACCGGATCCTCAGCTTCGGCCAGCGGTCGCACCGGTTGATCAGCTGGCGGCGGGACGGCGACCGGCTGCGTCCGGAAGCCGAGCAGGAGTTGTCGATGCGGAGCCTGACCGTGCTGCCCGCGCTGGGCCTGGTCGCGCTGCGGAGCGCGCTCGACACCCGCTGGTACACCGTCGATGGGCTGCGACCGGTGAACGTCCCGCCCGGCCTGCCGGCCGACTGGCACCCGCTGGCCACCCCGGACGGCGGCTGGGCCGGGTCGCGGCACCGCGACCTGCTCGCCATCCTCCCGGTCGAGCCGCTGACCTGGCTGACCAGCCTGGTCGATCGCGACCCGGCCGGGCTCACCGCGGCCGACGCGCGCCGGCTGGTCGCCGTCGAGCATCAGACCCGTACCGCGACGCTGCGGCCGCTGCTGGCGCTGCTCAACGCCTGGCTGGCCGAGCGGTTCGGGGCCGAGATCGTCCTCGCCGACCCGGGCCGGCGCCCCGCTGGCAGCGACACCGACATCGCGCTGGCTGACCCGGACTGACGCCAGCGCAGGGGATAAGGCGCGCATTCCGGGCGGCTTGTCGGTCCGGTTTCAGCCGGCGGCCGGGCGCGCATGCCGGCGGCAAGGTGAGTCAAGGTGGACGACCAGGTCGGGTTTGCAGAGTGTTGCCATGACCAGGTTGCGGCCCACCGGGGGAGCCAGCCGGCTGGACGCGGACGCGCCGGCCGAGCGGTCGCACGGCCCCGCGCCGCAGAGCCCCGCGCCGCGGGCTCCGGCGCCGAGCGCTCCCGCGCCGCGGGCCGCCGTGGACGCCGACTGGCTGCAGTACGACATCGAGGTCCAGCACCCCGGCCCGGAGCTGTACGCGTCCCTCGGCGGCGCGCTGCGCGAACTGCTGGCCGACGGCACCGTGCTGGACGCGTTCTTCGTGCACAAGGAGCCGGGCCTGCGGCTGCGGGTCCGGGCCACCGCCGCCGCGCGGACCAACGTCGCGATCAACTGCCGGCGGCTGCTGACCGCGGTCAACCTGGCCGGGCTGGCCGACGGCTGGGCGTCCGCGGTGTACGAGCCGGAGCAGCGGCTGTTCGGCGGGCCGGTCTCGATGCGCAGCGTGCACCGCATCTTCACCGCGGACAGCCTGGCCTGGTTGGGCTTCCACGCGCTGCCCCGGCAGGCCGGCGCCACCTCGATGTCGACCGCGTCGATCTGGGCGATGTCGCTGCTGATGGTCCGCAGCCTGCTGGACGCGCTGCACATCGTCGGCTGGGAGGACGTGGACGTCTTCGACCGGATCGGCCGGGACGGCAGCCAGGAGCTGGTCGACGCGGACGCCGCCGACGAGGCACAGGTCCGGCACCTCGGCCACGCGCTGCTGGCCGGCTGGGACAAGCCCGAGCAGCTGCGGTCGGTGCTCCCGGCCGGTGCCGAGGCGCTGCTGGCCGAGTACGACCGGGCGGTCCGGGCCGAGGCCGGCCGCTGGCGGGCCGACTACTTCACCGCGCCCGGCGCCCGGGTCAGCCCGCGCCAGGCGGTGGCCCGGGCGGTGCTGCTGCACTGGAACCGGGCCCGGTTGCCCGCGCACCACCAGGCCCTGATCGTCGACCTGCTGGCCGGCAGCCAGGACGACTCGTGACAGTGCCAGCCCGGCGGCCCCTACGCTCCGCGGCGCCCCGGACGGCCCCTGCGCTGCTCACTCCGGCGGCCGCCTCGTGACCGTGCCAGCCGGCCCGAGGCCGGCCGGGTCAGGCAGCCGGCAGCGCGGTCGGCGCGTGTTTGACCGGCCGGGCACCGCCCGTCCCGGCAGCGGAACCGCCCGTCCCGGCGGCGCCAGCCGGCCCGGCGGGCCGCTGCGCACCGGCCCACGACGCGGCCGGCCGGATCGCCCGGTCAGCCTCGGCCGGCCCGCCGACCGGCACGGCGGCGGGAACGGGCGCCCAGGCGGCGTCGAGCGCGGCCAGGGACGGGACGTCGGGCAGCGGGTGGGTCGGCGGTTGCCAGCGGCGCTGCGGCATGGGAATGCCGAGGGTGGCCCACAGCGCGGGCATCGGCGCCGGCTCCAGCTCGCCGGCCAGCAGGGCCTGGTGCAGCCGGCGCAGCTCCGGGCCGGGCTCGGTGCCCAGCTCGTCGATCAGCCGCCGCCGGGTGGCGGCGTACCAGCGCAGCCCCTCGGCGGCCCGGCCGTCCCGGGCCAGCGCCTCGATCAATCGCGCGGCCAGCGGCTCGACCAGCGGGTACTCGTCCAGCAGCGCGCGGAGCGGGCCGAGCACCTGGCCGACCCGGCCGAGCCGCAGCTGCGCGCCGGCCCACAGCACATGCGCGTCCAGCCGCTCCTGGCCGAACAGCTGCCGGGTGCGCTCCACCCACTCGCCGGTCAGGTCGGCCAGCGCCGGCCCGCGCCAGAGGCCGATCGCGGCGTCCAGCCGGTCCGCCCGGGCCTCGTCGTCCACAGTGGAATCCGACCGGACCAGCCGGCGGAACCGGCAGCAGTCCACCAGTTCGGGGTCGATCTCGAGCACGTAGCCGCCCGGCCGGGAGACCACCCGCAGCACGGACTCGGCCACCCCGGCCTGGGTGAAGACCCGGCGCAGCCGGGTCAGGTAGCTGTACAGGCCGCTGCGGGCGCCCGGTTGCGCGGCGCCGCCCCAGACCCGGTCGATCAGCGCGTCCACGCTCACCGGCTGGCCGGCGTCCACGGCGAGCGCGGCCAGCACGGCGCGCTGCCGGGCCGGCCCGAGATCGACCGGCCGGCCGGCCACGGTGAGCTCGACCGGACCCAACACGCTGAGCAACACCGTCACCCGATCCGCCTCCCGACCGCCCGACCTGGCCCGCGCCCGACCGGACGGGGGTCAGCTTCCCTCGGGTGAACCGGGTGAACCGGCCTACACCGGGGCAATTGGGCACCAGCGCGCGACCCCCCACGCGCGGCACCACGGGCCAATGTCTCGGGCGTCGCTGGAACGGCGCTGATGCGGCGCTGAAACGGGGCCGGTTTCGGCCGCCCGGAGCAGAATCCGCCGCCGCACCGCGCCCAGCGACGGGCCCCGTGCAGCAGACCCGTCCCGGGCTGACCGATACAGGACGTGACGAGATCGGGCGGCGGTCCAGCCGACCTGATCCGGGGCGGGGTGGCGGTTGCGATCCTCCCGGTCCGGGAGCCCGGTTGGTAGCGTCCGGGGGGATTGGGGGTTTGCCGCATGCCTGATCACGTGGACGTCCTGATCGTCGGCGCCGGGCTCTCCGGTATCGGCGCCGCCTGCCACCTGCAGGAGAACTGCCCGGGCAAGACGGTGGCGATCCTGGAGGGGCGGGACGCGATCGGCGGCACCTGGGACCTGTTCCGCTACCCCGGCGTCCGGTCCGACTCCGACATGCACACCCTCGGCTACCGGTTCCGGCCGTGGACCGACCGGACGGCGATCGCCGACGGCGAGTCGATCCGCGACTACGTCCGGCAGACCGCCCGCGAGTACGGCGTGGACCGGCTGATCCGGTTCGGCCACCGGGTGGTCAGCGCGTCCTGGTCCGGCGCCGACGGCCGGTGGACGGTGGCCGTGCAGGCGCCCGGCGGGCCGGTCACCATCACCTGCTCGTTCCTGTTCGCCTGCACCGGCTACTACCGCTACGACGAGGGCTACACGCCGGAGTTCGACGGCGCCGACCGGTTCCGGGGCGAGCTGGTGCACCCTCAGCACTGGCCGGCCGACCTGGACTGGACCGGCAAGCGGGTGGTCGTCATCGGCAGCGGGGCGACCGCGGTCACCCTCGTCCCGGCGCTGGCCGCGGCGGCCGGGCAGGTGACGATGCTGCAGCGCTCGCCGAGCTACGTGCTGTCGCTGCCGTCCACCGACCCGATCGCGGACCTGCTCCGGCGGCTGCCGGCACGGCTGGCGTACCCGCTCGTGCGCTGGAAGAACGTGCTGATCGCGATGCTCATCTTCCAGCTCAGCCGGCGCGCGCCGGGACTCATGAAGGCCCTGCTGCGCAAGGGCGCCGCCGCGCGGCTGCCGGCCGGCTATCCCGTCGACACCCACTTCGCGCCCCGCTACAACCCGTGGGACCAGCGGCTCTGCTTCGTCCCGGACGGCGACCTGTTCAAGGCGATCAAGTCCGGCCGGGCCGCGATGGTCACCGACTCGATCGAGTCGTTCACCGCGGACGGGGTCCGGCTCGCCTCCGGGGTCGAACTGCCGGCCGACGTGATCGTCACCGCCACCGGGCTGAACCTGCTGCCGATTGGCGGCCTCACGCTCACCGTCGACGGCGCGGCCGTCGAGCTGGCCAGCACCGTCATGTACAAGGGCATGATGCTGTCCGGGGTGCCGAACTTCGCGCTCGCGATCGGCTACACCAACGCCTCGTGGACGCTGAAGTGCGATCTGGTCTGCGAGTACGTCACCCGCCTGATCAACCACCTGGACCGCACCGGCTACCAGGTCTGCACCCCGGTGGCCCCGCCGTCCGGCCGGCTGGTACCGATGCTCGACCTGCAGTCCGGGTACGTGCGGCGCAGCCTCGACGCGCTGCCGAAGCAGGGTGCCCGCGCGCCGTGGCGGCTCTACCAGAACTACCCGCGGGACTCGTACCTGCTGCGGCACGGGCCGCTCACCGACGCCGGCATCCGGTTCACCCGGCTTCCGGCCCTAGCGGTCGGGCCGGTCGCTGAGCAGGCCGCCGGGCGGGCTTCGGGCGGCTGACCGGCGGCGCTGCCGGCCGGATTCGATTACTATGCGTTGCCAAATGTTGACACAAGGGTGATACTACACGCGCCGATTGCTTGGCTACCTTCCGCGCATGGTTAGCTGGGAGGTTGTAACTAGTAGGCGCGGGCGGCCCACCGAGCAGCAGGAACGGGCAGTCGACCGGTGGCCGGTCGAAGGCGAGTGTCTGTCACCCTCCGTGTGTCCAGAGGACCGCAACCCACTGGCTTGGGACGTTGGTGACGCGCTGTGCTGCCCGGTGTGCGGCTACCGCCCGCCGGAGCGATGATCAGGCGGGCGGGCGTGCACTGCCCGCGATGTGGGTTCCGGCTGGAGATCGGCGACGGCCGCCCCCAGGTCGATTGCGTGCACTGCGGCGGCTGCTGGCAGACCGACCTGGCGGTGGCCGAACTGCTGCGCTGGTACGCGGCCGTCTACTACCGGGCCGGCGTCCGGTGAGCCGGCCAGCCGTGGACGTGAAGGGGATCGTGCCGGTGCCGGCCTGGTTGGTCTGCGAGGGCGACATCGGCGCCAGTGGCCTGATCGTGGCGGCGGTCTACCGCGAGGTGATCCGGGCCCAGGTGCGGATCGTCTGGTCCAACGGTCGCATCGTGAACGCGCACGCGGACACCCTGATCCGGCTCGCCGGCCGGCCGCTGGAGCAGTTGACCGGCCCCAGACCCGGCCGCCTCGCCGCCGCCCGCCGCTGGCTCGCCAACCGCCTCGGCCACCCCTGACCCGCGCGCTGCCGCGGCGGCCGGCGAGCGCCGCCGCGGACCTGGCGGGGTCAGCGGGTCAGGTGGGTGACGATCCAGGCCAGGACGAAGGATTCGTTGCGCCAGGCGTCGTAGATCCCGCTGGGGCCGCCGTGGCCGCTGGCCATCTCGGTCTTCAGCAGCACCGGGGTCTCCGGGGTGGTGGCGCGCAGCCGGGCGACCCACTTCGCCGCCTCGTGGTAGAGCACCCGGGTGTCGTTGAGGCCGCACATCGCGAGGATGGCCGGGTACCGCCGGGCGGCGACGTTCTCGTACGGCGTGTACGACTTCATGTACGCGTACACCTCGGGGTCGTGCAGCGGGTCGCCCCACTCCTCCCACTCGGTGACGGTCAGCGGCAGCGACGGGTCCAGGATCGAGTTCAGCGCGTCCACGAACGGCACCTGGGCGACGATGCCGGCGAACGCGTCCGGGGCGAGGTTGGCCGTCGCGCCCATCAGCAGGCCGCCGGCCGAGCCGCCGCGGGCGACCAGGCGTTCCGGGCTGGTCCAGCCGCTCTTGGCCAGGTGGTCGGCGCAGGCGACGAAGTCGGTGAACGTGTTCATCTTGGACAGCAGCTTGCCGTCCAGGTACCAGTGCCGGCCCAGTTCGCCGCCGCCGCGGATGTGGGCGATCGCGTAGACGATGTCGCGGTCCAGCAGCGAGAGCCGGGGGATGGAGAACCGCGGGTCCTGCGACGACTCGTACGAGCCGTAGCCGTACAGCAGGCAGCGGGCCGAGCCGTCCCGCGCGGTGCCGCGCCGGCAGACCAGCGAGATCGGCACCCGGGTGCCGTCCGCCGCGGTGGCGAACTCGCGGTGCTGCTCGAACTCGCCCGGGTCGTACCCGCCCAGCACCGGGGTCTGCTTGCGCAGCAGCAGTTCGCCGGTGTCCAGGTCGCAGTCGTAGACCGAGTCGGGGGTGACCAGCGAGGTGTAGCGCAGCCGGAACCGGGCCGTGTCGTACGCCGGGTTGGCGTCCGCGCTGACCGTGTAGATCGGCTCCGGGAAGGACAGGTCGTACGGGGCGCGACCGTCCTGCGGCAGCACCCGCAGCCCGGTCAGCCCGTCCCGGCGCAGGCTGACGACGAGGTGCCCGGCCAGCGCGGTCACCCGCATCAGCCGGACCCCCGGCTGGTGCGGCAGCACCGGCGCCCACTCGCCCGGTGCGGAGTCCGGGGTGGACGCCAGCGCGAAGTCCTCGGCGCCGTCGTTGTGCAGGATCAGGAACCGGTCGGCCTGGTGCTCGACGCTGTACTCGACCCCGTCCCGGCGGGTGGCGATCAGCGCCGGCCCGGTCAGCGGCTGGTCGGCCGGGATGTACCGGACCTCGGTGGTGATCTTGCTGCGGGCGTCGATCAGGACGAACCGCTCCGACCGGGTCAGCTCGACGCCGACCCAGAACCGCTCGTCCGGCTCCTCGAACACCACCTCGTCGGCGCTGGCCGGGGTACCGACCACGTGCCGCCAGACCCGGTGCGGCCGCCACGCCTCGTCCACGGTCAGGTAGAACAGCACCGAGCCGTCCGCCGACCAGGCCGAGCCGTAGAACGTGCCCGGCACCTCGTCCGGGAGCACCTCGCCGGTGTCCAGGTTCTTGATCCGCAGGGTGAACCGCTCGGCGCCGGCGAAGTCCGTCGAGTACGCCAGCAGCCGGCCGTCCGGGCTGACGTCGAAGGTGCCGAGCGAGAGGAACTCGCTGTCGCCGGCCAGCACGTTGCCGTCCAGCAGGATCTGCTCGCCGTCCAGCGGGGCGCCGTCGCCGGTGCTCGGCGGGTCGACCTCGCCGGCGGCCACCGGGCGCCGGCACTGGATGCCGTACTGCCTGCCCTCGACGGTGCGCCGGTAGTACCAGAACCCGCCGTGCCGGGCCGGCACCGACAGGTCGGTCTGCTGGGTCCGCGCCGTGATCTCGCCGTACACCTGGTCGCGCAGCCCGGCCTGGTCGGCCGTGGCCGCCTCGGTGTACTCGTTCTCCGCGGTCAGGTACGCGATCGTGTCGGGGTCCTCCTTGACCCGCAGCCAGGCGTACGGATCGATCACCGTGTCGCCGTGGTGGGTGCGCTCGGTCGGGACGATCTTCGCAATCGGCGGCCGCGGGCCAGTCATAACAGTGCCGCTCCTCTGCACTCTCGCTATCGCGTCGGCGCCCAGCAGCCACGGCCCGGCCGCGCTGCGTGAGCAGATACAGCGTGCCAGCTACCGTCCACCCAGGCATCACTTCCGCTGCCAGCGCAAGACCGCCAGGTCCGGCCCGCCGACCCGGCGCGGCGGCACCCGGCGGCACCCGGCCGACCGGCAGGTCCGGGTGGGCTCCCGGGTGGCGCTTCCGGGTCCACTGTGGACGGTGCGGTCAGCCGGCCGGCGCAGCCCGGCGGCGGGCCCGCAGCAGGAGTCGGCCGGTCAGGCCGATGGCGAGCACGACGACGCCGGCCAGTACCGAGGTGGGTGGCAGGGTGACCACCAGGGCGACGCAGCCGGCCAGGCCGAGGATGTTCAGCGCGCGTGGCCAGCGCCGGTCGGCGGCCGGCTGGGTGAACGCGGCGGCGTTCGTGATCGCGTAGTAGCAGAGCACGCCGAACGAGGAGAAGCCGATCGCGGCGCGCAGATCGGCGGCGAACACCAACCCGCTGACCACGACCGCGAGCGCGGTCTCGGCGTGGTGCGGCACCCGGTGCCGCGGGTGCACGGCGGCCAGCCAGCCCGGCAGGTCGCGGTTGCGGGCCATCGCCAGCGAGGTCCGGCCGACGCCGGCGATCAGCGCCAGCAGCGCGCCCAGGCTGGCCACCGCGGCGCCGACCCGGACCACCGGGGCGAGCGCACCGGCCCCGGCCGCCTGCACCGCCGCGGTCAGCGGCGCCGGGCTGGCGGCGAGCACCCGCGGCCCGGCGGCCAGCAGCGCGGAGACCCCGACCACCAGGTAGACGGCCACCGCGAGCAGCAGCGCGGCCGGGATCGCCCGCGGGATCGTCCGCCGCGGGTCGCGCACCTCCTCGCCCATCGTGGCGATCCGGGCGTACCCGGCGAACGCGAAGAACAACAGCCCGGCCGATTGCAGCACGCCGTACGGGCCGCCCGCGCCGAGCCCGCCCAGGTTGCCGGCGCGTCTCCCGCCGCCGATCCAGATGCCGGCGACCAGCACCGCCAGCGCGGTCAGGCTGGCCGCGACCAGGATCCGGGTGAGCAGCGCGGTCCGGGTCACGCCGCGCTGGTTCAGCCCGGCCAGTGCCAGCACCGCCGCCACCGCGATCAGCCGCCGCGGCCATCCCGCGCCGGGCAGGTAGCTGGCGAAGGTCAGCGCCATCGCCGCGCAGGACGCGGTCTTGCCGACCACGAAACCCCAGCCGGCGGCGAACCCCCACCATTCGCCCAGCCGCTCCCGGCCGTAGACGTAGGTGCCGCCGGACGTCGGGTACGCGGCGGCCAGCTGCGCCGAGGCGACCGCGTTGCAGTACGCCACCACGGCCGCGATCAGCAGCCCGATCAGCAGCCCGCTGCCGGCGGCCCGCGCCGCCGGCCCGAACGCGGCGAACACCCCGGCGCCGATCATCGAGCCCAGCCCGATGATCACCGCGTCCCCGGTACCCAGCCGCCGGGCCAGCTGCTCCGCCACGGGCCGACGCTAGCCGGCCGGGACCGTCCACAACCGGACGCCGTCCTGGGTGCTGCCGGTGGCCACGGTCCGGCCGTCCGGGCTGAACGCCACCGCCGCCACCCCGGGGTGCTGCTTCCAGGTGGTGCCGGCCCGGCGGGCCGCGACGTCCCAGAGCCGGGTGCTGCCGTCGGTGCTGCCGGTGGCCAGGGTCCGCCCGTCCGGGCTGTACGCCAGCGCCGCGACCGGGGCGGTGCCGGCGGTCAGGGTGGCCAGCGGCCGGGCGGTGTGCGCGTCGTAGAGGACGGTGCCGCCGTTGTCCGTGCCGGTGGCGAGGGTCCGGCCGTCCGGGCTGAACGCCACCGCCGGCACGGCGGACCGGTCGTCGCCGGCCAGCCTGGTCGGCCGCCGGCTGGCGACGTCCCAGAGCTGCACATCCCCGGTCCGGCCGGACGTGCGGCCGGTGGCCAGGGTTCGGCCGTCGGGGGAGAACGCGACCGCCACGGTCTGGTCGTAGCCGGCCGGGCCGAGCCGGCCGGGGCGGCCGGTCCGCAGCTCCCAGAGCGTGGTGCCGTCCGAGCCACCGACCGCGAGGGTCCGGCCGTCCGGGCTGAACGCCACCGCGTAGAGGATGTCGGCGGTCGCGGCCAGGGCGGCGACCGGCTGCCGGGTGGCCAGGTCCCAGCGGGCGATCCGGCCGTCCCGGCCGGTGGTCGGATTGGTGGCGGCGGCCACCGTCCGCCCGTCCGGGCTGAGCGCGACCCCGTACACCGTGGCGTCCTTGCCGAGCGTGGCCAGTTGCCGCCGGCCGGCGACGTCCCAGACGCTGACCTGGCCGTCGAAGCCGTCGCCTTCGCCGACGATGAGCGTCCGGCCGTCCGGGCTGAACGCCACCGAGCGGGCCGGGAACCGGGTGGCGAGGCTCGCGGCGGGTCGGTCCGCGCTGGCCCGGGCCACCAGGGTGACTACCGCCGCGCCGAGCGCGAGCACCACGACGGTGATCAGCGCCCAGAGGCGCCAGCCTGGCCCGCGTGCTGTCGACATAGCAATGAATCCGTCCGGCTGGTCGCATCGCCCGTCGCGGCTGCGGCTGGCGGTCCGACGAGCATGCACCGGGGCGGGTTCCGGCCGGGCTCCGGTGTCCGGGTGGGCCTGCGGCGTCCGGCCGGGCCCGCGGGCGGGGGTGGCCCGGCGGACCCGGCCGGCCGCCGGGCTCAGCCGGCTCCGGGCTCGGCCGGCTCCGGCTTACCGAGGGTGGGGCTGAGCCGGCTCCGGGCTCAGCGGGCGGCCGGCTCAGCCGGCGGCGGGCTCAGCAGTACTTGGCCGAGGTGATCTGGCCGCCGGCGCCGGCGAAGATGATGATCTCGGTGTCGTCGGTGCAGGTGTTGATCCCCAAGCCGCCATGGGCCGTGTCGGTGCCGTCGCCGCCGTCGAGGTAGTCGTCATCGTCCCCGCCGCGGAGCAGGTCCTGGCAGCCCTCGCCGAAGATGGTGTCGTTGCCCGGGCCGCCGAACAGGGTGTCGTCGCCACCGCCGCCGTAGATCACATCGTCGCCGCCATGGCCGTAAATGGTGTCGTCCCCATTGGTGCCGACCAGCACGTCGTTGCCGTTGGTCCCGTTGATGACCACCCCGGCCAGGAAGCAGCCGAAGGGCGGCGGCGGGGCGACGGCCGACCCGGCCCCCGCCGGCGCGGCGGCAACCGGCGCGGCGGTGGCGAGCCCGCCGGCCACCAGCATGATCGTCGGCAGCAGTCTGATCGCGTTGCGCAGCCTCACTGTGATCCCTCCAGCCCGGCCCGGCCGGCCCGCCGACGGCGGGTCCGCGGCGCCGGGGCCGCAGCCGGGCCAGGTTCGCACCGGCCCGTCAGCATGGCGTCAGCATGCGTCCGGCCGGGATGGCGCGAGCCCGTCGGCCGGGCCGAGGTCCGGCTGGTCGGCCGGGGTCCCTGGCCGGGCCGGGTCCGGCTGGTTGGGCCGGGGTCCGGCCGGGCTGCCGGGGGCGGCCGGGTAACCGGGGGTCGGCCGGGTGGCCGGGCGCCCGGCCGGCCCCGCGCAGGGCCGGCCGGGCACCGGGGATCTCAGCAGTTCACCTGGACCTCGGTAGCAGGTGAGCACAGGTTCACGCCGAGCCCGCCGAAACCGGAGTCGGTGCCGCTCTCGCCGTTGATCAGGTCGTCGCCGGGGCCGCCGTACATCGTGTCGTCGCAGTCGCCGCCACGGATGATGTCGTCGCCGTCGCCGCCGTAGATGGTGTCGTTGCCGCCGCCTCCGTCGATCCTGTCGTCGCCGCCGAAGCCACGGATCACGTCGTTCCACGGGGTGCCGACCAGCACGTTGTCGGCCGCGTTGCCCTCGATGACGATGCCGACGTGGTCGCAGCCGTCATCCGGCCCGTCCGCCTGCGCCGCCGGTCCGGCGGCCACCGCCAGCCCGCCGGTGGCGAGCAGTGCGGCGGCGAACATGGCCATCCTGTTGCGAACCTTCATGGATTCCCTCCCAATCCCTGGCCGCCGGATGGCAGCCACCGGGAGGCTCGCAGCCGCCGTCAGCGTGGGGTCAGCGGCGCGTCAGCATGGCGCTTCGGCCGGCCGTTCAGCAGGGCCGGGTCCGGCGCCGGTACGTCGATGCTGACCATCGCCCGGGCCCACCGGTCGAACGCGCGCTTGGCCTCGCCGTGCCGGCCGGACGCGCGCAGCACGCCGACCAGGGCGCGGTGCGCCGGCTCGTCGAACGGGTCCGCCGCCAGCAGCCGGACCAGGCAACCGACGGACTGCTCGGTCTCGCCGGCCCGGCGGCTCAGCTCGGCCAGGTCGCGCAGCGCGCGCAGCCGGGCGGCCCGGGCCTGCTCGCGCAGCGGATCCGCCCACTCCGCGTACGGCTCGTCGTCGAACGCGTCGCCGCGGTGGCTGGCGTCCAGTTCGGCCAGGATCTCCCGGGCCCGCTCCGGCTGGTCGCGGCGGATCAGCTCGGCCGCGTGCGCCGCGTCCCGGAGCAGGATCTCGGCGTCGACGCTGGCATGCCGCAGGTCCAGCGAGATGCCGGCGTGGTCGGCGCGCAGGTAGCGGTCGGCCGGCCAGAGCCGCTGCGGGTCGAACACCGCGCGCAACACCGACAGCAGCACCGACAGCCGGTGCGCGGTGCGCTGCGGCTCGTCGTCGGGCCAGAGCAGCTCGCACAGCTCCGGCCGCGGCACCGGCCGGCCGCGCCGGGCCACCAGCACCTTGACCAGCGTCCGGGCCTGCCGGGAGCGCCACGCCGGCAGCGGCACCGGCTGGCCGCCGACCCAGACCTCGAACCCGCCGAGCACCTGTACCCGCAGCGGCGCGGCGGCCCCGTCCGGCGGCAGCAGCGGGGACCCGTCGATGGCCCGGACGCCCCGGTCGGCGAGCCGGTCGGCCGCGGCCCGGGCCAGCGCACGCTGCGACCCGTCGGCCCCGGCGAGGCGGCCGAGCAGCACCTGCACCCGGTCCGCCGCCGGCAGCGCCCCGGACCGCTGCCAGATGGTCAGCGCCTCGGCCAGCGCGGCCCGCGCCCCGGCCGGGTCGGCGGTGACCGCGGCGGCCAACTCCAGCGCCTCGGCCAGCGCGTCGGCGGCCCGGCCGGCGCGGGCCGCCGCGACCGCGTGCGCCGAGGCGTCCTGCGCCGCCGGCAGTTCGCCGGCCCGCAGCGCGACCCAGCCGCCGGCGGCCAGCGCGATCGCCCGCTGTGCCGGCGGGGCACATTTCGCGGCTTCGTCGGCCAGTTCCCGGGCCGCGTCCAGGTCGGCGCCCGGCGGGTCGGCCAGCAGCCGGGCCAGCCCGGACAGCGCCGGCACCAGCACCTGCGTCTCCGCGGTGGCCCGGGCCAGGTCGACCGCCTCGGCGAACGCGGTACGGCTCTGCTCGCGCCGGCCCAGTTGCCGGTGCAGTTCGGCCAGCCCGGCCAGGCCCAGCGCGGTCCGCCGCAGCCCGGACCGCCGGCAGACCAGCACCGACCGCTCGAACTGGCGCGCCGCCGCGGCGTACTCGCCCAGCCGGGTCAGCGCCTCGCCCAGGTTGTGCAGCGCGATCACCAGTACTCCGGGCGGCCCGCCGATCTCGGCCGCCCGCAGCGCCCTGGTCGCGGCGTCGAGGGCCTGCGGGTAGCGGGCGTCCCGGAGCAGCCCGTCGGTCTGGTTGACCAGCGCCCGGGCCGCCTGCACCACGTCGCCGGCCCGCTCCGCGGCGGCCAGCGCGACCGCCAGGTGGTCATCCTGGGCGGCGCCGACCGCGGTCACCCCGGCCGCGATGTGCGCCGCCGCGATGGCCCGGTCGTCGCCGGTGTTCCGGGCCTCGGCCACCGCCCGGTCGGCGGCGGCCATGGCCGCGCCGGACTCGCCCAGCATGCTCAGCGCGCTGGCCCGGCCGGCGTGCAGCAGCACCGTGTCGACCGTGCCGCCCTCGTCGTCGGCCCGGCGGTAGAGGTCGAGCGCGGCCGGGTAGTCGGCGCGCAGGTAGTGCACCATGCCGGCGCGCCAGGCCAGCCCGGCCGGGTACCGCCCGGCCGGCCGGGTCCGGTCCAGCAGCGGAGCGAACACCCGCAGCGCCCCGGCCACGTCCCCGGACATCCGCAGCGCGTCCCCGAGCATCAGCTGCAGCCGCTCGGTCCGGCCGTCCGGCCGCGGGTCCGCGGTCAGGCTGATCAGTTGGACGACTGCGGCGGCGCCACCGGCGGCCAGCATCTCGGCGCCGCGGTCCTCGATCAGCGCGCGGGCGCCCGCCTGGTCACCGGCCCGCGCCAACGCCTGCGCCGCCGCCAGCGGGAACCCGTTGCGCTCGTACCAGGCGGCCGCGGCCAGCGCCGGATCGCCCGCCCCGGCCCCGCTTCCCGCCCGGGCCCCGGCCCCGGTTCCCGTCCCAGCCCCGGTTCCCGTCCCGGCCCGGGTTCCGGCCCCAGTCCCAGTCCCGGTGCCGGGTCCGGCCGCGGGCTCGGCGCCGGCCAGGGCCGCCGCGACGAGCGGGACCAGCCGGTAGACGTCCCGGGCCGACCGGCCGGGTGCCCACCGGTGCGGCACCAGCAGGCCGGTCCGGACCAGCCAGCCGAACCCGTCCAGGCCGGCGGTGGCCCCGCCCGGCAGCCCTGCGGTGAGTTCGGCGCAGAGCGCCGGGCAGATCGGGTCCAGCCCGGCGATCAGGTCCAGCAGCCGGGCCACCCGCCCCGGCAGGTCGCCCAGCACCCGCTCGCGCAGCCAGGCCACCGCCGGCCCGGCCGTCGGCTCGTCCGTCGGATCGAGGCCGCCGGCCGCGCCCACCAACCGCACCAGCGCCGGCCAGCCGGCGGTCCGGTCCCAGACCGCGTCAGCTGCCACCGGGTCGCCGATGCCGTACCCGTCGCGCAGCAGCGCGGCCACCGCGTCCCGGCCCAGCGCCAGCTCGCCGGGACCCAGCTCGGTCACCGGCCCGGCCATCGCGGCCCGGGCGCCCCGACTCAGCGGCCGGCGCGACGCCAGCCCGATCCGGACCGCGGCCGGCAGCCGCCCGAGCTGCCGCACCAACTCCCGCTGCTGCGCCGCCGCCAATCCGTGCAGGCCGGTCACGACGACCCAGTCGGCACCGTCGGCGCGGCCCAGCCGGCCGGCGGCGGCTCCGGCGTCCAGCCAGACCGAGGGCCCGGAGACGGCCGCTCGCAGCGTGCCGGTCGCGCCGTAGCCCGCTGCCGCGACGACCAGTAGCCACCGGCCCGGCTCACCTTCCGCCGCCATCCACACTCCTCGCTCTCGGGAGAACGAGCCGCCGGCACCCGCCGCCGATACCGCGGCGAGGGCCTGATGCGGCGTCGATAGCCGAAACGGGCAGTGATCTGGCGCTAACGGATCTCACCCGGGTGGCCGGCCGGCGGCCGCCACCGTCCGCTGCGCCGGAGTCAGCCAGTGCCGGAGTCAGCCAGTGCCGGGTCAGCGAGCGCGCCCACCAACGCGGGCGGCCGCGCCCACGGCCGCCGCGCGCAGTGCCGCCCAGCTGCGGTGCCGCTGGAACGGGAACTCGAAGATCGCCGCGAACAGCCGGGCGGTCAGCAGCGAGACCGGCACCGCCAGCGCCAGCGTGATCCAGAACCTGGGCAGGCCGGGCGCGGCGTGCGGGGTGGCGATCCGGCGGGTGATCACCACCACGATCGGCAGGTGGATCAGGTAGAGGCTGTACGACATCGCGCCCAGGCTGCGCACCGGCCGGGTGGCCAGCAGCCAGACCAGCGGGCCCGGTCGCCCGGTCGCCACCGCCGCCAGCAGCAGCGCCATCGCCGGCGCGATCGCGAGGTCGAGCCAGAAGTAGTGGTGCACGGTCCAGACCGTGCCCTTGCCGAGCATCAGCACCAGGACCGGCGTGGCGGCCAGCGCGGCCAGCCACTGCCACGGCAACCGGCGGACCCGGTCGCTGGCCGCGATGATGCCGGCGCCGAGCATGCCGATCGCGAACAGCGGGACGAGTTGCGGGGTGAGCCCGGTCAGCTTGTCCACCGGGGAGGTGGCCGACACCCGCGGCACCAGCAGGCCGACCATGATGACCGGCACGGTGACGGCGGCCAGCACCGCCGCGGCACCCACCCGGCGGCGGATCAGCAGCAGCAGCGGCAGGACCAGGTACATCCCGGCCTCGACCGAGATCGACCAGAAGGCCCCGTTGGGCAGCGGCGCCTCGAAGACGTCCTGCAGCAGCAGGCCGTAGACGACCACCGTCCGGCCGGTCGGCGGCCCGGAGTGCGGCTGCGGCGTGATGGCCCAGGCGACCGCCAGGCTGAACACCAGCGCCGCCCAGTACGGCGGCAGGATCCGCCAGGCGCGGCGCCGGGCGAACCGGGCCGTGCCGCCCAGCCGCCAGCCGTTGCGGGCCGGCGGGATGGCCAGCGAGAAACCGGACAGTACGAAGAAGAACACCACCGCGAGGTGCCCGTACAGCAGCCAGCCGAGCCAGACCGGCCCGTGGTTGACCGGGAACCCGCGGAAGTTCAGCAGCCAGCAGTGGAACACCACCACGTACAGCGCGGCCAACCCGCGCAGCCCGTCCAGCCCGGCCACCCGACCGCGCTCGGCCGACCCGCCGGTACCCGCCGGCGCGGACCGGGCCTCGGGTGGGAGGCGGGGATCCGGCAGCCGCGGATCGGGGTCGACGCGGCTGACCTCCGTTGCCATCGGCACCGGAGTCTACGGCAGCCGTTCCGGCCGGAGTCGCCCCGCCGGCGGGCGCGGCCGGGGTCGTGCCGCCCGATTCACTCCTGGCAAATGCGATTACCGGTTGGAAATGCCGGTCTGAGCGAACTGGAAACAGGCCGCCTTTCCGGGTCGGCGCACCCGACCGGGAGACCGCGCCGTGCCCGTTCGGCCATGGTGGGGGCTCCGGCCGGCGAATAAAGTTGGCGGTTATCCGTCTGGGCCGGCCGCACGCTGTGTGGTCGCGCGGTGTGGCGTTGGTGAGGAAATGATGGCTCATCTGGCTGGCTATCAGAGTCCCGGCGAGACGCACGCCGCCCCGGCGGCGGCGCCGCGCCAGCGCCGCGGCCGGCACGGCCCGGAGGCGGTGCTGGCGCTGCAGCGCGCCGCCGGCAACGCGTCGGTGAACCGGCTGATGGTGCAGCGGCAGTCCATCGGTGCCGGCGGCGGGCCGGGTGGCGGCGGCGGGCATTTCACCAGTTCCGCCAGCACCGAGACACTGACCGGGTTCGCCACCGGTTCGGCCGAGCTCACCCCGGAACACCAGCAGGTGCTGGACCGGATCGCGGCCGACCTGAACGCTCAGCCGCTGACCTTCGGCGGATACCTCACGCTGACCGGATCCGCCGACCGGCGCGGCGACCCGGGCGAGAACCAGGCGCTCGGGCAGCGCCGGGCCGACGCCGTGCGTGACTACCTGCTGGGGCTGGTCACCGACGCCACGACCAGGCAGGAGATCCGCGCCTACTCGCTCGGCGCGCCGGCCGCCGGCCCGGTCGCCGACGACCCGAGCATGCGCAAGGTGGAGATAACGATCACCCGGCGCGGCTACGACCTCGGCCTGCCCGACCTGACGCTCCGGCCGCCGGGCGAGCCCGCGGCACCGGCGCCGGCCGGCCCCGACATCTTCCACCTCCCGCCGGGCTCGATCCCGGTGCCGGACCCGGGCCATCCGCAGCTGCCCGACTGGTTCTGGCGCGAACTGCCACCGCGTCCGGTCGAGCCGTCGGTGATCTCGCAGATCTCCCGCTGGCTGAACGAGACCTTGCACACCCGCGACCTGGCCCGGGTCGCGGCCAGCATCGCCGGTGCGTTCGGCTTCGACCGCGCCCAGGTCCAGCGACTACTGGACGACGCCTTCCAGAACGGCGGCGAGACCGCGGTGAAGGAACTGCTGAACCAGATGATCCGGGGAGCCGCGGGCCCACCGAGCGGCCGGCCGTCCAGCCCGTACGGGCCGCCGGTCGAGCCGATCCCGTTCCCGTCCCCGCAGCTGCAACTCCCGCCGATCCGGTTCTAGGCGGCCCCCGGCCGGGAGAGCCTCCGCGCCGCCCGGCCGGAAATTCGGTGGGCCGCGGGCGCCGGGGGTGCGACCATGCGCGGCGATGGGTCGACCGGCGACGGGAGTAGGGACGATGCGAGGACTCGAAAACTCAGCTCCCATTCGGCCGAGAGTTTTCGAGGACCCAACGCATGCAGACCGTCAACATCGGCATTCTCGCGCATGTCGACGCCGGTAAGACCAGCCTGACCGAGCGGCTGCTGTACGACTCGGGCGTCATCGACCGGCTCGGCAGCGTCGACGCGGGCACCACCCAGACCGACACCGGCAGCATCGAACGGCGCCGGGGTATCACGATCCGGTCGGCCGTCACCGCGTTCACCGTGGACGACCGGCTGGTCAACGTCATCGACACGCCCGGCCACAGTGACTTCGTCGCCGAGGTGGAGCGGGCGCTCGGCGTGCTGGACGGCGCCGTGCTGGTGCTGTCCGCGGTGGAGGGCGTGCAGGCGCACACCCGGGTGCTGATGCGGATCCTGCGGGCGCTCCGGCTGCCGACACTGATCTTCGTCAACAAGATCGACCGGCCGGGTGCCCGGGCGGCCGAGCTGGTCGCCGACATCGTCGCCACGCTCACCCCGCTGGTCGTCCCGCTCGGCGGGGTCACCGGGCTCGGCACCGCCCGCGCCGGGTTCGTCGAGGATCACGCCGACCTGGCCGCCGCGCTCGCCGAGCACGACGACGCCCTGCTCGCCGACCTGGTCGCGGACGTGACGCCGCAACCGGCCCGGCTGCGGGCGGCGCTGCGCGAGCAGACCGCGGCCGCGCAGGCCTATCCGCTGATCTTCGGCTGCGCGCTGTCCGGCGCCGGCGTCACCGCGCTGCGGCACGCGGTCGGCCGGCTGCTGCCGCCGGCGCCACCGCCGGAGCGCCGCCTCCGCGCCCGGGTCTTCGCGATCGAGCGCGGCCCGGGTGGCGACAAGGTGGCCTACGTCCGCTCGTACGGCGGGCAGTTGCGGGTGCGGCAGCGGGTCACCGTCCACCGCCCGCACGGCGGCCGGGTGGACGCCTACCGGGGCCAGGTCAGCGCGCTGCGGATCGTCGGGGACGAAACGGCGCCGGAGCTCACCGCCGGGCACATCGCCCAGGTCCGCGGCCTGCCGGAGATCCGGATCGGCGACCAGCTCGGCTCGCCGGACGGCCTGGCCACCGAGGCGTACGTGGCCCGGCCGAGCCTGGAGACCGTCGTGCGGCCGCGCCGGCACCAGGACGCACCCGCGCTGCATGCCGCCCTGCTCACCCTCGCCGATCAGGACCCGCTGATCGGAGCCCGGGTCGGCCCGGACGGCGAGAGCAGCCTGCTGCTCTACGGCGAGGTGCAAAAGGAGGTGATCGCGGCGACCCTGGCCGAGACGTACGGCCTGGCCGTGGACCTGATGCCGACCCGGATCGTGCACCTGGAGCGGCCGGTCGGGGTCGGCACCGGGTTCGAGCCGATCGGGCACGGCTTCGCCGCCGAGGTCGGGCTGCGGGTGGAGCCCGGGGCGCCCGGCTCCGGCGTCCGCTACCAGCGCGAGGTCGAGCTGGGGTCGCTGCCGCCGGCGTTCCACAAGGCGATCGAGGAGACCGTGCACCGGGCGCTGGAGCAGGGCCGCTACGGCTGGCCGGTCACCGACGCGCTGGTCACGTTGACCGGCTGCGGCTACTGGTCGCCGATCACCGTCGCCGGCGACTTCCGGGACCTGACCCCGCTGGTGCTGGCCACCGCGCTGGCCGCCGCCGGCAGCCGGGTCTACGAGCCGTGCCACCGGTTCGACCTGGAGATCCCGCTGGACCGGCTGGGCCCGGTCAGCGCCCGGCTGGCCCAACTCGGCGCCCGCATCGACGAGACCGTCGCGGCCGGCAGCTGGCGGCTGACCGGCGAGATCCCGGCCCGGGTGGTGCCCGCGGTGCAGCGCGAACTGCCCGGCCTGTCCAGCGGCTACGGCACCTGGTCGTCCCGCCCCGGCGGCGACCGTGCGGTTGCCGGCGCGGCACCGACCCGTCCCCGCACCGACGGCAACCCGTTCAGCCGGGCCGAGTACCTGCGGCACCGCAGCGGCCAGGCCGCCGCGGTGGCGCGCGGTTGAGGCCGCCGCGGACGTACCCGGGGGGAACCGGCTCAGGCGACCGCCCGGCGGCTGCCGGTCCGCCGGTCGCCGGGTTTGGCGGCGGTCAGGTCGGGCAGGCCTTCAAGTGAGGTCGACGGAAAAGGCGAAGTCGACAGGGAGGAAGAGGATGACCAACCTGGAGAAGTCCATCGACGTCGATGTGCCGGTACGTACCGCATACGACCAGTGGACGCAGTTCGAGTCCTTCCCGCGGTTCATGGAGGGCGTTGAGCGAATCGACCAGGTCGGCCCGACTGACACCCACTGGGTGACCTCGATCGGTGGGGTGGCCCGGGAGTTCGACGCCCGGATCACCGAACAGCATCCGGACGAGCGGGTGGCCTGGACCAGTGTGGACGGTCCGCGGCACGCCGGCGTGGTGACCTTCCATCGGCTCGGGGCCCGGCAGACGCGGGTCACGCTGCGGATGGACTACGAGCCGCAGGGCGCCGTGGAACGCACCGGCGCCAAGCTCGGCATCGGGTCGCACCGGGTAGCGGGCGACCTCACCCGGTTCAAGCACTACATCGAAGCCCGCCCGGTCGAGGCCGGCGACGGGCCCGGCGAGGTGCCGCCGCCACGCTGAGGGCAGCGTGGCGCCGTCGCGGCGCCGCGCGGGCTATTTCCCGGCGAGCGCCGGTGCCGCGACCCGGACGCCGGCCTGGTAGACGGCCATGATCCGGTCGGCCAGACCGGTCAGGTCCAGCGGGTCGCCGGCGGCGATGACGATGTCGGCGATCTTGCCGGGCTGCAGCGTGCCGACCGTCTCGGCCACGCCCAGCAGCGCCGCGGCCGATCCGGTGGCGGCGTGCAGCGCCGCCGCCGCAGGCATGCCGTGCTCGACCAGCAGTTCCAGTTCGCGCAGGTTCCGGCCGTGCGGGTGCACCGGCGCGTCGGTGCCCATCGCGATCTTCACGCCGGCCGCGATGGCCGCTCGCGCCGAGTCGGCGGCCGCGGCCGCGACGATCTTCTCCTTGGCCAGCGCCTGCGGGTGCAGCTGGGCGCCGGCCGCGATCGCCGCCTGGACCCCCTCGGTCGCGCTGAGCGTGGGCACCAGCCAGGTGCCACGGTCCAGCATCATCGCGATGGCCTCGTCGTCGAGGAAGAAGCCGTGCTCGACCGACCGGACGCCGTTGCGGACGGCGGCCTTGATGCCGGCGTTGCCCTGCGCGTGCGCCATCACGCCGATGCCCGCCGCGGTGGCTTCCTCGACGATGGTGGCGATCTCGGCGTCCCGGAAGTGCGCGTGCCGCGGGTCGTCGCGCGGCGAGAACACGCCGCCGGTGGTGGCGATCTTGATGACGTCGGCGCCGGCGCGGATCAGCTCGCGGGACTTGCGGCGGGCCTCGTCCGGGCCGTCGGCGATGCCGTCCGGGCGGCCGGGGTGCACCGGGAAGATCGGCAGCACACAGCCGGACGGCTCCCAGGCGTCGCCGTGCCCGCCGGTCTGGCTGATCAACCGGATCGAGATGTGCATCCGCGGGCCGCGCAGCAGGCCGCGTTCCTGCGCGGTGCGGATGCCCAGGTCGGCGCCGCCGGCGTCGCGGACGGTGGTGATGCCGGCGGCCAGCGTGCGCTCCAGGTTTCCGGCGGCTTCGTAGAACTCGAGCGAGAACGGTGCGGTGACCCAGCCGAGCGGGTCCAGCGCGGACACGGTCAGGTGCACGTGGCAGTCGAAGAGGCCGGGCAGCACGGCGCGGCCGGCGCAGTCCACCGCCTCGTCGCCGTCCAGCCCGGGCCCGACGTCCACGATCCGCCCGTCCTGCACGGCGACGTCCGCGACGGCCGGCGCCGCCCCGGTGCCGTCGAAGACCTGCCCGCCGACGAACACGGTCCGCGTCATGCTGCCCTCCGCAAGGTCGAGCCCGGCCGGTGTCGAGTGATTGCACAAAAGCACATCGGTTAGTATTTCCGCAATGAGTGACGAGTGCTGGACGACCCCGCCGGTCCGGCCGCCGACCGGGGCGGAGTTGCGCGCGCTCGGCCACCCGACCCGGCTGCGCATCGTGCGGCTGTGCCGCGACACCGCGCTGACCAACCAGGAGCTCGCCGCCCGGCTGAAGCTGGCTCCGGCCACCGTGCTGCGGCACGTCCGGGCGCTGGCGCAGGCCGGGTTCCTGGCGGCCGAGCCGGTCCGCACCGGGGCCCGCGGCGCGCTGGAGAAGCCGTACCGGGCCACCGACCTCTCGCTGCGGCTGGCCTGGGACGCGGCGGCCGCGCCCGGGTTGCTGCAGCAGGTCGAGATCGCGCTGCTGCACGCGTACCGCACCGAGCTGATCGAGGCCGGTCCGGCCGCCATCCGCGACCAGATCCGCGGCACGCTGC
>Ga0307500_10000059_pt1 | contig 33430 bp, 43 predicted proteins | sample 14_S_MG_FD_201362 | JGI IMG/M metagenome (GOLD analysis project Ga0307500, IMG submission 201362) | Soil microbial communities from Populus trichocarpa stands in riparian zone in the Pacific Northwest, United States - 14_S | ecosystem: Environmental > Terrestrial > Soil > Riparian zone > Trees... | reverse complement strand
ACCTGCCGGCCAATAAAAAAGCCGCCAGGTTTGGCGGCTGTTCGGACTTCTTGGCTTCAATTCGTCAGATTGAGCGCGATCCTCCCACCGCCAGCGAGCTGTCGTAGCTAAAATACCAATAGCTGTTGGCGGCGATCATGATCATGGCGAGCTCTATAGCTCAGGTATTGGGCCTTGTCATCCCCCTAGAGGCGCGGGCTACTGCTGGGGCTATTTCGAAACACGCGCAGTAATCCCTGTCTCGTGCAGATCTAAACCACGAGTTGATCTATAATATCCACCACGGTGCCTGTGGATGTCGGTTCATAGGAGGACGACAATGAGCTGCATGAGGGTGATTGGCACGGTTTTAGCCGTGTTGCTGGGAAACTCCTCCACATATGCGCAGACTTCGACGCTCTGGATTGCTACGGGTAACGACGTAGCCGGTGTCGCGCAGCGGTCGTTTACCGGCCGAGCCTCGCTTGCGGACGGGCGGCCAGTCTTCCGCACGTTTGAGTCGAATAACGGCATCTCAGTCGCCGAGATTGCCGAAAGTGCCTTGGACGAGTTCGTTGGCCTGATCCACAGCGGCTACCCGCGCTGCGGCGGTTTCACTGTTCACGCGTCACGCGAGGCCGCCCTGAACGAGGTGAACAACGCCGCTAATATTGCCGGTTTCCGCGCCCCGGGTCGCCTCCCGGATACGATCGATCAGCAGAGCGTTGTGAAACCTGCCCTTGATCAGGTTAGTGGTGCCACTATCGTGCGCATGATCACAGCGCTCCAGGATATCGGGACGCGGTACTATCAAACGCAGAAAGGGCAGGAGGCGGCTGAGCTCATTCGTCGCGAGTGGGAAATGCTGGGATCAAAGCGTACAGACTTTTCAGTTGCCCTCTTTCCGCACGGCTGGATCCAGAATTCCGTCATTGGAACCATCAGGGGTGTGTCCGCGCCGGACGAAATAGTCGTAATCGGCGCGCATCTGGACTCGATCAATCAACAGAACCGCGAGAATGCCCCAGGCGCTGACGACGACGCATCCGGTGTTGCGGTCGTGACAGAGACACTTCGCGTGCTAACGGAGATTGGATTCAAGCCAAGGCGAACGATACAGTTTATAGCTTACGCTGCAGAGGAGGTGGGTCTCCGAGGGTCAGGCGAAATCGCGGACAAATACAAGGCTGAAGGCAGAAATGTCATTGCCGCCTTGCAGATGGACATGACCGGCTTTAAAGGTTCCGAGCGGGATGTTTACCTGATCAACGATTTTGTCAGTCCTGAACTCAACTCTTTTCTGACTACACTGCTACAAGAATACAACAGTTCGGATGCTCACAAGATCACGCACGCTGAAACGTCATGCGGCTACGCGTGCTCTGATCATCACTCATGGACGAGGAACGGCGTGCACGCCGCCTTTCCGTTCGAGGCAGCGTTCGCAGACTATAACCGTGCAATCCACACTCCACAGGACACAGTCTCCACATTGGACGCAACGGGCGCCCATCAAGCGCGCTTCGCAAAGCTCGGGATCGAGTTCCTGATCGAAACCGCAAAGAGCGCCGGCGATGTGTCTGCACAGGCTCGTTAAACGATAGTGGATAAACTCAAGCCGGCGTTCTGACATTCGCGCGCAAGAGAGAAGAATGCTTGCTGGGCAACCGGTTTCTGGACCAGACGGTGCGGAGATTGCACTTGGGGGTTGTTGTATCTGGTTCGAGCAGGCCCGATCTCGGGGCAAGCGTCCCGTTTTCGCCATGACCAGGATGACTGCTTGCAACTCGCGCAGTTCGACAATCGCTCTTGGTAACCGGCAAAAGCGCTGGGGGCCGCGTCAGGATTGGCGCGCGGCGAGCGCCATGCCGACCAGCGACGCGCCGCCGAGCACGAGGTTGATCCCGACCAGGAGGCCGATCGCCCAATTCGCCGAATCCGGGAGGCCTGCGACGATGATGAACGCGATCAGGAGGTCCATCACGCCCGAGATCAGCAGCCAGGACCAGCGCCCCGATAATTCACGGCGGTGCTCCAGCGCATACATGATGGTGACGATGCCCTCGGCCAGGAAATACGCGCCGACCACGATGGTGAGCGTGAGAATGCCCTGCTCGGGCTTTGCGAGCAGGATGCCGCCGGCCAGAACGGCCAGCGCCGCCGAAAACAACGACCACCAGAAGCCCGGCATCTGCCGCGCCCAGTAGGTGGCGAACAGCCCGGCAATGCCGCTGATCAGGAACATCCAGCCGAGGAAGATGGTGACGGCGAGGCTAGCCAGCGGCGGCACGATCATCGCAGCCAGGCCGAGCAGGGCGAGCACGATGCCTTCGAACAGGAAGGCTTTCCAATGCGCCTTCACCGTGGCGTTCATCTGCGTCTGCAGTTTGGCGAGGTCGTCCGGTGGGATGTCCTGGGGAAGGGTCATTGAAAACTCCCGATGCCTGCCGCGCCGATGAGTATCCAATATAGCTTGGGCGCCGCCTGCAGGTAAAATTTGTTAGCAAGCCTTTTTGAGCGAGATCAACGACGGAAGGATGACGTTCAGCCCCGGCCGGATGCCGACGAAAAGCCTTCCGAGGACGTCCTGATGCGGTTGCGGCTGAATACATAAACTGCCGACGTCGCCAGCAATAATCCCAGGCCGATCAGAATGGAGGTCAGGCCGAGCGGAATCAGAAGCAGCGACGCGTTGCGATCGGGATTGACGAACCAGTGATGGAGCGACGTCAGCACGAAAGCGGCGCCGGCGAAGCCGGCCCCACTGCCCACCAGCAGCAGGGCCCACATCCGTCGCAACAGGCTCAACCGCTCACGCGCGATCTCGGTGCGCGGCGCGTGGTGCCGGCCGACGCGCCGCACCAGCCGAATGGCAAATCCGATCGAGCTGAATCCGATCAGCAGGCTCGCCGCCCCGAGCAGCATGCGCGTGGTGGGGCCGAGATCGGGATGTTTCTGCAGCGTCAGCAGCGGGAAATCGAATGCGGCGTGCAGCGCCACCGGCGCGAAAAGCGCCAGACACCAGCTTGAAATCCGCGCCCAGTCACGATGATGGCGGTTGGCGCCCAGCGCCGTTCCCGCCCGCGCGATCGCGATATAGGCGCCCGCGATGATGCCGAGCGCACCGTGGAACGGCACCGTCAGCACGCTGCGCAACGCCGCCAGCGACCGCCACATGTCGGAATGCTGCACGAGATAAGCGAGGTTTTCGTAAGCGGCGAAGCCGAGGCCGGCGGCCGCGCCATGGACCACGGTATCCATCGGGTCGGCAAACGTGCGGCGGCGCACCGACACCGCGACGATCACGAGAACCTTCACGATCTCTTCCGGCGCGGCGACCCCGAAGACCGAACGCAGGCCCTGCGTCATCCAGGGGTTTCCCGGCACGGCGAGGATCGCCGCAAACGGGGCGCGTGCAATGCCCAGCAGTGAAATGCTGGCGGCGCCGAGTATGAAAGCGAGCCATACCCGCGTGGGCGGGCCGGGACGCTCGTCGGCGGCAATCACGAGCCAGAGCACCAGCAGCGCCGGCGCAATGGCGGCTACGCCGATCGATGTGGGGAGGGCCTGCAGCAACAACATGTGAAAAATCTACCTCGTCAGGCGATCAAATGGCCGCAAATTCAGTTGTTTGCAAGAAAAGCCGAACGCGACTCGTTGTCGCCAAGCGCATTCTTATCCTGGCCTCCGGGAAGGCTATGGGGCCTTGCCGCCGATCTTGCCCTGTACCAGCAGCAAACCCGCCAGCGCGGCCAGCGCGAAGCCGGCGCCGGCCAGGAATGTTCCCTGCGGCCCCGTGATGTCCCAGAGCGCGCCCGCAATGATGCTGGCTGCGAGCATCGCCAGACCGCTGAGCAGATTGAAGAAACCGTAGGCCGTGCCCCTCAGCTCAGCCGGCGCGGTATCGGCCACGAGGGCGGCCAGTAACCCCTGCGTCAGGGCCATATGCAGGCCCCAGAGGACGACGCCCAGCGCAACGCCGCCGATCGACGGCAGCAGGGCCAACGCGAGGTCGGCGGCGATCAGCAGCACAATGCCGGCCGCCAGCACGGCCGTGCGGCCGATGCGGTCGGAGATCACGCCGGCGGGATAGGCCGCAACCGCATAGACGATATTCATCGCCACCAGCACGGCGGGCACGAGCATGATCGGCAGCCCGACATTCTGGGCGCGCAGAACCAAAAATGCCTCGCTGAAGCGTGCCAGCGTGAACACGCTCGCCACGGCCACCACCCACCAATAGGCCGGCCCGAGATTCCTGATCTCGGCCAGGCTGATCGGATTGCGCACGGCGCGCAGCCCTTCCGGCCGCTCCGGCTCACGCACGGCGAAGACGATCAGCGCCAGCGCCAGGAAGGCGGGAATGACGGCGAACCAGAACACGGCGGTGAAGTTGTCCGATGTCCACCACATCAGGGCGATGGCGAGCAGGGGGCCCATGAAGGCACCGACCGTGTCGAGCGATTGGCGTAATCCAAAACTCGCGCCGCGCAGATCAGCCGGGGAGAGGTCTGCCACCAGCGCGTCGCGGGGGGCGCCGCGAATGCCCTTGCCGATCCGGTCGACGAAACGCGCCGCCACCAGCCAGGCGATGGTTGGCGCCAGCGGAAACACCGGTCTGGTGAAAGCCGCCAGACCGTAGCCGGCGGCTGCGAGCCATTTGCGCTTGCCGAGCCGGTCCGAGAGCGCGCCGGAGAATATCTTTGTAATGGAGGCGGTCGCTTCGGCGATGCCTTCAATAACACCGACCGTTACCATCGATGCGCCAAGCACCGTAACCAGGTAGATCGGCAGCAGGGCGTGGATCATCTCGGAGGAGACGTCCATCAGCATCGAGACGAAGCCGAGAACCCATACCCCCGGTGGAATATCCCTGATCGAATAGGCCGGCCTGGTGCCAGCAGCCATCTCGTCCTTCGGTCTCACCGCGCCAACAGGCGCCGGCACGCGTCGACAAAGACCTCGGCCCCCGTGACGATGTCGGCGTCGGCGGTGTTCTCGGTCCAGTGGTGCGAAACGCCGCCGATCGAGGGCACGAACAGCATGCCTGCCGGCATCACGGTCGCGAGGACCTGGGCGTCGTGGCCGGCGCCGCTCGGCATGCGCCGCGACCTGCCACCGGCACAGGCTGCGCTCGCCTGTTCGATGGCCTGCTGAAACGAGGCATCCATCAGCGCGGGCGCGCCGGTGCGAATCCGCTCCACAGAGACGCTGCAGCGGCCCTGTTTGTCGACCTCTGCGGCCATGCTGCGCAGCAGATCTTCCAGCCGCGCAATCACGGCCGGATCGTCGTCGCGAATCTGGAACAGCATTTCCGCCGCGCCCGGGATGATGCTGGGTGCGCCGGGATCGAGGGTGATGCGGCCGGTGGTCCACACCGTGCGTGGGCCGCAGGCCGCGGGGAAGCGTTCGTCGATGGCGACGCAGAATCTGGCGAGCGCGAGGCCGGCGTCCCTGCGGATCGCCATCCGTGTGGTGCCGGCGTGGTTTTGTTCGCCCGTGAACGTGATGCGGTACTGCCAGATCCCGACGATGGACGTGACGACGCCAATCTTGAGACCGCTGCTTTCGAGCGTCTCGCCCTGTTCGATGTGGGCTTCGAGATATCCGATATGCCGCCCGCTTTCGCACCGGGCGCGGGCGCGGCCGCCAAGGCCGGCGTCGCGTAGCGCCTCACGCATGCTTCTGTCGTTGTTGCGGTCGCGCGCCTCGTCGATATCGGCATCGGTGACGCCGCCGACATAGGAGCGGCTGCCGAGGAAGCTTCCGAAATGACCTTCCTCGTCGCACCAGGACGCCACTTCAACCGCGCCGTTTACATTCGGATCACGGTTGATGATGCGGGCGGCCTCGAGCGCATAGATCACGCCGAGCGGTCCATCGAGCCAGCCCGCGTGGTTCTGGCTTTCCAGATGCGACCCCGCCAACAATTTCGGTCCGGACTTCGTGCTGGTGCCGAGGATGTTGCCGATGCCGTCGATCTCGCCCGTGAGGCCGGCCTCGGGAAGCCGCTGCACCAGCCACGCCAGCGAGGCGAGATGCGGTTCCGAAAACGTCGGCTTGTGGACGCCGGTCTTGTAGGCGCCGATGGCGCGCAGCGCGTTGAGGTCGGCGAGGACGCGGGCGCCATCGGCGCGTGACGGTCTATCAGTCATGAACAGGTACTCTGCTGGTCGGTAGATCTCCGGAGTAGAACAAAGTTCCGCTGACGTTGCCAGACGCGATATCCGACCGCTGTGATAGCGATTATTCGGACCGTCGCCTTCCGCGTGCACTCGCGCATGCGACGGATTGCATATCCTGAACTTATTCTAATCGTAAAGCGCGCCTTGAAGACCTCTAGTGTTCGGCTTCCAGCGCACTTGATCTGTGGACGCCGCGGCAATGTTCCTCCAGACAAGGTCTCGGTTTGAGGCGAGGGAACAAGAACACAAATGCCCGACGACAATTTGCGGCAACGGCTTTCCGAGTCGCCGGTTCGAATATTGAACAGGCTCCCTCTCGCCGGAAAGCTGATGATCGTGGCGCAGAACGATGGGGTAACCCATGAGCGCATCGGCACTATCGAAAGGCTGGAGAAGCAAGCCGGCCGCGCGTTCTGTATTGGCCAGGCACATAATTGCAGCATCGATCTGGCGTCGGTCTCGTCGGTCATCATCGACCGCACCGCGCGAATGAAAGACAGGGTGCTTCCCAAGCTGGAATTTCAGAACGCCGGCGAGGAAACACTCTTTACAGTGGTCAGCCTGGATAACGGAGACAAATTCGATACCAGCTTCGGATCGTTCGCAGGCGTTCCAGTCGCCGCGCCGGACAAGCAATCCTCCGAGGCATCGTCGCTTTCTGACGACGATCCGGCCTTCCAACCCCTGCGCGCCGCCATCGAAGCCGGCATCGAAATCGAAATTCAGATGCGACGGCCGGCGTTGGACCAGCGCTGGCGCGGGGTGGTCCCTGCCATCAACCCTGCCATGGGGTTCATCAATCTGATTGCCGCCGATTTCCATCTGCATTTGCGCGGCGGGACGGTTGCAAGCTGGCGAAGCCAAAGGGCCGACGCGGATGGCGATGTCGAGCTCGCCGCAATCGGTCAAGGCGGCGATCCACTGGGACTGGTTTTGGTCGGACCCATCAGGGCCTTTGGGATGTCCTGATGATCCCAACCCCGGAGCCGTTGGTATTCGAGCATCCACTGGCAACGTGGATCAATCCCTCGAACGGACGCCAGATCGACGAATCCGAGCTGATGCACGAAATGGCGACGCGCCAGGTCGTGCTGCTTGGCGAAACCCATACCATCGCCGAGATCCACCGCTGGCAGCTCCACGTCGCGACCATCCTCCGGTTCATCAGGAGGAACGTCGCGGTCGGTTTCGAGATGTTTCCGCGGCGCGTCCAGCCCGTTCTCGACGAATGGGTGGCGGGCGAACTCACAAGCCTCCAGTTTCTCGAAAAGGTCGACTGGAAAAATGTCTGGGGCTACGACGCCGAGCTCTACCTTCCACTTTTTCATTTTTGCCGGCAGCAGCGGGTCGCCATGCTGGCGCTCAATTGCAACCGGCCGCTGGTGACGCGCGTTGGCAAGGATGGATGGGATGCCGTACCCGAGGAAGAGCGGGATGGATTGACGCCGGCCGCCGAGGCAACCGTCGCCTATCGCGAATACCTGTTCGGGCTGGGCCTCAATCGCTCGCCCACAGCGCCTGCATCGGCGATGGATACAACGCTCGATCGATTTATCCGCGCCCAGCAGACCTGGGACCGCGCCTTCGCCTGCAACATTGCGCGGGCGCTAGCGCAGCCCGACCCCCCACTGGTGATCGGCATCATCGGCCGGGGCCATCTCGAATACGGGCACGGCACGCCGTTTCAACTGCGCGATCTCGGCATCCCGGCTCCGGCCGTGCTGCTTCCCGAGATGCGTTTGCAGCACGATGCGGCCCGCATCAACGGAATAGCGGATGCGATCTTTGCTCTCGCCGAAGTCGAGCCTGCCGCGCTCTCTAAATTCGACCGAAACAATTCTCGCGCCGAAAATAAGGATTAGAAGAAGACTAAGTATAAATATGTATTACACGTAATGTAGTTCCAATGTTAGTGAGAATTGACGGGCTATAATTGACTCTAATACTTCATAATACGAGACCATCCCGCACAATTACTTTTCAGTTGTGTGGGGGACTCGATGAAGAAGATGACCTTGGCCACCGCCGGGGCAGGGTGGCGTTCTGCCATGCTCGCTGCCGTGTCGACGATGGCGCTGACGGCGCAGGCGGATGCGCAGTCCGCCGGGGACGATGAAGCGGCGGCGCGCGTAGCGGCCCGGTACGGCGTCATGCTGGACACGATCAGCGTCTATGCCGATCGCAATGCGCGGCAAGTGCTCGATCTTCCGCAGAACGTCACGGTCATCGGGCGTCAGGAACTCGACGAGCGCATGGTGCGGGATGTCCAGGACCTGGTGCGTTACGAACCGGGAATAACGGTCGCCAAGACGACATCCGGGACCGATCCGTTCGGCAACCTCGCCGGGTTCACCATTCGCGGCGTTTCCAACAATCGCGTACAGATGCTTATCGACGGCACCCGCGTGATCGAAAGCATCGTCGACGGCAACCGTGACTTCGTGAACATGGCGAACCTGAAGGCGGTCGAGATCATCCGCGGGCCGGCAGGCGTGATGTGGGGCGCCGACGCGCTGGGCGGCGTCGTTGCCTTCGTCACCAAGGACCCGGAGGACTATCTGAAGGGCCGCAAGTTCGGCGGCCAGCTCGACACGGGTTATGACTCATATGACAAGAGCTTCTTCAAGACGGGCACGAGCGCGGTGCGCTTTGGCGATTTCTCGGCGATGATCTCGGCATCGCAACGGTCCTACAACGAGGGAACGCTCAGCAAGGCCCGGGCCGATGGCGGCATCTATGGCTGTCCGCGCAATCCGGAGGCGATCCGCTGCAACAAGCTCAATCCGCTGGACGGCAGCGATTACGACATTCTCGCCAAGCTGGTATGGAATCCCGACAAAGAGCACGAGGTGAAGCTGACCGGCGAAATGCTCAAGAAGGACGCCACGATCGACCAGCGTTACGACCTCGGCCTGCAGGGCACCGGCATCCGGAATCTCAGCTACATCCGCGACCAGGTTCAGACCCGCGACCGCCTGACCCTTGCGCATCGCTACACGCCCAACCTCGGATGGCTGGATCAGGTGAAATGGCAGGTATCACACACGCCGCAGGAGCGGGATTTTACCGGAGTTAGAAATCGCCGACTTGCCAACGGTCAGAATGACAGGCTCGACTTTCTGTTAAATTACAAGGAAAAGTTCACCGAAGGCGATATTCAGATGAATTCGTCTTTCAAGACTTTCATTGCTACGCACAAGCTCACCTACGGAGCATACGCCAGCGTCGCGGACACGGACTACCAGCGCCGTGACGTCACGACCAATTTGACGACAGGAGCGGTTACGGTGGCCAACGCCGGCGGGTTCAATTTCGCCGACGCCACGACATATCGCGTCGACGGCTTCCTTCAGGATGAGATCCTGCTGTTCAACGACAAGCTAAGTCTTACGCCGGGCGTCCGGTATGCGACCTACGATCTCGATCCGCGGCCAAACCCGTTTTATGTCGTCAAGCCGGGGAACGAACCGAAGCAGATTCAGAGCGAAAAGCTCGTCAAGCAGTTCGGCGCCGTCTACAAGACCACCGACAACATTTCGCTGGTCGGCCGTTATGCGGAAGGCTTCAAGATGCCGACCGCACAGCAGCTTTATACATCGCTGCCGAATGTGGATCTCAATCAGGACCTCGTCCCGAACGCAAGGCTCCGGCCCGAGCAGGTCAAGAGCTATGAGGCCGGCATACGCGGCCAGTTCAGCAAGGGCTACTTCTCCGCGACCGTATTCAAGGCCGACTACACCGACTTCATTCAAAATTTCGTGCCCATACCCAGCGTCAACTTTCCGGGCTTTAACGACCTGACCTACCAGAATCTTTCCAGCGTGAAGCTCTGGGGCATTGAACTAGCGGGGGAGTTTCGTTTTCACGAAAACTGGACCGCGAGCGCGTCGATTGCGTATACCGAAGGCAAGCAGCGGTTTGACGCAACGAGTCCCGTTGTTGCGTTCGACAGCACGACGCCATTTTCGGGCGTGTTCGGCCTTCGCTACAGCGACCGGCCCCACGGGTTTGATGCGCAGCTGATATCGACCTGGGCCAGCGACGTGCTGTCGCGCAGCTCGCCGCTGCTCTATCAGCCCGACGGATATATCGTGTTCGACGCCATCGTCGGCTGGGCGCCGCAGTCGGTGCCGGGATTGACATTGCGCGGTTCGATCCTGAATCTCGCCGACACGCGATACTTCGCATCGCTCAACGGTACGACCACCTACAACACCGTGCCAACCACGGCGGTCGCCATAACAAATCCGCTCGAACTGAGGACAGCGCCGGGCCGAACCTTCAAGGTCGGCGCCAATTACGCCTTCTGATGCACCGTTTCGGTGATATGCGGAGCAGGATGACTTTCCGTCCCGTCCGCAGTTGAAAAGGTGCAACGGATCATATGCGTAACACCATAAGCGCCATCTGGCGGTTGCTCTGCATGGCCGCCGGCGGGCCTTTTCGCTGGGCCGGCTTTGCCCTGCTGGCCTTCATCATCGGGTGCCAAATTGCGGGTATCCAGATCACCCTGCGGCTGATCCAGTGGAGCGCGGATTTCTACAACGCATTGCAGCGCCTCGATGCATCCGCGGCGGTGACGCAGGTCGGCATTTTCGCGGCCCTGATCGGAACTTCAGCCGGCCTGCATCTGGTCGGCTCGTTTGCCCGGCAGCACCTCCAGATCCGCTGGCGGCGAAGACTGACGGATGCGGTGCTGGACAAATGGCTGCCGGCCAAGGCGTACTGGTTTCTGCAGCCGTCGCTCGGCGGCGCCAGCATCGACAATCCGGACCAGCGCATTGCGGAAGACTGTCGCGAGTTCGTCGAGTCGCTGCTGACGAAGGTGCTGGATTTCCTGATCAGCCTGATCGGGCTTGCCTCCTTCGTCACGCTGCTCTGGCAACTCTCCACCTTTCCGCTGTCGTTCGAGCTGTTCGGGATCGCATTCGAGATCCCCCGCTACATGGTCTGGGCGGCGCCGATCTATGTGGCGATTGCAACCGGATTGACCCATGCCCTCGGCCGTCAGATGCCGGGCCTGCTTGCGGAGCAGCAAAAACGCGAGGCGGATTTCCGGTTCGCATTGATGCGCTTGCGTGAAAACGCAGCTGCCGTCGCATTGTCGGGCGGCGAGCAAAGCGAGCGACGTGTCCTCGATCGTCGCTTTCAGGCGCTCGTCGGCAACTGGCGAAAAGTGATCGCCCGCGAATTTATCTACGGGTTGTTCCAGAGGCCTTACTTTCAGACCGTCCTGAGGATTCCGATGTTTCTTGCGCTGCCGGCGTTTCTCGCCGGGAAGGTAACGCTCGGCGGTCTGATGCAGGTGGCGTCAGCCTTTCAGAACACGGTGACGACGCTGTCGTGGTTCGTTTTCAACTACAAGTTCGTTTCCGATCTGGTGGCGACGACAAGACGAATTCAGCGGTTCCTCGGTGAGATCGATGGCGTCGACCGGCTCGAACGCCCGCTGAACAGAACGCGGTCATCGGACGGCGCCTTGCGGATGCATGACGTATCGATCTTCACGCCGGACAAGCGCCCATTGCTTCGGGTCGCCGAGCTTTCGATCGACAAAGGCGACACGGTCTGGCTCAGCGGGGCGTCAGGGCTTGGCAAGAGCACGCTGCTGAAGGCGCTCGCCGGATTGTGGACCTTTGGCGAAGGCCGCATCGAACTTCCGGACGGACATCTGTGCTTCATGCCGCAGCAGGTGTACATGCCTCTGGCGCCGCTCGTTGCCGCTGCCGCCTATCCCTTGGAACCGGAAAGCGTGGCGCCCGGTGCCATCGAAAGCCTGCTGCGCAAGACGGGGCTCGGGCACCGGCTTGACGCCGGCGGAAACGAAACCGCCGCCGATCTCTCGGTCGGCGAGCAACAGCGCCTGGCGCTGGTGCGGTTGATACTGGCCAGGCCGGATTGGGCATTTCTCGACGAAGCCACGAGCGCGCTCGATCCCGAGACGGAAAAGCTGGTCATGTCGCTGCTGCGGGCTGAATTGCCCGATACGACATTCGTGATCGTGGCGCATCGGGAACCGCAGGGGCTTGGGTGCGTACGCAACGTTCCACTTGGCGTCGGGTTGTGTTCGATCTTGTAAGACAATTTTGTATTGGTGGCCGTCAGCCGAGGCGCGCTTGCGTCTACGTAGTTCTCCGGGGGAGAACAAAGTTCCTGCTGTCTCCGGAGCAGCACAAAGTTCCCGCGACGTCACCAGCCGCGTTGATCTAGCCCCCCGATAGCAGCGCCAATGCGACGACGGCGAGCCACGCCACGATGACGAGCGCCGTCACCGCGCCAGCGGTTATCTTGGCCTTCTCCTTCAGCGTGTAGCTGCGCATTTTTCTCGCAAGCGTATGATAGGCCTTCAGCCCCTGACGGGAGAATATTCAATCGCTCGCATCAAGGAAACAGTCCGCGTAGAGCGAGCAGGTGCGTTGCAGCCAAGGGCGCTCGCCGACCTCTGTTCTTACCTCGAAAAGAACTTGGCGTTTTGCCGACGGAGATCGCCTGCGGCGCCAACGGAAAGCGCAACCAGCACGGCGTGCGGCTGATGCCAGACGATTGAGGCGCTAACGCCGAATTAATCTGATCAGCCTATGATCTCAGTCAGTTCTAGTTGGGTGCTGCGTAAAGGAGCCGTCGCGAGGGACGATCCAGCGGTGGCTCCTTTTTTGTTCACTCATTTGAGGTTGATGCACGTGACCCAGACATCGGAAAATCAGAGCCAAGCGGACCAACCCGAATCCACGGCGCCGACCAGGAAATCGAGCCGGAAATCGATCTTGGCGCTTGCGGTGTTCGCGCTCGGAATAAACAGTACAGCGGCCTACTATACCCTGTCGCCTCCCGACGTTGCTCTGCATGATCTCAGCAAGTTGGCCGAACTGATTCCGCATGAGCTGCTTCCGCAGTGGAAAGCTTCCGATCCAATATCGGATCCGGCCGTCGCCGCATTGAAGAATATTCAGTCGGCCCAGCAGCAACACGTTGCCTCGCTGCAAGAGAACAGCTTCCTGCTGCAGCAAAACACCGATCTTCTTCAGCAGGGTTCAATGACGCTTGCTTCTCTAAGAAAGAGCGTCGTGGATGAGCACGCCGACGTGAAGAAAATATCGGCTCAGATAACGGATGAGCATGCGGACGTGAAGAAGGTGTCTGCTCAGATTTCCACGCTCATTGCGAAGGTAGACTCGCTGCAAAAAACGATTGCCCCGGAAGTAACTGCCTCCATTCCAACAAGGCACGCTCGCAACCGGCTATCCCGAGCAGCGCAGAAGAGGATGGCGCGGCAGTCCAAGCCTGTGGGACCTATTTCGCTTGGAGGAGCCCCCCTGACTCTCCCGGCTAACACGGCAGGCCCACAAGGCTGAAGAACGAGACAGCGAGGCGCGGGACTTCGGTCCCGTGCTCCGGATCTATTTGAAGAAGTGGTAGATCCCGTTCAGCCCGAGAAGCCCGGCGATAATCAGATAGACCGCCACTGCGACGCTAACAATGCGGGGCGCGATCAGCAAAAACACTCCCGCGGCCAGGGTGACCAATGGCAGTAGGGGGGTTGCAGCATCGGGATGCATCCCGCTTTATAGCAGATTCGAGCCCCTCACCCGATCGACAGTGACAGCCATACGCTGGCGCCGAATACCGACAGCGTGCAGGTGCACCCAGCCGTGTTCCTTGGTTCCCCGAGATCCATTCCGCCTACCATGTCTGAAGTCGCCGCACCCGCCGGCGATCGAGGCCAGCCGTTCAACCATGAGGTCGGGAAGGGGAAGCAAGCCAACGAAATGGCTGGCGCTCCCTAGCGGAATCGAACCGCTCTCTCCACCGTGAAAGGGTGGCGTCCTAACCGATAGACGAAGGGAGCAAAACAACCGGAAAATCAATGCGTTATGCGATTGATAGGCCGTGTTGGCCGCCGGCTGTCCATGTTCCATGGAGGCGACGACGGGCGAACGTATAGTGGCGTTTGGCCGGGTGGGCAAGCCGCTCGAAAACCCGTTTTTCCACCGGTCCGGCCTGCATCGGGCTGATGGCCCTCGGAGGGGATGACGGCATGCAACGGAATTTAAAGCCGCATGATTTAGGCTTTTACCGGGGGTATTTCCGACATGGCTTTAATATCGAAACTATCGGGCAAGAAGCGCGAGGCGCGCAAATCATTGAGTCAGCCCGGGTGGATCACGCTCGAGGGCGGCTTTGCCGCGCGCCAATGCGTGGTGAAGGATCTGTCCGCGACCGGGGCGAAGGTCACGATCGACGATCCCAATTCGCTGCCGGCGAAGTTGCGGCTGGCGTTTTCGCGCGACGCCAGGACCGGACGCCGCTGCGAAGTGGTCTGGCGTCGCGGCAAATCGGTCGGCGTCAAGTTCGTCCGCTAGTCTGGCACGGATCGGCGAGGAGCGGTAAAAGGCGGGATGCGAAAACCCCTCCTGATCGTGATGGCTGTGACGCTGCCTTCGGTTGCCGCGATCGCCGAGCAGCCCCGTCCTCAGAAGCCCGACAAGGCCACGACATCCGGCAAGCTGCTGCCGCTGAAGCGCTCGAATTCGGCCAATGCCTGCTCGGAATACGGCGCGGGCTTCGTCAAGATCGATGGCACCAACACCTGCATGAAAATCGGCGGCGCCGTGAGCGTTGGCGCCGGCGTGTCTGGCGGATCGCGTTAGCTCACGTCATCGGCGGTGCGATGAACTGCGCAAAACCGCGACGGGCCGCGAACTGCGCAAACCAGCGATCGAGGTTCGGCAGTTCCGGCTTGGTGACGCCCTCGACGCCCAACCAGCGCCGTGCATAGGCGCCGAGCGCGATGTCGGCGATCGTGAACGCGTCGCCTTCGATGAAGCGACGGCTCGCCAGTTGCGCCTCGACGATCCGCCACACCACCGCTTCCGCATCGACATCCTTCTGGATCGCCACCATGTCGCGCTTTTCGACCGGCGTGCGCACCAGCGCCCAGAACACCGGCCGGTCGACCGGCTGCAGCGTCGACAGAGTCCAGTCGAGCCAGCGGTCGACGGCAGCGCGCGCCCTCGGCTGCGAAGGGTAGATCGGCGAATTGTCGCCATAGGCCATGCAGAGATAGCGCATCACCGAATTGGATTCCCACAGCACGTAATCGCCGTCCACCAGCGTCGGCACACGGCCGTTCGGATTCATCGCCAGATACGGCGCCTCGGTATTCTTGCCGAACTGCATGCCGGCGTCGATGCGCTCATAGGCGACGTCGAGCTCGGCGAGGCACCACAGTACTTTTTGAACATTGACCGAATTGGCCCGGCCCCAGATGGTGAGTTGTTGTTTCTTGTTATTGGCCACGCGTTGTCGCTCCCGCTGATCTTCCGATCGCCGTTCATAGCTGAAGATCAGCGAAAAAGCGCGCTTCTTGCGCGGGCATCAAACCCATCAAAAATCGGGCTCCGCCGCAATGCGACAGAGCCCCGATTCTCAGGTAACGCGTGGCCAGCGTCAGCCGGTCAGCGGCCGAAGAACAGCCACAGCAGAATGATCACCGGAATTGGCACGCCCAGCAACCACAACAGAAGTCCTCGTCCCATCGTATTCTCCTCAAAATGCAATCGAGGAGTGAACGCGTGATGTCGTGGCCGGTTCCTGTGCGGAAAAGAAGCCGGCGCGAAGGAACGTTTTACGATTCCGGAATGGCGGCTGCGCGTCGGCCGCCATTCGCTTTCTCGCGTGCCTGATGGAAACGGCGCGTCTGCTTGGTCACGAGCCGGTAGCTCGGATAGCGGACGCGCACGAAGAAATTGTACAGGGCTTACCAGTGGCCGGTGTTCGGCATCGAGGACCACGGCTCTGCCGGCGGCTTCGGATCGCCCTTCTGCAGCAGCTCGATCGAATGCAGATCGGGCGAGCGCACGAAGGCCATGTTGCCGTCGCGCGGCGGCCGGTTGATGGTGATGCCGGCCTTCATCAGGCGGTCGCAAGTGGCGTAGATGTCGTCGACCTCATAGGCGAGGTGGCCGAAATGGCGGTCCTCGCCGTATTTCTCCTCATCCCAATTGTAGGTGAGCTCGACCAGTGGCGCACCGCGGTTCTGCGGCGCTGCCTTGAACAGGCCTTCGTCCTCGGGCGCACACAGGAACACCAGCGTGAACCGGCCCTTGTCGTTGTCGACCCGGCGTACTTCCTTCAGCCCCAGCGCGTCCTGATAAAACTTCATCGCGACGTCGAGATTGCGGACGCGCAGCATGGTGTGGAGGTAGCGCATGTTTCTTATCTCCCTGAGAACATTTGCAGATTTGAGTTCGTGGACGGCTGTTCAGGGCATTAAATAGCAGCAAATCGCACCCATGGGCAGGGTTTGCGTGCACGGGTGTGGAGACCAAGCCGCCTGGGCGAACCTTACGGGCGATACGCTGAGGAGCTATGGGGTCACTTGGCGTAACCTTGGGAGCGGAGCCACGCGATCTTACGCTCGCCGTTGATCCACTCGTTCGCATCTTCCTTGCTGGTAAGGCCTGAGACGGTTCGCTGCTCGCTACCCGGATAGTCGGCCTGGATAGTCCAATTATCGTCTGCGATTCGGACGATCCTGAAGGTCACTTTTGCTTTTGCCATGAGGCACTATGCAGCCAATTGCCTGGAATTGATAGCGCCGGCGGTTCCCTCGTCAGTCGACCTGTTCATCCCTTGGATAACGGTTTGCTAAACCAATGAAGCCCGCGAAGGCTGAGATGTTGATGATGGCTTCAATCCAGAGCATGACGAGTCCTCAAAGAAAAGCCCCGGTGTGCGGGGCTGTGCCTGTTCGGAGATCCAATTCGTGCTGGTGGACTTCGTTCCCAAAAAGAAAAACCCCGCTTGGGCGAGCGGGGTTTTCAAAGTCGACGTGGGAGCGTCGCAACAGCGCGGCCCAACGGAATATATTCGTCAGGTGGCGCTGAGTTGATTACTGGGCCTCAAATATCCCCCAGCATTCATGTGTCTCAGGCGTCCGGAAAAGGTTCAAGGAAAAACCCCGGCTCCGGGGGAGAGCGGGGGTCTAACGCCAATCGTGAAGGGGGAGGGGTCACGTCGGGGCCGTGCCCAATCAAGCGTGAGCCAAGGCTGCGCGCCGTCGCGTGACAAACCATGCGATCGCGGCATCGATAGGTGCTGAAAGTAGCATGCCTATCGTCAGGCTGCTCAAGGAGCGGTCGTAAAACGATACGAAGAAGCTGAGCGCGAAATCGGTCGTCACCGAATAGACGGCTCCCACAGCGCACGTGAAGAGTACGGCCTTGATACGGCTGGTGCGCCGAGCCGCCCATTTTGCGGTCGTGACCACGAGCACGATGGAAAGAACAAGATCGATTATTGCGACAGTGTTTTCAAACATTGCAGTCCTCCGATGTCGCATGCGGTGTAGCCGCAACAGGAACTGCTGAAAGTGACGATCGTCACGACGACCCCGCCGAAGCGGGGATCCAAGTACGAAAGGGGGCGGCGGTGTCCTCGAAAGTTGCGCAAAGTCAGGCGGCCTCGGCCTGCGGCTCATCCAATGTCTTTGCCTTTGCCCGGCACTCGGCTGCGAACGCCTGCAGTCTCTCCGCTGTCACCGCGTCGAGTATGCTTCGCGCCAACCTTTCGGCACGGGCAGCTTGCTCTTGCAGATACTGAAACTTGGTCATGACCCAGCCCTTATTTTCCAAGACAATTTGACGCGAATGCGTTTGTTCCGGCGATGCTCCGTGTAGGTGAATGTGAGGTTAAATCCGTGCGCCGGGTCACATTGTCTTGGGGTTGCTGTCGGCGCCGGTCGGCCGAAGGAGCGTGGACAAATACCGAGCGCCAGCCGTTCCGGTCCGCGCGCCAGCACACTCGCTGGGAGGTCGCCGTCATTATCCGTAAAGCTACGTGCTACCTTTCGTTGTTCCTTGTGGGTAAACCAACCGAAGCGCAATGATTGGATCATAGATTTGTCTTAGCTTGGATTCGGGACGGTACCCGGCGCCAGCAAGGTGCTCATTGATGGAGGTTTGGATGGCCAGACAATTCGGTTTGAGGGCAACATCGGCAGCCGCGGGGGCGGCGGCAGTGGCATCATCCTCGGCCACGCGGGATCTGAGTGAATCGGTGTCTGCATCGAACAATCTTGCTCCGGTCGGTTCGCCGGCGTCGAAGCTCTCTTCCCAAGGCGCGGATTTGCCGTTCTCGCCGGCGAGCTGGCGGGGCGGCCATGGCAGGCGATCGATCTCTCAAGACTAAAGCGACACGCGACCGGCAGGGCAACGCCAGGAAGCCGGAGACGCAGGCTTCCGCGAAGAGGGTAGGCTGACGCCGCGTGAGGAGTGCACGCGCTAGATAGCTGTCCTTTTGGCTAAGGCCTCTGTTCGACAGTCCGTGAAAACGTTGCGGTCCATGCGTAGCGCGTGCGGAAACCAGATGTTCGATCGGCTTCTCAGCTTGCTTCTCGAGCTTCTTTCCTACGCTACCGGATCGTCGGTCCTGCAGTTGTTCGGCTGGAAGGACCCCAGTGAAATTGCCGCATGGCTTACCGGGCCTGCGCTTTGGATGCTGGCCGGCCTCGCAATCCTCATCCTCGCAGGGCTTTGGTCGTGACTTAGCGTGTTAGCGCTGGGATGAGGCTCTCGAACAGTTCGACGAGCCTTTGGCCGGTCATTCCGACAGCGGCGATAATGGCGAGCGCGATGAACCCGGCGATGAGGCTGTATTCGATGGCGGTGGCGGCGCTCTCGTCGCGCAGGAATTTCCTAAACATTCGTGCCCTCTCGAATTTTGACGAAAATGGTGTGGCACGTCGAAGTTGCCGACAATACAACCAAAAGCGTAAAATTGCATATTTATCGAGACACAGCCTGGAGCTGCCACGCGATTCAATCGCGTTCGGCCGCGGCCTTTCAAAACCGATATCTTCTGGCGCGCCGGAGCGCGGCGTCACCGGCGTGATCCCCCACACATACGCAAGTCGCCCTTCCGTCCATCGTTGCGCCAACGGAGGGATCGACCATGGTTCTGATTTACGGCCTGCTCATCGTCGCGATGATGTTCTTTCTCCTGCTCCCGATCACCGACGCCAGAACGGCTCGGATGAAGCTGTCCGTGGTGGGCAGCCTCGGCGTCCTGTTGGCGGTATGCGCCATGGCGCCGCGCCTGATACACTGACGGGACATTCAGCCCGCCTCGACGCCGACCGGCGCCCGCGGAACGCGGGCGTTGGCGCAACGGGGGAACGCATGATTCTGGTAACGGGAAGTATTTTGGCGCGCGAGGACACGTTCGACGACGTGCTCCGCTCCTGCCTGGAGCATGTCGAGCGCTCCCGCAAGGAGCCGGGCTGCATCTCCCATGACGTGCACGTCGACTGCCAGAACCCGATGCGGCTGTTCTTCTTCGAGCAATGGGCTGATGAGGCGGCGCTGCGCACGCATTTTGCGGTCGAAGGCTCGAAGGCGTTTGTAAGATCGCTCAAGGGCCGGATCGTCGAAACCTCGGGCACGAAGATCTATCGCGCCGAGGCAATACCGCGATAAGGAATCTGCCGCCCGCACGGAAAGCCATCGCGACGGATGTTAGAGCAGGGGATTGAAAAGCCATTCTTCGGGCCAGAACCTGTTTCCGATCCAGCCGAGGCCCGCCGTCACGGCGAAAAACACGATCGCGGTCGGGATCAGTTCGTCGATCGCGAAGGCAGTGGCCAGCAGCGGGCCGGCCAGATGCGCCGTCAGCCCGGCAAAGCCGATCCCGATGCCGAACAGCACGGCTTGAATGATCCAGATCATGATTTCCCGAAGCGTCATCATGCCTCGACGATAGCGCCAGTGCAGGCGGACCGATGTGACCGGTCGCACAGTGTCGTTCTGACGGTACGCTAGCTTTCGCGCATCCGCTTCACTTCGGGAGGTTGAAATGCTGGCGTGGGTCTTATTGGTCGCGAATATGCCGACCATCGTGTGCACGATTTGCTCGGCCTTCCTGGCTTACAAGGAAAGGCCGCAATGGGTCTGGTTCGCAGGCCTGGCGGTGCTCGCCGGCATTGGCGGCCTGTTGACGCTCGGCGTCGTGCACGCGCAACAGCTCGCATGGCGCGCGTGAAAGAGAGCCGGAGGCCAGTTGGCCCGCGGCGCGAGATGAGTCCCGTCAGGTCAGACCTTGACGTCCACCAGGGGCGGTTCTTCGGCGGGTAGATCGGCAAGGGCCGCTGTTATCGCGGCTGCCTTGGCATGATCGACGGCCTGAAGATCCTGATTGATCGTATGCGGTGGCGCCTTGGCGGCCTGATCGACGACGAGTTGTACTCTGGCCTGCGTCACTTCAACCGGGATGGGATAAATGACCATGGGATGACCCTCCTGACCAGAATTTGTCAGGCCCACGTTTACGCCTTGTAAAGAGGTTCGGTTAACGGCGCGAAATTTCAGGGCGGTTCGGTAAATAGAAGCTTAAATTTCCATGGCTGGCGTCAAATAATTTATAGCGTTTTCGAGCGAAAGCCTCCGCAGCTCGGGCTCGCGTCAAGTGCACACGTCAAAATGAAAATCCGAGAGCCTGGTGTTGCTTCAATCGAAATCGAAAATCCTAATGCGCCTCTTCCAGCCGTTCGGCGTAGAGGCGGAACTCCTCGGCCATCTGGATCAGCTTCTCCGAGGCTTCCGGATCCTTGACGGCTTCGGCGAGCCGGCGGGCTCTCTCGGACTGATCTCGATAGTGGTCGGCTTGGGTCATCGCAGCACCTTTTAGATAGGTACGGGCTGCGCCAAAAAGGTTCGACATCCGCACGCGGTCGGACACGGCGGGGGTGAGGGGCGAGAAATCCGCGTGTCGATCGAATTGAGTGGATGAGAGCACGAGGTACCGGGTAACGGTATCTTAACACGGCAACAGTGCAGGAAAACGCGCCCCCTGTTCGTTCTGTGAGAACAAAAGGAGTCTTGCGGCGCGCCACCGACGCCCGATCGGTTTTCTCGCGGAAATGCAGAAAACCATGTTCAGTTCGGTTAAGACCCAAGACAGGCTGGTCCGCGCCGCAGGTGAATCGCACAAGGCAAATCAGCGGCCCCGATGGTTTTGGCACTCAACGAACCGGAAGCTTTTCACTCCGGGAAATTTTCATTTGGCGATCGGTGATAGGTCGCGACGGCGATGAAGCCGCCATAGCCGATCACATTGATCAGAATTTCCATCCACACGGGCATGACGCACCTTCCCCGCAGACAAACTCCGCGAGGGCCGTGTTAGTTCCTGCATAATCCGGTGATCAGACCCGCGCTATCGCATGGCTTGGGATGGCGCGGAGCCGCAGGCTCTTCCCTCCACAATGAAAACCCCGCCGACATCCGAAGATGCAGACGGGGTCTTTCATGCTTTCACCTCTCGCAAGGTTGCTGCACTTGAGAAGAAGACGTCGAGCGGCCGGCTTCGTTCCTGCAATTATAAATTTTTCTGGCGAAGTCTCTTGGCGAATTGGCGCATTAGCTTGCGGTTCGACGCGATATGTTCGGCGGCAACGCGACGGCCGGGTAAGCTTCTTCCGGTTCCGCCTTAGCGCCAGAACGACCGCCCCGATCCGTTCAGCGCATTGGCCAGGGTCGTTACGTAATACTCTTCACGCTCGCGTTCGAACTTCTGCTGGGTTTCCCTGAAGCTCGCGACGCGGGCTGCGATTTCGGCCCGATCGCGCGCGAGTCGTTGTTCCTTCTCCGTCATCGCCCATCCGTGTCTTGTTTGATTCGCGCTCCGCCATCATTGGCGCGCGCGAATGGGGCATGAATGCGGAAGCGAGGTTGCAGCTTTGTAATCGGCTGCTTCCAGCGAAGCGACGGCCGAGGATAAGCTGCGTGATCAAGGCAGCATGATCAGGCGGCATCGCTATAAGGCGGCTTGATAGCGGCCGCCCTGACGAAGCGCATGCTGCGGCGCGGTGCGCATCGATCTGGCAATCCAGATGGTCGTGCTATAGTCCGCGCGGCCCAACAACCTCGGAAATGTCAGCGGTGATTGCCAAGGATTTGCGCAGCGGCGTCGAGCAGCTCGGTAACATGATAGCCGAAGCCGCCTGTATCGTTCCCTTTACCGGAGCCGGTATTTCCACCGAATGCGGCATTCCGGATTTTCGCTCGCCCGGCGGCCTGTGGACGCGTAACCGCCCGATTGCGTTCGACGAATTCGTTTCCAGCGCCGAGGCGCGGGCCGAGGCCTGGCGGCGTCGCTTTGCGATGGAAGAGACTTTTGCAGCGGCCAAGCCCGGCCGTGGGCATCGCGCGCTGGCCTCGCTCTACAAGGGCGGCAAGACGCCCGCGATCATCACCCAGAACATCGACAATTTGCATCAGGCGTCAGGCTTCAAGGCCGACGACGTCGTCGAACTGCATGGCAATACCACCTACGCCCGCTGCATCGGCTGCGGACATGCCTATGATCTTCCTTGGGTAAAGGCGCGTTTCGAAGAAACCGGCGATGCACCGGACTGCACTATCTGCGACGAGCCGGTAAAGACCGCGACGATTTCGTTCGGACAGGCGATGCCGGAAGATGCGATGCGCCGCGCTACCGAACTGGCCCAGCAGTGCGATCTGTTCCTGGCGATCGGATCGTCGCTAGTTGTTTGGCCGGCCGCGGGTTTTCCGCTGATGGCCAGAAACAGCGGCGCGAAGCTGGTCATTATCAACAATGAGTCGACGGAACAGGACGATATCGCCGATCTGGTGATCCGTTTCGACATCGGCGAGACGCTCGGACCGTTCGTAGGCAATTGAGCGCCAACTGATTCGCGGCTGTGCAACTTGTTCATAGCCCCCGCAATTTTGTTTTTTTTAGCTATGCTCGGCAGTCGAGAGTGTTATCTTTTGATTCGAGAGATTCGCGCAGCGTTGTCATGAGTGTCATCGATGAGCGCGTGTTCCGGTCCCGCCAGGGCGATGGCGGGCCGCTTTTTTGAAGTGTGGGGTCCGGGGTCATGGGGTCGGACGAATTTGTGTCCAAGAAGCTCGGGGGGCCGCCGTCAGGCGGATCAGGGCAAAACAGACTTGGACCAGGCGAATACGCAACCGGCGCGCAACGCGATCCGGTAGTGGATGCTTTGTCAGGGCTCGGCGATTCCGCCGCTAACCTTGTCGAAATATCCGGCGTCATCAAATGGTTCGACGCTTCCAAGGGTTATGGCTTCATCGTTCCGGACAATGGCTGGCCCGACGTGCTGCTGCACGTCACCGTGCTCAGGCGCGATGGCTACCAAACCGCCTATGAGGGCGCGCGGCTGGTAGTCGAGTGCGTGCAGCGCGCAAAAGGCTATCAGGCGTTCCGGATCGTCTCGATGGACGAGTCCACCGCGATCCATCCGGCGCAAATGCTTCCGCCGCGGACCCATGTCAGCGTCACGCCGACCAGCGGGCTGGAGCGGGCGCAGGTCAAGTGGTTCAACCGGCTGCGCGGTTTCGGCTTCCTGACCTGCGGCGAAGGCTCGCCGGACATTTTCGTCCACATGGAAACGCTGCGCCGCTTCGGCATGACCGAGCTGCGTCCGGGCCAGTACGTGCTGGTGCGGTTCGGGCCCGGGTCCAAGGGCATGATGGCGGCCGAAATCCATCCCGAGACCGGCCCGTCGGCGCTGTCCTCGCACTGATCCGCTGACGGAAATTTGAGCCGGCCGCCGCGCACCCGCGCGGCGGCCTCTGGCATTTGCCGCAATCGTCGGGTTAGGGTCCCCCGGCAATTGGCAAGATATCCGGCATGAGTGCATTGATGAATTTCGCTTTGATGGTTGCGCGGCTTCGCATTGGCGGCCGCCTGATGACGTCGCTGGCCACGGCATCCGCCGTGCTCGCTATCCTTTGCGCCAATCCCGCCGCGAGGGCGGCGACCGTTCAGCCGCTTGAGATCGCCACCAGATCGGGCGTGCAGGTGTTCTCGGTCGAGATGGCGACGACGGAAGACGAAAAGCAGACCGGACTGATGTACCGCAAGGAACTGCCCGACGGTAAAGGCATGCTGTTCGATTTCTCGCCGGAGCAGCAGATCTCGATGTGGATGAAAAACACCTACATCTCGCTCGACATGATCTTCATCCGCGCCGACGGCCGCATCCTGCGCATCGCCGAGAACACCGAGCCGCTCTCGACGAAGATCATCTCGTCCGGCGGGCTCGCCAAGGGCGTACTGGAGGTAATTGCGGGCACGGCGCAAAAATACGGCATTCAGCCCGGCGACCGGGTGGCGCACCCGCTGTTCAACAAGCGCTAAGCCGCTTCGGAGCGCCTTGATGGCCGGGGTTTAAGCGTGTATCGACGCATTTCCCAGCACATGATCGGGGTATAGCGCAGCCTGGTAGCGCGGCAGTTTTGGGTACTGCAGGTCGTTGGTTCGAATCCAGCTGCCCCGACCAATAAAATCAATGACTTGCCACGGCTTTTGGATTGAATCCTCCCAGCGATCCCGGTTGGGGAAGGGGCAGGGGAAAAATTGTGACCGGTACCAAGATAGTCATTCTGGCGAGGCAGGCCCTGCTGCTGGGGCTGGTGCTTTGTTTTGCCACCACAGCCCTGGGCCGGACGGCCGCGGCCGATCCCGCGCAGATGATTTCCGACTTCCGGCTGAAGCACGGGGAGAAGCGCGTCACCCTCGATGGGACTCTCACGCGGATTGCGCACGATCAAGCCCAGGCGATGGCCGCCAAGGACCAACTGGATCACGATGTGCTCGGCGGTTTCACGACGCGTGTGGGCCCGGCAGGCGCCGGCCGTGCTGCGGAGAACATTGCGTACGGTTACGACGGCTTTCCCAAAACCCTCGACCAGTGGATCAATTCGTCAGGGCACCGGAAAAACCTGCTGCTGCCCGGCGCCACCCGCGTCGGCGTGGCCAGCGTGAAAAGCGCGAAGACCGGCCGCATGTATTGGGCCATGGTGATTGCAGGCGACTATGAGAGTAAGAAGCCGAAGAATTCACCAAAGAGTTCGCCGAAGGAATCAAAGCAGGCTAGCGCAGCAAAAACAAAATCGCGCGGGACCGAATCCTGTCGACTGAAGATTCTCAGCCTCTGTTTCTAGTGAATTCACAACTTTCCGGCTTGCGCTATCGTTCTTGTTATGTTCTTTTTGGTCATTCTTCGGAGGTGACCAATGGACGTCGAGAAGCAACGGGAAATCATCCGGCTCTGGAATCGCATGCGCCAGGTCGAGGGTCCGGTCGCGGAGGAAATCCGTATCCAGATACTGGAATGCTTTGCGCAACCGGATTCGCCGAGCGCGCGCATGAACGAGCGGCGTGAAGTGTTGAATCGCGCGCCGGTTCGGACCGCGCAAATACATCGCATCGGTGAGCGCGGCAGCAACGCAACGCTTTGACGGCTTCGCAGCTTTGACGGTTTCGTATCTGGGCGAGGTTGATTCGGTGGCCGTCAAGATTGACGGAATCGACGCATGGTGCATGTTGCATCCATGTTGTCGCGTGTGCGCAATCATTTTCAAGGTGCGAAGTTCGCCCGCATGAGCAGCGGGACGTATTGCATCATCCGCGACCTCGGGTTGGTCAAGGGCGGCAAGGGGATGCGGCATCATGAGGTGCTCATCACCTTCAGTCCGCGCGCGTTACGCCGCTGGATCGTGACCGCTGGGCGTGATCTGGCAAGCGCAGTAAGGCGGCGGTGGCTCTCGCTTCAACGCGAGCCGCAGGGCTTCGGAACGGATGTTCCAACGACCGCCATGCCGGAAAGCACTTCTCAGCCATTGCAGTTCGCAAGATCGCCGGTGGCGTTGAGCGCGCGAAGAGCCAGCACGACTAACGCTGCGCCGCCTGCCACGCCAATAGCCGATGTTCGGCCATCGACATCGCTACGGACGTCACGTAGCCGGTAACGGCAAGCAGGATGACGCCGGCGAACAGATCGGCCGAGCGGAACGCCCGGGCCGACAGCAGCACCCAGTGGCCGAGCCCGTCAAGGCCGGCCAGGATCTCGCAGACAACAGAGAGAATCAGCGCCACCGTCAAGCTGAGGCGCATGCCGGCTAGAATGTCGGGACTGGCGGACGGCAGCGCGATCTTGAAGATGACCGCAAGCCGCGACATCTGCAGCGACCGCGCCACCTCGTAGAGTCGCGGTTCGACTGCCGCAAACCCGTGAATGGTCGCCAGCATGATCGGCCAGATCGCGCCGAACGCGATCACGAACAGCGCCATCGCCTGGGTCAACCCGAGCATGGCGATTGCAACCGGAATGATCGCCGAAACCGGCAGCGGCCGCAGAAACTCCAGCGAAGGCGCGACATAGGTCCGCATCGTGCGCGACGAGCCGATGATCGCGCCGATGGCGATGCCGGCAATCGACGCGGCAAGCCAGCCATAGGCCATGTGTTCGAGCGTGCCGGCAAGCTTGCTCCAGAGGTCGCCTGTGGAAAATCCGCGCACCAGCGCCGCCCAGGCCCGGTCAGGTCCCGGCAGGTACACCGGTGAGACCAGCTTCAGATTGGCGATCAATTGCCAGAGCGCGATAAAGCCGGCTGCGACCGCAAAACTCGCCACGCGCCAGATCAGCCCTGTGCGGTTCATGGGCTGTCTCCGCTCAACGCGGCGCGGCCGAACAGGCGCTGTTGGGCTACGGTCAGAAGGATGTTCAGCGCGTAGCCGATGACACCGATCCAGACCAGATAGGCCAGCATTAGATCCGGGCGCAGCGCCTGCTGCGCCAGCATGATGCCGGCGCCGAGGCCGAGCGGATTGATCGCGATTTCGACGGTCACGGCGACGATCAGCGCGATGCCGGCCGACAGCCGAAAGGCCACGAAGATCCGCGGCAGCGCCGCCGGAATGATGATCTTCCAGACCCGTTGCGCCGGCGGCAAGCGTAACGCCCGCGCCACCTCCATCAGCCGCGGCTCGATGCTGCGCACGGCCGCGCGCGACAGGATCAGGATCGGCCAGACGCAGGCGAACGCCACGATCACGATTTCCATGCGGTAGCCGAAACCGAGCGCGATCAGTGCGATCGGCAGCAGCGCAATCGAGGGGATCGGACGGACCGCCTCGACGGTGACTTCCATCAGGCGGTTGAGGGTGTCGGAGATGCCGAAGGCAATGCCGAACGCCAGGCCGATGATGGTGCCGATCGCAAGTCCGGCAAAAGCCGAAAACAGCGTGTCGCGGGTCGCCGCCAGGATCGAGAGATCGGCGAAGGCGCCGATCAGCGCCATGACGATTTCGCTCGGCGGCGCCAGGCTGTCGCTTTGCAGATGGGTGACGCGCGCCCAGACCTCGAACACCACCAGCACCGCAAGCGGCAGCGCCAGCGCCTTGGCCGAATTGGCCGTCACTGCTCGGTCGCCTTGATGAAATCGAACAATTGCCGCCGCAGCCGCAGGAATTCCGGATGCTCGCGGGTGGACAGTTGATCGCGCGGGCGCGGCAGGTTGACCGCCAGTTCGATGCCGATCCGCCCGGGATGCGGCAGCAAGCCGATGACGCGGTCGCCGAGATAGATCGCCTCATCGAGGTCGTGCGTTACGAAGATCACGGTGGCGCCGCTGGCCGCCACCAGCGACAAAACCTCGTCCTGCAAACCCTGCCGCGTCATCGCATCCAGCGCGCCGAACGGCTCGTCCATCAGCAGCGTCTTCGGCTCCTGCGCCAGGCAGCGGGCGATCTGCAGGCGCTGCTGCATGCCGCCCGACATTTCGGACGGGTATTTGCCGGCGTGGCCGGGCAGGCCGACGGTGCGCAGCAATTCCTCGATGCGGGCGGGGCGCTCGGCCGACGGCATGCCGCCGGCTTCCAGCGCCAGCGAGACGTTGCCCGCCGCGGTGCGCCACGGCAGCAGCGCCTTGCCGTAGTCCTGGAACACGATCGCGATCTCGCGGCGCGGCTCGCGCATCGGCTGGCCGTCGAAATTCACGCTTCCGCTGGTCGGCTGGTAGAGCCCTGCCGCCAAACGCAGCGCCGTGGTCTTGCCGCAACCGGAGGCGCCGACGATGCAGAGGAATTCGCCGGGCCGGACGCCGAGGCTCAGATTCTCGATGATGGTCTTGCCGCCGAGGACGAGCGTCGCCCCGTCGAACGCGATCTGAGGCATTGGCGCTGTCGGGACGGCTTCGAGACGCTTTGCGGCGCTTGCCATGGTTCAGCTCTCGCTCGATGGAGGATAGACGAAGTTGAGGGTCGAGCGCAGATGCGCTTCCAGCATCGCTTGCGAGCCTGGAACGTCGCGGGCGATGACGCGGTCGGCCAGCAATTGATGCGCGCGCACGAAGTTCTTGCCGCTGTCGATCGAACTCATCATCACCCGGCGATAGCGATAGGCCTGGTCGTAGAGATCGGAATGGGCTGCCAGCAGTCGTTTTGAGCCGCAGCCGGTCAACAGGGCGGTATGAAAGCCCTTGTGCAGCCGATCGAAATCCTCCGCGCCCTCGCGGAATTCATCGCCGGTGCGTTCGATGTGCCGGCGCATCTGGTGCAGGGCGCTGACAATGCCGGCTTCCCAGGCGTCATCGCCGTGGGCGATCGCCAGCCTGATGCCCTCGATCTCGATTGCGGTGCGCATGGTGGTGATGTCGAGCAGATCCTCGCGGCTGACGTCGGCGACGCGAAAGCCGCGCTGCCCGGTGCCGACGATCAGCCCGCGCGACATCAGCCGCGACAGGCCTTCGCGCAGCGGCGTGGCGCCGATGTCATAGCGCTGCACGAGGTCGACGATGCCGAGCCGCGATCCCGGCGCCAGATGACCGGCCAGGATATCCTGCTCGACCAGCATGGCCGCGCGCTCGCTCAGCGTGGCGGCCTCGGTCACTGGTCGGTTCGGTTGGCGGTCGGAAGCCTGCATCGGCAATCCCTTATTTCAGGACCAGTTTTGACGTGTCGAGCTTGGATTGCAGCATCTTTTGCGTCGACATCACCTCGATCCACCAGGCCAGTTGCTCGGGCTTCAGCGCCGGTTCGGAGCGGTTCGGCGGCGTCGCCTTGACCAGATCGATCGGCTGCTTGGTGAACTTGGCAATCGAGTTCGAGGCCTTTTCGCGGTCGTCGTTGACGATGACGGCGGATTCGGCGAGCGCATCACGGAATTTCTTGATCGCCACGGCGTTCTTGTCGGCCCATTCGCGCGACGCCGCGTAGAAGATGATGGGATCGGTGCGTGCCAGCTCGACCGCATAGCGCGCGCCGACCGAGCCGAGGCCGGCATTGGTCATGCGGGTCACGAACGGTTCGGCGGTCAGCACGGCGTCGACGCCGCCGGACTTGATGATATCGGACATGGTCGGGAAGGTGACCTCGACGAAATTGACGCCCTTGGGATCGACGCCTTTCTCCACCAGCCATTTCACGAACAGCACGTGCAGGAAGGCGTTCAGCCCGGGTGCGCCGACTTTCTTGCCGACAAAGTCCTTTGGCTCCTTGATGGTGATGCCGTTTCGGACGAAGGCGGTGATGTTGCCGTTCGACACCGGGTTCATCACGGTCGCGCCGGCGATCGCGACGAGATCGAGGCCGCCGTCGACCGCCTGCAGGAACACGGTCGAGGTCGGCCCGCCGATCTGGATCGAGTTCGACAGGATCGCGGCCGGGATATTCGAGTTGATGCCGATCGGCGTCATCTCGACCTCGAGCCCGTGCTTTTTGAAAATGCCTTCGTCGATCGCCACCATTGCGGAGGCGCAGTCGGAGGTCGCCGTGCAGCCGACCTGGATCTTGGCTTGCGCAAAGGCGGTGCCGGTCAGCGCCAGACTGACCGCAAGGGCGGCAAGGACCTCTTTCACGACATTCTCCCCGTGACACATTTTTCTGACTTGTTTATCGATATTTTTTTTGATCATATATTTCATCGGAAAACAAGGGGTGATCCAGTGAAACTCGCAACGTTCAAATCCGGCGGACAGGAAAAGATCGGAATCGTGCATAAGGGCGATACGCTCCTGTTCGATCTCGCGGCCGCCGCTCACGGGGGCGGAAGCGCCAACCCGGCCTTCGCATCGATGCTGGCATTGATCGACGCCGGCGACGCAGCGCTCGAACAGGCGGCAAAAGTGTTCGACAAGAACGGCAAGGACGAGAGCCTGTCGGTGGCGGTGAGCACGGCGGAGATTCTCGCGCCGGTCCCGGAGCCGCGGCAGATGCGCGACGGCATGTCGTTTCCGCTGCACATCCTGCAGGCCCCGCGCGGGCAGCTCAAGCTCGCCGCGCGCGCCAAGGGCGACGCGGCGGAGCTGGCGCGGATCGAAGCCGAACCGCTCGGCGAACTGCCGGAGGTCTATCGCAAGCAGCCGATCTACTACATCACCAACCGTTTCAGCGTCCGCGGCACCAACACCACGGTGAAATGGCCGCGTTACAGCCAGGTGATGGATTACGAACTGGAGTTCGGCATCGTCACCAAAAGCAAGGGCGCCAACATCTCGGCCGCCAAGGCGAGAGATCACATCTTCGGCTATACGATCTTCAACGACTTTTCCGCGCGCGATGCCCAGCGCATTGAAATGGAAGGGCGGCTCGGCCCGGCGAAAGGCAAGAGTTTTGACGGCGGCAATGTGATGGGGCCGTGGATCGTGACGCCGGACGAGATCGGCGATCCCTACAAATTGAAGATGGAAGCCCGCGTCAACGGCGAAAGGCGGTGCCAAGGGGTAAGCGAGGGCATGCTATTCTCGTTTGAGGAGATCATCGCCCATGTCACCAAGGACGAGACCCTGATGCCCGGCGAATTCATCGGGTCCGGCACCGTCGGCAATGGCTGCGGCCTCGAACTCGGATGGTATCTTGAACATGGCGACAGCATTGAACTCGAAGTCGAAAAGATCGGTATCCTGAAGAACCGGGTCGAGCGGCAATAAGATCGCGAAGCATTCGCAGATCAGTCTCTTCGAAGGGCGTCCGGGAAGCTTTCAGCCATCCGAACGCCCTTGCATTCCGGTCAAGCTAGATTGTGGAGAGGATGTTCGACCAAAACGCGAGCGCCGTAACGAAGAGAAAGATAGCGGCAAAGGAAGCCACCTCTTCTAGGAGGCTGATCAACATGACAAAGTTTCCAAATACGCGGTTGCGAATGCGTGACCGCTTGGTCACGGCGAACGATGTGCATCCGGCGTGCCATTTTTTTTCGAGTGGCGAATCAAGATGTTGATGAAAGCGAAAGAGTCTATTTACCATGATGGAGTCGGATTTTTCCGAGCCACCGGGAAATCCTTTCTCAGTAATTCCACCACTTTTGCAACGGCACGCGGACAGAGTGTGCCGTCTTGCGCAGAGCGACGTACCGGCCCGCGGGGCCAGCAACCAGAACAATAACGAGTGAGGAAACGCCATGGCGCGCAAGTTGATCGATATCTCCGTTCCCCTGCAAAATGACGTGCCGGCCGATCCGCCGGGCGGGCATCCGACGATCCAGTATATCGACCACCAGCAGGGCCTGCCGCGGATGCTGCAGTTCTTCGACGGCCTGAAGGCGGAAGACTTGCCGGACGGGCAGGGCTGGGCGGTGGAGCAGGTGCAGCTCTCCACCCATAACGGCACGCATCTCGACGCGCCCTGGCACTTCCACCCCACCATGAACCGCGGTGAGCGCTCCTGGACCATCGACGAGGTGCCGCTGGAATGGTGTTTGCAGCCAGGCGTGAAACTCGACTTTCGGCATTTTGCGGACGGCTATGTCGCGACCGCCAAGGATGTCGAAGCTGAACTGAAGCGCATCGGCCACACGCTGTCGCCGCTGGAGATTGTCGTGGTCAACACCGCCGCCGGCGTCAAATACGGCCGGCAGGATTACGTCACCTCCGGATGCGGCATGGGCTATGAGGCGACGATGTATCTCTTGGAGCGCGGCGTGCGGCTGACCGGCATCGACGGCTGGAGCTGGGACGCGCCGTTCGTCTACACCGCCAAGAAATATGCCGAGACCAAGGACGCCAGCCTGATCTGGGAAGGCCACAAGGCCGGCCGCCACATCGGCTATTGCCACATCGAAAAACTGCATAATCTCGAGCAACTGCCGTCGACCGGATTCATGGTGTCCTGCTTCCCGGTGAAGATCGAGCGTGCGTCGGCGGGCTGGACGCGGGCGGTGGCCATCCTCGACGGCTGAACGCTGGGGGCGACAACAAACAAAACAAACAAAATCGGGGAGAGAACCAATGACGGATTTGCGTACGCCCTCGCTGCGGGGCTGCTTCTGCTGTGGCCCATCAGGTCCGTCGCGCTCCAGCCCAAGCCGGCGCGGCTTCATGCTCGGCGCCGGCGCGCTGGCGCTGACGGCGGCGGCGGGTGGCGGCCGTGCATCGGCACAAAGCGCCGACGCAAAACCATTGCGGATCGACGTTCATCACCATTTGTCGCCGCCGACCTATGTGACCGCATCAAACGATGCGGGTTTCGGCGATGCGCTGATGAAGAACTGGACCATCGAGAAGTCGCTGGCCGACATGGACAAGGCCGGCATTGCGACATCGATGCTTTCAGTCACCACGCCCGGCGTCAATTTCACCAAGGGCGAAGCGGCAAGGCGGCTGTGTCGCGAGTCGAACGAATATGGCGCCAAGCTCGTCGCGGATCATCCGGGCCGGTTCGGCAATTTCGCGATGCTGCCGCTCACCGATATCGAAGGCAGTTTGCTCGAACTGACATATGCGCTCGACACGCTGAAGGCCGACGGCATCGCGTTGATGACGAACTATGGCGACAAGTGGCTTGGCGATCCGCTGTTCCTGCCGGTCATGGAGGAATTTAACCGGCGCAAGGCGCTGGTCTACACCCACCCGACGGCGGCCAATTGTTGTGTGAACCTCGTGCCGACACAGCCGGCCGTGATGATCGAGTTCGGCACCGACACGACGCGCACTATCGCCGACATCATCTTCTCCGGCAATGCGCGGCGGTTTCCCGACATCCGCTGGATATTTTCGCACGCGGGAGGCACGATGCCGTTCCTGATCGAGCGCTTCGTGCGTCATCCGCTGCTGGTGCCGAAGGCCAAGGAGACAGTGCCCGACGGCACGCTCGTTGAACTCAAGCGTTTTTTCTACGACACCGCGCAGACCTCCAACCGCGGCTCGATGTCGGCGCTGGCGGCGATCATCCCGCCGTCGCAGATCGTGTTCGGAACCGATTTCCCGTACCGCACCGGAATCGATCATGTGAAAGGGTTGCGCGAGGCGGGCGTGTTTACGGACGAACAAATGGCGGCGATCGAGCGGGGCAATGCGTTGAAGCTGATCCCGCGGCTGGCAACTTAGCGTGGACGAAACCGCTGTTTAGTCGTCCGTGAAGAAAGGCTAAGCCACTGATCGGGAATCTCGATTTGGGCTGAGGGGCGTTTTCAGATTGCAAGGTTTTGATGCTTTGGGTGTCAGAAC
>Ga0307500_10000058_pt1 | contig 33537 bp, 25 predicted proteins | sample 14_S_MG_FD_201362 | JGI IMG/M metagenome (GOLD analysis project Ga0307500, IMG submission 201362) | Soil microbial communities from Populus trichocarpa stands in riparian zone in the Pacific Northwest, United States - 14_S | ecosystem: Environmental > Terrestrial > Soil > Riparian zone > Trees... | reverse complement strand
GGCCTGGTCGGGGAGCAGGCCGCGCGGCTGCTGCGCCGGCGGCACCCGGAGCTGCCGCTGCTGCTGGGCGGTCGCGACCCCGGCCGGGCACAGGCGCTGGCCGCCGCGCTCGGCGCGTCGACCGTCGTCGTCGACGCCGGCTCGCCGCAGCCGCTGGCGTCGCTGCCGGAGCGCCCCGCGGCGGTGCTCGCGGCGGTCAGCGACCCCGGTGATCACCTGCTGGTCGACGCGATGCGCCGCGGCATCCCGATCGCGGACATCCACCGCGCCGGCCAGGCCAGCATCCTCGACGTCGCGGTGGCCGCCGCCGCCGAACGCCCGGCCGCGCCGGTGCTGCTGTCCGGGAGCTGGCTGGCCGGGGTGTCCGCGCTGCTGGCCGCCGCGGTGGTCGGCGAGCTCGGCGGCGCCGACCGGGTGGACATCGCGGTGCTGGCCTCGTCCGACGACCGCGTCGGCCCCGACTCGTGGGGTTTCAGCGAGCGGCTGCCCTGGCCGTACTACGTGATGCGGGACGGCCGGCGGCGCGCGGCGCACCCGCTGACCGGGCTGCGTCAGGTGCGCTGCGCGGACGACCGGGAGCGGCCGGCGGTGCTGGTCGGCACGCTCGAACAGACCACGCTGCCGGTCACGCTGGGCGTGCCGACCGTCGAGACGCGGATGGCGCTGCAGTCCACGGCCACGCTCTACGGGCTGATCGGGCTCAAGCGCTCCGGCGCCCTGCGCGCCCTGGCCCGCCCGGGTCTGCGGCGGGTCCGCGCGGCCCTGCTGCAGCGGCCGGGCAGCGGCGACTTCGCCGGCATCACGGTCACCGCGACCGACCAGGGCCGGTCGGTGTCGGTCGACCTGCTCGACACCCGCGGGCAGGCGCACCTGAGCGCCGTCGGCGCCGCCTGCGCCGCCGAGCGGGTGCTGGCACCCGGGCTGCCGGCCGGCATCTCGTTCCCCGAGCAGTCCGCACGACCCGCCGCCGATCTGGAGCTGCTCAGGCAGGCCGGCGTCGTGGTCCGGCTGACCGGCTTCGGCCCGGACACCGCAAACCCCCGGCGCACGGACGTGACGCCGGCGACGACCGCGCGAGAAGATGAGGTCGCACACCCATGAACAGACGCGACACGCCGGGTCTGCTGCTCGGCGCCCTGCGTGCCGTCGGCGCCGCCGCGTTCCTGGCGCCGGCGCTCGGCGCGAAGACGTTCGGCGTCCCCGCCGACGCCGAGGGCACGTACCTGGTCCGCCTGTTCGCGGCCCGCAACGTGGCGTTGACCGCGGGGCTGCTCGCCAGCCGGGGCGAGGCGCGGGCGCTCTGGTACCGGGCCGGCATCGCCTGCGACGCGCTCGACGTCGCCGCCGGGCTGCTCGGCTACCGTGCCGGCAAGCAGCGTTCGTCCGCGGTGGTCGACACGAGCGCCTCGCTCGCCGCGGCGGTGCTCGGTGTCGCCGGGCTGCGCCAGGCCGGGCGGGGCCAGGCCGGGCGGTCGACCCGGAGACGGTCCCGATGACCGCGACCACCCCCAACGCACGCGTCGACGGCGTCGCCGCGCCGACCGACCACGGCGACCGGGTCTGCGTCATCGGCGCCGGATCGGCCGGCATCGCGATGTGCCGTGCGCTGGTGCTGCGGGACATCCCGTTCGACTGCTACGAGCGCGGCTCGCGGCTCGGCGGCCTGTGGCGGTACCCGGCCGACGGCGGCGGCAGTTGCGCCTACGCGTCGCTGTTCGCGAACACGTCGAAGACCGTCATGCAGTACCCGAGCTACCCGATGCCCGACGACTACCCGGACTACCCGCACCACACCCAGGTGGCGCGGTATTTCGACGACTACGCCGAGCACTACGGCCTGCGCGAGCACATCCAGTTCGACACCGAGGTGACCCGGGTCGAGCCGGACGGCGGCGGCTGGCTGGTGGCGCTCGGCGACGGGACCGTGCACCGCTACCGCGCGGTGCTGGTCGCGTCCGGCGGGCGGCACGGCGCGCCGGTCCACGGCCAGTTCGACGGCAGCTTCGCCGGCCGCGAGCTGCACGCCTTCGACTACGACAGCCCGGCCGAGTTCGCCGGCCAGACCGTCGTGGTCCTCGGGCTCGGCGCGACCTCGGCGGACATCGCCACCGAGGTGTCGCGGGTCGCCGCGGCCACCTACCTCAGCGCCCGCACCGGCCACTACGTCGTGCCGAAGATCCTCGAAGGACGGCCGATCGACAAGCTCACGCCGTTGATGAAGCGGCTGTCGGTGGAGCAGCGCCGCCCGCTGCTGACGCTGATGCTGAAGCTGGTGCACGGCGACATGACCGCCTACGGCCTGCCGGCGCCGCCGTACAAGCCCGGGCAGGGTCCGCTGATCTCCACCAGCGAGTTCCTGCCGGCGATCGTGCACGGCCGGATCACCCCGAAGCCGGTGGTCACGGCCGCCGAGGGCGGCACCGTGCGGTTCGCCGACGGCGAGACGGTCCAGGCCGACGCGATCATCCACTGCACCGGCTACCGGATCGCCTTCCCGTTCCTGGACGACACGCTGGCCGGCGACGGGGTCGACGCGCCGGCGCTGTATCACCTGGTCGTGCCGCCGGAGACGGACGGGCTCTACTTCATCGGGCTGCTGCACTCGATGATGTCGCTGATGCCGCTGGCCGAGTCCCAGGCGGACTGGGTCGGCGACCTGCTCACCGGGGCGGTCCGGCTGCCGTCCCGGGCGGACATGTGGTCGGAGATCAGGCGCTCCCGCCGCCGTCAGGACAAGCGCTTCTACGACTCCTCGGGGCACCTGCTGGTGGACCCGAACGAGTACCAGCGGCTCATCGCCACCGAGCGCCGCAGCCATGCAACGACCGATCGCCCGGGTGTCGCCACGGCTGCCCGCGGAAGGGGATGAGTCACATGGTTTCCATCGCAGGCGCGGAGTCGGCACGGCCCGCGGCCCCCGCCGCCGCCCGCCGCACCGACGCGAAGACGCTGCTTCGCGGCCAGTTCGAGCCGCGGCGGATCTCGCTGCGCAAGCCGGTCAACGTCGGCCTGATGGCCGAGCTCGCCGCGGAGAAGTTCGGCCGCGTCCCGCTCTACCTGGACCAGCCGTTCGCCTGGGACCCGCAGCAGCGGGTCGAGCTCGACTACGTCGAGTGCGCGACGCTGGTGGGTCAGATGTCGGCGGTGTTCGCGGCGGCCGGCGTCAAGCGGTGGGACCGGGTGGCGATCGTCAAGACCCCGAACTACGACGTCCAGTCGCTGGCCTGGGCCGCCGCCCGGATCGGTGCCATCCCGGCGCTCATCTCGGCCCGGCTGGACCCGGACATCGTCAACATCCTGCTCGACCGCCTGCAGCCCCGGTTCATCGTCACCGACCCGGACGTCGCCCGGTACGCCCGGCTGGACGCGGTCAGGCTGCGCGCGCTGAACTGCACGGCCATCGCCAGCATCGACGGCGGGATCCCGGTGGCGGACCTGTGGGGCGCCCCGGTGCCGGCGCCGAGCCCGCTCAAGGACGACGAGCCGATGATGATCACCCACACCTCGAGCACGACCGGGGTGTCCAAGATGGCCGAGGCCTCGGCCATCGGCGTGACGTTCTCGGCGCTGATGGAGTCCATCTTCCCGTTCGTCCACAACCCCGACGAGCTGTTCGCGAGCGCCATCTCGCACGTGCACGTGCGCGGCGCCGTGACGCAGCTGGCCTCGTTCTCGCGCGGCACCCCGCTGCTGGGCATCGGCCGGCCCGACGACGACACGATCGTGCGGCTGTTCAGCCGGTACCGACCCACGATCGTGGAGGCCCATCCGAACGCCTTCGTGGGCTGGGAACAGCTGGCGGACGACCCGGCCCGGCCGTTCTCCAGCCTGCGCGTCTTCTTCAACACGTTCGACGCCATCCACCCGCGCACCATCCGCCGGCTGCTGGCCGCGTCCAAGCGCGGCTTCCCGGTGTGGATCCAGTGCTACGGGATGACCGAGACGCAGGTGGTCTCGGTCCGCGTCTACACGAGACGCTCGGCGCAGCGGCTGCGCGGCAGCGACTCGCGCAGCGTCGGCTGGCCGGTTCCCGGGGTCCGGGTCCGGATCGCCGACCCGGAGACCGGCCGGCGGCGGCGCGACCAGCACGAGCCGGGGATGATCCAGGCCAGCACCCGCGCCCGCGCACTGTCCTTTGTGGGCACACCGGAGAAGTTCTCGCAGCGGCGGCACGGCAAGTGGTTCGACACCGGCGACTGGGGCCGGCTCAACCGGTGGCGGCAGGTCGAGGTGCTCGACCGCGTCGCGGACCGCATCGACGGCGTGCAGAGCTGCCTGTGGATCGAGGACGTGCTGCTGGACCGGATCCCGGACGCGGAGGAGATCGTCGTCGTGCCGGACGAGCGCGGCAAGCCCGTCCCGGTCGTCTGCATGCGGGACGGGAAGTCGCTCGACGCCGCCACCTGGCGCACCGCTGCCGCCGGTCTCACCGGGCTGGGTGACCCGTTCGAGGTGAAGCCGGCCGAGCTGCAGCGGACCGCGACCGTCAAGGCGCGCCGCTACCTGCTCACCGAGATGATCAAGAGTGGCGATCACGGGCGGGACGGCACGGTCCGCCCCGAGGTCGTGCTGCGCGACGGGGCGTGAGGAGCGGTGGTGCGGCACATCAGCGAGAACCCGTCGATCGAGGCCGATGTCATCATCGTCGGCGCGGGCTTCGCCGGGATCACCGCCGCCCGCGAGCTGAAGCGGGCCGGCCTGACGGTGGCGCTGCTGGAGGCCCGCGAGCGCCTCGGTGGCCGCTCGCTGAGCCGGCCGATCGGCGACGGCAAGGTCGTCGAGCTGGGGTGTGAGTTCCACGGCCAGGACGACTCGATCAGCGCCCGGGCCGCCCGCGAAGTCGGCATCGCGTCGCACAAGGTCTACGACACCGGCTACCGGCTGATCGAGGACGGCGGCAAGCTGGTCCGCTGGAAGGGCATGTTCCCGAAGGTCAGCCCGGTCACGCTGGCCGACTTCGGGCAGGCGGCGCTGCGCCTGGAGTGGATGCGCCGCGAGGTGCCGCAGGAGGCGCCCTGGCAGGCGCCGCACGCCGCGCGGTGGGACAGCGAGACGATGTCGTCCTGGACGCGGCGCAACCTGCGCACCCGCGGCGGCCGGACGCTGATGCGGCTGATGATCGAGGCCGGGATGGCCGCCGCGCCCACCGACGTGTCCCTGCTGCACGTGCTGAACTACTCGAACGGCACCGGCGGCTTCCGGGCGATGACCACCGTCACCGGCGGCACGCTGGAGAACCGGTTCGTCGGCGGGTCGCACGGCCTGGTGCTGCGGCTGGCCGAGAGCGTGGCGGCGGAGACCTTCGTGGGCGCGGCGGTGCGGCAGCTCCGGCACGGCCGCGACCAGGTCCGGGTCAGCGGGCCCGGGTTCGAGGCGGTCGGCCGTCGGGTGGTCGTCGCCGTACCGGTGCCGCTGGCCGGCCGGATCGACTACGACCCCCCGCTGCCGGGCCACCGCGACCAGCTCACCCAGCGCATGACGATGGGCTCGGCGATCAAGTACCTCGCGCTCTACGACGAGCCGTTCTGGCGCGCCGACGGGCTGACCGGCCAGGTGATCAGCCCGCACAGCCTGGTCCGGGCGGTGCTCGACGGGTGCCCGCCGGACGGCACCCCGGGCGTGCTCACCGCCTTCGTCACCGGGCCGGCCGCCAGGGAGATGGCCCGGCTTGCCGAGAGCGAGCGGCGGGAGACCGTGCTGCGCGAGTTCGTCCGCTACTTCGGGCCACGGGCCGGCCGCCCGTACGACCTCATCGAGCAGAACTGGATGGCCGAGCCGTACACCCGGGGCTGCTACCACGGCTACGCGCCGCCGGGCCTCTACACCGAGTTCGGGCCGGCGCTGCGGGAACCGGTCGGCCGCATCCACTGGGCCGGCGCGGAGACCGTGCCACTCGAGTTCGGCTCGATGTCCGGGGCGATCCACTCCGGCCGGCGGGTCGCGACCGAGATCCTGGCCCGGACCACCGGCGCGCCGGTGCCCGCGCCGGCCGCGGAGCCCGTAAGGGCCGCGGAGCCCGTACCGGCCGATGCGGCCGGGCCGGGACGGCTGCCCGCCGGGCCGGCCTGACCACCTCACCCGCCCCACCGGAGGAGCCCTCGCGATGCTGCTGTCCGTGCACCTCGCCGACCTCGGCATCGGCCCGGCGATCGCCGCGCTGCGGTCCCGCCCCGACCCGGCGGCGATCGACGGCCTCCGCTACGCCGAGACCTGGCTGATGACCCCGCTGCGGACCGGGCTGCTGCCCGGGATGAAGGTCACCGGCGCCGCCCTGATCACCGCGTGGGACGACGACGAGTCGCTGGACCGGTTCGGCTCCCACCCGTCCGCCTGGCCGTACCAGCGGGGCTGGCGGGCCCGGTTCGAGCCGGTCCGCACGGTCGGCGCCTGGCCGCCGCTGCCGGACCTGCCGCGGCAGGAGCGGCCCACCGGCGACGACCCGGTCGCGGTGCTCACGATCGCCCGGATGCGGCTGCGGCGGGCCGGGGCGTTCGCGGCGGCCGCGGCCGCCGCCGAACGGGAGGCACGCTCCCACCCCGCGTTCCTGGCCGGCACGTCGCTGATGCACCCACCCAATCTGATCAGCACGTTCTCGCTCTGGCGCAGCGCCCGGGAGATGCGCCAGTACACCGTCGGCTCCTACCCGGGCGGGCACCTGCGGGCGATGCGCGCACACGAGGAACGGGTGTTCCATCACGAGACGGTGTTCGTCCGGCTGCGGCCGTACGCGGTCGAAGGGCAGTGGGACGGGCGCAACCCGCTCGATGGCGTACGCCCGCAGTCGGCAATCCTGGGGGCCGACGCCGGCACCCGCGCCGGCGACGCGGTCGGGGCGCTGCCGGGCCGCGGCGACGACGGAGACGAGGGCGATTCATGACGATGTCTCCCGGCGGCCTCCTCCGCTCCGCACCTCACGCGCTCGCTGCGATGCTCACTACGGAGGCCGCCTCATGACCACGAAGACGATCGAGCTGTCCGCCGGGACGGTCGAATACCAGGACACCGGCGGCGACGGACCGGTGCTCGTGCTGCTGCACGGGCTGCTGATGGACGCGTCGCTCTGGGACGGGGTGATCGCCGACCTCGCCGCGGACCACCGGTGCATCGCCCCGACGCTGCCGCTGGGCGCCCACACCAGCCCGGTGCAGCCGGGCACCGACCTGTCGCTGCCCGGGATCACCCGGCTCGTCGCGGAGTTCCTCGAGAAGCTCGACCTGACCGACGTCACCGTGGTCGGCAACGACACCGGCGGCGCCCTCGTGCAGTTGCTGGCCGGCGACGGCGACGCCCGGGTCGGCCGGATCGTGCTCGCCTCCTGCGACGCGTTCGACAACTTCCCGCCCGGCCTGACCGGCCGGACCGTGGTGCTGACCGGAAAGCTGCCGCCGGCCCTGTTCGGTGCGTTCATGCAGCAGTTGCGGCTCAAGCCGGTCCGGCGGCTGCCGTTCACGTTCGGCTGGCTGACCAAGCGCGGCGACGCCGCCACCGCGCGCTGGCTGAAGCCGGTCTTCCGGCAGGCCGGCATCCGCCGGGACGCGGTGCGGGTGCTGCGCGCGATGGGTGCCGACCGCAAGCTCATGGTCTCCGCCGCCACCGCCCTGGCCACCTTCGACCGGCCCGCCCTCGTCGTCTGGGCGGAGCAGGACCGCGTCATGCCGCCGGAACACGGGCGCCGGCTGGCCGAGCTCCTGCCGCAGGGAAAACTGGTCGAGATCCCGGACAGCTACACGCTGCTGCCGCTCGACCAGCCGGCGGCCCTCGCCCACGCCATCCGCAAATGGGGAGATGCGTGATCGCGCCTGCACCCCACAGCTCACTTGCTGGCTGGGGTGCTCACTCCGGAGGCGGCCTCGTGACCGCCGTTCGAGTGGGTGCGGCCGGCCGGCACGGTCGCCCGGCCGGCCGGCGCGGCGGGTGACCGTGCAGACCGTGCCGGCGGTGCTGGACGAGGCGATGAGCTTCTTCGCGCTGCCCGAGGTCGCGTCGATCACCTCGCCCGGCCGGGTCCGCGCGGTTCGGGAGTCGGTGGCGGCGACCGGTACCTACCACCACACCACCGACGAGCTCCTGCTCGGCGCCAAGATCGCCTGGCGCAACCACGCCCGGTGCTCCGGCCGGGCCAGCTGGCGGTCGCTCGAGCTCACCGACGCCCGGCACTGCGACGGCGCCGCGGACATCGCCGCCGCGTGCTGGGACCACCTGCGGCGCTCGACCAACGACGGCCGGCTCCGCGCGCTGATCACGGTGTTCCGGCAGCGCCCGGCCGGCGGCAGCGGCGTCGAGATCGTCAACCCGCAACTGATCCGCTACGCCGGCCACCGGCGCGAGGACGGCTCGATCGTCGGCGACCCGCTGCACGCCGACCTGACCGCCACCGCCGTCCGGCTCGGCTGGCGCCCGGCGGGCACGGCTTTCGACATCCTGCCGCTGATGATCCGGGTGGACGGCGGCCCGGTGCAGCTGTTCGACGTGCCCCGGGACGCGGTCCTGGAGGTTCCGCTCAGACACCCCAGGTACGCCTGGTTCGTCGACCTCGGGCTGCGCTGGCACGCCAACCCGGCGATCTCCAACCTGACGCTGGAGATCGGCGGGCTGTCCTACCCGGCGGCACCGTTCAGCGGCTGGTACGTGGGCTCGGAGATCGGCGCGCGCAACCTCGGCGACGACGACCGGTACGCGATGCTGCGGACCGTGGCGGAGCTGATGGGCGAGGACACCAGCCGCAACGACACGCTCTGGCGGGACCGCGCGCTGATCGAGCTGAACCAGGCCGTGCTGTACAGCTACCGTGCCAGCGGCGTGCACATCCTCGACCACCACACCGCGGCCAGCCAGTTCGTCCGGCACGTCGACCGGGAGAAGGCGCTCGGGCGGCGGGTGCCGGCCGACTGGGCCTGGGTCAACCCGCCGCTGTCGGCGAGCACGACCGCGACGTACCACCGCGCCTTCGACCCGCCGGACTTCTCCATCCGGCCGAACTTCGTCCCGCGCGGCCCGGCCGGCTGCCCGGTCGCCGCCTCGTGAGCTGACGCCGTCCGACTCAGGCGCAAGCAGGTAGGCCACCGAACGGCGGGCGTCGCTGACCCGAGTTGCACCCACTCGCCGGTCTTGACCGACCGCATCCGGTCCCGGCCCTGCCGCCGCGGTGAATTCGAGACATTGCTGCGACCAGACGCGCGCGATGCTTCGATGTGACCGGCGTACGTACTGGAAACCGTTGCCCAACCTGGAGACACCGATTCCATGCATGTTGAGAAGACTGAACGGTCCATTGGCGAGCTGATCAGCCAGATTGCCGGAGCCGAGATCAAGTTGCCGGAGCTGCAGCGCGAGTACGTCTGGAAGCCGACGCAGGTCGCGAAACTGATCGACTCGCTGTACCGGGGTTACCCGTCCGGCTCGCTGCTGTTCTGGGAGGCCGGCGAGGACCCGGTGGTACGTGCCATCGCCGCGGACGGCCCTACCAGCGCACCTTCCCGGGCACCGCTCTACCTGCTGGACGGCCAGCAGCGGCTCACCTCGCTGTACCGGGTGGTCACCGACCACCCGGAGGCGCAGATCGTCTTCAACGTCGAGCGGCAGCGCTTCCAGAACGAGAGCGCCGCGACCCGTACCGACCCGCGCTGGATCAAGGTCTCGGAGGTGCTCGACTCGAAAACCAGCATGCTCCGGCTGACCAAGCGGCTGATCGACGCCGGCTCCCCGCTGGCCGACACCGAGATCGAGGAGCGGCTGGGGCGGGTCCGCCAACTACGCGAGCGGCGCTTCCATATGGAGATCCTCAAGGGCTTCCTGTACGAGGAAGTTGCGGAGATCTTCGTGCGGGTGAACAGCGCGGGCCGGCGGCTGGGGACGCTGGATCTCGCGATGGCCACGCTGTCCGCGCGCTGGCCCGGGGTGCTGGCCAAGCTGCAGGCCGAGGCCGAAGTCTGGCGGGCGCAGGACTACGGCGACATCGACGTGAGCTTCCTGTCCCGGGTGTTCGCCGCAGTCGTGCTGGGCAGCGGGCTTTCCGCGTGGTCGCACGGCCGGCTCGGAAACGCCTCAGACGAGCAGCTCGAACAGGCCTGGCAGACGGTACAGCGCGGGCTGGCGCGGCTGGTGCCGCTGCTGAAGGGAGCCCTGGGGCTGACCCGGTCGGCGGTGCTGCCGAACCCGGTCGTCCTCATCCCGCTGGTCATCCTGCTCGGTGAGCGGCCGGACGAGCGGTTGGACGATCAGACCGGCAACGCGGTGATCTACTGGCTGCTGGTTGCCACGATCCGGTCCCGGTACGGCAGCTCGACCGACACCCGGCTATCCCAGGACATCCGGGCGGCCCGCCGGCCGGATCCGATCCGGGCGCTGTTCGGTGAGCTGGATCTCTACCTGATCCGGCCCCGAGTCACCGCCGACTCGCTGGTGGACCGGCCCAAGGAGGGGCCGTACCTATTCCTGAGCCTGCTCGCCCTCCATGCGCGCGGCGCGCGCGACTGGTGGCACGGCACCAACCTGCTGACCAGCGCCGGCGGCGGCCGGAAATTGAACCACCACGAGATCCACCCGGCGGCCACCCTCGACGAGAAGTACCGTAAGACGGCCGCGAACGACCTGGCCAACCTGGTCTTCGTGTCGCCGAAGGCCGGCCGGATGATTGGTGCCAAGTCGCCGAAGGACTACTTCGCCGAGCTGTCCGACGAAGAGCTGACTGCGCACCTGGTGCCGTTGGACGAGTCGCTGCGCGAGCCGGCCGCGTTCCCCGACTTTCTCGCGGCCCGGCGCCGGCTGCTTGCCCGGGCGATGACTGAGCTGCTCGACCGGTTCCGGCCGACCTGGCTAGAGCGGATGCCGATGAAGGACGAGGGCGTCCCGGATGGCCGCAGCCTCTCGCTGACCCTGTACGCGAGCACTTGGGACCGCGGCCGGCTGGAGTTCGTGGCCACCACCGACGGCGTGGTCTGGAATGCGTCGGCGAGCATGGCGGACTTGGAGAAGGCGATTTCGGCGGCGGTGGAGACCGGGTTCGACAGCGACATCGAGATCGGCGGCGAGTCCGTGCCGGTGATCGTCATCGACGACGTGGTGCAAGTCAACGTGGGCCCGTTCGTGGTGACCGGTACGAATGCCGAATGGTCGGCGGTCTTCGAACGGGAGTGCGCCGACACCCGCCCACTCAGTGCGGCGCCGAAGCCAACGCCGGCCGTATGGACGGAGGAACGGACGCCGTTCCCGATCAGCGAGACGCGGTGACAATGGTGGCGCAGGCATGGATCGTCCGCGCCGGCCGCGACGATGAGTACGAGCGCATCGCGTTCGCCGACGGCGTCGTCGGGGTTGGCTGGCGGCGCGTCGGCGACCTGACCGAGGTGACCACGCGGGCCGCCGTGCGCCAGCGCGTCCAGCATGCGTACCCGAGCGTCACGCCGAAGACGCAGGAGATCTACGCCCTCCAGCTGAACGCCTTCCGCTCCGCGATGCGGCCGGGCGACCTGGTCGTGCTGCTGCGGGAGAACAGCCCGCAGGTGGCGCTCGGTGAGATCGCCGGCGACTACGCGCATGTCGCTGCGTCCGGGCCACGACCTAGCCACGTACGGCGGGTGCGCTGGCTGCGGCAGGCGGTGCCGCTCAGCGAGATCGGTCAGGAGCTGGTCACCGCGCCGGCGCTGACCGCGGTCTACCGGCAGACCGCTGCCGGGGCGGCGGACCGGCTGCGCTCGATCGCCGCCGGTCCGTCCGATGGCGACCCCACGGCGCTGGCCGCGGTGCCGCAGGCGCCGGCTGCCGCCGACGGGCTGAGGCGGAACCTGGGGTACGCGCGCAGCCTCGCCGAGGCGGGGCTCAACCTGGAGCGGCTGGGCGTCACGAAGTTCGAGGTGCTCGACGTCTACCGGGCGGCCTGGGTGCAGGCGGTCGCCTCGCTCGACCACTGGGTGCATCAGGAGATCAGGGAGCGCATGCTGCGGCTGGCCGAAGACCCGTCACTGCCACGGCCCAAGAATTTCGGGGCGGTCCAGCTGCCGCTCGGCACGGTTGAGGACATCCAGCACGGCCGCCGTACTCTCCGGGAGGCCATCGACGAGCTGCTGACCACCGGCGACCACGCCCGGCAGTCGTACCAGTCGCCGCAGTTGATCGTGCGAGGGCTGAAGCAGGTCGCGAACGTCGATCAGCTCTGGCAGCGGGTGGCCGTGGTCCTCGGCGAGCGGGACGGCAGCGCACGCAAGTACTCGGGGCATGATGTGGAGTCGCGGCTGCAGGAGATCGTGCACCGCCGCCACAAGATCGCCCACGAGTATGACGAGGACCCGACCCGGCCGGGCCGCAAACGCGACATCGACCAGGGCGCCACCATGCACACGATCAGCTGGATCGAACAGATCGCGGAGGCAATCCTTGTCGTGATCGACGTGAAGTAGCGCCAGCGTCCGGCGCTACTTCACGTCGCGTCGAGCGCTGGTCAGGTCCGCCAGGCGCCGGCGGACATCGCGTCGGACCGCTCCCGGAAGCCGGCGGTGCCAGCGATGATGTTGCGCTTGAGGTCAGGCTTGTTCCCCGAGCTCACCACGGTCGGGCCGAGCGCCTTGGCGACGGCTCTCAGGGTGGGCACGGTCAGCTCGCGGTTGTGAGAGTCCAGATATGCCTGCACCTCGGCGCCGGTGGCGCAGGCGCGGATCGCGGCGACGACCGCGTCGATGTCCACCCCCGCGTTCGGCGGCTTCGTACGGCTGCCCGCCGTGCCGCCCTGGCTGGACCTGGTGGCGCGGACCGGCACGATGACGTCGCCCTCGTGGTAGACCAACTGACCCCGGCTCTGCAGAAGGCCGTCCAGTTGGTCGGGGGTCAACTTCGCGAGCAGCGTGCCGACCTGCTTCAGAACAAGGGAAGCGATCTCAACGGGTTGCGTCATGCCGGGATTTTCTCCAGTCGGATCAGTAGTTCGCTGACCAATTCCCGAAGTTCACGGACGTGTGATCGACCGGTGCCGCCGAGGATCACCGGCACACCGTGTTCAGGTGCCGGGCCGTACACCGATTTGTTGTCCCGGATCAGCGTGTCGAAAGTCGGCACGCCCAGCTGCGGGACCCGGCTGATGTAACTGCGCTGTCCCTCTACCGGCTCGCCGTTGTAGAGCTGGACCATCGTGAACACGACGACCATCGGCCGCCGTTCCAGCGGTCGCCGGCGCACGCCCTTCGGCGCTCCGCCGAGTCGGCGGTTGTACTCGTCAGTCCACCCGGTGACTTTCCGGCCGAGCGAGTCGAGGCCCGCAGTCGACAGGTAGTCCGGCCGGGTGGGCACGACGAGGAGGTCGCTTGCGGCCACTGCGGTACGGGCGAGCATGCCGAAGTTCGGCGCGCAGTCGATCAGCACGACGTCGTAGTTGGTGAAGTCCGGCTCGCTGAGCCCGACCCGCAGCCGCTCGTGTACGGCGAAGAACTTGCTCGGGTCGAGCATCAGCGTCGCGGCCAGTTCGATGTCCACCTCGCCGAGATCCCGGTGCGCCGCGATCAGTTCGAGGCTGCCACCGGTGGGCGCCAGGATCTGCGTGAGTCGGGGTGGCATCGTGATCAGCTCGGCCATCGACTTTCCGGCCGTCTTGCCGACCCCGTCGTACCACCCCTTGATGGTCTTGCCCGGCAGCAGATCCCGCAGCCATTCGTTCTGGGTGAAGAAGGAGACGGTCAGGCTGGCCTGCGGGTCGAGGTCGATCAGCAACACCCGCTTGCCCCGGGCCGCGAGACCGGCGCCAAGATTCGCGGTCAGCGTGGTCTTGCCGACCCCACCCTTGTCATTGATCATCGAGATGACTTTCAACGTGCCCTCGCTCCCTGGCGTGGTCTCCGGTTCCCTCCGACAATGCCACTCGCGCCAGCCCTTCCGGTCCCGATCGGAATGGTCACTCGCTCCGTCGGTCAGCCGCTGGCGGCCATCGAGCGCTGCCGAGCCAGGCGTTCCTCGAGGTCGTTCACGATCGCGCGTACCGGGGCCCAGCACAGCATCACGCTGTCCTGGTCGAAGACGACCTGCTCGGTCATCTGCTTGTGCAGATGCACGTGGTTCCGGTACTCGCGGGCCTTCTGCATGAAGTCCGCTGCGTCCAGCTGGATCCAGCCGGTCTGCTGGGCCCGTTCGATCAGGTACTGCAGGCCGATTTTGTGTTGCGGAAGCCTGTTGCCAGCCCGGTCGAGGAAGCCGCCGGCCCGGATGCCGGCGTCGTGGTCGCTCAGCACGGCCTGCAGCAGTCCTTCGACGAAGCTGCCGATGCCGATGATCGCGAACGTGTACGCACCGTTGGCTGCGCAGATCTCAGTCTCGTTGATCCGTTGGAACAGCAGGTCGGCGAGTTCCTTGTTCTTGACCAGTTCGGTCAGCCGGCGTTGCATGTCCGGCGGCGCGGAGTACGTGGTGGACGTGCCGTCCTCGGCCAGGTCGGCCAGCACCGGCCGGCCGGCCAGGTAGGTCACGGCGAGCCGCTCGGCGGCGAGCACCCCGTTCACCGAGGTACGGAACGCATCCGCGGTGGCCAGGCCGTCGTCATACTCCAGCGGGTCGCAGACGCGGCAGATGAGGTGCTCGATCTCGCCCGCGCGCTGGCGGCGTTCCATCAGGCACTCGGTCAGCCAGTTGATTCGCGGCGAGCCGTCATAAATCGGCGGGTCGACCCAGCCGGCGTTGACCAGCAGCGCTTCCAGCTCCCAGCTCGGCCGTTCGTACGGGCCGCCCAGGTCGCAGATCACCCGGGCGAGCCGGCCGATGGTCCTAGGGTCCAGCGCGGGCATCAGATATCTGGTCCTTTCATCCGTGCTTCGGCGATGGTGAGTGCCGCGGTCAGCGCCGCGCGGATGCGTGGTCCGAGCTTCTGGAAGCCGAGCTCGCGCAGCGCCTGGTAGAGCCGCTCCTCGGCCTCCAGGAGCAGACCGTCGCTGAGTAGCCAGCCGAACAAGTCGACCAGCTCACGCTGGGGGTAGTCGGTGATCTGCGCACGCCGCTCGATGCACGGCCGGTGCCCGCGGGTCAGCGTGGCGTCGATGACTGGCTCGTCGGCCTCGGCCGGCTCCGGCTCGACCAGGAGCGGCGGTGTCTCCTCATCCACCGCTGCCACGGCCGCACGCCAGGCGGCGACGATGCGGGCGGTCTCGCCGGCCGGGTCGCGGAACCACGCCGTCGACCAGACGCGATGGAACCGCCAGCCCAGGCCCTCCAGGTGTGCCTGGCGCAGCCGGTCCCGGTCCCGGGTGGCGTACGTACGGTGGTAGCGGTCGCCGTCCGCCTCGACCGCCAGCACCATCAGACCCGGCTGGTCGGGGTGCGCGAGCGCGAAGTCGATCGAGTACTCGCCGACTCCCCACTGCGGGTAGACGTCGATGAGCCGGTCGCGCAACGCGGCCAGGATGCTCTGCTCGAATCCGTTCAGCTCGACGCCCTCCCGGCTCCGGCCGATCGCGCCGAGCCGCTGCGCATCGGCGGCGTAGGCGAGGAACTGGCGCAGCAGCTCCGGGCCCTTGTTCTTGGTGGCGTTCGGGGGCATCTCGTGGGCGGCGAACGAGCTGACCACGGTCATCCGTACCTTGGCGCGGGTGATCGCGACGTTGAGCCGCCGCTCGCCGCCCTCGGTGTTCAGCGCCCCGAACTGCAGCGCGACCCTGCCCGCCGCGGTCTTGGGCCGGCCGACCGACAGGATGATCGCGTCCCGCTCGTCGCCCTGCACCCGCTCCAGGTTCTTCACGAACAGCGAGCGGCCCGGCACGTCGTTCTCCGCGGCGAACTTCTCTATCTCCGGATACTGATCGACCGACGTACGGATGGTCGCCTCGATCGCGTCGGACTGCTTGGACCCGAACGCGATCACGCCCAGGCTCTCGTCCGGCCGCGTCCTGGCGTGCTCGGCGACGAGCTCGACCACCCGGCTCACCTCGGCCGGAGCTGCGCCGCTCTGCCCGGGCGTGACCGTGCCGTCGACCACCTCCAGCCGCAGCGGGCTCTCCGCGCCCACGCCGGCGAAGGTCACCAGGTCGTTGTCGTAGATTTCCTTGTTGGCAAAGGCGATCAGCCGTTCGTCCCGGCTGCGGTAGTGCCACTTCAGCAGGTAGCCGGGCTCCAGGATGGGGCTGAGCGCGTTCAGGATCGACTCGTAGTCGGCCAGCTCGTTCTCGTTCTCCTCCTCGCCGTTGTCCTCGTCCGCGACCAGCGTGCGGAACATGCGGTTCGGCGGGAGCTGCCGCGGGTCGCCGGCGATCACCAGCTGCCGGCCGCGCATGATCGACGTGACCGCGTCGTGCGGCTCGACCTGGCTCGCCTCGTCGAAGACGACCATGTCGAATAGCCTTTCGGCGGGCAGCATCCGGCTGACTACCAGTGGCGACATCGCCCAGCACGGGTGCGCGCCGAGCAGCACGTGCGGTGCACGCTTCACCAGCGCGCGCAGCGGCAGGTGGCCGCGCTTCTTGGCAGCCTCCTGCTTCACCAGCCGGCTCTCGTCGGGGTGCGCATGTTGCGCCGCCCGCAGTCGCTCCGCGGCCGCCCGCCGGATCCGACCACGGTTGAGCCGCAGGTGGTCGCGGTCGGCCTGCTCGAAGGCCGCCACAGCCGCGTCCTGCCGGCTGCCGACGAACTCACCGAACGGCCGGACCAACAGGCTGAACTCCTCCTCGAGCGAGCGCAGCCACATGGTCTCCAGCAGTTGTACGGCCTCCGCTGCGGCCAGCCGGCGGCCGGCGGCCAGCTCGTCGCCGGCCAGCTGGTCGAGCAGTTGCCCCAGCCCGGCACGTTCCAGCCGCTCGTTGGCCTGGTTGATGCTGAGGATCTGGGTGAAGGTGCGCCGGTCGGCGGCCAGGGCCCGCAGGGTCTCCTCGACGGCCGCGGTCGGCCGCGCCTCCAGGTCGTTGATCTGGATGCACATCGCCACCGCCGCGAGGCTGTTGCGGACCGCGTGGAACCGGGCGAGGAACGTGCCCAGGCCGGTGATCTCGTACGGCAGGGTCTGGCCGGCCGACAGGTGCCGCCACTGGTCACGCTGGGCACGCGCCGCCAGGAGGCGCTCATGCAGCGGGCCGCCGCGCAGCTGCGAGCGGGACCTGGCCTGAGCTTGCTTGCGCAGCCGGCGGCGTTCGCCGAGGCGCAGTGCGCGAGCGGCGCGCTCGGCTGAGCCGCGCGGCGCGGTCGCGGCGATCATCCCCTCCAGCTCCGGGCCGTGGATCCGGGCGCCGAGCTCGGCGACCGTCTGGGTGACCGAGTCGAGCAGCCCGAAGAGGCCCTGCCACTGGGCGAACGTGCTCGGCGGGGCCAGACCGGTTTCCCGCAGGATCACGTGTAGGTCGTGCTGGCTGTCCCGAAGCGTGCCGGTCTGCACGGCGTCGAGCTGGGCGAGCACGTGCCGTACGTCGTCCTCGTCGCGGACCTGCGCGTCGGCCCACGGTGATTCGCGGCGGCGCACTCTCAGCCCGTCCGCATGCATGTAGTCGCGCAGGTCGGCGACCGCCGCGCGGTATGCATCGCCGTGCAACCTGCGTAGGGCGCCACCGCGCAGCCGCAGCCCGCCGGTCCGGTCCGGTGGCAGCCGCAGCAGCCGTTCTTGCAGCTCGTACGGGCTGAGCTGCCAGGGGTCGACGCGCTGGTGCAGCAGCCTCGCCTGCTCGCTGATCTGCTGCCGGGACCGGCTGAGCCGGTCGTGCAGGTCGCCGATCTCCGGCAGCCGTTCCCGGCCGGCGCGCTCCAGGCTGGCCGCGAGCTGTGCGGCCACCTCCCGCTTCTTGATCTTCTGCTGGTGCAGGTCGAACACCAGGCCGTCCAGGCCGACCTGGGCCAGACGTTGGGTCACCGCCTCGATCGCGGCCCGCTTCTCCGCGACGAACAGTACGCTGCGGCCGATCGCCGCTGCGCCGGCGATGATGTTGGCGATGGTCTGGCTCTTGCCGGTGCCTGGCGGCCCCACGATCACCGCGTTCCGGCCGGCCAGCACCGCGCTGATCGCCTGCTGCTGGGACGAGTCGGCGTCCAGCACGAGGTATTCGCGATTCGGTGGGATCGCGTCGCTGATCGGGAGCGGGCTGGTGTCCGCGCCGGCGAGTTCGGTGAGCGACGGCTGGAACCCGCCGAGCGCTGCGACCACGTCGTGGCCGGCCAGCAGCTCCGGCGCCGACCGCAGGTCCTGCACCATCGGGAACTTCTCGTAGCTGAACAGCCCGATCGCGGTGGCTGGCCGCAGCGTCGCGCGCAGTCCGACGTCACCAGCCAGCCTGGCCAGCACCGCGTAGACGCGATCCACCCGGTTCGGGTGATCGGTACCGGCGGCGACCTCCGAATCGAGAGTGCGCTGCACTTCGTCCGGGTCCAGCGCGACGCCGAAGACCCGCTCCAGTACGAGCGGGAGCACCGGGTTGGGTTCCGGCTCGTCGGTCAGCTCCAGCGTGAAGTCGGTCCCACCCGCGGTGCTGGCGACGGTCAGCCTGGCCAGCAGCAGCGGCGCCCGCAACGTTAGCTGGCCCGGCGTACGGCCGCCGGCCGGCTGGATGCAGAGCAGCCCGGTCACTACCCGCAACGCGTCGACGCCCTGCTCCTCCTCCAACTGCGCGGCTCGCGACCGGACCAGGCGGCACTGGCGTACCGCCTTCGTCCGCGCCGCGGTGTCGGCGTCCGGGAGAAGGTCGGTGAGCCGGACCCGGGAGCCGGCGTACAGGCCACGGAGCCGGTCCGGCGCGGCGTCCGACAGGTCGACGCTGGCCCGGCCCGGCGTGAACGAGATCAGCGTGTTGGTCCGGGTGTCGAGATCGATCAGCTCACGTGCCCATTCCTCAGCTTTCCGCTGTACGGCGGCCAAGCGGGCAGGGTCGACAGTCGTGCTCACGCCACGCGCCTTCCAGATGTGGTCGAGATAACCCTTGTCCCGCGACCTCGCGGGCACAGTGCGGAATAGCGGCCTACCGGTCAGCTCACCGGTAGGTCCGTCCGAATCTCCGCTGCTCGGTACGGTTCTGCGGTGCCGTGGCGGTGTCCGGTGTGCAGGGCGCACCGCCGGCATCGGAGACTTCCGGGCCGATGTGTAAGCGATGCAGCTCCCAGCAGACCCCGCCGACGCTCGCGACGAAGCCGCCGCGATCGGCCCGACCGGCGGCAGTGTCCCCGGCGACCATCGAGCGGACCGCAGTCACGATCGACTCGTGCAGTCGCTCCCTGGTCGCGGCGGCACCGGCTGAGACGACCCGGATCGGGTCCTCGACCCAGGACGAGACCAGCACGTGCGCGGTGGACGGGGTAGCGCCATCGATTCGAACGCCGAGGATGAGCGGCTGCTGTCGCAGTTCGACTTCGTATACGACGCGCGACCGTCTGGTCAGGACGGTGCGGGCCGCGATCGGCGGGCCCATCCACCATCCATCCGCGTCCCGGAGGATCAGTGCGGTGCCCGGGCGGGTCACCGCCCGGCGCAGCAGAGTCAGCAGTAGCACCAGCCGGGACGGGTGGCTCCTGGTGATGGTGGGCATGGTGTTGCCACCATGCCCACCATCCCCCCATAGCCGTCCGGTCCGTGCGAGCCCCCGAGCCACCCCGTCGCCTCCCCGGTCCGGACGTGCGGGAAAAGCGTGGCCGTCGACGGCGGTGCGTACTCCCGCAAAATCGGGACTTCCGGCGGCCATCAGGATCGTGCCCGTTCGTGCACCCACTGGTGCAGGCCGGCGGCGTCGACCACAACGAACCGCCGCCGTCCGGTCCTGATCAGCCCGGCCCGGGTGAGCACGGTCAGCACGTTGTCGACGGTCTTCTCGGATGCGAGCACTACCTGCGCCAACTCGCGCCGGGACACCCGTAGATCGATCTCGGTACCCCCGTCGGTGAACCGGCCGTAGCGCTGCGCCCAGTCCAGCAGCGTCGAGCCAACCCGGCGCGGCACGCCGTGCCCGGCGTACGACAGCCGGTGCATGTCGGCACGCCGCAGGCGCTCGCTGGCGGTCGCCAGCACCACCAGGAACAGTTCGTGCTGCCAGACGAAGCCCCGGAACGTGTCTGCCGGCACCTGGATCAGCCCGCCCGGCCGGTGCCCGGTCACCGTCGCCGAGCGCCGCGTGCGACGCAGCGCGGAGACCTCGCCTAGTAACTCGCCGCGCCCGTAGAAACCCGCGACGACTTCCTCACCGGCGGTCGCTGCCACCGTGACCTTGACCACGCCCGAGTCGATCAGGAGCACGCCCGTACCCGGCTCGCCCTGGCGGCTCAGCATCTGGTCCGCGCGGAACTCCTGCCACTGCCCCAGTCGCCGCAACTCGGCGCCGGCCGCCGCGTCCAGGTGATCCATGAACGGTTGGCTCGCTGCGCCACCCCGCTCCTCGTACAGCATTTCCCAGCATCCCCTCGCGGTACCCGTTTATCCCTGACCTTGCCGACCGCCGACGGAGCGGAGGGCGCACCGACGCCCGGCCGCCGCGCGAATTGCCGTATATCGGTGTTTCGCTCCGGTGCGGCTTCGCCCGGCTTGCTTGCAATGCTTCATCGATGCCTGCCTAAACGAACTCTCGCCCGCTGGCCGCTGTGGCGGCCGTCATGATTCGAGAGTGCTCAGGCCGAGGAGTTGGCCTACCCGCTGGATGCCGTCCCGGGATAGCTTGAAGTTCTTGCCCGCCTTGAATACTCGCTTGCTGTCCATGGCGTTCTTGAGGGACTGCGACGGGTTCGCGAGCTTGATTCCCTGCTCAACCAACAATGTGTTCGCATCCGAGGTCCCGAACGTCCTGTCCGGCCTACGGCGGGAGGCGTAGTAGCCGGCGACGAGAATCTGATCGGTGCCACTGGCATTGTTCGAAAGGCGATGCAGCGCACCACCGAACTCCGGTAGTGCCGCGGCGATCCCGCCATCAGCGGGGTGGCCGTTCAGGTGTTGTGCGGCTGCCTGACCGACCGCCGGCCCGGCGACGGTCAGCCTGGCCGGGTCGGTCAGCCGGGCGAGTACTTCCCTGACCACCTCGTCGTACTGCGCGAAGAATTCCGCGCTTCCGGCGAGCTCCAACTCTCCGGCGGCCAGCGAGATCCGCAGGCGCGCTTCGTCAACCATTCGTGTCAGTCCTTCCGGATACTGCGGCCGACGTACGAGACTCCGTTGCGTTGACTCCGGGTCCGCGGTCTGCACGCCCCGTCGACACCGCTGCGTCTGCATGGGTTGCTCGGCCGCGTGCCGCACAGCTCACAACCGGTATGTCGCAGCTATGTCGCAGGACCGTGCGTGTCGCTATCCTTCGCGTGAAGACGCAGGTCACCTGCGTAGAACCGCGTCCGCCGGTTACCGATCACGGTAGGCGAGGGCGAGGCGACCAGGTGATCATGGGAGATGCATGTCGAAGGAACACAGGGACCCGGCAGCTACCGGCGCCATACTCTGCGCGCTCCTGACCGAGAACGCCCGCTACCGCAGGATCTGGTCGGCCCGTACCCGACGGGCTCGTGCATCCCTCAGTCAAGCCGCTGTCGCCGAGGTCATCGCCCTCGACCTGTGGGAGCGCGGCGAGCGGGCTGATGATGCGGTCAACCTCGCCAGATCGCTCAAGGATCGCATATCGCGAGCCCTCGCCGGTTCCGCCATATCCGCTGAGACGCTGAACTGGTTCATCTCAGCTTTCCAGATGGATGAAAGCGACCAGGCGTTGCTATGGGGCACGTTCGGCCTGCGGCAGCCGTCGCGGGCAGGAGTATCCGACACGCTCCGTCGGCGTCGTGACATGATCCGGCCGCAGCGACACCGCACCGTGAGCTTGTTCGAGAGGTATTTCGTTGGCAGCGACCACGGCCTGAAGTGTCGCCGTACGTTACACACGATAAGGGCTGTCGAGGACGGCGTCGGCGTGTACATCTTCAGCTACCAGATCGAAGCGACGGAGGTCGAGGTGATCCATGGCGGTCGCATCGGTCGGCAATTCAACTACGGCGACGGGTTGGTCGCCCGGGAATTCATTCTCGATCAGAGGCTGACTCAGGGCGAGACGACGGCGATGGAGTACCAGACGGTATTCCCTCCCGGAGTCTTCCCGGTAGAGGTACGCCGCGCTGCCTACGGTCGAGCCGAGAACGTAGATCTGGCGGTGGAGTTCGAGGGCTCGGCGCCGGAAACCGTCTGGTGGTGCGTCTGGGACGACCACCTCGACGGCAGTTCGGTCAGCGAAGAGGAAATTCCGACCCCGAACCGGACCGCGCACAGGTACATCCCGTACATCCAGGAAACCGTGGTCGGATTTCGATGGCGCTGGTAGCCGATCTTTTGTCGAACTCCCCGGCCTCCGCCTGGCGCCGCAGGATCAGCCTGGCCGCGGTCTCCCGGTCGGCCAGATCCACGTCCAGCGCCTGGAGGCAGAGCATCACCGCCTCGTCGGTGGCGGACGGCTGCGGGCCGTGGCCGCCGTGGAGCAGCCGCAACAAGTCGGAACCGGTACGGCTCGCCGCCAGCCCTGGCACCGGTCAGGCGGACGTTGCCGGTTGCGCTTCACGGCGGTCTGCTCGGCCTTGGCGACCTGCTGGTCGATCAGCGGAACCCCGCCCCGTCAGCGCGCAGGATGCTGGCGCTGATGCTGCTCATCGAGGCCCGCCGCACCGCACGGGTGTCGGCAAGCGGCGAACTGGTCGCCCTCGGCGAGCAGGACCGTGGCGCCTGGGACGCGGCGCTGGTCGCCGAGGTCGTCGACTGGTGCGCGAGCGCCTGGCCGCCGGGGTGGTGTGCCCGGCGTTGATCGCAGCGGGAATCTGGTAGCGACCCGGAGCCGGCCGGATGGCTGCCCGCGTCCGGGGGTACTCGATCGCCCGCTGATGCGTCGCGATGTACACGCGCTGCGTCGCGCCTCCCGCAGCGCGGAGTCCTCACCGCAGCGAGGTCACCGGCGTGGCTGACTTCTCCCGGTCACCGCCTCGGAGCGTGGCCCAGCAAGCTGCTCGGGCGGCTCGTTACTTCGCCGGTGCGCGTCCGGTGAAGTCCGCCGCTGGATAGCGCTGGTGCCCCGCGTCGAGCTTGCGATGGGCGGCGTCGGCGAGGTCGATGCCGAGGACGTCGGCGAGGCGGACCAGGTAGAGCAGAACGTCGGCCATCTCCTCGCCTGCCCGGGTGGCGAGCGGCTCCTGGGTGGTCAATTCGCGTGCCTCGCCGGCCGGCAACCACTGGAAGAGCTCGGCCAGTTCGCCGACCTCGCCGACCAGGGCGAGGATGAGCGACTTCGGGTCGTGGAATCTGGCCCACTCACGCTGCTCGGTGAACTCGCGCATGCGTTCGGTCAGGTCGGTCAGGTCGGACATCCGCCGAGTGTCCCAGCGGCCGCGGGTTAGAGTGTCGCGACACTGCGGCCCGACGGGCTTCCGCGTTCCGGACATGCCCCCACCCGCGCGATTCTTTCGTGCTGCCTGGGGACTGTCTCGTGACGTTGTTGCGGCGTTCGGCTGTCGGCTTGCTGGGGGAGGCGAGGGGCGGCTCGCTGGGGCACCGGATGGCCGAACAGATGCGCCACGAGTTGGGCCAGGCGCCGTCGCCGGCGGAGATCCGGTCCTGGAACAGCAGCCTGCCGGTGCTGGCGCAGGATCTCATCGATGCGGGTCTGGGAAACGTCGAGATCCTGGCCGAATACCGGCTGCCACTGACCAGCCAGCGGGTCGACGCGATCCTCGCGGGAAGCCACCCGCAGACCGGTCAACCGTCCTATGTGGTCGTCGAACTGAAGCAATGGACCGCGGTCGAGCTGTTCGAGGACGAGACCAGTCTGGTCACCCTGCCGGGTTTCCCGAATTCACCGCGGCTGCACCCTGGCGCGCAGGTAGGCCGCTACTGCGAATACCTGCTCGACTTCACCCGCGCGTTGCAGGATCTGTCCGACCCGGTGCGCGGCGTCGCCTATCTGCACAACGCAACCGCCGGCGTCGACGTGCTCCGCCGCCGCCCGCCGGACCCGTACAGCCGGCTGTTCACGGGGCAGCAGCGCGGCGAATTCCTGACGTACCTGCAATCGCGGCTGGATAGCGCGCCGGGCGTCGCGGCGGCGGATCTGCTGCTCGGGTCGGCAGCCGCCCCCAGCCGGCAATTGCTGGCCGTCGCCGCGGCGGAGATCCAGCAGCGGGAACAGTTCACGCTGATCGGCGAACAGCAACTGGCGTACGAGTCGGTGCTGCACGCCGTGCAGAACGCGCGCCGCGCGGACCACAAGACGGTGATCATTATCAGCGGCGGCCCGGGCAGCGGCAAGAGCGTCGTAGCCTTGTCATTGCTGGGGGAACTGGCCCGGCAGGGTAGATCGGCGCTGCACGCCACCGGTTCGAAGTCGTTCACCCAGACGCTGCGTCAGGTGGCGGGGCGACGCTCGCCGCGCACGCAGCGGCTGTTCACGTACTTCAACCAGTTCGGCGCCGCCGAGCAGAACGGTCTCGACGTGCTGATCCTCGACGAAGCCCACCGGATCCGGGAGACCTCGGCCAACCGCTGGACCCGCGCGAGCCTCCGCACCGGAGCCGCGCAGGTCGACGAGTTGCTGGCCGCCGCCCGGGTGCCGGTCTTCCTGCTCGACCAGCACCAGGTGGTACGCCCGGGCGAGATGGGCACGGTCGCGGAGATCGAGAAGCACGCCGGCCGGGAGGGGTACGAGGTCCAGCTGATCGAGCTTGGCGAGCAGTTCCGGTGCGGCGGCAGCAAGCTCTATGAGCAGTGGGTGCTCCGGCTGCTCGGGCTGGAGAAGGGTGGCCCGCGGCCATGGGGCGGCGACCCGCATTTCGACGTCCGTCTCGCCGACTCACCCAGCGAGCTGGAGGCCTGGCTCGCCGGCCAACTCGCCACCGGCGACGGCGCCCGCATGGCCGCCGGCTACTGCTGGGACTGGAGCACCCCACGCGCCGATGGGTCCCTGATCGCCGACGTCGTCATCGGCAACTGGAGCCACCCCTGGAACGTCCGCGGCGACCGCGCGGTCGGCGGCGCCCCGCCGGCCGCCCTCTGGGCCACCGAGCCCGCCGGCTTCGGCCAGGTCGGCTGCGTCTACACCGCGCAGGGGTTCGAGTACGACTGGAACGGCGTGATCATCGGCCCCGACCTGGTCTGGCGCACCGACCGGTGGGTCCCGGTCCGGTCGGCCAACCGCGACCCCGACTTCCGCAACCGCACCCGGGTGAGCGACGCCGACTTCGACCAGCTGATCCGCAACGTCTACAAGGTGCTGCTGACCCGTGGCATGAAGGGCACGACCATCTACTCCACCGACCGCGAGACCCGAGACTTCCTCGCCGACCTACTCCGCACGCACTGAGGACCTGCCCGGAGCGCCTACCGGGTGCGGGCGCGGCGGGCACAGGTCGTGGCCCGGCCCGCCGCCTTCAAGCGCAGGTTGAGAGTTCGCGAAAGAGTCGGAACGGTGCCCCGGCAGGTATCGACGAGGTCGGGAACGGGTGCGACCTGCAGGTTTGGCTCGGGCCGGCTGACGATCAAGACGGTTGTGCGTCTGCCCGGATGATGGCCACGTCCGCGACTGGGGCCAGGCTTGACCGGGCCGAAGATGGTGAGGCGGCCCTATCCTGATCCGGTGACTGTCGCCCACGACTATTCCGAGCTGCATCGGTTGATCGATCGGCTGGAGCCAGAGCAGGCAGCCGAGATCAAGGAGCATGCGCTGCGGCTGGCGGGCACTGACACGGGTAGGTTCCGGGTTCTGCGGCCCTCGACGGACCATCGACCGACCTCGGTGCGCGGGCCAAGCAGACCGTCCGGGCCGAGATCGGCGAGGACGATGCTGATCGTTGACACTGGACCGCTCGTCGCCTACCTGAACCGCAACGATCCCGACCTTCCCGCTGCGCCGCGCTGCTGACCTCCCGCACCGATGAGCTGCTGGTCACGCCGTACGCCGTCACCGAGGCGACGTGCGGTTCGCGGTTGAGGCGTTCGGCGCGTTCGGTGATGACGGGGCCGTCGAACCGGGCGGGGTCCTACGGTTCGATCGGCCCGGCCAGCGCGGTCGCGAGCAGCGCCCGCGCCAGCTCGCTGGCGCCGGCCAGCGACAGTGCTCGACCTCGGCGCTCGGCGCCGCGCGAGGCAGCGCCGGCGCGGGTACCGCTGCAAGTCGACGCCCACTCGAAGCCGTGCCAGATACGTGTCGAGAGCCGGTGGGCGCGGGGACGCTGCTGCGCTGGGAGCGCACCCACGATCGCCGGTGGACCGGCTTTGTCACCTTCACCGTCGACGGCGAGATATTCACCAACCACCAAGAACGAGGCGGACCTCCGCCCAGCAGACTGATCGGGCTTGCGACTGCTCCGGCCGCGTCGGCTGATCGACCTCCTTGGAGCCCGGACAGGAGGCTGACGGGAGCCGCGTTGCGGTCCTGCGCGGTTAAGTGCTAGCCGCGCGACTTCGTACAGGCCGTGACCGATCACTCCCTTTCCGTTACCTTCTGAGTGAACAAGACGGATTGGGCAGGTGGGGTGTGGCTCGACGGCGGAGGTCATTGCTGGAGCAGATCCTGGCGGACCGGCAGCAGGCGAAGGCGGCGCGCGAGCGGGAAGCCCGGCAAGCACATGAGCGGATGTTGAAGGCCGCGCGGGCCCAGGCGCTTGCGCACGAGCGGGCGGTGGCGGCAGAGGAGCGGAAAGCGGCGCAGCAGGAGCGGGAGGCTGAACGCCGAGCCGCTGCCAAGGCTCGTGAGGCTGAGCGGCTTGCGACAGAAGCGGAGCGGTCGCGGGAGCGCGCGCGGGTGGCACAGGAACGGGCGGCGAAGCGGGCTGCGGTCGAGGAGCACAAGCGGCAGCAGGCCGCAGCGAGGGTGGTAGCCGCGGAAGCCACCCGGCAGCGACGAGAGGCGGCCGATCGTGCGCGGGTCGACCGGGAGCGTGCCCGCACAGAGCAGGAACGTGCTCGCGCCGAGTTGACCGATGCTGTCACTGCGCAAAACGATGCTCTGCGCGGCCGGCTGGACGAGTTGGCGAGTCTGCTGGCCGACCGACTGCAGAAGCCGGTCGTCTCGCCGCTCGAACTGGAGGCCACCTTGGCCCACGGGGGACCGGCGGCGTTCTGCGCTCGCGTCCAGGAAGCGCTCACGTCGTCGCGGTATCCGTGGGGGGTGCCGGCCCGGGCAACTGTGTTGGCGTATCGGCCGGAGGCACGGGAGCTGATCGTCGAGCGGGAACTGCCCCGCGACGGAGCTATCCCGGACGAGCAGGAGGTTCGCGTCGTCAAAGGCGAGGCACGGACCGTCCCACGAAGGCCGGCGGAAGTGCGACACCTGTACGGGCAACTACTCGCCCGGGCCACGCTGCGGACCCTGGCGGAGGTCTTCACCAATACCCCTGCCGTGCTGGTCGACAGCGTCGTGCTCAACGGCCGCGTCACCGCCGTCGACCGGGCCACCGGCAAGGTGATCAACCCGCACTTGCTCAGCGTCCAATTCTTGCGGGAAGCCTTCGAGGATTTGAACCTCGACGCACCAGAACTCGACCCCGAGCACTGCCTGCGCGCGCAGAACGCCCTGATCTCTCCGCATCCACACGACCTGGTCCCGGTCAAGCCGCTCATGTACTACGACCTGGACCGCTACAAGACGATTGAGGGCACTGACTTCCTCGTTGATCTCGACAGCCGACTCGACCTGCTTACTCTCACCCCGAACGAGTTCGAGAACCTCATCCGCCAACTGTTCGAGGCGCGCGGCCTGAAGTCCTGGCAGACCCAAGCATCCCGCGACGACGGCATCGACGCTGTCGCCGTCAACGAAGACCCCGTCCTCGGCGGCCTAGCTATCATCCAGGCCAAGCGCTACAGCAAGGTCGTCGGGTACGAATCCGTCACGGCCCTCGCCGGCGTCATGCATGACAAGGCTGCCGCCAAAGGGATCCTCGTCACCACGTCCTGGGTCGGCAAGGCCAGCCGCGACTTCGCCAACCGGAACGGCCGGATGCAGATCATCGAAGGTCGCGAACTCAAACAGATGCTGGCCGAAGCCCTGAACATGGACGTCCTCATCAGTCTGCCGGTCCTGCCGTCCGGCTGGGAACGCGCCGAGATCGCCTGAGCGGCGGCCACCCGGCGCGGCGCAAGCCAGCGCCGCTCTGCATGCCTCGCCGCCAGTCGCCTGCGCTGGAGTGTTCCCGCGGCTACGCCAGCCGACGCCGGGCCGAAGGCGAAGTCGCCATCAGACCGTCCGCTCTGTGTTCCTGGCCACGATCGCCGCGGTGGCGTCCAATCGGCTCTGCGGGCCGGTGGTCAGTCCGCGTTGGCGGCGGCTCCCCAGGCGTGCCAGTGGCCAATGTCGGACCAGGTGCTGACGTGGCGACGGGGTCGCGGCTGCGGTGCGGCCGCCAGGTGGATGGGCGGCATCCAGGCTCGCGCTCGTAGCGCGTCAGCGCGATCGAACATCCGCCGTGTGTCTACTGGATGCCCCCGTGTCGATGTCGGCCTACAGACCTCGGGAGGAGGAGATGGCCGCCCTCCAGGTCAAGCGCGATCGCCAGGTGGTTGAGAGAGACGATTGACGGGGCCCGTTGACCACGCTCGATCTGGCCAATCTGCGTCCGAGGCATCATTGCAGCCGTGGCCACGTCCTCCTGCGTCATGTGCCGCCAGTCCCGCAGGCTCTTGAGCCTCAGGCCGAGTCTCTCGACGTAGAGCCGACACTCGTCGTCCCCATGTTGCATCATGGAGAGGCACCTTAGCTTCTCTGTGATGTGCTGTGAAGGTATTGACTCGAACTACCATCAGGTGCGGCCCTGAAGGGACGGCACGTCGCGTCAGATGCACGTGGCGTGCACGCATGGGTGACACGGGACAGACAGGCGGCGGTTCGCGGCGGCCGGCGGCGCGGACGCCACGGGCCCCCGGCTGTGGCCGCTGAGCGTCGATGGGCTGCTGCGCACGAACCACCGCTCGGGGCGACGGAGGCGGTGGGCGCTGTGGCCGGCCCTCGGGTTCGGCATCGCCGTGTCGCTGGCGGCCAACGTCGCAGAGCGCCGGTCGCAACCCGACCGGCGCTCGACTTGACTGGACTGTCGTCGTGGTACCGCTGACCACGTCCCCGCGCGGGACGAGGTCTGATTCAGGTTGACCCCGGGGCCGTCTACCGCAGATCCGGAAGGGTGAACAGGTCGGCGCCGGCGGCGAGGTGATCGGTGAGGAGGGTGGCGATCTCGTCGGGTTTGATGCTGATGGCGCGCAGCGCATCTGCGCTGAGTGGGATCTGGTCGAGGTGGTAGTCGCCGCGGGTGGGGTCGGTGAATTCCGGGCCGGTGCGGTCGGCGAAGGTCCAGGTGTGGACGCGGGCGAGGTAGATGTACTGCCGTTCGTCGGGTCGTTCGATGACGTGGATGAGGCTGTGTATGTCGGCGGTGGCGGCGAGTTCCTCGTGCAGTTCCCGCTGGAGGGCGCTTTCTCGGTCCGAGTCGCTGTCTTCGACGCCGCCGCCGGGGAGAACCCAGTAGGGCGCCTGGCCGGGGCGGGTTCGCCTGATCGTGAGGAGGTGCTGGTCGGCGGTGATCAGGACGGCGCGGACGCGTTCCTTCACGCGGGGGCTCCTTCGAGACGCGAGAGGTTCTTCGACCCTGCCAGGCCAGGGGCAGGGAGCGCCACGCAGCCACTGGTGGTCAGGCTGGATCGGGTGGGACGGGGACGGTGTGACACCAGGCCCGGAGGGTGGTGTCCGGGTCAGCGAGTTCGGCGAGTTTGGCGAGGCAGAGGAGGGCGTGCGGGCCGCTGAGCTGCGCGAGGGGGATGACGCCGAGTACGCGCATCGTCAGGAACGGCCGCAGTCGGGTCAGCGGGTCGTCGGTGGGGCTCAGAGCCGTGCCGAGGTCGCCGTCAAGGCGGTGCAGGAGGGTCTGGATGGAGGCGTGGCGTCCAGCGCCGACGGTCCAGGTGTAGTTGATCTCGATGTGTCGGTCGCCGAGGGCGAGGTGGTCGATGCCGGGTTCGGCGCGGGGCGGGAGGGGTGTGGTGAGGGTGCGGGCGTAGGTGGCGGGTTGGTAGGTGGGGACCAGCCAGCCGCCCATGGCCAGCAGGTACCAGAGGAGGATGGCGATGTCGCCGGCCAGGGCGTTGCGTCCGGCGTGTTCGAAGTCGAGCCAGCACAGGGGTTCAGCAATGTTGGGTTCTGTGGGGTCGCCCTGGCTGACGGTGGTGATCCAGCGGGTGTCGGCGTCGAGCGCCTCCCGCAGCCGGTCGATGTCGGTGCCGAACGCGCTACCGCGTGGCCTGCCGTGGATGACGAGGTTTGCCGTCGCGAGGTCGTCGAGGGAGAGCTGGCGCCGGTCGATTGTCCATAGTGGACGGGTTGGGTGGGTGTACCAGCGGTCGATCCGGCCGCCGGGTGCGAGGCGGGCGGCGTACAGCGCCGGGACGCAGTCGGCGAGCCGCGTTCTCGATGCGGTGGCGTCGGCGGCGGCGAGCATGCTGTCGCAGATGTCGTCGACGAGTGACCGGACGGCCGGGATCTGGTCCGGGTTGCGGTCGGCGGCGTTGATCGCGTCGGCGAGCAGGCGGTGGCAGCGGCTGGAGGCGAAGACGTCCTCGTAGACGACCTCAACGCTGCCGCTGCGGCCGTGGACTCCCAACAACTGCGGCACCGGCAGGTGGGCGACGACGGTCCGGTAACCACGGAGTTCGGCGGTCGCCTCGCTACGGCTCATGGGTTTGCGGAAGGTGCCATCGACGGCGCGGTAGTGCCCGCCGGGCGACGCCACCGCGGCGATGGCGACAGTCACGGCGCTGTCCTTGGGCCCTGCGCGGAGGCTGGGAGTGTCGCCAGCCACCAGCGCAGGACGTTGGCGGCCAGCGTGACTGCCGCGGCTGAATCAGCACGGGCGTGGTTGGCGACGTCCGGGCTCGGGAACCGGTCGGGGTTGGCGGCCACGAGGGCCCGCAGGGCGTCGGCGTCATCGGGATGCTCGTCGCCTTCGGCGCGTAGGGCGACCTTGGCCAGCATGGCGGTGACCTTGAACAGTGACCGCAGGTCAGGGGCTGGGCGTAGAAGTTGGCGGCGGATCTCCACGGCGGCGCCGACGCCGTCGCGCAGGCTGGTGAACGCGTCCGTGTCCGCGTCCGGGTGTGGCAGCCGCAGGCCGTCGGCGGAGTACAAGACGGGGAGTTGACCGGCGGCGATCAGCCGCAGCGTGTGCAGCAGCCGCGGGGTAAGGGCGCCGGCTCGACACTCGGCCTGGGAGATCACCGTGCAGCCGAGCTTGACCCCGCGTAGGACGCCAGCGACGTGGGCCAACGTGTCGCGCAGGGTGGGGAGTTGGCCGATGTCGGCGAGGATGAGGACGTCGAGGTCGCTCCAGCCGTGCTCGTACTTGCCGCGGGCGCCGCTGCCGGTGACGGCCAGCAGTGTGATCGGCGGCGGGTCCGCGCCGGTGAGCCGGGCGAGCAAGGAGTCGAGGTAGTCGGTCAGGTGGGCCGGCAGCCGCAGGTCGGCGACCCGGGTGTGGCGTGGTCGGGCTGTCGGCCAGCGGAGGTCGGCGGCGAGACGGTCCAGGGCGTGGTAGAGCGCCAGGCGGGAGCCGCTGTTGTCGAGGACCAGGTCGGCCAGGTGCCGTACGTCCTCGGCGCCGCGGGCCTTCTTGACTGCGTCACGTTGGCGGAGGTCGTCGGTGCCCAGGACGGCCCTGGCTTCCCGGGTGGACTGGTCGCCGTCCAGGTAGACGACCGTCAGCCGGTTACCGAGCAGCTTGGCCAGTTCCGCGGTGAGGCCGGCGCGGTGCAGGCTCTCGATCGACAGCCGGCGCAGGAAGTGGTGGGCGGCGCAGTAGTCCTCCAGGCCGGCGACCAGCAACTCGGTCAGCCTGATCGCGTCGAGCCCGTAGACGTCGGCGATCCCGCGGCGGGCGGCGGCCGTCTCCAGCAGGTAGCCGATCTTGAGACGGGCATAGCCGTGCCGGGCCTGTAGGTAGGCGCCGGCGGTGCTCTTGCCGCTCTCCGACAGCCCGCCCAGCGCGACGACGTCGACTCGTGCCAGAGCCGGCGGCGCGATGTCCACCCCGAGGCTGGCCAGCCAGGTCGCGATGGCCTCGTGGACGGTCAGGATCGCCTGGTCCCCGACGGTGATCGTGTGGTCGAACCGCCCAGCGTCGTTCTGCTGGTGCAGGTGGGCGTGTAGCACCTGTTGGTAGTTGGCGTAGCGGGGCGTGGTCTCGGGTTCGCGGGACAGTGTGCGGGCGACGCCCGCCCTGGGCTCGTCGCAGTGCAGCATCAGGACTCCCAGCTCGCCGGCCTCCGCACGTTCCAGGTCCGGCTGGTACGGGGCGAGCAGCTCGGCGCCGCGTTGTGCGGCCGAGGGGTGGTCAAGACGTTCCCGGACGGCGACGGTGGCGACCACGCTGGCTTCGAGCATCGGGATTCCCCGGTCCACAACCCGCCTTGGCACCGCAGCCGCGCTGCCCGCGGCCTCAGCGGGGTGGGCGGTCGAGCGGGCGAGGTAGGAGCACACCAGCACATCGACGACATCGACGAGCGGAGCGGCCTCGAACCACCAGGCGGCCAGGCCGGCCGCTCGGGCCGGCTCCCATCTGCGGTCGTGGACGTCGAGCGGCCCGGCGTCGACAAGACCACCGCGTTCGACGAGTAGCCGGACCTGGGTGCTCTTGCCGACGTTGTCCGGGCCGCTGACGGCGATCGTGTCCACTGCCACCCCTCCGGCGCGCCGCGACCCCGATCGGCCGCCGTCCGGACGGCGTTCGGAGCTGCTGGTCGGGACACACAACCAGCCACGCCTGCAAGGGAAACAGAGCAGCGACGAGGCATCCGTGAGGCATCCCTGTGGCATCGCCCTGGCTGGCCTGGTGCACTGTCACCGGTACGGTTTGGGTCGTACGCGGGAGAGGGGGCACAGCCATGCAGGCCAGGCGGCACGGTCTCGCTCGGCAGCGGAAGGCGGCCGGCTACAGCCAGGAGGAACTCGCTGAACGGCTGGGCGTGGAGCGCTCGACCGTCGTTCGTTGGGAAGCCGGCGACACGGAACCTCAGCCGGGGCTGCGTCCGAAGATCGCCCGGGCGTTGCGGGTCTCCCTCGCGCAGCTTGACGAGTTGCTGGCCGGTGACCGCGATACCGATGTCGAAAGGCCGGATGACCGCCAGCCGCCGACCGGCGTCGGCTTCGTCACCGTCGCCCAGCTGCGTAGCGACGTCCAGCAGCTCGACGAGCAGTACGACCACCTGCCCTCGGCGGCACTGCTGGCCAAGGCCGGCCAGTGCCTCGGCCAGGTCGCGGTCCTCAATGGACATGTGACCCGCGGCCGGGTCCGGCGTGACCTGTGCGTGGTGGAGGCCGAAGCCGCCACGTTGATGGGCCAGCTCGTCTGGGATGCCTCCCAGCGGCGCGACCACACCGCCGCGCGCGGCTACTTCGACCAGGCCATCGTCGCCGCGCGGCACGTTCACGACCCCATCGCGGAAGGGTTCGCGCTTCTCCGTAAGAGCTACGTCGCGCTCTATGGCGAGCGGGAGCCGCAGGAGGGGCTGAGTCTGACCGAGCAGGCCGCGCACGCCACCATCGGTTCCAGCAGCGTCCTGGCCGGCCTCGCCACCCTGCACTCCGCCGAGGCGCACGCCATGCTGGGTCGCCTGCGTGACTGTGAACAGGC
>Ga0307500_10000057_pt1 | contig 33547 bp, 29 predicted proteins | sample 14_S_MG_FD_201362 | JGI IMG/M metagenome (GOLD analysis project Ga0307500, IMG submission 201362) | Soil microbial communities from Populus trichocarpa stands in riparian zone in the Pacific Northwest, United States - 14_S | ecosystem: Environmental > Terrestrial > Soil > Riparian zone > Trees... | reverse complement strand
CGGGCCGCGCTCCCGGCCGAACACCTCGTTGGCCAGCGCCACGGTCGGCGGCACCGTGGCCACCCAGTCCAAGCCGTACACGACGACGAAGCCGAACAGGCCGAGGCTGGCCGAGCCGAGCACCGCCGGCAGCATCAGCAGCGCGACGCCACGCAGGCCGTAGTACCAGAACAGCAGCCGGCGCGGGTCCACCCGGTCGGTCAGCCAGCCGGACGCGATCGTGCCCACCACGTCGAACACGCCGACCAGGGCGAGCAGCCCGGCGGCCGAGGTCTCGGCCACCCCGTGGTCGTGCGCGGCCGGGATCAGGTGCGTGCCGATCAGCCCGTTGGTGGTCGCGCCACAGATCGCGAAGCTGCCGGCGAGCAGCCAGAACGCGCGGGTCCGGGCCGCCTCACCGAGCACCCGCAGCGCGGTGCCGACCGGGTTCGGTGGCGGCGCCGGCGCGACCACCGGCGTGTCCGGCGGTGCCCCGTACGGCAGCAGGCCCAGGTCGGCCGGCGAGTTGCGGAGCAGCAGCGCGACCAGCGGGACGACCAGCAGCGCGCCGGCCGCGACCGTGACCGACGCCCACTGCCACCCGTGGTTGACCGCCAGCCAGGCCAGCAGCGGCAGGAACACCAACTGCCCGGTCGCGCTGGCCGCGGTGAGCGCCCCGACGACCAGGCCGCGCCGGGCCACGAACCAGCGGGTCGCCACGGTCGCCGCCAGCACCGCCGCCATCGCCCCGGTGCCGATCCCGACCACCACGCCCCAGAGCAGTACCAACTGCCAGGGCGCGGTCATGAACACGGTCAGCCCCGACCCGGCCGCGACCAGCAGCAGCGCCAACAGCACCACCCGGCGCACCCCGAACCGGCCCATCGCGGCGGCCGCGAACGGCCCGGCCAGCCCGAACAGCACCAGGTTCACCGAGACCGCCAGCGAGATCGACGTCCGGCTCCAGCCGAACGCGTCCTCCAGCGGCACGATCAGCACCCCCGGCGTGGACCGGAACCCGCTGGCCCCGAGCAGCGTGACGAAGGTGACCCCGGCCACCACCCACGCGTAGTGCCCCCGCCGCCACCTGGTCCGCACCCCGGTCACCGCCACAAACCCAGCAAGCCGATTCCGCCGACCCTCATTCCGGGCCGGGTTCCGGCCCGCCAACCGACCCGGAGACGACTGGGCGGGCGTCCGGAGGGACGCCCGCCCAGGGTGGCCGCCGGGGGTCAGGCAGCGGCGGGAATGGCCGCGGCGGCGGGTTCGAGGGCCTGGGTGAGGACCTCGGCCACGTCGCTGACCAGGTGGATCGTCAGTGCGTCGCGGATCTCGGCGGGGACGTCGTCCAGGTCCGGGGAGTTGCGGGCCGGCAGGAAGACCTCGGTGAGGCCGGCCCGGTGGGCGGCCAGCAGCTTCTGCTTAACCCCACCGATCGGCAGCACCCGACCGGTCAGCGAGATCTCGCCGGTCATCCCGACCTCCTTGCGCACCGGCCGGCCGGACAGCAGCGAGGCGATCGCGGTGGTCATCGTCACGCCGGCGGACGGGCCGTCCTTCGGCACCGCGCCGGCCGGGACGTGCAGGTGCAGCCGGTGGTCGCGCAGCCCGTCGACCGGCACGTCCAGCCGCGAGCCGTTCGCCCGCAGGTAGGACAGCGCGATCTGGGCCGACTCCTTCATCACGTCGCCGAGCTGGCCGGTCAGCGTCAGCCCGGACTCGCCCGGGGACGCCGTGGCCTCGACGAACAGCACGTCGCCGCCGGCGCCGGTGACCGCCAGCCCGGTGGAGACGCCGGGCACCGCGGTCCGCTCGGCCGACTCCGGGGTGAACCGTGGCCGGCCCAGGTAGCTGACCAGCTTGTCGGTGCCCACCTCGACCCGGCCCAGCTCCGGCGAGACCGACAGCTCGGTCGCCACCTTGCGCAGCACCCGGGCCAGGGCCCGCTCCAGCTGCCGGACGCCGGCCTCGTGGGTGTGCTCAGCGGCCACCGCCCGGACCGCCTCGTCGGTCACCGAGACCTCGTCAGTGGTCAGCCCGGCCCGGTCCAGCAGCCGGGGCAGCAGGTGGTCGCGGGCGATGCCGACCTTCTCGTCCTCGGTGTAGCCGTCCAGCCGGACCAGCTCCATCCGGTCCAGCAGCGGCTCCGGGATCGCCTCGGCCACGTTCGCGGTGGCCAGGAACAGCACGTCCGAGAGGTCCAGCTCGACCTCCAGGTAGTGGTCCCGGAAGGTGTGATTCTGGGCCGGGTCGAGCACCTCCAGCAGGGCCGCGGACGGGTCGCCGCGGTAGTCCGAGCCGAGCTTGTCGACCTCGTCCAGCAGCACCACCGGGTTCATCGAACCGGCCTCCCGGATGGCCCGCACGACCCGGCCCGGCAGGGCTCCCACGTACGTCCGCCGGTGGCCGCGGATCTCGGCCTCGTCCCGGACGCCACCCAGGGCGACCCGGACGAACTTGCGGCCCAGCGCCCGGGCGACGGACTCGCCGAGCGAGGTCTTGCCGACGCCGGGCGGGCCGACCAGCGCGAGCACCGCGCCGCTGCCCCGGCCGCCCACCACCGACAGGCCGCGCGACGCGCGCCGGGCCCGGACGGCCAGGTGCTCGACGATCCGGTCCTTCACGTCGGTGAGCCCGTAGTGGTCGGCGTCCAGCACCGCGCGGGCGGCCGTCACGTCGGAGTTGTCGTCGGTCCGGGTGGACCAGGGCAGGTCGAGCACGGTGTCCAGCCAGGTCCGGATCCAGCCGGCCTCGGGCGACTGGTCGGACGCCCGCTCCAGCTTGCCCACCTCGCGCAGGGCCGCGGTGCGCACCGCGTCGGGCAGTTCGGCGGCCTCCACCCGGGCCCGGTAGTCACCCTCGCCGTCCGGGTCGTCCTCGCCGAGTTCCTTGCGGATCGCGGCCAGCTGCTGGCGGAGCAGGAACTCGCGCTGGGACTTCTCCATCCCCTCCCGGACGTCGTCCCGGATGGTGCTGGCGACCTCGAGCTCGGCCAGGTGCGCGCGGGCCCACTCCAGCACCTGCTCCAGCCGCTGCGCCACATCGGTGATCTCCAGCAGCGTGGCCTTCTGTTCCAGGTCCAGGTACGGGGCGTAGCCGGCGGTGTCGGCCAGCTCGCCGGGGTCGGTGATCCGCTGCACCGAGTCGATCACCTGCCAGGCGTTGCGCAGCTGCAGCAGCGACAGCACCACCTGCTTGTACTCGCGGGCGAGCTGGGTGGCCCGCTCGCTGGGCTCGTCTTCCACCACGGTCGCCTCCACCCAGAGCGCGGCGCCGGGGCCGTTCACACCGCTGCCGATCCGGGCCCGGGAGACGCCGCGGACCAGCGCGGCCGGCCCGCCGCTGGGCAACTGGCCGACCTGCTCGAGCACGGCGACGGTGCCGACCGCCGGGTAGCGGCCATCCAGGCGCGGCACGACGAGCAGCCGGGCCGGCGAACTGGCGCCGGGCACCGCGGCCTTGCTGGCGCGGGCGGCGTCAACAGCAGCCTGGGCGGCGGCGTCCAGCTCGACCGGCACGACCATGCCGGGCAGCAGCACACCGTCGGCCAGGGGCAGGACGGGAAGGGTCAGGCTGGTCATGTCCACCTCATCAGAGTTGAGCGTGTTCGGCTCAACGCAGGCGGGCGGCCAGTCTTCCCGCATCCCCGGCCTGTTCGCTCAGAGCGAGCACCGCCGGCGGGCACCTCGATCCACCGGCGGCGGACGCCAGCCCGCTCAGCCCGCCCGGCCGACTCAGCCCGGCAGGCTGGTGATCAGCTCCGGGGTGACCCCGGCGACCCCCGGCACCACGACCGTCGCCAGCGCCAGCGCGTCCGGGGCCGGCGGGTATTCCTCGTTCGGCGCCGCGACCAGCACCATCCCGGCCGCCACGGCCGCCCGCAGGCCGTTGCTGGAGTCCTCGACCGCCACGCAGCGGACCGGCTCGACACCCAGCCGGGCGGCCGCCTCCAGGTAGACGTCCGGCGCCGGCTTGCCCCGCGGCACCTCCTCGCTGGAGACCGCCGCGCCGAACAGGTCGGCCACCCCGGCGGTGGCCAGCACCAGCCGGATCAGCCGGACCGGCGAGGAGCTGGCCACCCCGAGCGGCCAGCGGCCGACCAGCGCCCGGACCGTCTCGACCGCGCCGGGCAGCAGCGGCACCCCGTCCCGGTACCGGTCGGCCAGCCGGTTGATCACCTCGGCGGCCACCCGCTCCGGTGGGCCCGGCACTCCGACCACCTCGACCAGGTGCCGGGACCACTCCTGGGTGCTCATCCCCTGCAGCGCGGTGGTCGTCTCCGGTGGCCAGGGCCGGCCGGCGTCGGTCGCCAGCCCGCGCCGCACCTCATCCCACACCTGCTCGGACTCGATCAGCACACCGTCCAGGTCGAAGATCACCGCCTGTGGGTCCACGCCGCGAATCATGCCCGGCGGTTGTCCGGGGTTGCCCACTGGCTGTGATCTCGGCCACCCGCAGGTCACCCGACCGAGCGTCCGAGCGCCCTGGCCGAACCGGCCAGTTGGGCAAGTTGACGCTACCGTGCCACATATGGCGGGATTTTCGACGGCGACAACGGTGCGCCGGGTGGGGGACGACGAGTACCTTGCCGACCTCGACCCGCTCTGGAGCATCGGCACCAAGCCGAACGGTGGCTACCTGCTCGCCACGATGACCCGGGCGGCGCTGGACGTGGCCGGCCCCGGATACCCACACCCGGGCGCGGTCAGCGCACACTTCCTGTCTGCGCCGGCCGCCGGGCCGGTGCAGATCCGGGTACAGCCGCTGCGCCAGGGCCGGTCGGTGGCCCAGCTGCGGACGTCCCTGTACGCGGCCGGCGAGCACTGCGTCGAGGCCCTGGTCAGCTGCGGCACGCTGCCGGCCGCCGGGCCGGCCCGGTGGGACGGCGTGCCGGCGGTGGAACTGCCGGCCGAGGAAGACTGCCTGCTGCTGCCCGGCGAGACGCCCTGGTTCCCGGTGCCGTTGATGACCGTGCTGGCCCAGCGGCTGGACCCGGCCACCGCCGGCTTCACCACCGGCCGGGGCGCCGGCGCCGGCGAGATCCGGGCCTGGCTGCGGTTCGCCGACGGCAGCGAGCCGGACCCGCTCGGCCTGCTCGTCGCCGCCGACTGCCTGCCCCCGGCAACCTTCGATCTGGACCTGGTCGGGTCCTGGGTGCCGACGCTGGAGCTCACCGTGTACGTCCGCGCGGTGCCGGTGCCCGGGCCGCTGCGGGTCCGGCTGAAGGTCCGGCTGATCACCGAGGGCCGGGTGGACGAGCAATGCGATGTCTGGGACAACGCCGGCACGCTGGTCGCCACCGGCCACCAACTCGCCGCGCTGCGCCTGCCGGAGGCCCCGACCAACGCCACGGCAGGCGCCGCCGTGGCCGCGGCTGATTGAGAGGAGACCGTCGCCATGCGGTTACGGAAGTTCGGTCATGACTGCCTGCTGGTTGAGCATGCTGACGCCCGCCTGCTGCTCGACCCTGGGATCTTCGCGTCCGGCTTCGAGGAGTTGACCGGGCTGACCGGGGTGCTCGTCACCCATCAGCACGTCGACCACTGTGACCAGGACCGGTTGCCGGCGCTGCTGGAGCGCAACCCGGCGGCCGTGGTGCATGCCGACGAGGCGACCGCCGGCGGGTTGGCAGACAAGGGCTTCGCGACCAGAACGGTGCGGCACGGCGATGTGCTCGACCTCGGAACACCGGTGCAGGTGTTCGGCAGCGACCACGCCATGGTCCACCCGGACGTCCCGGTGATCCCGAACGTCGGCTATCTTGTCGCGGATCGGCTGTTCCACCCCGGCGACTCGCTCGTCCCGCCGGATGCGGACGTGCAGATCCTGGGCCTACCCACCGCAGCCCCCTGGATGAAGGCCGCGGAGGTGGTCGACTACCTTCGCGCCGTCCACCCACAGGTGGCCGTGCCGATCCATGAGGCTCTGCTGACCCGTCCAGAGTTGTACTACGGCCTCTTCGAAGATCTGGCCCCAACCGGCACCCAGGTTCGGGTGCTCGACGGCGGCGAACCCATCGAGATCTAGCCCCGCCGGCCGCCACGCCGGCGGCTTGCATCCCACCCCGCAGGCACCGATAATCGAACATATGTTCGACTCCTCGATGCCCGTCCTGGAACGGGCGCGGATCCCCCGCCCTGTCGCCGGTAGCTGCCCGGATCGAGAAAGCGCCTACATGCATCACGTTGCTGTCCTGACCCTTGCTCTTGCCGCCGCGCGGCACGGCCCAGGCCCGGTCCGCCTGGCCGCGCTGGCCCGCGACGCGGGTGTAGACGTGTTTGCCGAGATCCACGCCGGGTTGGCCGGCAAGGAACGGGCCCGGATCCAGCGCCGGGCCGAGTCGCTTGCCCGCACGTCGGTGTTCGCGGTGCTGATGGGCTCGGAGGACTACCCGGCCCGGTTGCTGGCGGCCCGGGCGGCGCCGGCCTTCCTGTTCTGCCGCGGTGTGCGGGGCCTGCTGGCCATGCCCGGGCTGGCGATCTGCGGCTCGGGGGCGGCCAGCGCGAGCGGGGTGGCGGCGGCCCGGGCCTGTGCCGCGGCAGCCGCTGACCTGGGCCTGTGCACGATCGGCGGTGACGCCCCCGGCGTCGGCCTGAGCAGCCACGTCGCCTCGCTGCGGTCCGGCGGCCGGACGGTGCTGGTGGTCGCCGAGGGGATCGAGCGGTTCCGGCTGCGCCGCGGCAAGCTCACCGAAGCCTGGGATCCTGCCCGCACGCTCGTCGTCTCCCCGTTCGCGCCGAGCCAGCGCGCCACCGCGGCCACCGAGATCGTGCAGCACACGGTGATCCTCGGCATGGGTCGGGCCCTGCTGGTGATCGAGCCCCGGGAGACCGGCACCACCCTCGCCACCGGCATGCGCGCGTCGGCCACCGGCCGCCCGGTGCTGGCCATCCCGTCCGCCGGCACCCCGCGCGGCATGGCAATGCTGCTGCGCCGGGGCGCCATCCCCATCCACACCCCCGACGAGCTGACCTCAACCCTGGACACCCTCCCCGACGACCAACCCCGCCGCCACCCACTCCTGATCATCTAGTCAGACATGCGAGCGAGCCGACGAGCGCCTTCCGCGAGCAGAGCTCGCCCAAGCAAGCCCCCGCGGCAGACATGACGGACGGACCCACCGGCAAACGGGGAGCCAACGACGGGCTGTCGCCACGGAAGCCGACCCCGCGCCCAAGGCGAACCGGACGCACCGCGGGGTTCCCGGGGGCTCGGCCCCCGGGGCAGACATGCGAGCGAGCCGGCAAGCGCTCTCCGCGAGCAGAGCTCGCCCGAGCGAGCCCCCGCGGCAGACATGACCGACGGGTCCACCGGCAAACGGGGAGCCAACGACGGGCTGTCGCCACGGAACCGGACGCCGCACCCAAGGCGAACCGACCGCACCGCGGGGCCCGCGGGGACTCGGCCCCCGCGGCAGACATGACGGATGGGCCCACCCGGCGAAGCAGGGTGAACCCAGCCCATCCGTGGGCGAGGGGGGAGTTGAACCCCCACGTCCTTACGGACACACGGACCTGAACCGTGCGCGTCTGCCATTCCGCCACTCGCCCAAGCGGCGCGTGGAAGGGTAGCACGCGACCGGGTTGCGCCCTGGTGGGATTGATCCTGCACTGCGTGGCCACGGCTACCATCGGGGCCAACAGTCCGAGGAGGAATCCCCCGTGGGTGTGCTGCAGCGCTTCGAGCGGCGCCTAGAGGGCCTCGTCGGCACTGCCTTCGCCCGGATCTTCAAGGGCCAGGTCGAGCCGGTCGAGGTGGCGAAGGCACTGCAACGTGAGGCCGAGGCCCAACGAGCCATAGTGGGAACGGACCGGATACTGGTGCCGAACCGGTATGTGGTCGAGCTCGGCCCCAGCGACCATGAACGGCTCGCTCCGTGGGAGACCCAGCTCACGAACACACTGGCCGAGATGGTGCAGGAGTACGTCGACGACGAAGGCTGGTCGACGTTTGGCGATATCGAAGTTCACCTCGACCGCAACGACGACTTCCGGACCGGGATGTTCACTGTGAGCAGCAGCGTGGATCCGAACGCCGGCCCCCGGCGCCGCCCGTACAACTCGTTGAGCATGCCGGCGGTGCCCGCCGCGCAGAGCCAGGCGGGTCCCGGCGGGTACGGCGGCGGCTACGCCGATGGCTACGGCGGGTATCAGCAGCAGGACGGGTACAGCGGGGGTGGCCAGCCCGGCTACGCCGACCCGTATGCGGACCCGTACGGGCAGCAGCAGCCGGAGCAGCAGCCGGCGGCGGGGGTGCCGCCGCCGTACCAGCGCAGCCGGGTGCGGCACATCCTGACGGTGGACGGCAGCGAGCTCTGGCACGAGTTGCAGGCCGGCAGCAACGTGATCGGCCGCGGCCAGGATGCGGACCTGCGGCTGCCGGACACCGGGGTGTCCCGCCGGCACATCGACATCCGGTTCGACGGCGCGGTGGCCGTGCTGCATGACTTGGGCTCGACTAACGGGACGACGGTGAACGGCCACCGGGCGCAGAGCTGGCAGTTGCAGCATGGCGATGTAATCCGGCTCGGTCACACCGTGCTGGTGTACCGCCAGGACGCGGCATGAGCACGCCCGACCGTGTCACTCCGGGTGCGGACCGCGCCACTCCGCGGGTGCAGCGCGCCGCTCCGCACGTGCGGCGGGCCCGCGAGGGCGCTGGATGAACGCTCCGATCGTCGTCCAGGTCCTGCGGTTCGGGTTCCTGGCGCTGCTCTGGATCTTCATCTTCGCTACGCTGCGCGTGATTCGGGCCGACCTGTTCGGCGCGGGCCAGCCCCGGGTGGCCGTGCCGGGGGTCCCCGCCCGGCCGGCGCCGGCCCGGCCGAAGCCAAAGCGGAAGGGAAAAGCCGCCACCCAGCTCGTGGTCACCGAAGGCGGCCTCGCCGGCACCCGCATCACGCTGGGCGAGCAGCCGATCATGATCGGGCGGGCGAACGACTCGACGCTTGTCTTGACCGATGACTACGCGAGCACCCGGCACGCGCGGTTGACCAGCAAGGACGGCGACTGGTACGTGGAGGACCTCGGATCCACCAACGGCACCTATCTGGATCGGGACAAGGTCTCCGGCCCGACCCTGGTGCCACCCGGCCTGGCGATCAGGATCGGCAAGACCGTTATCGAGCTGCGGTCCTGAGCCCGATGAGTCTCGCGCTGCGCTATGCCGCCCGGTCCGACCGTGGGCTGATCCGGGACGGCAATGAGGACTCTGTATATGCCGGGCCGCGGCTGCTGGCCGTGGCTGACGGCATGGGCGGCCATGTCGCCGGCGAGGTGGCCAGCAAGATCGTGATCGGGGCGCTGGCCCGGCTGGACGAGGACCGGCCGACCGACGACCCGATCACCGAGCTGCGCGACGCCACCGAGGACGCGAACGAGCACCTGCGCCAGCTGGTCGTCCAGGATCCGAACCTGGAGGGCATGGGCACCACGCTGACCGCGATGCTGTTCCTGGGCAGCCGGATCGGCCTGGTGCACGTCGGCGACTCGCGGGCGTACCTGCTGCGCGGCGGCCAGCTGATGCAGATCACCCACGACGACACGTTCGTCCAGGCGCTGATCGACGAGGGCCGGCTGACCGAGGAGGAGGCGTCCAGCCATCCGCAGCGGTCGCTGATCCTGCGTGCGCTGAACGGCACCGACGTGGAGCCGGACCTGTCGATCCGGGAGGCCCGGATCGGCGACCGGTACCTGCTCTGCACGGACGGGCTGTCCGGCGTGGTGTCGGCGGAGACGATGCTGGAGGCGCTGCACATCCCGGACCCGCAGCAGTGCGCCGACCATCTGGTCGAGCTGGCGCTGCGCGGGGGCGGGCCGGACAACGTCACCTGCATCGTCGCCGACGTCATCGACGTGGAGTACGGCGACGACGCCCCGGTCGTGGATGGCGCGGCCGGCGGCAACATCGGCCAGCGCGACCCGGCGGACAGCCCGGCGGCCCGGGCGGCGGCCAGCCAGCGGCAGAGCCGGTTGTCCCCGCCGGACGACGGGCCGGTCCGCCGCCGGCGGCGCCGCTCGCTGCTGTTCGCGCTGATCGTTCTGGTGGTGCTGGCCGGCGGCCTGTACGGGCTGTACCGGTGGACCCAGACGCAGTACTTCGTCGGCGCGGACGGCGACGAGGTGGCGGTGTACCGGGGCGTGAACGCGGCGGTCGGCCCGGTGAAGCTGTACTCGGTGGTGCACACCAGCGGGCTCTGGCTGGACGACCTGCAGCAGGTGGCGCGCCGGCAGGTGGAGAGCGGGATCGGCGCGGCGAACCGGTCCGAGGCGGATCGCATCCTGTCCAACCTGGACGGTCAGACGCTGCCGACGTGCCAGTCGCTGGCCACGCCGCCGCCGAGCCCCACCCCGTCCCCGACGCCGGCGAAGACCACCCCGAAGTCGACCGCCAAGCCGCCGGCGAAGACCACCCCGCCGGCGCGCACCACGCCGCCGGCCACCACCGTCACGCCGACCCCGACCGACCAGCCGATCCCAGGGCAGGATTGCCGGGAGCCACACTGATGGCGGCACCCAATCCGACCGCCGTACCACGCCGCCGGGGCGTGGAGTTGGCCCTGCTGCTGTTCGCCGTGCTGCTCGTGGTCATCGCTGACACCATCGTGGACGCCACCCTGAACGACCGGGTCGGCTCGGATGTGATCACCTACGGGCTGGGCTTCGCGCTGATCTACGCGGTGGCACACGTGGCGGTGCGCTGGCTGGCCCCGTACGCGGACCCGGTGATCCTGCCGGCGGTGGCGCTGCTGAACGGGCTCGGGCTGGTGCTGATCCGCCGGCTGGACATGGCCGAGGCGGAGAACGACCGCCGGCTGGGCCGGACCATCGAGACCGGCGCTGCCGGCGTCCAGGTGGTGTGGACGTGCATCGGGCTGGCCCTGTTCGTGGCCGTGCTGCTGGTGGTGCGCGATCATCGCGCGCTGTCCCGGTACGCGTACACGCTGGCCGCGGCGGGGCTGGCCTTCCTGGCCCTGCCGGCGATCCTGCCGGCCCGGTTCAGCGAGGTGAACGGCGCCAAGATCTGGATCCTGGTGGCCGGCTTCTCGATCCAGCCGGGCGAGTTCGCGAAGCTCGCGCTGATGATCTTCTTCGCCGCGTTCCTGGTGCAGAAACGGGACGTGCTGTCGCTGGCCAGCCGCCGGTTCATCGGCATCGACCTGCCCCGCGGCCGCGACCTGGGCCCGGTGCTGGTGGCCTGGGGGATGTCGGTGCTGGTGCTGGTCCGGGAGAAGGACCTGGGCACCTCGCTGCTGTTCTTCGGCATGTTCGTGGTGATGATCTACATCGCCACCGAGCGGACGTCCTGGCTGCTGATCGGCATCACCCTGTTCATCGGCGGTGCCTACCTGGCCTACCTGCAGTTCGGGCACGTGCAGCAGCGGGTGGCGATCTGGCTGCACCCGTTCAAGTACCGCAACGACGAGGGCTACCAGATCGTCCAGTCGCTGTTCGGGCTCGGCACCGGCGGGCTGTTCGGCACCGGTCTCGGCGGTGGCCGGCCGGACACCGTGCCGTTCGCCCGGACCGACTTCATCATCGCCACGGTCGGCGAGGAGCTGGGCCTGTTCGGGTTGGTCGCGCTGCTCGGCCTGTACGCGCTGATCGTGTCCCGCGGGTTCCGGGCGGCGCTGACCGTGCGTGACTCGTTCGGCAAGCTGCTGGCCGCGGGGCTGTCGTTCACACTGGCGTTCCAGGTGTTCATCGTGGTCGGCGGCGTCACCAAGCTGATCCCGCTGACCGGCCTCACCACCCCCTTCCTCTCTTATGGCGGTTCATCTCTGGTGGCCAACTTCGCGCTGATCGCCCTGCTGCTGCGCATCTCGGACGCGTCCCGCCGGCCACCCGCGCCGGCCACGCCGAGACCGCCGCTGGCCGAGGCGGTCACCGAGGTGGTGAGCCGGTGAACCGGCCGCTGCGCAGGGTGTCCATCGCCGCGCTGATCCTGTTCGGGCTGCTGGTGGCGAACGCGAACTACGTGCAGGTGTTCGAGGGCGACAACCTGCGCACCGACTCGGGCAACACCCGGGTGCTGCTGGACGAGTACGAGCGGCAGCGCGGCGCGATCGTGGTGGACGGGAAGTCCCTCGCGGAGTCCCGGCCGACCAACGACAAGCTGAAGTACCTGCGCACGTACCCGTTCAAGGCCGCCTACGCGCCGGCCACCGGTTTCTACTCGCTGATCTACGGCGCCACCGGGATCGAGCAGACCGACAACGACCTGCTCACCGGCAGCGACAACCGGCTGTTCACCCGGCGCCTGTCCGACCTGCTCACCGGCCGCGACCCGCGCGGCGGCAACGTCGTGCTGACGCTGAACCGGCAGGCCCAGGAGACCGCGTACAAGGAGCTGGCCGGGCGGCGCGGCGCGGTCGTCGCGCTGGACCCACGCAGCGGCGCGATCCTGGCCATGGTCAGCTCGCCGTCGTACGACCCGACGCTGCTCTCGTCGCACGATCCGACCGCGATCCGCGCCAACTACGACAAGCTCACCTCGGACGTCGACGCGCCGATGCTGGACCGGGCGATCAACCAGGCCTACCCGCCCGGCTCCACCTTCAAGGTGATCGTCTCGGCGGCCGCGCTGCAGAACGGCCGTACCCCGGACACCGTCCTGGACTGCCCGCACCGGTTGAAGCTGCCGCAGTCGACCAAGGAGCTCAAGAACTTCGGGGACGAGACCTGCGGCGCCGACCGGGTGCCGCTGATCACCGCGTTCACCAACTCGTTCAACACGGCGTTCGCGAAGCTCGGGATGGACCTGGGTGAGTCGACGATCCGCCGGCAGGCTGAGGCGTTCGGGATCAGCGACAAGGGCTTCAGCATGCCGCTGGACGTGTCCGGCAGCTCGGTCGGCCCGATCACCGACCAGGCGGCGCTGGCCCAGTCCTCGATCGGCCAGCGGGACGTCAAGCTCACCCCGCTGCAGGGCGCGATGATCGCCGGCGCGGTCGCCAACCGGGGCCTGCTGATGAAGCCGTACCTGGTCAAGGAACTGCAGGCGCCGGACCTGTCCGTACTGGACTCGACCAAGCCGGAGCCGCTGAACCCGGACCAGCCGCAGGCCATCCCGGCCGAAGTGGCCGGCCAGCTCACCACGATGATGACCAGCGTCGTGAACAACGGCACCGGCAAGAAGGCCCAGATCGAGAACGTCCAGGTGGCCGGCAAGACCGGCACGGCCGAGAACGCGCCGGGCAAGCAGCCGCACGCCTGGTTCATCGGGTTCGCGCCGGCCGACAACCCGACGGTCGCGGTCGCGGTGGTGATCGAGAACGCCGGCAACGAGAACAGCGAGGCGACCGGTGGCGAGGCGTCCGCGCCGATCGCCCGCGACGTGATCAAGGCCATCCTCGGCAGCCAACGCGGGGGCGGGTGAGATCGTCGTGCTCGCCCAGGACGCCCTGCTCGGCGATCGCTACCGGCTCACCAGCCGGATCGCCATCGGCGGCATGGGCGAGGTCTGGCGAGCGGAAGACATGGTGCTGAACCGCACCGTCGCGGTGAAGGTGCTCAAGAGCGAGCTGACCAGCGACCCGACGTTCCTGGCCCGGTTCCGGGCCGAGGCGCGGACCACCGCGGCGCTGGCCCACCCGGGCATCGCGAACGTCTTCGACTACGGCGAGGCGGTGCTCGGCGGCCCCGGTGGGCTGCGCACCGCGTACCTGGTGATGGAGCACGTGGAAGGCGAGCCGCTGTCCGCGATCCTGGCCCGCGAGGTGCGGCTGACCCCGCCGCGGACGCTGGACATCGTCTGGCAGGCGGCCACCGCGCTGGACGTCGCGCACCGCACCGGCATCGCGCACCGGGACGTGAAGCCGGGCAACCTGCTGGTCCGCCCGGACGGGGTGGTGAAGGTCACCGACTTCGGCATCGCCCGGGTGGCCGACTCGGTACCGCTGACCCAGAACGGGATGGTCGTCGGCACCGCCCAGTATTTCTCCCCGGAGCAGGCCGAGGGCCGGGCGGTTACCGCGGCCAGTGACGTCTACTCCCTCGGCGTGGTCGCGTACGAATGCCTGGCCGGCCGGCTGCCGTTCGTCGCGGATACCGCGGTCGCGGTCGCCGTGATGCAGATCCGGGACACGCCGCCGCCGCTGCCGAACGACGTCCCGCCGACCGTGCGCGAGCTGGTCGCCCGGGCGATGGCGAAGGACCCACGGCACCGGTACGGCACCGGCGGCGAGTTCGCCGCGGCGGTCCGCGCGGTGCAGGAGCGGCCGTACGACGACCCGAACACGGTGGTCCCGGTACCGCTCGGCGGCGGTGTGGCCGGCCCGCTGCCCGGCCAGCCCGGGCACCCCGGCCAGCCTGGACACCCCAGCCAGCCCAGCGCTCCGCCGCCGACCGGCGGGATCGGCGGGATCGCCCCGTCCGGGCTGACCGGCGCGCCCGCCGGCATGGGCGGCGCGGTACCACCGACCCCGAACCGGACCGGCCCCATCGGCCCGCCCGGCCCGCCCACACTCGGGCCACCCGGGCCGGGTGGGCCCGGCTGGCCGGGCGGCGGCGTCACGGGCGGGTCGGCCGCCGGGCCGACGGCCGGCGGCATGCACGACCACGGCGCCGGCATCGGTCCGGGCGGTGCCGGCGGACCGACCGGCACCCCGGCCGGGGTCGGCCCAGGCAGCACGGGCCCGGGCGGTCCGGGAGGCCAAGGTGGGCCGGGCGGCCAGGGCGGGCAGGCGGGGATGCCGGCCGGGCCGCCGAGTGCCGCCGGGCCGGCGGGCATGCCTGGTACCGGAGGCGGTCCCGGCGCGCCGGCGGGCACCGGCACGGCCGGCGTGCCGCCCCGGACCGGGATCGGGCCGGCGTACCCGGTGCACCCGTCCAGCCACCTCACCCCGGCCGGCGCACCGGTGCCGTACCGGCGGACGCCGCGCTGGCCGGTCTGGGTGGCCGCGTTGATCGTCGCGCTGCTGGTCGCCGCCGGCGCGGTCACGCTGATCAAGGTCCGGCACGGTTCGAACAGCTCGGACGGGCGGCCGCGACCAGCCCCGTCCGATCAGGGCGCTCCAGCCGGGCCGAACCAGCCCGGGCCCAAGCAGCCCGGGCCGAACCAGCCCGGCCAGCTGAGCACACCGGCCAGCACGCCGAGCTACGGCGGGGTACCGGCGGACACCGTCGCACCCCCGGCCGACAGCGACCGGGACGACGGCTTCGTGCTGGTCACGCCGTCGGACTACATCGGTCAGAATCAGGAAATCGTGGTCCGCCAGCTCACCGCACTGGGGCTGCTCACCCACGTTGAGAATGCTGCGGAAGGATCTGCGGGGCCGGCCGGCACGGTCGCCAAGCTGTATCCGACCGGAAAAGTTCGCCGACACACGCTCATCACGGTGTTCGCGATCCGCACGGATCGCTCCCGGAACAGGTAAGGACGACTGAGACCCTCATGACCATGCCACGGCTGCTGGGATCGCGATACGAGATCGGTGAGGTGCTGGGCTACGGCGGGATGGCCGAAGTGCACCTGGGCCGCGACGTACGCCTCGGCCGCGAGGTCGCGGTCAAGGTGCTGCGCGCGGACCTGGCGCGGGACCCGTCGTTCCAGACCCGGTTCCGCCGCGAGGCACAGGCAGCCGCGTCGCTGAACCACCCGGCGATCGTGGCGGTGTACGACACCGGGGAGGACTCGGCGGTCGCCGGCGCCACCCCGTACATCGTGATGGAGTACGTCGAGGGCCGGACGGTTCGCGACATCCTCAAGGCCGAGGGCCGGATCATGCCGCGCCGGGCGATGGAGATCACCGCCGACGTCTGCGCCGCGCTGGACTTCAGCCACCGCAACGGCATCGTGCACCGGGACGTGAAGCCGGGCAACGTGATGATCACCCTGGCCGGTGCGGTCAAGGTGATGGACTTCGGCATCGCCCGCGCGGCCGCCGACGCCGGCGCGACGGTGACCGCGACCGCCGCCGTGATCGGTACCGCGCAGTACCTCTCGCCGGAGCAGGCCCGCGGCGAGAACGTGGACGCCCGCTCGGACGTGTACTCCACCGGCTGCATGCTGTACGAGCTGATCACCGGGCACCCACCGTTCACCGGCGACTCGCCGGTCGCGGTCGCCTACCAGCACGTCCGGGAGATGGCACCGCCGCCGAGCTCGTCCAACCCGGACGTGCCGCCGGAGCTGGACGCGATCGTGATGAAGTCGATGGCGAAGAACCCGGCGAACCGGTACCAGACCGCCGCCGAGATGCGGGCCGACCTGGTCCGTGCGATCAACGGCCGGCCGGTGTCGGCGGAGCCGGTGCTGTCCGACGAGGAGCGCACCACCATCCTCGGCGGCCCGGCCGGCACCGGCATGACCACCGCCGGCTACCAGAACTACGGCCAGCGCGGCCGCACCCCGCCGGAGCCGCAGCGGCGCAACCGGACGATCGGCTGGATCGCGCTGGCCGTCGCCGTGCTGCTGGTGTTCGTGCTGGCCGCGTTCCTGACCTCCCGGCTGCTCGGCAACAAGACCTCCACGGTCGCGGTGCCGAACCTGGTCGGCAAGACCAAGGCCGCCGCCGACCAGCAACTGCGCGACGAGAAGCTGGTCCCGAACTTCGCCGTCCAGGCGTCCACACCGGATCAGAAGGACAAGGTGCTCAGCACCGACCCGCCGGCCGGTATCTCGCTCAAGGAGGGCAGCACGGTCACCGTCGCCATCGGCGGCGGCCCGGCCAGCGTGACCGTGCCGCCGCTGGACGGGCTGAGCTTCGAGCAGGCCCGCGGCCAGCTGATCGCCGCCAACCTCGGGGTGAAGCGGAACGACGTGGACAGCGACAAGCTGGTCGGCACCGTGCTCGACAGCAACCCGAAGGCCGGTACCCGGGTCTCCGTGGGCCAGGTCGTCACGCTGAACGTGAGCAACGGCAAGGTCGCGATCCCGAACGTGATCGGCCAGACCGCGTCCGAGGCCAAGGCGACGCTGAACCAGAAGGGCTTCTTCAACGTCACGGTCAGCACCCAGGTGCCGAACGACGACTTCACCCCAGGCACCGTGTTCGACCAGAGCCCGGTCGGCGGCTCCAAGGCCACCACCGATCAGAAGATCACGATCGTGGTGGCGAAGCAGAAGCCGGTGATCACCACGCCGCCGACCACCCCGCCGACGACGCCGCCGACCACGCCACCGCCGTCCAGCACGACCCCGGCCCCGACGACCACACCGCCACCCCCGTGAGCTGAACCCAGCCAGCCGTCGGGCCGGCTCCCCGCTGTGGGAGCCGGCCCGATCGCTGTCTGGTGGGTGGCTGTCCGGCGGGTGGCAAGTCCGGCGGGGTGCAGTCCGGCGGGGTGGCGGGGTAGCGGTCCGGCGGGGTGGCTGTCCGGCGGGATGTCTAGACGGGGGCGAACGCCGCCAGGCGCAGCGTCTCCACCTCGGCGGCGAGCGCCGGCGCGCGGTCGAGCGCGGTCCGGTCGCCGCAGGCGGCCAGCCAGTTCGCCAGCATCAGGTGGCCGCCCTGGGTGAGCACCGACTCCGGGTGGAACTGCACGCCCTCGATCGGCAGCGTGCGGTGCCGCATCCCCATCACCACGCCGGACGCGGTCCGCGCGGTCACCTCGATCTCGTCCGGCAGGGTCGGCTCGAGCACCGCGAGCGAGTGGTACCGGGTCGCGATGAACGGCTCGGGCAGCCCGGCCAGCACCCCCTGCCCGGTGTGGTGCACCTCGCTGGTCTTGCCGTGCAGCAGTTCCGGTGCCCGGCACACGGTGCCGCCGAACGCCACCCCGATCGCCTGGTGCCCCAGACAGACACCGAACAGCGGCAGCCGCTGCTCGGCGCACGCGGTCACGACCCGCACGCTGACCCCGGCGTCCTCGGGCGTCCCCGGCCCCGGGCTGATCAGCACACCAGCGAGGTCGAGCCCGGCCAGCTCGGCCGGGTCGACCGCGTCGTTGCGCCGGACCACGCTGTCGGCGCCGAGCTGGGCCAGGTACTGCACCAGGTTGTAGACGAAGCTGTCGTAGTTGTCGACGACGAGGATGCGGGTCACCGCGGCTGCCTCACTGGTTGACGGTCACTTCGTTGAAGGGCAACCGCGGTTCGACCCACGGGAAGATCACGAACAGCAGCAGCGCCACCACGATCCCGATCAGCAGCGCCGACTGGATCACCTTCAACATCAGGCTGCCCGGCAGCTTGTGCCAGATCCACGTGTACATCCCGTCACCCCTGCAGCGCGGGCGGATCGCCCTGACTCTTCGGCCACGGCTTGCCCTCGAGTTGGCCGTGGATGATCAGCCGCTGCCGGGCGGAGAACTTCGGGTGGCAGGTGGTCAGCGTGATGAACGGGTACTGCGCCCGCGCGGTCGCCGGCCGGCCCGGCACCGGCCGGACCACGTCCACGTCGGTCGGGGCGACGATCTGCTTGCCCGGGATGCCGAGGGTGCCGTGCGCGGTGTCGCCGGTGGCCTTGTCGCCCAGCACCCGGTACGTGTACCAGAACGACTTGGTCTCGATCACGATCGCGTCGCCGGCCCGCAGCTTGTCCAGGTTGAGGAAGGGCGACCCCTTGCCGACCCGGTGCCCGGCGATCGAGAAGTTGCCCACCTGGCCGGGCAGCGCGCTGGTCGGGTAGTGCCCGGGGCCTTCCGCCAACTGGTTCGCGCCGGTGCCCTCGACCACGGTGAACACGTAGTCCGGGCCGAACGCGGGGATGTAGATGTTGGCGATGCCCTTGCCCAGCGGGATGCGGGTGACCTTCGTTCCCGGCTTCGCCGGGCCGCTCGGTGGCGCGGTCACCAGCGGGTCGTCGCCCTGCTCCCAGTCCTTCTGCAGCGTGGTGCTGAGCTTGTGCTGGGTCCGGCTGTTGAACAGGTCGGTGACCCAGAGCTCGTACACCACGAACAGCAGCACGACCAGGCCCAGCGTGATCATGGTCTGGCCGGCGCCGCGGATGCCCGTGCGGATCCGGTCACCCCGCGTCTTCGGGGTCTTCGGCGGCTTGGGCGGCTTGGGCGGCCCGCTGCCGGCGCCCCCGCTGCGGCTGCTGGCCCGGGCCCGGGCCTGCTCCACGGCCGCCGGGGTGATCGCGACCCGGCGCTGGTCCGGCGAGCCGTGCTCGTCGGCGCCGTCCTCGTCCGGCCGGGTACGGCGGCTCCGCCGCGGCAGGCTACGCCGTGCGTCGACCTCGCCGCCGTCGGACCACATCCCGATATCGAACGGGCCGAGTACCTCGGTCGGGCCTTCCTCGTACCGGTCCGGGCGCGGTCGAGAGTCGGCCGGCGCGGGCGGGTAGCCGTTGCCCGCCAACGGCTCAGCCGGCGCTGGCTGCCGTTCCGGCCGGACCTCCGGCTCGAGCCGGATCTCCGAAGCGGGCCGGATCTCCTGCCGGGACAGCAACCGGCTCGGCAGCAGCGCGTCGACCAGCGCCTGCCCGGGACCGGGTGAACCGGCGGCCTCGGCCGCGCTCCCGGGCCATGGGGCGTCGGCGGCCGGGGTCACCCTGGCCGGCGCGCTGAACGCGTCGAACGGCGTCGGGCCGGCCGGAGCGGCCGGAGCCGGCTGCGGTGCCGGCTCGGTGGCCGGGGCGGCGCTGTTCGAGCTGACCGGCGGCAACGTCGTGGACGGACGCTGCGGCAGCGGCCAGGCCTCGTCTGCCGGCTCGTCGGCACCGGTGCGGTCGTCCCCGAAGGTGGGCCGGATCCGGCTGACCGACGGCCGGCTGGTGAGCGGGAACGCCGCCGGACCGGACGCCTCGAACAACGGCGGGCCGCCCGGCTGCACGGTCGTACCCGGCGGCTCCTGCGGCGTCCGCTTCGGCAACACCGCCGGCGCCGCACCGACATTCCCAGCCGGCCCGGACTCCCGAACGGGCGCGGGATTCGCCGCCGCGGAACCGACCGGCCCGACCGCCGGCTCGGGCTTCTCCACGAACCACGGCCAGGCCGCCGGGGCAGCCGCCGCCGGCTGTCCAGCGTCAGCAGACTGTGCGGCGGCCTGATCCGCCGCGGCCGCGGCGGCGCGCACGCTCTGATCGGGCCGGATCACGACGGTCTCATCCGACACCGAGGTCGCCACCGGGGCAGCGCCGACATGCGGCCGCGCCACAAACTGGTCCGGGTCGACCGCGATCACCATCGTCGCGTCCGACCCGAGATCCGGCGACCCCGGCTCGACCGGCACCGACTCCGCAGCAGCCACCGGCTCAACCAGACCGCTGGCAGCCGACTCCGGTGGACCGCTGCTAGCGGCCGACCCAACCGGACCAATGCTGGCCACCGGCTCAACCAGACGACCGCTGGCAGCCGACTCCGATGGACTACTACTGGCCACCGACTCAACCGGATCGCTGCTGGCAGCCGACTCAACCAGACGACCACTGGCAGCTGACTCCCGTGGACCACTGCCGGCAGCCGACTCCCGTGGACCGCTACTCACGGCCGACTCAACCGGACGGCCAATGGCGGCCGACTCCCATGGACTACCGCTGGCAGCCGACTCAACCGGACGGCCGGCGGCGGCCGACTCCGGTGGACCGCTGCTGGCGGCCGACTCAACCGGAGGGCTGGTGGCAGCTGGCTCGGCTGGGCCATCCGGCACCGCCCGGCCATCCGGCACCGCCCGGCCATCCGGCACCGCCCGGCCATCCGGCACCGCCCGGCCATCCGGCACCGCCCGGCCATCCGGCACCGCCCGGCCATCCGGCACCGCCCGGCCATCCGGCACCGCCGGGTCGGTCGGGACCGGCTCGGCCGGCACCAGTTCGACGGGACGGCCCGGTGCCGACTCAACTGCCGGCACCGCCGGCGGGTCGGCCGACGTCGACCGGTCCGCGCCCGCCTCGCCAAGCTCCGGAGCCGAAGCCGGAGCCACGGCGTCCGCCTCGGCGCTGGCTCGCGCGCCGAGCAGCGCGTCGACGGAACCGGGCAGAGCCGTCGGTTCAACCGGCGGCAGGCCGGCCGGCGTCGACCGGCCCGCTCCCGCCTCGCCAGGCTGCGGGGCCGGAGCCGGAGCGTCCGCCCCGGAGCCGGGGCCTCGGGTGCCGGGCAGCGCATCCCCGGAACCGGTCAACGCCGCTGGCAGCGCGGTCACTGTGGTTGGCTCGTCCACCGCCGCAGCGGCGGCTTCGGCCGCTGTCGACCCTGGTCCCTTGGCCGGCATCGACCCGCCGTCCGGGCGGCCGGCGGTCCCGGCGAACCGCTCAGCCCAGGCGGAGCTCGCCCTCCGCGCCGCAGCAGCGGACGGACCGCTCTCCGCCGGCTCAGCCGCCGGCGTCCCAACCGGACCCGCCTCGGCCGATGCGGCTTCCGACGGCGGAGCATCGGTGGCGCCCGACCTGCCGGTCCCGACCTCGGCAACCAGCCCCACCGCCTCGGCGCCCACCCGCTCAGCGCCCACCGAGCCGGGGCCAACCGGCTCGGGGCCCACCGACTCGGCGCCCGGCGTATCGGCAGGCCCGACAGCGTCGACCGCCGCGGCGGGGGCCTCGGCGTGACCCACAGTCGCTGGCACCGGACCGACCGGGCGCTGGGCAGCAGGTTCACGGGGGGCGGCGGCGGATGCGCGGGCGGCGGCGAAGAAGCGGGCCGGCCGGGCCGTGACCGTGGTCGGTTCGTCGGCCAGCGCGGGTGCGCCGGCAGCGGCCGGCTCAGCGGGTGCGGCCGCAGGCGTGACGCCGACGTCCTCCCAGGTGATCGGATCGTCCGCACCCGGACCCGCGGCGTGGCCGGCAACCGGGCCGGCGACCAGTGGGTCGACTGTCCCCGGGCCAGCCGCGTCAACCAGCCCCGGATCAGCCATCTGCAGGTCAGCGGCCCCCGGACCAGGCCCCACCGGATCGGCAACCTCCGGATCGACGCCCACCGGATCGGCGGCCTCCGGTTTGTTCACCGGGGCCGAGTCCGGGGCAGCCGCCTCCGGCGCGGCGTCGAGGTGGCCGTTCAGCTCGGCGGGCGGCTCCTCGTCGGTGGCCGCGCCGGCCTGTTCGTCCTGTACCCCCCGAACCCAATCGGGCGGCATCCACACACTCACTCAGGCACCGCCTCCGCGTAGCTGAGCCGGAGCGGGCCGTCATAGCCCGGGAGGGTCACCTCGCGCTCGTCCTTCACCTCGTAACCGAGCCCGAAATATTGCACGGCTTGCCGGTAGAGCGTGACGCCGGGCTGTCTGGCCAGCGCCGCTCGCAGGCGGGCCGCGTCACCGATCGCGGTCACCCGGAACGGTGGAGAGTAGGTACGGCCATAAAGCAGGAGAGTGTTGCCCACACACCGTACCGCGCCGGTGGCGGTCACCCGCTGCCCCATGATCGACATGGCGTCCGCGCCGCCGACCCAGAGCGCGTTCACCACCGCCTGCACATCCTGCTGGTGCACGATCACGTCGTCGGGGCGGGCGCCGTTGGGCAGCGCACCGTCAGCGGCCCGCGGCGCGTCGTCCAGCACCACGGTCAGGCCCGGGCCGCGCAGGGGTTTCAGCCCGACGCTGACCTCCAGCGGCGCGGCCGCGGTACGCACCGCGGCGACCCGGGAATCCCGGCCGGCCGCCTGTTTCTCCATCCCGTCGACCTGGCCCTGCAGGGTGCGCACCTGCTCGGTGGCGGCCCCGACGGCGCGCTCCTGGGCGGTGATCAACTGGGTCAGCTCGACCCGCCGACCGGACCGCAGGTCAGTGCCCCGCGCGGTCTCCGCGCTCGTCGCGAAGAGCACGCCGGCAAGCAATGCGATGACCGGTACCAGCGCCCGCCATGCGCGCTGCCCGGATTTCGAACCCGTGTCTTCCCCTGCAGCCATTGCCGTCTACGCTAACCCGGACGCAGCTCAGGAGGAGAACAGGTGCCGAAGTCCCGAGTTCGTAAGAAGGCGGCATATACGCCCCCCAGCAACGTCCTGCCCTCCGCGTCAGTCACGGCCAAGAAGAAGGCCCCCAGCCCGACCTGGTACCCGGTCGTCATGGTCACGCTGATGTTGCTCGGCCTGGCGTACATCGTCGTCTACTACATCGCGGTTGAGCGAGTTCCGATCATGAAGGATCTCGGCGCCTGGAACTTTGTGGTCGGTTTCGGGTTGATGGTCAGCGGCCTGGGCATGGCTGTCCGCTGGCGCTGAGCCAGCCCGGCCGGCGGCGCGGCGGTTGACCCGTCCGCCGGTTCGGCTCGTCCCGGCGCGGCCGGACGCGGGCAAAAGACAGCCCTGTTATTCGTCCCCATGGTTATCCACAGCTGTGGAGAACTCGGGGACGGAACCGGCCCGTCATCCACAGGACTAGGCCGAACGCCGTGTACAACCCTGTGGATGGGGTTGTGGATGAAGGTTCAGAGCAGTTCGAGGATCGTCGCGTTGGCCATCCCGCCGCCCTCGCACATGGTCTGCAAGCCGTAGCGCAGGTCGTTGGCGCACATCCGATGCACCATCGTGGTCATCAGCCGGGCGCCCGAACCGCCGAGCGGGTGGCCCAGCGCGATCGCCCCGCCGGCCGGGTTCAGCAGCGCCGGGTCGGCCCCGGTCTCGGCCAGCCAGGCCAGCGGCACCGGCGCGAACGCCTCGTTCACCTCGAACGTGCCGATGTCCCCGATCGCCAGCCCGGATCGCTTCAGCGCCTTCTCGGTGGCCGGGATCGGTGCGGTGAGCATGATCACCGGGTCGTTCGCGGCCAGCACCGCGGTGTGCACCCGGACGATCGGCCGCAGCCCCAGCTCGGCCGCCTTCTCGCTGGTGGTGACCAGCAGCGCGGCGGCGCCGTCGGAGATCTGCGAGGACGAACCGGCGGTCACCACGCCGTCCGGCTTGAACGGGGTCTTCAGCGTGCCCAGCGAGGCCAGCGAGGTGTCCCGCCGGATCCCCTCGTCCAGGCTGACCAGCCCACCGCCGTCCACCGGCACCGGGGCGATCTCCGCCTCGAACGCACCAGCGTCCTGCGCCGCGGCGGCCCGGGTGTGCGAGCCGAGGCTGTACTCGTCCAGCTGCGCCCGGGACAGCTGCCAGCGCTCGGCCATCATCTCGGCGCCCACACCCTGGTTGAACATCACGTTGTCGTACCGCGCCAGCAGCTTCGGGCTGAACGGGAGGCCGACGCCCGACCCGATCGAGGACGCCATCGGCACCCGGCTCATCGACTCGACCCCGCCGGCCACCACCACATCGCACTGCCCGGCCAGCACCGCCGCGGCGGCGAAGTGCACCGCCTGCTGGGATGAGCCGCATTGCCGGTCGAGCGTGGTGCCGGGCACCGACTCGGGCCAACCGGCGGCCAGCACCGCGTTCCGTCCGACGTTGAAGGTCTGCTCGCCGACCTGGCTGACACAGCCCCAGACCACGTCGTCCACCATGGCGGGATCGATGCCGGTGCGCTCGGCGAGCGCGGTCAGTACGTGCGCCGCGAGATCCACCGGGTGGACGCCGGCGAGCGCCCCGTTCCGCTTGCCGACCGGGGTCCGGACCGCCTCGACGATGACCGCATCGCGCATGGTTACTCCTCGGTAGCCTGACCGAATCGTACGCTGGCGGGGTGCAGTGGACACCCCGCCCGGTGGAGACCGCCGGGGCCGCCGTGATCGCGCTGATCGCCGCCGGGCTGGCCGCCACCGCGGACCCGGCCGGCCGCCTGCTGTTCGCCCTGCTCGCGCTCTGGCTGGCCGGGCTGGTGGCCACCGACCTGCTGCTGCGCCCCCGGCTGCGGGCCGACGGCGCCGGTCTGCAGGTGCGCACGTTCGCCGTCCGCGGCCGGCTGCCCTGGTCGCAGGTGCAGCGGGTGCGGGTAGACCAGCGCTCCCGGTACGGCCTGACCGCGCGAGCGCTCGAAGTGGACGCCGGCGACCTGCTGCTGGTGATCGGCCGGCGTTCGCTCGGCGCCGACCCGCGGGACGTGGCGGCCACCCTGAACGAGATCCGGTACGGCCAGGCCGGCCAGGCTAGCCGACCAGCCCCGGGGTGAGCGTCGCGGTCAACTGGCTGGTCCGGAAGATCACCAGCGCCACGATCACGGCCAGGATGCCGCCCAGCGCCAGGATCTGCACCGACGTCCGGTTCGGCCCCTTCGGCGCGTAGACCAGCGCGACCGCGCTCAGGCCGCCGACCACGAAGCCGCCGAGGTGGCCGAACAGCGAGATGCCCGGGGTGAAGCTGAAGGCGAAGTTGATCCCGATCGTGACCAGCATCGGGCGCAGGTCCAGGCCCATGTTGCGGGCCACCACGACGACCGCCGCGAACAGCCCGAAGATCGCGCCGGACGCCCCGGCCGCGCCGCGGGTATCGAACAGGTAGACGAACAGCGACCCACCCAGCGCGCTGAGCAGGTACACCGACAGGTACCGCCAGTAGCCCAGCGCCCGCTCCAACTGGGGGCCCACCACCGCGAGCGCGACCATGTTCAGCGCCAGGTGCAGCGGCCCGATGTGCATGAACGCGGAGCCGATCAGCCGCCAGTACTCGTGGTCGACCGCCACCCGGAACGGATCCAGGGTCAGCTGGTCGAACAGCTTCGACTCGGTGTTGTGCTGGATGCCGCCGGTCGAGGTGGCCGCGGTCGCGATGAAGGCCACGATGTTCAACGCCGCCAGCACGCCGGTGACCAGCCCGGTGCGCGCCACCACCCGGCCGCCGTAACGGGTACGCGGCTGCCGGGTGGTGGCCTGGCCCTCGGCCACACACGTCGGGCACTGGAACCCGACCGCGGCCGGGCGGAGACAGTCCGGACAGATCGGCCGTTCGCACCGGGTGCAACTGACCCAGGTCTCCCGCTCGGCATGCCGGTAGCAGCGCGGCGCGGCCTGGTAGGACGGCGTCCCAGCGGTCATCGGGGGCCTATCGAGCGCGGTCGGTGCGGTTCGGGCTGGTCATACCACCATCATGACTCGCGCTGCTCCACGGTGATCGAGTTGATCGTGACGTCCTGCACCGGACGGTCGTTCGCGCCGACCCGGGTCGTCGCGATCGTGCTGACCACCTTGCGGCTCTGCTCGTCCGCTACCTCGCCGAAGATCGTGTGCCGGCGGTTCAGGTGCGGCGTCGGGCCGACCGTGATGAAGAACTGCGAGCCGTTCGTGCCCGGGCCGGCGTTCGCCATCGCCAGCAGGTACGGCCGGTTGAACGCCAGCTCCGGGTGGAACTCGTCGCCGAACTTGTAGCCCGGGCCGCCCATGCCGGAGCCCAGTGGGTCGCCGCCCTGGATCATGAAGCCGTCGATCACCCGGTGGAAAACCGTCCCGTTGTAGAGCGGGGCGGTGGTCTGCTGCTTGGTCTTCGGGTCGGTCCACTCCCGGCTGCCCTCGGCCAGCTCGACGAAGTTGCGTACCGTCTTCGGGGCGTGGTCGGGGAACAGTTGGAGCACGATGTCCCCGGCTGTGGTGTGCAGGGTCGCGTATAGGGCGGTGGCCACCGAGGGGGCTCCTTCGGTTGGGTGGCTGTGACACGGAGGAAACCCGGCCATCCTCTCACGGGGGATTTGCCGGCCGGTCGGCTGGGACGGAGGACGGTAATGCGGCGGAGCAGACGATCCCGGCGCCCGATATCGATGCGCGGCACCTTGACCGCGGCCGGCGCGCTGGCCATCGGCCTCTGGCTCGGCATCCTCGCCGGCCTGGCCACCCGCCCCCGGCGGCAGCAACCCCCCGAACCCCCGCCGGCCTGACCACAGTCACTCGCCGGGCCCGCGCGCCGGCTGGCCAAGTCCCGGGCCCAGCCCGACCACGGCCAGCCGGCCTCGAGCTCGGCCCGGCCACGGCCGGTCGGATCACAGGCCGGCCGGACCACAGGCCGGCCGGACCACAAGCCAGCCGGGGCACAAGCCGGCCGGACCACAAGCCGGCCGGGGCACAGGCCGGTCGGATCAGAGGCGGGTCGGATCAGAGGCGGGCGACCACGTAGCCGGCGAGTTCGCGGGCCTCCAGCGAGATGCGCTGGTTGATCCGGACCACGACCAGGGCCTTGCCCTTGCTCACCGCCAGCATCGCGCCGGTCGGGGTGAGCGCGACCACGCCGCCGTCGCCCACGTTGCTGACCGGGTTCGCGCCGCGGCCGCCGAGCGTGATCGCCCTGGCCTGCGCGGCCGTCGCGGTGGCCAGCACGCTGATCTGGATGTCGACGGCCTGCTCCCCGTTCGGCCGGTAGAACGAGCAGCCCGGGTATGGCCTGGTCGGCGTGACCGTGCTGTGGTCGATGTGCTGCCCCACCGTCTCGGCCACCTGCTCGGACGCCAGGTACGGGCAGGTGCCGACGACCGGCGAAGGCAGCGTCGTGGTCCGCGGCCGGGTCACCGTCGGGCGGGGCGCTGCCGGGGTGGTCGGCCGGACGGTCGGCACGGCGCTGGTAGCGGTCGGCGCCGCGACCGCGCCGTCAGTGCTCGCCTGCTGGCAACCGGCGAGGCCGGCCGCGACCAGCCCGGCCACCAGCGCGGCCGCCCGCCGGGGTGGGATCCGCAACACAGCGAACCAGCCTAAGCGGCACCGGCGTCCGGGCCAGCGCCGGGGGCGTCGATTTCTCGCGGTTGGCTACTTCCGTTTCACCCGTTGCCGGCCGCCGCCCTCGCGCCAGAAGTCGATCACCAGGTGGTCGGCCGGGTCGCCGAGCCCGGTCAGCACGACCTCGGTGATGTCCAGCCGGAACACGTGCGCCGGGCCGGGTGGGTGCTCGCCACCGGCCAGGTAGGCCTCGGCCTCGGCGGCGTCGGTCACCTCGACCGCGCGGCCGGCCAGCTTCGCGTCACCGGCCCAGCTGGCCGGGTCTTCCGGCGCGTCGGGCGAGCCGGCGTGCAGCGCGAACCGTGCGTCGCGGCGCAGGTCGAGCGCCTTCCGGGCGTCGGGCATCGACCCCAGCCACAACCAGTCGCCGTTGCGGGCAACCTCGATGCCGCTGACCCGGGGCGAACCGTCGGCCCGGATCGTCGCCAGCACCTTGTGCTTGTGCTTGGCGAGGATCGCCCACACCCGCTCCGCCAGATCCGGCTCCGCCGCCGCGATTTCCGTCCAGTTCGCCATGCCGCGCATGCTGCCGGACGGCACCGACAGAAACCGGCCCCGGTCACGCGCAGCGCGACCGGGGCCGGAGCACAGCCCGATCCGATCAGTTGGTGCAGCCCGAGGTCGGCAGACTGCCCGGGCTCGGCACCGAGGCGCCGTCGTAGAGCGCCAGCAGCATCCGCTGCGGGCACCGCAGCGAGCCGCTGACCCGGATCTGCAGGTGCAGGTGTGGCCCGGTGGCGTTCCCGGTCGCGCCGGTGTCGGCGATGAACTGGCCGGGCGAGACCGACGCGCCACTGCTGACGTGCCGGGCGCTCAGGTGGCAGTACGTGTACTGGGCGCCGTCGCGGCCGGCGAGGATGATCCCGATGCCGCAGTCGCCGCCGGCGAACGAGACCGTCCCGCTGGTGATCGCGAAGGCGTCGGTGCCGGTGCCGACCGGCAGGTCGATCGCCGGGTAGTCGTGGTGCGGGTCGTCGTACTCGGACCGGGGCAGCGCGCCGTGCGGCAGCGGCAGCCGGTAGCTGCCGGTACCGCCGCCACCGCCGCTGCCGCTGGCCAGCGAGGACCAGGTGTTCGGGCCGATGACGCCGTCCACCGCCAGGCCGTGGCTGGACTGGAACGACCGGGCCGCGCTGTTCGTGGCCGGCCCGAAGTCACCGTCCACCGAGAGGCCGAAGCCGTACTTGTTCAGCAGCCGCTGCGCGCCCTTCACGGCCTCGCTCTTGCTGCCCTGCTGCACCTGGACGATCAGCTTCGGCCAGGTCAGCGGGCCGACCTCGCCATCGGCGCTGAGCCCGTTGGCGGCCTGGAAGGACTTGACCTTGGCCTCGGTGTTCGGGCCGAACTCGCCGTCGGCGGTGGTGGCGTAGCCGCGGGCGGTGAGCAGGTGCTGGACGGCGTAGACGTTGGCGCCGGTCTGGCCGCGGCTGACATTCGGCCAGGTCGCCGCGGACGCGTTGGGAGTTCGGATGGTGATGCCGACAGCGACCGCCGACGCGACGGTCGCTATGGCTACGAGCACGAGCAGGGCCCGTCTCATGCGGATACCTCCAGGAAGCACGAGCCGCGACCCTCCCCCTACGGACGCAACCGTGCGATGTGGACAGTTCGGGCGCACCGGAGCGAACGGGAGACTACGGGCGCCGGTGCAGGCCGTCCACAGAGGACAGCCGGAGTGTTATGCAGGTTCGTCGGGAATGATGCAATCGGGTGACTTCACCGCATCTGCTCTTGTAATCCAGGCGGCACGGGCGCAGCGTGTCGGGCGCTCATGACCTTGGGGGGAGCAATGGTCGTTCCGCCGAACTCCGGAGGCTTGATGCACCCGTCCGTACCATCCGAACCCCGGACGCGCCGCGGCTCACGGGCCGTGCTGACCGCTGTCCTGGTGCTTGCCACGGCCGTCCTGGGCGTCGCCTTCGTCGGCGGCACCGCCGGTGCGGCGACCAGCAGCGACACGATGCTGATCCAGCGCGACCTGAACGGGCTCGGCTACAACGCCGGCACCGTCGACGGCGTCCAGGGTCCGCAGACCACCGCCGCGGTCAAGGCGTTCCAGCGTGATACCGCGATCACCGTCGACGGCGTCGTCGGGCCGACCACGACCAGCGCGGTCAAGGGCAAGGTCGGCCAGGTCCAGCAGGTCGCCGGCAGTTCGCCGGACGGCGACTTCGGCCCCAACACCACCGCCGCGGTGAAGGCCTGGCAGACCGCGCACGGCCTGACCTCGGACGGCATCGCGGCGACCAACACGATGGCCGCGATGCGGATCACCCGCGTGGTCGTCACCGGCGGCACCTCGGCCGCGAAGATCGAACGGGTCATCGCGGTCGCCAACACCCAGATCGGTAAGGGCATCACGTACGCCTGGGACGGTGGCAACCGGTTCGGCCCGACCTACGGGGTCTGCTGCAGCCCGGCCGGCTTCGACGACCGCGGCCGGTTCGGCTACGACTGCTCGGGCCTGATGCAGTACATCTTCTGGCAGGGCACCGGCGTGGACGTGGGCGACTGGAGCGGCGCCCAGTACGGCAAGGCCACCCGCGTCCCGGTCGCCCAGCGGCAGCGCGGCGACATGCTGTTCTGGGGCGACGGCACCAGCACCACCCACGTCGCGCTCTACCTGGGCGGCGGCCAGATGATCGAGGCCGACTCGCCCCGCAACTCCACCAGCGTGCACCAGACCGCGGTCCGCACCAGCGGCCTGATGCCGTCCGCCGTCCGCATCTTCAGCTGACCGCCCCATCTCCGGCCGGGCCCACCCAGGGTGGGCCCGGCCGCCTCACGTCCTGGACATCCAGGTGCCGACCTCACGGTGCCAACCGCCAGAGGGCCTCGATCGGCATCGCCCGCAGCCGATCACCGAACGGCAGCGTCTGCCGGCCGGTGTAGAGCACATAGCCGGCCACGAACCGCGAGCCGACGCGGCTGGCCAGGTGGCGCAGGCCGGCCAGGTCCTCGGTCCGGATCGTCGCGCCGGCCTTCACCTCGACGCCGACGATGCGGCCGTCGGCTGTCTCCAGGACCGCGTCCACCTCGACGCCGTCCCTGGTCCGGTAGTGGTGGAGGCGGGCCCGCTGCTCGTTCCAGCTGAGCTGCCGGGCGAGCTCAGCGAGTACGAAGTTCTCCACCATCGGCCCGGCCGCACCGCCCGGTTCGCCGAGCCGGACCGCGTCCTGGCCGAGCAGGTGGCAGGCAACCCCGCTGTCCACGTACGCCAGCTTCGGGGTGCCGATCGCGCGCTGGGTCGATCCGGCCGACCAGGCCGGCACCTCCTTGATCAGGAACACCGCGGCGAGCAGCTCCAGGTAGCGGGTCAGCGTCGTCCGCGGGATGCCGGACCGGGCGGCCAGCACGGCCGGCACCAGCAGACCGCCGGACCGGCCCGCCAGCAGCGCCAGCAGCCTGCGCAGCTCGCCCCGCCGTTCGATCAGGGCGAGCTCCGAGACGTCCCGCTCGATCAGCGTCGACAGGTACGAGTCGAAGAACGCCACCCGCCGGCGTGGCGGCCGCCGGACCGCCTCCGGGTACCCGCCACGAACGACCCGGTCCAGGTAGTCCCGCCGGTTGAGCTCGGACCGGAATTCCAGCGCCGGACCATGCGCGAAGGCAGCGTCCACGAACCGGTCCGGGCCGCCATCGATCTCCCCCTGTGAGAAGGGCCAGAGCTCGAAGATCTCCATCCGGCCCGGCAGCGCGTCCGGCAGGTCACGCAACGCGAGAATGCGGGCGGACGCGGTGAGCAGGAAGCGGCCCGGCCGCGGGTCGGAGTCGACCACGACCTTGATCGCCCGGAACAGCTCCGGCGCGAGCTGGATCTCGTCGATGACCATCAGCCCGTCATGCTCGACGAAGCCGGCCGGATCGTCCCGCGCCGCCCGCAGTGTGGCCGGGTCGTCCAGCAGCCGGATCGCCGGTTGGACGGCCGCCGCCGCGGCGAGCTTCGCCAGCGTGCTCTTACCCACCTGGCGCGCCCCGTTGATGGACACCACCCGGGTATCCGTCAACGCCTCGGCGACCTGGGCCTCCGCCCGCCGAACAACCAGCTCAACCCGTCCAGCCACGCCTCCATTGTCCACCTGAGTGGACAGTTAGCCGCTACCTCCGTGGGCATCTAGCCGCATGATCCATGGGCACTTAGCCGCCCGCGGAGGCGACCAGGTCGGCCACTTCCCGGTCGCCGCCGGCGCCGACCGACCGCCCGTGCGGCCCGGCCCTGCGCCGGGCCGGGGCGGGCCGGGCCGGGCCGGCGCCGTCCGCGGGCGTACCTGGCCGGGGCCGTCACCGGTCGATCTCGGCGGTGTCGCGCAACACCGGATACGCCAGCGCGGCCCGGATGTGCTGGGTCAGCGTGACGGCGGTGTACGGCTTGTCGAGGTGGCCGATGGTGCGCCCAGGCGGGCCGATCTGGCCCACCACTCCATGGGTGTACCCGGAAGTGAACAGCACCGGCAGGTGTGGGTAGCGGTCGGCAAGGCGCTCGGCGAGCTGGACACCGTTCATCCCCGGCATGATCACGTCGGTGAGGACCAGGTCCACCCCCTGGCAGCGGTCCATTGCCAGGGCCTCGTCGCCGTCCCGGGCGGGCACGACGGTGTAGCCGGCACCCCGCAGTATCTGCTCGCTCAGCGCGCGTACCGCGTCGTCGTCCTCGACCAGCAAGATCGTTTCATTGCCGCGGGCCACGCCGATGCCCGGTCCGGGCCGCACGGTCTCGTCGTCGCCGCCGAGTACCGCCTGCCATGGAATGGAGACCTTGATCGTGGTGCCCACACCGACCTCCGAGTAGACGGCGATGTGACCGCCAGCCTGCTGGACGATGCCGTAGACGGTGGACAGGCCGAGGCCGGTGCCCTTGCCGCGCTCCTTCGTCGTGAAGAACGGTTCGAACAACCGGGTCTTGACCTCGTCGGTCATGCCTTCGCCGGTGTCGGACACGGTCAGGACGCCGTACCGACCGGGTCCGAGCTCGAGATAGCGCTGGGCCTCCGCGCCGCTCAGCTCGATCGAGCCTGTCTCGATCATCAGCTGGCCGCCCGCTGGCATCGCGTCTCGCCCGTTCACCACGAGGTTGACAAGCACCTGCTCCAGCAGGCCCCGGTCGGCACTGACACACACCGGCTCCGCGGCCGGTGTGAACGTCAGCCGGACGTCTTCGCGGATCAGCCGCTGCAGCATGCCCTCGACGCAGCTGACGACCTCGCTGAGGTCCAGGCTCTGTGGCCGGACGACCCGCGTGCTGGAGAACATCAGCAGCTGCCGGATCAGCGTGGCCGCCCGCTCCGTCGCCGCCCTGATCTGCTCGGTGTAGCGCCGTTCCGGGCCCGGTCCGTCCGGACCCTCCAGGAGCATCGCGGCGTAGCCGTCGATGACCGTCAGCAGGTTGTTGAAGTCGTGCGCGACGCCGCCGGCCAACTGGCCGACCGCTTCGAGCTTCTGCGCCTGCCTGAGCTGCCCTTCCAGCCGCCGCTGGTCGCTGATGTCGGTCGTCATGGACAGCATGCCGGCCGGCGCACCGTCGGGATCCGTCAGCGGCGTGATCGAGGAGGCGACGAACACGTCGTGGCCGTCGCGGTGCCGCAACCGAAAGCGCTGCCGCCTCCCGACGCCGACCCCGGCGGCGTGGCGGCGGAGGTGGTCCGCCGAGCCGCTACCGGCCCCCGCGGGCCCGGTCATGGCCGCCGCCAGTTGCCCGACGGTCTCGTCGACCGTGTCGACGGTGGCGACGTCCCCGATCAGATCCGCGACCAACTGGCCGACGATCGTCCCGTCGAACGGGCAGCCGACCAGCTCGGCCCACTGCCGGTTCGCGTACGTCACCCGACCGTCGACGTCGGTCATGAGGACGCCCTCGCTGGTCGTCTCGATGATGCGCCGGTGGTGTTCCTCGCTGTGCCGCAACGCGCGCTCGCGCTCGTCTCCGCTGTGCCGCAGCGCACTCAGATGCCGGGCGAGGGCGAGGCTGACCGCCGTGACCGCCGCGATGCCGCCGAGAAAGAGCGCTTGCTCCCGACTCCACCAGAGCCGATCCGGCCAGCTCAACAGCAAGCTCAGGACGGCGACGTAGGCACCCACCGCGGCGACCGCGCGGGCGTTGCCGGCGACCGCGGTCAGGCACGGCCCGACGGTGAGCAGGCCGATCAGCACCACCCCGGATCCGGCGACCAGGTCGTATCCGGC
>Ga0307500_10000056_pt1 | contig 33991 bp, 23 predicted proteins | sample 14_S_MG_FD_201362 | JGI IMG/M metagenome (GOLD analysis project Ga0307500, IMG submission 201362) | Soil microbial communities from Populus trichocarpa stands in riparian zone in the Pacific Northwest, United States - 14_S | ecosystem: Environmental > Terrestrial > Soil > Riparian zone > Trees... | reverse complement strand
GGTCGTGAAAGCGTCGAGGAACTCCTGGTACCGCGAGCGGTCGACGTAGACCCGCTGCACCGAGATACAGCTCTGCCCGGAGTTGCTGTAGCCGGTCTGCGCACACACCGCGGCGGCCCGGACGACATCGGCATCCGCGCAGATGATCGTGGCGGCGTTCCCGCCGAGCTCGAGGACCAGCCGCTTGGGCCCGCTGACCCGGGCCACCGCCGCTCCGGTGGCGGAGCTGCCGGTGAAGCTGACCACGCTGACCTCCGGGGCCGCGCACAGCGCCGCCCCGACGTCGCCGCCGCCGTGCAGCAGCTGGACCGCCGCCGCGGGAGCCCCGGCTTCGCGCAGCAGTGCCACCACCGCGGCCGAGGCGGCCGGCGCCTGCGGCGGCGCCTTGACGATGGTGGTGTTGCCGGCGGCGAAGGACGCGCCGAGCTTGTGCGCGAGGAGGTTCGCCGGCGCGTTGAACGGGGTGATCGCCAACGCCACGCCGGCCGGCGCCCGGTAGGTCAGCGCGGTGTTGCCCACGCCGCGGGCCCAGCCGGCGACCGGCAGCAGCTCGCCGCCGATCTGGCGCGCTTCGGCCGCGCAGACCGCGAACGTCTCCGCGACCCGGTCCAGCTCGCCACGTCCGTCTTTGACCGGCTTGCCCAGCTCCAGCGCGAGCAGGCGGGCGATGTCGTCGCGGCGTTCCCGGGTGGCCTGCGCGGCCTGGTCGAGGATGTCCGCCCGGGTTGCCGGCGCGAGTCGGGCGACCGCTCTCGCCGCGGCCGCGGCGTAGCCGGTAGCGGTGTCGACGTCGCCCGGCTCCGTGCTGCGGGCCCGACTGACCACACGCCGGACGTACGGCCCGCGCCGTTCCGCGGTCGGCCCGTCGCTCACCCAGTCCCCGGCTAGCAGAGCCGGCACATCGATCGGCGCGTCCCCGGCCGATGACTTCAACAACTCGTCGAGCACGCCAGGCTCCTTGCTAGTACCACACAGTGGTCCTTTTGAACCGCTATACGGACTACGCTGTAACGTACGGTCGGCCCGAGGTTCTGGCAATAGGTCGAGGCCGGAACGTTGCGAGTCGATGCAGCCGCCGCTGTGGCAGGAGAATCGGAACCGGTCCGGGTGTTCGGATGCGCCCGGAGGGCATGACCTCTGATGGCAGGACGCGAGGAGCGTGGACGACGGTGACGGCGGCTACCGGGCGCGAGCCCACAGATTCCGGCGAACCGGCCGCCGAGGCGCTGGAGCCGGCCGGTGTGCGCAGCGTGCAGCGGGCGCTGGACATCCTCTCGCTGCTGACCGAACAGCGCCGTACGGTGACCATCCGGGACGTCGTCGAGGCGACCGGGCTGGCGAAGACCACGGTCATCCGGCTGGTGTCCACTTTGGAGCGCAGCGGTCTGCTCTGGGCGACGTCCGCGGGGTACACGGCCGGGCCGGGGCTCTGGCGTTGGGCGCACCTGGCCCGGCGCAGCTGGGAGCTTCCACCCGAGACCCAACGGACGATGAGCGACCTCGCGGCGAAGCAGGGTGAGACAGTCAACGTCTACGTCGTCCGGGACATCTACCGGGTCTGCGTGGCGCAGCAGGAGGGCCCGCGGGCGCTGCGGCACGTCGTGCAGATCGGCGACGAGCTGCCGCTGTGGGCCGGCGCCTCCGCCAAGGTACTGCTGCGGGACGCGCCGCCCACCCTGCTCGCCCGGGTGGCGGGCAACTCGCCCTACGGGCACGGGCATGTCGCCCAGTTGCGGGAGTGGATCGACACCGCCAGCGCGCAGGGGTACGCGGTGAGCCACGGCGAGCGGGAGCAGGGCCTGTCCGCGGTCGCCGCGCCGGTTCTCGGCCGGGCCGGGTCGGTCGTGGCGGCGTTGACGCTCAGCGGCCCGTCCGTCCGGTTCACCGACGATCGCGTCGCGGCCTTCGCGGCCGACCTCACCCAGATCGCGCGACGCATGTCCGACCGCGGATTCGACCACCCGCTCGGCTCGGCACACTGAGCAGTGCCGCGCGGCCCTGTTCCGCGCGGTCCCGGCCAGACTCCAGTGCATGCTCGTCCCGTCGCCGCGGTCAGCCCACCGGTGCGGTCGTGCTCAACGACTCGAAGTGCCGGTACATCCGCTCGGCGTCGGGACTACGGCCGGTGAAGAGGCGGAACCCTTCGGCGGCCTGGTACACCACCATCCCGCCGCCGGACAGCGTGGCGCAGCCGAGCTCCCGGGCGCACCGGAGCAGCTCTGTCTCAAGTGGACGGTAGACGATGTCGGCGACCCACAGCTCCGGCCGCAGCAACTGCGCCGGCAGCGGCATACCAAAGTGCGGCGTCATCCCGACGGGCGTCGCGTTGATCAGCCCATCGGCCGCGGGGAGCCGATCGGCCAGGTTCTCGACCACGTCGGCGGCGACCGCCGCCCCCGCATCATCGCGACCGGTCGGCCGCCAGCGGCGTCGGAGCGCCGCGGCCAGCCGGTCAGCCCGGTCGCGGTCGATGTCGACCACGGTCAGCCGCCGCGCGCCGAGCATCAACATGGCGTGGGCCACCGCCGCGCCGGCACCGCCCGCGCCGAGCAGCACGACCTCACCCACCGCTGCGCCAGGCAATCCCCGGGCGAACCCGGCCGCGAAGCCCGACCAGTCGCTGTTGTGCCCGATGCTGCGGCCCTCGGCGAAGACCACCGTGTTTACCGCGCCCAGCGCCGCAGCGTCCGGGGACAACTCGTCCAGGCTCCCCAGGACCGTCTGCTTGCACGGGTGCGTGATGTTGAGGCCGGCGAACCCCATCCGCTTGGCAGCCGCCACCAGGCCCCCGACGTCATCGGCGGCCACGCCCAACCCGTCGATGTCGAGCAATTGGTAGAAGTAGCGCAGGCCCAACTCGTCCGCCTCCCGCTCGTGCAGTGGCGGGCTCAGCGACGATCCGACGCCGGAACCGACGAGCCCGACCAGGAAGCGGCTGGCACTGTTGATCACGGTCCGCCTCTCAACTAACGGACTAGTACGTTAGTTATTTCGCGGCCCAAGTACGAAGTCAAGGTCGTGAGAGGCTTTGGCGCCGACGCCCTACCGACGCACCGACCGAGGCGTGCGGGAAGGAGACTCGATGCCTGGGCACCCCACATCCCCCGGGGAGGCCTCTGCCGCGGCGCCGGTCGCCTCCCCGGAACGTCGGCGCGACGCCGACCGGACGCGCGCCGAGATCCTGCTGGTCGCCACCGCCCAGTTCGCCGCACACGGCTACAGCGGCGCACGTGTCGACGAGATCGCGGCCCTCACCCGCACCACCAAGCGGATGATCTACTACTACTTCGGCAGCAAGGAACAACTCTATGTAGCCGTGCTGGAACGTGCCTACGCCGCGATCCGGGACGCCGAGCAGCGGGTCGACCTATCCCACCTCGACCCGATCACGGCCGTCCGGCATCTCGCCGAGATCACCTTCGACCACCACGAGGCACACCCGGACTTCATCCGGCTGGTCAGCATCGAGAACGTGCACCACGCCGAGCACATCGCGCAGCTGCCCAGCCTGGCCGACCTGAACATGCCGGCCATCGACCTGCTCGACGGCATCCTCCGCCAGGGACGGGCCGAGGGCCTGTTCCGCGACGACGTGGACGCGATCGACCTGCACATGATGATCAGCGCCTTCTGCTTTTTCCGGGTCTCGAACCGGTACACCTTCGGCGCTCTCTTCGGCCGCGACCTGCTCGACCCAGCCCACCACGACCGCTACCGGACGATGCTCGGCGAGATGATCGTCGGCCACCTCACCCGCGGCCGCTAGTTCGCCGGCCGGCCCGCTCGGCCGAAGGGGCCTGCCGGTCGCCGCGCGGGACCAGCGTCGGTCAGCTCCGCATCGGTGACGCGCTCTCCGATCGGATCCCCCGGGCGGTCCTGCCCGTTGACGAGGGTGCCGCCACACCGTCAGGCGGCACGCGAAGTCCGCACGGGTCGGTGACGCCGCGCCAGCGCCACGTTCTGACGGGTTGCTGTGTAGCCCGCTTGCATGACGACGAGCCCGGTTAGTCCGCCGAAGCGGCGGCCGTATCACGAAGCGCTCTCATTCTATAACAGACGAACTAGTTCGTTAATTAGTTCACGATCCCGGTCAGGGTCGGGATCCGAGAGGCGGTGGGCCCGATGCCGGGCGGGTACCCGCGTGTATGGGTCCCCGAAAGACCCGTGCCCGACGGACCACGGCCGCTGAACCGTGACCGGCTCGGCGACGATCCCCTCCCGACCAGGACGTTCGCGGTCAGGCAACTGCATCTTCGGTGGACGCGCGGAGCACCGGCATGCCGAACTGAGGACGGTTGATCAACCCGGTCGGTCGACTGTCGAAATGCCACTGCCACGGGCGACGCCGCCCGCAACAGGCATGTCTCATGCCGTTTCGGCGGAAGGCGCACGAGTGGCGCCGCGCACCGGGTTCGACTCCTCCGCCATCAGGGGACTCGAACTCCGACCCGTGAATTGAGACGGGTTTCCCTTGTTGAGCCGGCCGCGAGAAACGTACAGTTCAAGTGAACGACTGGTAAGTCGCAGCGATCGCCTGCGCGCAGTTTGTCACCGCCCGCGATATCCCCGGCGTGATCGGAGCACACACCAGCGTGACCTCCCCTACCGCGCTGCCGCCGACCGGCCCCCATGCCGGCCCGACCCGGCTCGGCCGGACGAGCCTGGCAGGGCCGGCCGCGCCGGCCGGCGGCGCGGACCCCTCCGCGCCAGCAAGATCCGCCGGCTCCCCGGCGCCACCGGGACCGGCCGAGTGGGCCGATCCTGCCGCCGCGCCGCGGTTGAGCCTGGCCAGACTGGCCTACATGGATGACTTCGGGGCGCGTCTGAGGAAGCTCCGCCAGGAGGCGGGGCTGTCGCTGCGTGGCCTCGCGCGCCAAGCCGAGGTGTCGCCCTCGCTGATCTCGCAGATCGAGAACGGCAAGTCCAGGCCGTCCGTCTCGACCCTCTACACCCTCGCCCGCCTGCTGAACATTGGCGTCGACGAGCTGTTCGGCACCGACGCGGACGTACCGGACGATGCGCCTGCCGACCGGGCCGCCGCGCCCAGCGGCATGCATGATCCGGCCAACGCCTGGCACCCGTCGGAATACGCGACCCGCATCTCGGTCGTCCATCCCTCGCACCGCGCCCACCTGCGGATGGCGGAGGGCGTCGACTGGGAGCGGCTGGCGGCCACCCCGGAGCGGGACGTGAACTTCATGAAGATCACGTACGCGCCGGGGGCGGCCGGCACCGCCGACGGGTCGCTGATCGCGCACGACGGGTACGAGTACGGCTACGTCCTGGCCGGAGTCCTCGAGGTGACCGTCGGCAACGAGGTCTTCGTGCTGCACGAGGGCGAGTCGCTCGGCTTCGACTCGACGATCCCGCACGTACTGCGCAACATCGGCGACACGGACTTCCAGGGCCTCTGGTTCGTGCACGGCAGCCGGCACTAGCGCCGAGCGGGCCGTCGTCGCTCGTGTTGCCGGTTCGTTACCGGCGCCGCTGTTCACCTCTTGCCAGGTGTTCACCGACGTTTGTACAGTGCCACTCAACGGTGACTGAGGTCACAACGTTGTGGCGGCAGACGTGAGGTGACGATGTCCGATCCGGCGACGGCGCGGCAGGCGCTCCCCGTGGGGCCGCGGGTGGCGATCTCCAAGGGCCTGCTGACCATCGGGACCGCTGCGATCCTGCTGTTCGCGGTCAGCGCGCTCGCCGCGCACTCCAGCGTCTCGTCCACGTCGCTGCGCAACATGCTGCAGATCGCCGCGGTGCTCGCCGTCGCCGGCCTGGGGCAGATGCTGGTCGTCCAGCAGGGCGGCATCGACCTGTCGGTGGCCGGCGGCATCTCGATGGCCGTCGTCCTGGTCACCCACATCCCGGACGGGCACAACGGCAAGCTGCTGCCGGCGATCCTGGTCGCCGTCGCGTTCGCGCTCGGTGCCGGCCTGCTCAACGGTGTCCTGGTCGGCGTCCTGCAGCTGAACCCGATCATCGCCACGCTGGGCACGAACGCCCTGCTGTACGGGGCAGACCTGGGCGTGTCCGGCGGCCGGCCGCGGATCACCACGAAGCTGCTCGCCTCGGTCACCGGTGGCACCAGCGCGGGCATCCCGCACGCGGTCTACTTCGCGCTGGCCGCGCTCGCCGTCGTGTCGCTGCTGGTGCGGCGGACGGTGGCCGGCCGGCGCTTCGAGGCCATCGGCGCCAATCCCCGCGCCGCTCGGGCCGTCGGCCTGCACGTGCGCGGCCATCAGGCCGCGGCGTACGTCTACGCGCAGCTGCTGTACTGCCTGGCCGGCGTGATGCTCGGTGGGATCACCGCCCAGCCGAGCGCCTTCGAGGGCGACAGCTTCCTGCTGGTCTCGGTTGCCGTCGTCGTGCTCGGCGGCACGTCGCTGCTCGGTGGCCGGGGCTACCCCCTGGCCACCGTGGTGGCCGCTGTCTTCCTCGAGCAGCTCGTGCAGTTCGTCGTCGCGTTGGGCGTGTCCACGGCCGTACAGACGATCGTCCAATCGGTCGCGCTCGCGATCGGCGTCTCCCTCTACACGGTCGACTGGAATGCCGTGCTGTCGCGCCGCTCCGGCCTGCGCAGCGCGCCCGGCCCCGCCTGACCGACCTCCCACACCCGCACCGTCCCGCCGGCGCGACAGGCCTGTCGCCCGCTCAGGAAGGAACCCCGATGAAGGTCCGTAGTGTGCTTCCCGGCCTGGCCGCGGCGGCCGCCGTGGTGCTGACCGCCTCCGCGTGCGGCAACGGTTCGGGCGCCGGCAACGGTACCGGCGGCACGGTCACCCATCTCGACGGGGCGCCGTCGTGGTGCGGGACCAAGAAGATCACGTTCGCCCTGCTCGACGGCTTCGGCGGCAACAGCTGGCGGCTGGTCACCACGGCCTCGGGCAAGGACGAGGTGTCCAAGTGCCCCAGCGTCACGAACTTCAAGTACGCCGACGGCCAGGGCAACGTGCAGAAGGCCACCTCCGACATCAAGGGCATGGCCTCCAGCGGGGTGGACGCGATGGTCGTCTTCCCGGACGCCGGCAAGGCCGTGCTGCCCGCGCTGACCGCCGCCTACAAGGCCGGGGTCGTGACCGTGCCGTACCGGGTCGACCCGGGCGGCAAGGCCGGCGACAACTACGACGCCTGGATCGGCGACGACTTCGCGCACGACGGGGTCAACTGGGCGAGCTGGATCAAGAAGAACGTCCCCGGCGGCGGCAACATCCTGTTCATGGGCGGGCCGGCCGGCAACAGCCAGAGCATCGCCGAGTACGACGCGCTGAAGCAGAACCTGCCGTCCACGTACACCTTCGTCGGGCAGACACCGTTCGTGCCGACCGACTGGGACCCGACGAAGACACAGACACTGTTGTCGGCGGCGATCGGCAAGTACCCGAAGATCGACATCATCGTCTCCGACTTCGGGCCGACCCTGGTCAGCTCGCTGCACCTGTTCCCGGACAGCGGCCGCCCGATTCCGGCGCTGGCCACCTCCGACGGCAACTCGCTGAGCTGCTTCTGGCAGGGCCAGCAGAAGACGCACCCGTTCAAGATGATCACCGTCACGACCGGCAACGACAACGTGCGGCTGGCGGTCGACTATGCGGTCGCGAAGGCGACCGGCGGCCAGCTGCCGACGGCAACCAGCTTCCAGGGGCCGATCTTCGAGGATTCGGTGAGCGGGCAGCCGCACCCCGTCACCTGCCGTTCGGACCTGCCGGGCGACGTGTACCTGTCCGCGCAGATCTCCGGCGACAAGCAGGCGGCTCTCGGCAAGTGACCGGCAACGCAGGCGGCAACCACGGTGCCGCACGGACCCGGCTCAGCGCGCGCAGGAGGAACCGATGACCGGCTCAACGATCACCGCGACCCGGCCCGCCACGCTGGAGATGACCGGCATCTGCAAGCGTTTCGGCGGCGTCGCGGCGCTGACCGACGTCTCGCTGAGTGTCCGGCCCGGCGAGGTGCACGCGATCCTCGGCGAGAACGGCGCCGGCAAGTCCACGCTGATGAACATCGCCGCGGGCACACTCGTGCCCGACGCCGGCACTATCTCGGTGCGCGGCCAGACCGTCGCGTCGCTCACGCCACGGGCCGCCGGCGCCGCCGGGATCGCGATCGTCCACCAGCACCCGGCGGTGCTGCCGGACCTGACCGTGCGGGAGAACCTCGCGGTCGCCCTGCCGCGCGCGGTGTTCCGGGCCGGCCCCCGCACAGAGGTGGCCCGGCGGTTGCTCGCGCATGTCGGCCTCGAGGTCGACCCGCGGGACCGGGTCGACACGCTCACCGTCGCCCAGCGGCACATGCTGGAGATCGCCAAGGCCTTCGCGGTGCGGCCGGCGCTGCTGATCCTGGACGAACCGACCGCGCCACTCAGCGGCGACGCGGTCGACCTGTTCTTCCGGCTCGTCCGCGAGCAGGTGGCGGCCGGCACGGCCGTCGTCTACATCACCCACCGGATGGCCGAGGTCCGCGAACTGGCCGACCGGGTCACGGTGCTGCGGGACGGCCGGCTGCGCGGCACCTCCCGGGTCGCCGACATCTCCGACCAGGACCTGCTGGCCCTCATCCTGGGCCGCCAGCTGGACTCGACCTTCCCGGCCAAGCACCAGCCGGTGGCCGGCACCGAGGCCAGCCTGCGGATCAGCGACCTGGCCGGCCCCGGCTTCGCCGGGGTTTCCGCCACGGCCGAGCGCGGTGCGATCGTCGGGTTGGCCGGTGTCGTCGGGAACGGCCAGAGCAGCCTGCTGCGCGCGCTGGCCGGTCTGGAGCCGTTCCGGGGCGCGGTCAGCGTCGGCGACCGCGAGCTCTCCGGACGTGACCTGGTTGCCCGGGCCGCCTACATACCCGCCGACCGGCACGCCGAGGGCCTCATGACGAGCCTGTCGGTACGGGAGAACGCGGCGGTGTCCGCGCTGCCCCGGTTCGCCCGCGGCGGCCTGGTCGGCCGGGAGCGGGAGCGCGACGTGGTCGGTACGTCGCTGTCGTCGTTGTCGGTCCGTGCGCCGTCGCTCGAGGCGCCCGTGTCGGCGCTGTCCGGCGGCAACCAGCAGAAGGTCGTCATCGCCCGGGCGCTGCTCGCCGAGCCGGCCATCCTGCTCGCCGACGAGCCCACGCAGGGCGTCGACGTCGGCGCCCGGGCAGAGATCTACGCGATCCTGCGGGAGGCGTCCGCACGCGGTGTGCCGGTGGTCATCGCCTCGTCCGACGCCAAGGAGTTGGAGGGGCTGTGCGACGAGGTGCTGGTCATGTCGCGCGGGCACGTGGTGGCGACGCTGCGCGGCGACGAGGTCACCGAGGAACGGATCGTCGGCGCCGCGGTCAGCTCGCGTACCGAGGTGGCGAGCGTGCCCAAGGAGCTCCGCCAGGCCAAGGTCCGCGGGTTCCGCCGCTTCCTGCAGGGCGACTACATGCCCCCGGCGCTGGTGGCGCTGGTGATCGTGCTGCTCGCGGCCGTGCTGGTCGCCCGCAACGAGAAATACCTCTACAACTTCAACGTCGCCACCCTGCTCACCGCCGCCACCGCGCTCGGTTTCATCGCAGCGGGCCAGAACATCGCGCTGTTGACCGGGGGGATCGACCTGTCGGTGGGCCCGCTCGCCGGCTTCCTGGTCGTCGTCGCGTCGTTCTTCGTCAATGACGGCAAGTCGGCGGCCACCGTACTGATCGGGTTGGTGCTGATGGCCGCCGTCGCGGCGATCACCGGGCTGGTCAACGGGTCGCTGATCCGGTTCGCCAGGTTCACCCCGATCGCGGCGACGCTGGCGCTCTACATCGCGTTCGGCGGCCTGGCCCTGCTGCTGCGGCCGGAGCAGGGCGGCTTCATCACGCAGGGGTTCCAGGACTTCGTCAACCGGGCGGCGGGCCCGCTGCCGCTGGCGTTCGTCGTGCTGGTCGTGCTGACGCTGGTCATGGAGTTCCTGTTGCGCCGGACCCGGTGGGGCTGGCGGCTGCGGGCGGTGGGTTCGAACGAGGCGGCCGCGCGCAGCATCGGGATCAACGTTACGGCGACGGTGATCGGTGGCTACGTCGTCACCGGCCTGTTCGTGTTCCTCGGCGCGCTCATGCTGATGGGCCAGTACGGCATCGGTGACCCGGCGCAGGGCTCGACGTACACGCTGGCCAGCATCACCGCGGTCGTGCTCGGCGGCACGAGCCTGCTCGGCGGCCGCGGCACCTTCCTGGGCCCGCTGCTCGGCGCCGTGCTGCTCCAGCAGGCGCTGAACGCGACGGTCTTCCTCGACCTCGGCTCCGTCTACCAGTACTACTTCCAGGGCCTGCTGATCCTGGCCGCCGCGATCCTCTACACCGTCGGCAAGATCCGCCGCCGGCAGCGTGCCACGGACGCCGCCCTGGACGTCTGAGCCCCCGGACCGCCATCCGCTCCCGCCGGGTACCCCGGAACCGCACCGCATAGCGAGAAAAGCCGTAGACATGCTCAGGCCCACAGCCACGTTCGGGACCAACGCAGTCGACTGGGAGGAACGCATCCAGTTCGGCCGTCTCCGCGATGAGCGGCTCGCGCGGCTCAAGGCCGAGCTGGAGCGGTCCGACCTCGGCGCGCTGCTGGCGTTCGACTTCGCGAACATCCGCTACATGTCCGCGACCCACATCGGCACCTGGGCGATCGACAAGCTCATCCGGTTCGCGTTGGTCACCCGCGACATCGATCCGATCGTCTGGGACTTCGGCTCCGCGGCCAGGCACCACCAGCTGTTCGACCCGTGGCTGTCGACGACCAGCGCGAAGGCCGATGCCGACCCGGACAGGCCGCACCACAACGGCTCCCGGCCGAGGCTGGAGTCCGGCGCGCGGGCCGGCGTCTCCACCCTGCGCGGCGCGTTCCACCCGGCTGCCGGTGTCGCCGCGGACGTCGCCCGGAAGGTCAGGCGCGAGCTGGAGAAGTTCGGCGTCGCCGGCGAGCCGCTCGGGGTCGACGTCATCGAGCTGCCGGTCCTGTTCGCGCTCCAGCAGGCCGGCATCCGGGTGGTCGACGGACAGCAGGTGTTCCTCGCTGCGCGCCGGGTCAAGACGCCCGACGAGATCGCGCTGCTCACCCAGGCCGCCTCGATGGTGGACGCCGCATACGAGCGGCTCTACGACTTCCTGCGCCCGGGGGTACGCGAGAACGAGACCGTCGGGCTGGTCGCCAAGACCCTCTACGACCTCGGCTCCGAGTACGTGGAGGGCGTCAACGCGATCTCCGGCGAGCGCTGCTCGCCGCACCCGCACGTCTACTCCGACCGGCTGATCCGCCCCGGCGACCCAGCCTTCTTCGACATCCTGCACAGCTACAACGGCTACCGGACCTGCTACTACCGGACGTTCGCCGTCGGGTCCGCCAGCCGCGCGCAGCAGGACGCGTACGTCCGCGCCCGGGAGTACATGGACCAGGCGATCGCGCGGGTGCGGCCCGGCGCGACTACGGCGGACATCGCCGCGGTGTGGCCGACCGCCCAGGAGTTCGGCTTCCCGGACGAGGAAGCCGCCTTCGGCCTGCAGTACGGCCATGGCGTCGGGCTGTCGATCTGGGAGAAACCGATCTTCTCCCGGCTGGTGTCCCTGGACCACCCGGAGGTCCTCGAGCAGGGCATGTTCTTCGCGCTGGAGACCTACTGGCCCTCGGCCGACGGCGTCGGCGCCGCCCGGATCGAGGAGGAGCTCGTGGTGACCGCCGGCGGGTGCGAGGTGGTGACCAAGTTCCCGGCCGAGGAACTGCTCGTCGCCGGTCAGCGCTACTACGGCGTCGGCGGTCAGCTGTCCACGCTGCGCGAGGCGCAGTCCCACCTCAACACCGGGGTGGGCCGTGCGGGCTGATCCGGTCCGGGCGGCTGGAGGGCAAGGTTCTCGTCGACCCGAGCTTGGAGGGGTGAGGTGAAGGCTGCCGTCTTTCACGCAGCGCAGGACGTCCGGGTCGAGGAGGTGCCCGACCCGCGCCCGCCGGGCGCCGGGGAGGTCCTGGTGCGGCCGCTGTGGTGCGGCATCTGTGGCACCGACCTGCACGAGTACGCGATGGGACCGATCGTCATACCGGACAAGCCACACCGCCTCAACGGCGCGCAGCTGCCCCAGGTACTCGGCCACGAGTTCTCCGCCGAGGTGGTCGAGGTCGGGCACGACGTGGGCAACGTGTCGCCGGGACAGCGGGTGTCGGTCATGCCGTTGCTCTACTGCGGCGCCTGCTATTACTGCCGCCGCGGCCTGCACCACCTCTGCGTCTCGATGGCCTGCATCGGCCTGAGCTACGACTGGGGCGGCATCGCCGAGCTCGCGGTCGTGCCGGCCAGCCACGTGACCGCGTTGCCGGACAGCGTCACCGACCTGCAGGGCGCCCTGGTCGAGCCGGCAGCGGTGGCCGCGTACGGCGTCGACGTGGCCCGGGTGCGGCCCGGCGACACGGTCCTGGTCACCGGCGCCGGCCCGATCGGCGCGCTGGCCGCCCTGTACGCGGCTGCCCTGGGCGCCCGGGTGGTGATCTGTGAGGTCAACCCGGTCCGGGTGCAGACCGCGCGCCGGCTCGACGTCGGCGATGTGCTCGACCCGACCCTGGTCGACGTCGTGGCCTGGCTGCGGGACCGGACCGAGGGGGTCGGCGTGGACGCCGTCATCGAGTGCTCCGGCAACGAGCGGGCGCTGCAGACCGCGCTCGACGCCGTCCGCGCGGCCGGGCGCATCTCGCAGACCGGCCTGCACACCCGGGCCGCGTCGATCGAGCCGATGAAGCTCTCGGCGCACGACATCTCGCTGATCGGGACCTGGTGCTACCCGGTCACCGACTGGCCGCGCGTCATCGACCTGATCGCCCGGGGCCGCTTCCCGGTGGAGCGGGTGGTCACCGCGCAGGTCCCGATGGCCGACGTCGTCGAGCGGGGTTTCGAGGTGCTGCTGTCGCCGACCGGCGACCAGGTCAAGGTCCTTGTGGAGGCTGGACGATGAAGGCACTGCGGTACGCCGGGCCGGGCCGGGCCGAGCTGGTCGAGCTGCCGGTGCCATCGATCGGTGACGACGAGATCCTGGTCGCGGCGCGGTCCGTCGGCGTCTGCCACTCCGACATCGAACTGCTCGAGGGCCGCTACATCATCCCGTTCTCCTACCCGCAGATCCCCGGGCACGAATGGGCCGGCGAGGTGGTACGGGTCGGCCGCGCGGTCACCGGCTTCGCGGCGGGCGACCGCGTCGTCGGCGAGTGCGTGCTCGGAGCCGACCACTTCGGTTTCTCCATCAGCGGCGCGGCCGCCGAGTTCTTCGTGGCCAAGCCGGCCTGGCTGCACCGGCTGCCCGACGAGCTGTCCTGGACGATGGGTGCGCTGGTCGAGCCGTTCAGCGTCGCCTACTACGCGCTCGTACGGGCCGGCGGAGTCGACGCCGCCGACACCGTCGCGGTCCTCGGCGCCGGGCCGATCGGCCTGGCCGTCGCCGCCGCGGCCAGTGCCATGGGCGCGCGGACCGTCGTCGTCGAGCCTGCGGCTGGGCGGCGCGCCGCGGCGGCCAAACTCGGCGCGTCCGACACGGTCGACCCGCAGGGCGCCGAGGAGGCGCTGCGCGGGCTGACCGGCGGCCGCGGTGCCGATGTCGTCGTCGAGGCCAGCGGCCGGCCGGCGGTCATGGCCCGGGCGCTCGAGCTGGCCGGCTTCCGCGGCCGGGTCGCCTGCATCGGCATCGACGTCGGCGGGGACGCGCCGGCCAAGCTCGGCCTCATCCAGGCCAAGGAGCTGCGGATGACCGGCTCCATCGGCTCGCCGGGGGTGTGGCCTGCGACCCTGCGCTTCCTGGCCAGATCCCGGATCGACCTGACCCCGCTGGTCACCCACCGGTTCGGGGCGGACCGGGCGCTGGACGCGCTCGCCGCGGCCCAGCAGCCGCAGTTGACGATCAAGGCGCACATCGAGTTCGACGCGACCCTGTGACCGGGCCCGTGCCCGCATCGCCCGCCGGGCGGACGGATCAGGGGATGATGCGCGCCGCCCGGTACCGCTCGACGTAACCGAAGAAGCTGGCGCGGGTGTCGCGAGTCGCGGTGAAGCCGGCGGCCCGGCTCTTGTTCATGTCGGTGAGCACCTCGATGTCCCGGCCGAGGTCGCCGTCGGTGTGCCACCAGGACGCCACCCGCGACAGCTCCGGCTCGACGAGGTCGTACCGGGCCGCGATCTCCTTCCAGACGCCCTCCATACCGGCCATCGCGACGACCAGCGTCCGGGGTTCACCCGCGAAGCCCTCCCACTCCAGGCCGAAGTAGGCCGCGATCTGCGGCCACAGCCACCGCCAGCGGAACACGTCCCCGTTGGCCGTGTTGAACGCCTCGTCGTGGCCGGCCTCACGCGTCGCGGCCCAGATGATCTGGTCGGCCAGCAGGTCGGCATCGGTCACGTCGGTCACGCCGTGCCACTGCGTCCTCGAGCCAGGGAAGACGAACGGACGCCCCAACTCCCTGCAGATCGTCGCGTACGCGGCCAGCGTGAGCACCATGTTCATGGCGTTGCCGACCGCAAAACCGAACACGGTGTGGGACCGGTGCACGCTCCAGGTGAAGCCGCCGCGGCGAGCGGCCTCGAACAGCTCGTCCTCCTGCGCGTAGTAGAAGTTCGGCGAGTCGATCCGCGGCTCGTCCTCGTGAAACGGCGTGTCGGCCATGACGCCCTGCGCGTACGCCTCGAACGGGCCGAGGTAGTGCTTCAGGCCGGTCATCAGCGCCACATGCCGCACCGAGCCGGCCGGCTCCACCGCCGCGAGCACGTTGCGCACGGCGGCGCCGTTGACCGCGATGTTCTCCCGCTCGGTCGGCTGCCGCGACCAGGCCGTAATGGCCACCAGCTCCGGCGCCACACCGGCCACCGCCTGCCGCAGGCCAGCAGGATCGGTCAGGTCGGCCCGGACCGGCCGGACGCCCTCTCCGCAGGGCCCGCCACCGCGCGACAGCCCGTGCACGTCCCAGCCGCCGGCAGCCAGGCGCGCGGCCAGGTTCTGCCCGACGATCCCGGTGGCACCCACGACAAGGGCTGTCCGTAGCGGCGCTGCTGCGACCATGTTCACCCACCCGTCCAAACGTTTCCTGACACTGAACACTACTGTCTGTTCAGCATGGCGGACAAGGCGCTTTTTCCCTTGTCCGTAGGGGTTCTACGCTGCTGTTCGTCCTTGGTGAACGAAGAGGAGCGGGTCTGAACCCTGGACAGGCTCGGTTGCTGTGTGCGTCGAGGAGGCGATGGGCCGGTGACCGTGGCGGCCTTCACCAGCTCCCAGCGGGTCGACCATGCTGTCGGTCACGGTGATCGCTGACGCGGTGGCATGCTGCCCGGGTGGCGTGGCGGGCGATCGTGTACGGCCCGATGCAGGCCGGCCTGCTCACCGGAGCCTTCACGAGCCTTCACGCCAGCGCGGGCCGCAGCGCTCCCCGCTGACGACTGGCGCAGCCGCGAGGCGGGCTTCACCGGCGAGGGGCTGCGGCGCAACCTCGCACTCGCCGCGGGCTTCGCCGAGCTCGCCGCCGAGCTGGGCGCGCATCCCGCAGCGCTCGCCGTTGCATGGACACTGACGGTGCCGGGGGTCACCGGCGCGATCGTCGGCGCTCGGCGGCCCGCTCAGGTCGACGACTGGATCGCCGCTCCGGCTGTGCGTCTCGGGGACGAGGAGCTGGGGAGGATCGCGGAGCTGACTACGCCGACCCGGGCGTGCCTGCCTGGGACCGTGCCGACCACGGCGCGAACCTCGACCGCCTCCGCGTGATCAAGCGCCGCTACGACCCGGGCGACGTCTTCCGGGTCGGCCCGCCCGCCTGACCGGCGCCGGGGTCAGGTCTCGTCGAGGGCGTTCAGCCTGGCGCGCACGGCCTCGACGTCGGGGTGGCCGAGGCCGGTGAGGACCGTCAGGGCGAGGGCCCAGGCGGTGCGGGCGTCGCCGGGTCGGCCGGCGGCGTGGTGGGTGTCGCCGAGGTGGGTCAGGGTGTCGGCTTCGTTGTAGTGGTCGTCGAGGTCGCGGTAGAGGGTGATGGCCTGGGTGTAGCAGGTGGCGGCCTGGGTGTGCTGGCTGAGGTGGTGGTGGGCGTAGCCGAGGCTGTCCCACGCGGCGGCCTCTCCCCAGCGGTTGCCGAGTTCCTGATATAGGGGGAGGGCTTGGCGGCAGTAGTCGAGCGCCCGGGCGGGGTCGCCGAGCAGGGCGTGGCACCAGCCGACCGCGTTGAGTGCCTCGGCCTGGCCCCAGCGGTGGGCGGCGGTCTGGAAGAGGGTGAGGGCCTGCCGGCCGTGGTCGAGGGCCAGGTCGGGTCGGTCCCCCTGCGCCCACAGGCCGCTGGAGGTGATGTGGGTGTGGGCCTGGCCGACCGGGTCGGCCGCCTCGGTGTAGAGGTGCATGGCGTGCTGGAGGTGGGTGTGGGCCTGCTCGTGGTCGCCGAGCATGCTCAGCGCCCCACCGAGGAGGCGGTGAGCAGCGGCGGCGGCGGCGGGCAGCGGTCCGCTGGCGGCCAGGGCGGTCTGCCAGGCGGCGGCCAGTTCGTGCCAGCGTCCCTGCCGGAACAGGGCGGTGGTCAGGGTCCAGGCCAGCTGCCAGGCGTGGGCGTACCGCCCTTCACGGGCGGCGAGTTGCTGGGCGGCGAGCAGGACCGGCCGTTCGACGTCCATCCACCCGACCGCGGCCTGCAGGTCGGCAGGTTGCTCAGCGCCGGCGCCGGACGCGGCCAGGGTGAAGGGGACCGGACTGGGATCGCGGTGCGGATGCAGATGCCGGTCGGCAGCGTGGGCAGTGTGGACGTAGTGGTCCAGCAGCCGAGTGGTGCCCGCCTGCCGCTGCCGGTCGGTGTCCTCGGTGTGGGTGAGATGGGTGGCGTAGGCGGCCAGCAGGTCGTGGCAGCGGTACCGGCCCGGCACCTGCTCGGCCAGCAGGCTGGCCCGGGTCAGCTCGGTCAGCAACGGCCGCGTTCGCGCCAGGGGCTGGCCGATCAGGCTGGCGGCGGCGGGGGCGGCGGTGTCCGGGCCGGGGTGCAGGCCGAGGAGGCGGAACAGGCGGGCCGCGGGTGGAGTGAGCGCGTGGTAGGACCAGGAGAACACCGCTTGTACCTGGGTTGCCGGGTCGCCGGCGTCGAGCGCGCCGAGGCGGCGGCGGGCGTCGGTGAGTTCGCCGGCCAGGACGCTCAGCGGGAAGCCGGTCTGCGCGGCGCGCGCCGCGGCGATGCTCAGCGCGAGCGGCAGCCGGGCGCAGGCGGTGACGATCGCGTCGACCGCGTCCGGTTCGGCGGCGACCCGATCCGGGCCGAGCCGGCAGCTGAGGAGTTGGCGAGCCTCCGCGGCGGACAGCAGGTCGAGGGTCAGCGGGTAGGCGCCGTCGGTGGCGATCAGCGGGGTGAGCTGGTTGCGGCTGGTGACCACGACCAGCGCGCTGGGGGTGCCGGGCAGCAGCGGCCGGACCTGCTCGGCATCGCGGGCGTTGTCGATCACCACCAGCACCCGCCGGCGGTCGAGCAGGCTGCGGTAGAGGCTGGCCTGGGCGTCCGGGTCGGACGGGACCCGGTCGGGGTGCACGCCGAGGGCGTCGAGGAACCCGCGTACCGCGGCAGCGGGCTCGAGGATCCGACCACCGGGGTCGAACCCGCGCAGGTTCACGTACAGCTGCCCGTCGGGGAACCGGTCGCGGACCTGGTGTGCCCAGTGCACGGCCAGCGCGGTCTTGCCGACCCCGGCGGTTCCGGACACGGCGGTGATCACCACGCCGCTCGGGCGTTCGGCGGCGGTGCCGGCCAGCAGCGCGTCCAGCCGGGCCAGGTGCTCGCCCCGGCCGGCGAAGCCGGTCACGTCGGCTGGTAGCTGGGCGAGGATCACCTGCGGTGGGTCGGTCGGGCCCGGCAGCGGTTCCCGGCGCAGGATCGCCTGCTGCAACCGCTGCAACTGCGCCCCCGGCTCGGCGCCGAGCTGGTCGACCAGCCGCTCCCGTGCGGCGGTGAAGCAGGTCAGCGCGTCCGCGGTGGAGCCGGCCGCGTACAACGCGGTCATCAACGCCAGAACCAGCGGCTCGGACAGCGGGTGTTCCTCCAGCAGCTCGCCGACCGGCCCCACCACCGCGCCCGGATTCCCACCCCGGGTCTCCGCCTGTGCCCAGGCCACCACCGCCTCAACCTGCTCCTGCCGCCACACCACCCGCATCCCCGCCGCCCACTGCCCAGGCAGCCCGGCCAGCGGCTCACCCCGCCACAGGCCCACCGCCTCCCGCAGCCAGGCCACCCGCTGGGCGTTGTCGCAGGTCGGGTCACGGGCCTGCGCCACCAGCCGGCGGAACCGGTGCAGGTCCACCCCGTCGGCAGCTACCTCCAGCAGGTACCCGCCGCTGCGGTGCACCAGCCGCGATCGGCCACCTGCACCCTCGCCGGCGGCCTGCTCCAACACCCGCCGGATCGCGGCGACGTAGGTCTGCAGCGTCCGCCTCGCCCGCGGCGGCGGATCCGGCCCCCACACCTGGCCGATCACCGTCTCCGCCGGCACCAGCCGCCGGGCGTTGGTCGCGAGCACGGCCAACACGATGTGCTGCTGTGGCCGGCCCAACCCCAGCTCGCGGCCACCGGCCCACACCCGGACCGGTCCCAGCACGCCGAACTCCACCACCGGCCCCCGATCAGGCGCGCCCTGACCGCCGCCCACGGCAGACGCGGCCCCGATTTTACCGACCTGGTGCCGGGCCGACTGCGGCGCACCACTGAGCACGCAGCCTGGCGGCGCCCGGCCGCAGCCCTCCGGACACCGGCCGGCGGATGTCCGACCCCGTCCGACCCCGTCCGAGATAGGGCCGCCGCGGCGATGGCGTCCAGCACCATCCGGACCGGCGGGCAGACCGACCGACCCGCTCGTCACCTCGCCAAGGGAGAGCTCTATGAGCCGGAAACCCAGAACGTCCGCGCGCCGGCTGCTGGCCTGCGTCGCGCTGGCTGTCGCCGGGGCGCTGGGCGTCGCCGGAACAGCCAGCGCCGACCCGTTCGGGCTGGACACGCCGACCCACAACGAGCCCGGCGTCGGCTCCATCCCGGACAGCACCATCCACACGTTCTGCTTCAGCGGCGCCGGCTGGACCGCGGCCTGGCAGGCCATCGTCAACTCCCGGATGCTGAACCTCGACGTGCAGACCGTGTACGAGGGCGCGACCGTCGCCTGCGACGCCGCCACCGACGTCACGTTCGAGCTGAACAGCACAATGGGTGCCCGCGGCGACTCGCGCTGCGTGACCTGGAACGCGGTGGGCTTCTGCGACGCCGCGATCGTCCGGCTGAACTCGAACGCCGCCGTCCTGCCCAACGACCACCAGCGGCGCAAGACCGCCTGCCACGAGATCGGGCACACGGTCGGCCTGGCGCACGGCGACGACACGGCCACGTTCTGGAACGACTGCATGCTGTCCGGCACGGTGGCCGCCGGCAATCAGTGGGAGCAGTACAACGCCCACCACGTCGCCCACATCAACTCCCGCCAGGCCGCCGCCAGCTGATCCTCCGCCGCGGCACCCGGCGGCCGGCCGGGTGCCGCGGCGCAACCGAAGGAGCATCGGATGCCCCACCCGGCACCGCGGACCGCGCTCGCCGCGCTCGCCCTGCTGCTCGCCGCCGTGCCGGCGTGCGCCCCGGCCGGCCAGGCCCCCGCCGGCCGGTCCGCGGCCGACCGGCCCGCGCCGGCGCCGGCGCCGGCGCCGGCCCACCCAGCGCCGGACCCGTTCCTGCGGCTGTACGACGGCTACCAGGTCGACTACGAGCCGGCGGCGACCGTGACGGAACTGGCCGACCGATCCGAGGTGGTCGCGCTGGCCCAGCTGACCGAGATCAGGGAGGGCCGGATCCTGGGCACCAGCCGCGGCGACCCGGCCCGCGCCGAGCACCTCGTGTACGTCTTCCGGGTCACCAGGCAGTTGCAGGGGACGCTCCCGGGCGCCCTGGCCTACGTGGAGGCGCTCAAGCCCAGCTTCGAGCCCGCCACCCGTTTCGACGCGACGGCTCCCAAGGGTACCGAGGCGCTGCTCTACCTGCGGCGCGCGATCCCGGCGGCGGCGGGGGAGCCGTCCGTGCCGGCGCCGCAACCACCGCCGGCCGGCGCGCCGCTGATGTGGTTCACCACCCCGCAGGGATTCCTGGTCCGCCTCGGTGGTCGGGTCGCCCATCCGCTGGAGCAGGCCGGACCCGGCCGCCCGCTCTTCGCGCACAGCACGCCCGACCCGGCCAACCTGTACAGCTGGCTTCCGCCGCGCCTCGTGCCCCGGTAATCCGTGTCCACGGCGCCCGCCATCGGCCATGATCAGATCCCGGAGGTACCTGCCGCTGCCAGCCGGGGTCGCGGCGCAGTTGGAATGGACGTTCCAGCCTGGAGGGCGGGTGAGCAAGACCGTTCCAGTTGGGTTCGCTGGTCGCGAGCTCTGGGCCTACGACGTGAGTCTCTCGATTCTGCTCGCGGAGGTTGTCCAGGTCGGCGCGGAGGAATCGACCGAGGCCGACCGGCTGTGTCCTGGCTCGCGGGTGGGGCCGGGGGTGGGGTTGCCGAGGTGCGCGCCGCGGAGGAGGACGGTGATCTCGGCGCCGGTGGCCGGTCTGGCGAAGTAGTAGCCCTGGCCGAGTTGGCAGTTGAGGCGGATCAGTTCTTCCCATTGCCCGCGGTGCTCGATGCCTTCGGCCACCACGTACAGGCCGAGGGTGGCGGACAGGTCGATGATGGCGCGGGCCAGGGCGGACTCCTCCGGCCCGTGCAGGATGCCATCGATGAACGGCTTGGGGATCTTGAGGCTGTCGATCGGGAAGCGCCGCAGCCGGCTGAGGGACGAGTAACCGGTGCCGAAGTCGTCGACGGCGAGTCGGATGCCGAGCCGTTTGAGCGCCCAGAGCCGTTCGGTCAGGAGTTGGTGGTCGTCGGCGAGCACCGATTCGGTGATCTCCAGTATCAGCGCCGACGGCGGCAGTCCGGTGCTGGTCAGGGTCTCGGCGACCTCGGCGACGATGTCCGGGTGCTGGGCCTGGCACATCGACAGGTTGACGTTCATGGCGAGTGACGCGGTCGGGAACTGCCGGCGCCAGCCGGCGGCCTGCGCGCAGGCCTGCTGCAGGACGCTGTGGCCCAGTGGCCCGATCAGCCCGGTCTGCTCGGCGAGCGGGATGAACTCGTCCGGGCCGATCGGGCCGCGGTGCGGGTGGCACCAGCGGGCCAGCGCTTCCACGCCGACGATGCGCCCGGTGCGCAGCTCGACGATCGGCTGGTAGTGCACGGTGATCTCGCCGCGGGCAAGCCCGTCGCGCAGGTCGGCGGTGAGCGCGAGCCGGCGCAGCAGGTTGTCGTGCATGCTCGACTCGAAGTATGCGTAGCCGCCGCCGTCCTGCTGCTTGGCCAGGTACATCGCGACGTCGGCGTTGCGCAGGACGTCTTCGGGGTTCTCGGCCCGGTCCGGGTTGGCCAGCGCGATGCCGATGCTGGCCTTTGCGACAAGTTGCTGGCCGTGCAGGGTGATCGGGGCCCGCAACGTGTCCAGTAGCCGTTCGGCGAGTCCGGCCGCCTGGCCGGCGTCGGTGAGGTCGTCGACCAGGATGGCGAACTCGTCGCCGCCGAGCCGGGCGACCGTGTCGGACGGTCGGAAGAGCTCGCGCAGCCGTCCGGCCACGCTGCACAGCAGTTCGTCGCCGGCGCCATGGCCGAGGAAGTCGTTGACGTCCTTGAAGTCGTCCAGGTCGAGCAGCAGCACGACGATCGGGGCGTCGGCGCGGCCGCGCCGTTGCATTGTCTGGCCGAGGCGGTCGAGGAACAGGGCGCGGTTGGCCAGCCCGGTGAGGCTGTCGTGAAATGCCTGATGGGTCAGTTGCTGCTCGAGCGCCTTCCGGCTGCTGACATCCCGGATGGTCAGCACATAGCCGTGCACATCGCCCTCGTCGACCGCCGCGCTGACGGTTTCGGCGACGATCCAGGCGCCGTCGTTGCGGCGCATCCGGCACTCCACCACGGTGGAACCGTCCGCGATGGTCTGATCGAGCATGAACAGCAACGCGGCGTGGTCATCGGGGTGGGTCAGCTCGGCCAGGCGGGAACCGACCAGGTCGTCCGGCTGCCAGCCGAGGACCCGCCGTACGGACGGGGTCAGGTAGCGGATCGTGGAGTCCGGCTCGCAGATGGCGATCAGGTCGGTGGCGTTCTGGACCAACCGTTGCAGCCGGGTCTCGCCCTGCCGGCGGTGCATGTCAGCCAGTGCCGCGACCAGACCGCTGGTGCGGATCAGCGCCAGCGCGAACAGCACCATCGAACCCACGACGAGGCTCGGCGGGTCCACCGAGCGATCCCGGGCGCCTTGGATCGCCACGATCACCGGAGCCATCAGGGTCGCCAGGGCGAGCACCAACCCGAAGCGGGCCCGGCTCACCCTGCCGTCGTCCTGGTCGCCGGGCTGGTCGATTTCCCGCATGGACGGGTGCAGCGCGGCGGCGCCGAAGCCGGCGTAGAACACCAGCCACCCCGCGTCCACCGGGGTGGTCAGCCGCCAGGTGCCGTACAGCTGGATCAGCCCGTAGAGCGTGTCCGCAACCAGCAGCGCCACCGTACCGATGGTGAGCAGGTAGAAGGCCGGGTTGCGGCGCCCCCGGCCGACCCACAGCCGGGCCACCACCGCCAGCATCAGCACGTCGGCGAGCGGATAGGCCACCGACGTGAGCAGCCCCGGCAGCGGCAGGCTGCCGTCGACCACGTACGGCTCGACCAGGAACACCCACGACAGCATCGCCATCCCGACGGTGATCATCAGGCCGTCCAGCAGACCGGCCCAGTCCCGGCCCGGCGTCCGCGCGCGCAGTAGCAGCACCAATCCGACGATCATGGGCGGGTAGCTGGCCAGGTAGAACCCGTCCGCGACCGACGGCAGCGGCAGCTCGTGCAGCAGCAGCAGGTCGTTGACGTAGAAGGTGATGTCGCCGACGGTGAACAGGGCCTGCCCGGCCGCCAGCAGCAGCCAGGCCATCGCCCGGACCGGGCGGTGCAACCTGACCCCGGCCAGGATCGCGACCACCGGCGCCAGTCCGGCCACACCCCAGATGACCACCTTGACCAGCGGCGACGGCACAGCGTAGTAGCACACGCCGAGCAGGGCCGCGGCCGCCAGGAACCACCGCCACGCCCGCCGCCCCATCCATCACCCCCGACCGCCGGCACTGACCCAACCATCGGCCGGCACCGGGCCACCCCGAGCCAAACCGTCCCGCGTCGAGGTTCCGGCCCAGGAGTCGCGGCTCGGACTTGAACAAGTCCGCTCCGGTGTTCGCCCGGCCGGGCAGCCGGTGCCAATACTTGCCTGTCGGCAGAGCCGAGGTCGGCCGTGGGAGTCACCGCGCGCCGGTGCCGAGCGGAGGGTGACGCGATGGGCGGAGTTGAGCCACAACTGGCCGAGTTGGCCGCCGGGTACGGGATCGCCACCGACTACGTGGATTGGCGCGAGCAGCACGCCCACCCGCCGGCGGCGACCGTGGTCGCGGTGCTGCGGGCGCTCGGCGTCGACGCGAGCAGCCCGGAGGCGTGCGCGGCGGCGCTGGCCGAGCACCGGCTGCGGCCGTGGCGCCGGCTGCTGCCGGCCTGCGTGGTCACCCGGGCCGGCCAGGCGGCGACCGTCGACGTGCACGTGCCGCACGGCGCGGACGTCCGGGTGTGGCTGGAGCTGGAACATGGCGGCAGCCGGGACGACATCAAGCAGGTCGACAACTGGGAGCCGCCGCGCGAGGTCGACGGCCGGCTGGTCGGCCAGGCGTCGTTCACCCTGCCCACGGATCTGCCGCTGGGGTACCACCGGCTGCGGGCCCGCTCCGCGGACACCGAAGCGACCGGCACGCTGATCGTCACCCCGGCCTGGCTGGGCCTGCCGGACCGGATGGCGCAGACCACGACCTGGGGGCTGGCCGCCCAGCTCTACAGCGTCCGGTCCGGCCGCTCCTGGGGGGTCGGCGACCTGGCCGACCTGTCCGACCTGCTCGCCTGGGCCACCTCGCTGGGCGCCGGCTTCGTCCAGGTCAACCCGCTGCACGCGGCGGCGCCGGTGACGCCGATGGAGCCCTCGCCGTACCTGCCGACCAGCCGGCGCTTCGTCAACCCGATCTACCTGCGGGTCGAGCAGATCCCGGAGTACGCCTACCTGGCCGACGCGGACCGGACCGGGATCGAGGCGATCCGGGCCCGGCTGCAGGCCACCACGGCGGCCGAGGACCTGATCGACCGGGACGCCGCCTGGGCGGCGAAGCAGGCCGCGCTGCGCACCGTGTACGCGGTGCCGCGCAGCGGCGGCCGGGAGCTGGCGTACCAGGCCTACCGGCGGCACGCCGGGCCGGCCCTGGACGACTTCGCCACCTGGTGCGTGCTGGCCCAGCAGTACGGGGCCGACTGGACGCAATGGCCCCAGCCGCTGCGGCACCCGGGCACCGCGGAGGTGGCCGCGTACCGGGCCGGGCACGAGCCCGAGGTCGACTTCCACCGCTGGCTGCAGTGGCTGCTGGACGAGCAGCTGGCGGTCGTGCAGAGCGACGCCCGCCGCGCCGGGATGGCCATGGGCGTGCTGCACGACCTGGCCGTCGGGGTGCACCCGCGCGGGGCGGACGCCTGGGCGCTGGCCGACTCGCTGGCCGCCGGGGTGCGGGTGGGTGCGCCGCCGGACGCGTTCAACCAGCTCGGCCAGGACTGGCAGCAGCCGCCGTGGCGGCCGGACCGGCTGGTCGCCGCGGCGTACCGGCCGTTCCGGGAGCTGGCCGCGGCGATCGTCCGGCATGCCGGCGGGGTGCGGGTGGACCACATCATCGGGCTGTTCCGGCTGTGGTGGATCCCGGACGGCAGCGGCCCGGCCGACGGCACGTACGTGCGGTACGACCACGAGGCGATGATCGGCATCCTGGCGCTGGAAGCGTACCGGGCCGGCGCGATCCTGGTCGGCGAGGACCTCGGCGTGGTGGAGCCGACCGTGCGCGACTACCTGGTCGACGTCGGCGTGCTGGGCTGCTCGATCCTGTGGTTCGAGGAGGACCACGCCGGCCAGCCGATCCCGCCGGACCGGTGGCGGGAGTACTGCCTTGCCTCGGTCACCACGCACGACCTGCCGCCGACCGCCGGCTACCTGGCCGGCGAGCACGTCGAGCTGCGCGAGCGGCTGCACCTGCTGACCCGGCCGGTGGCCGAGGAACTGGCCGCCGACGAGGCGCACCGCCGCCGCTGGCTGGACACTCTCCGCGCGCACCATCTGCTGCCGTCCGGCGCGGAACCCGGTGCGGCGGAACCCGGCGAGGAGGAGACCGTCGCCGCGCTGCACCGGTACCTGACGCTGACCCCGGCCCGGCTGCTCAGCGTGGCGCTGACCGACGCGGTTGGCGACCGGCGCACCCAGAACCAGCCCGGCACCCGGGACGAGTACCCGAACTGGCGGGTGCCGCTGACCGGTCCGGACGGCAGCCCGCTGCCGCTGGACGACGTGCTGCGCTCGGAGCGGGCGGCCCGGCTGGCCGCGGTGTTGCGCGCGGACGGCTGACCCGGGTCGGGCCCGGTGCGTGCCGGAACCTGAACCGGCCGTGTCCTTGTCAGGGGTGGCTCGTTCTTTCCAGTGATCCCACCGACCCCTGACGGCGCCGGTCACCTGGTGGTGCGCGGCCGCCGCGACGCGAGGAGGCCGACATGGCCACCGATCTGACCCGGCGCGGCTTCCTGGGTCTCGCCGCCTCCGTGGCCGGGGCGGCGGCCGTGCTGCCGACGCCGGCGCGGGCCGCGGGCCGGGCCGCGGCGGTGCCGACGGTGGCGGAGCGGCACCGGGCGGTGGTGATCGGCAGCGGGTACGGCGGCGCGATCGCCGCCTACCGGTTGGCCGCCGCCGGGGTGTCCAGTGTGGTGCTGGAGCGGGGCCGGCGCTGGCCGGTGACCCCGGCGGGCGACACGTTCCCGCCGTTCCTGCGGCCGGACCGCCGATCGTCCTGGTTCACCCCGACGCCGACGTACCCCGGCATGCCGCCCGCGGTCTACCAGCCGTACGCCGGCCTGTTCGAGAAGGTGTACGGCCAGAACATGAACGTGATCTGCGCTGCCGGTGTCGGTGGCGGGTCCTTAGTGGACGGTGTGATGCTGCAGCCGGACGGGGCGGTCTTCAGCCGGGTGATGCCGTCCGAAGTGGACTATCAGGAGCTGGCCGACCGGTACTACCCGCTGGCACGCAGCCGGATCGGGGTCGGCAGCATCCCGGACGACGTGCTGGCGCACGAGCGGTACGCCGGGACCCGGCTGTTCCTCGACCAGGCGCGGCGGGCCGGCCTGCCCGCGGGCCGGATCGACGAGGCGGTCGACTGGGACGTCGTCCGCGCCGAGCTCGCCGGCCAGGCGGTGCCGGCCGCCTCCATCGGCGAATACCTGACCGGGATCAACAGCGGCGCCCGCACCTCGGTCGACCGCGGCTACCTGGCCTGGGCGGAAATCAGCGGGCTGGCCACCGTCCGGCCGCTGCACGTGGTCACCGAGCTGGCCACCGACGCGCAGGGCCGGTACGTGATCCGGGCCGAGCACATCGACGCCGACGGCCACCTGCTGGAGCGGGTGGTGCTGACCGCCGACGCGGTGTTCCTCGCGGCCGGGTCGATGGGCACCGCGCGGCTGCTCGTCCGGGCCCGGGACGCCGGAGCACTGCCGCGGCTGAACGAGCACGTCGGCCGGCACTGGGGCAACAACGGCCTGCGGATCTACCTGCGCGCACTGGTACCCGAGCCGACCGGGGCGCACCAGGGCGGCCCGACCAGCGTGGCCATCATGCGGTGGGACGACCCGGCGAACCCGGTCACCATCGAGTTCGGCCCGGCCCCGTTCCCGCTCGAGACACACGCGATGCCGGTGCCCGGCTTCGGGCTCTGCTCCCCGGTCGGGCACTTCGACTACCTCCCGCTGACCGGCGACGTCCGGCTGACCTGGTCCGCGGACGGCGACCGGGCCGGGCGGCAGTCCATTCGCGACACCCTGCGGCAGCTGGTCACCGCGACCGGCTGGCCGCCGGGCCCGACGCCGCCAACCCCGCCACCGTCGCCGCAGTCGCTGGACGGGCTGTCGCTGGACGGGCTGCTGTCCCTCGCCGCCGCCGCGCCGTACGGGCTGCTCGACCTGAACGGGCTGGAGTCCTACACGTTCCACCCGCTCGGCGGCGCCGTCCTCGGCCGGGCCTGCGACGGCTACGGCCGGCTGGCCGGCTACCCGGGGCTCTATGTCGTCGACAGCGCGCTGATCCCCGGCTCGACCGGCGCCTGCAACCCGGCCCTGACCATCGCCGCCCTGGCCGAACGCTGCCTGGACCACGTCGTCAGCCACGACGTCGGCACCGTCTTCTGACCGCGCGGCCGGGGCCGCCGGCCGGGCCGCGGTACCGCCCGCCTGGTATCGCCCGCCCGGTCCGTCCGCCCGGCGGGACGCGGGTGGCGGCCGGGTGACGTAGGACGGATGTCCCGACCGATCCCCGTCACCCGACCGACGCGTGGCCACCGGCGGTGGGTCCAGCATCGTCGCCGACAGCCGGCCCGGTGGGGCCGGGTCAGGCGGGGACGAGATGCGAAGGACGGTCGTCGATGATGGGCAGGGACACCACCACGCCGCAGCCGGGACGGCCCGGCCACCGGCGGTTGTGGGGCGGCGGCTCCGGGCCCGGCGTGCTGGTCGGGGTGCTGGTCGGGTTGCTGGCGATCACGCTCGCGCTGGCCGGGACGGGCGGCACGCTGGCCGGTGCGACCGCCGGGCCGGGCGGCGGAACCCCGGGCGGCGGAACCCCGGGCGGCGGGGCGATCGGCTGGGGCGACTGCCCGGCGGACGAGGTGGCCGAGCTGCCCGCGGCGGTCCGGCCCAGGTTCAGCTGCGCCAGCTATCCGGTGCCGATCGACTACGACCACCCGGCGGCCGGGACAACCGGCCTGGCCCTGTTGCGGCGCGCCGCCGAGGACCCCGCGCACCGCATCGGGTCGCTGTTCGTCGCCAACGGTGGGCCCGGCGGCAGCGGGATCGTCCGGCTGATCGAACTGGAGGGCCGGCTGCCGGCCGACCTGGTCCGGCGGTTCGACCTGATCGGCTTCGACCCGCGTGGCGTCGGCCGCAGCGCGCCGGTGCGCTGCTTCAGCACCGCAGAGCAGGCCGCCGCGGTGTACGGGCGGATCGTCGGGGTGCCGGTGACGGCCGCCGAGATCAGCTCGACGCTGGCGGCGAATCAGGAGTTGACCGCCGCCTGCGCCGCCACCGCCGGCCCGCTGCTGCCGCACCTGTCGACCCTGAACGTGGCCCGCGACCTGGACCGGCTGCGCCAGGGCGCCGGCGACGAGCAGCTGACCTTCCTCGGCTACTCGTACGCCAGCCTGGTCGGCGCGACCTACGTCAACCTGTTCCCGCAGCGGGTCCGGGCGGTCGTCCTGGACGGCAACGTCGACCCGGTGCTGCGGACCACCGACGGCATGGAGTACCTGCGGCAGCGAGCGGTCGGCGGCGAGGCCGTGCTCACCGCGCTCCTGGCCCGCTGCCGGGCCGCGGGGCCACGCTGCGCGTTCAGCGACGGCGACCCGCAGGCCAGGTTCGCCGAGATCCGGGAACGCCTCCGGCAGGGCCCGGTAGACGTACCCGGATTCGGACCGCTCACCCTCACCGACTTCACCGAGCAGCTCGGCGACACGATACCCAACCCGGAGGACTACCCGGACCTCGTCGCCGGGCTGCAGCTGATCTACACCGCGATCCACCCCGGCGCGCCGGCCGCGACCGCCCGACCGGCCACCGCGGCGACGGTGTTCGGCGGCCGGCCGGCTACGCCCGATACAGCCGCGCCCGGCACCCCGTACACCGGCAGCGAGGCGGCCCTGGCGGTCAACTGCCTGGACGAGCCGTTCCCACCGCGGCCGGCCGCATACCCGGTGGCGGCGGCCCGCTGGGAGCGCCAGGCACCCACCGCCGGCCGCGCCGAGGCGTTCAGCCAGCTCGCCTGCGCGACCTGGCCGGTACGCGGCGAGCGCTACCACGGACCGTGGAACCGCCGTCCGGCCAACCCGGTGCTGCTGTTCGGCAACCTGCACGATCCGTCCACGAACTTCACGTTCAACACCCGGATGGCGGCCAGCCTCGGCGCGGCCCGGCTGGTCGCGGTCGATCTGTTCGGGCACACCGTGATCGGCAAGGCCCGCAGCAGCTGCGCCGACGCCCTCGCCGCCCGCTACCTGGTCAGCCTGGCGCTGCCGGCGCCGGGCACCGTCTGCCCGGCCGACGCCCAGCCCTTCGACTGACCCGGATCCGCCGCCCCCGGCTCACCGGTGTGGCCCGTCCAACTCGGCTGACCCAGCCCGCCCGTGCCACCCGGCCCGGCGGGGCCACCCGGCCGGACCACCCGGCCGGGCCGGCCCTGCCGGTCGGGTCGGGTCACTCGGCGGGGCCGGGCAGGCCGGCCCGGACGGCGACCAGCGCCGCATGGGTGCGGGACGGGAGCTCAAGCTTGCGCAGGATGTTGCTGACGTGGGTCCGGGCGGTCCGCTCACTGATCACCAGTCGCCGGGCGATCTCCTTGTTCGCGCATCCGGCCGCCACCAGGAGCAGGATCTCCCGCTCCCGCCCGGTCAACGCGCCGAGCCGACCGGTCGGTGCTCCATCCGGCGCCGGGTCGGCCGGCATCGGCGTGGCCGCACTGGAGCCGGCATCCGGGCCGGCACCGGCGCCGGCCGGCGGCACGGTCGTCCCGCCCGGCTGGTCGGCCGCCGACCGATCCGTCCCGGCCGGCAGCGGACCAGGGTCGGCGTCGGCCGGTACCGGCGGATCCAGCCGGCCGGTCGCGGCGAGGAAGTGCGCGAGCACCGCCAGTCCCCAGATGAGCGCGACCCACAGCGGCCACCAGTAACCGGCCCCCTCGTCGCCCGGCCGCGGAGTGTGGTCGCGGGTCAGCTCCCACAGCCCGGTCAGGCCGACGTTGGCGACCAGCGCGAACATGGCGTGGGTGTGCCACGGCGGCAGGCTCAGCCGGCCGACGCGCACCGTCCGCTGGTCCATCGGCGTACTCCCGTCTGCCCGCGACCGGCCCGGCACCCGGCACCGTCAGCACAACGACGGTAGCCGCGGCGGCCGGGGGCGAGGCAGGCGGTGCACTCCGCTGGCCCACCGTTGTGCCGGGCCAGCGGCCGGGGATGGGCGCACAAGCGCTTACCGGGACGCGGCGACCGGCTGGTCGGGCTGGTTCCGGCTGTCCCGGCGCGGCACCCCCGGTGGCCGGATCGGCATCGCCTGCCGGCTCCCGGAGCGCATGGACGTCTGCACGGTCGGTGCCGTGGTCGGCTGCCAGGGCCCGGTGGACACGCTGCGCCGGACCGACACCACCGGTTGGGAGCCGGCCTGGTCGTCGCCCCGGGGCAGCTGACGCCGCCCCGGCTGGGCGTCCCGCGCCGCCCGGTCGCCGAGCCCGATGGTGGCCAGGTGGAATCCACCTGGCCGCCCCGGCCGGCGCGGTCGACCGGGCCGGTCATCCGGACCGGCGGCCGGTCGCCGCCGTCCGCCGGCCGGATCCAGCTGACCGGCGGATCAGCCGCCGACGACCCCGCTGCTCTGGCCGCCGCCGGTGACTCCGCTGGGTTGGCCGCTTCCGCTGATCCCGCTGGTCTGCCCGCCGCCGGTGACTCCGCTGGTCTGGCCGCCGCCGGTGATTCCGCCGGTCTTGCCGCCGCCGCTGATGCCGCCGGTCTGGCCGCCGTCGGTGATCCCGCCGGTCTTGCCGCCGCCGCTGATCCCGCTGGGTTGGCCGCTTCCGCTGATTCCGCTGACGTCCGCGCCGCTGCCGGCCATGTGGATCACGCCGTTGTCGGCGAGTACCCGCTGGACGTGGAGCACACCGCCGTCGGCGAGGACGCCCGGGCCGGATGCCGCTGCCCCGCCCAGGAACCCCCCGATGGCCGCCGCGAGCATGCCCACCGTGACGGCCCGGCGGCCGGAAACCCTGATTGCGGCACCCATCACAACCCCCTCGTCCGTGACCTACGGCGCAACTATGACACGCCCGGCCCGGGTTCCCGGCCACTCGCTCAGGTGATCCGTCCGGTCGCGGGCGCCGAGCACCACACCACCGGGACGACCCTGCGGGGGTTCGGTGCCGCCCACCGATCGCTGGGCGGCGGCCTATTGGATGAGTTCGTAGAGCAGCGCTGATCTGCTGCTCAGGAAGCCGTTGGCGCCGAGGTAGACGGCTCTGATCAGGTGCAGGCCGGTGGTCAGGGTGATGGACAGCGTCGCGTGCCCGTTGACGTCGAGGCTGACGACGCCGATGAGGTCCCACCTGTCCACGAACACCACGAGGCCCGAGGGGATGGCCGGGCCAGCGCCGGCAGCCACCGTGGCGGTGAAGGTGACCGGCTGGCCGGCCGTGCCGGGGTTGGCCGAGCTGGCCAGGTCGGTGGTGCTGGGGCCGGTCGGTAGCTCGCAGGTCGGCCGGGTGATCGTGTCGGTGTCCAGGGTGACCGCGGCGTCGCGGGTCAGCGCCCGGCCATCCACTGTCACCCCGGTGGTGACCGTGATCGACGCCATGGCCAGCACGTTCCCCCGGATGATGGAGTAGGTGCCCAGCGTGGCGGAGCTACCGACCTGCCAGAAGACGTTGCAGGCGCGCGCGCCGTTGATGAGGCTCACGCCGCTCGCGGACGCGGTGATGAGCGTGGACGCGGCCTTGAAGATGAAGACGGCGTTCGGGTCGCCCTGCGCGTCGAGGGTCACGGTTCCGGTGATCCCGAACGTGCCGGCGGGCGAGGCGTACACGCCGGGGGTCTTGGTGGTGCCGCCCAGCTCGACCGGGACGGTGCCCGTGGTCGGCCGTGCGGCGGCGTCGTTGTACGCGGCGACCAGGTCGCTCTTGGCCTGCACCGCGGCGTCGTCGGCGATGTGCGCGGCGCCGGTCAGCTGTCCGGGCGGGAACCCGGTGACCGCGGTGCCCGGGCTCAGCCCGAGATCGCCGGTGACCGTGGTAGCGCCGGTGTTCGTGACCGTCGACCCGGCGAGCACCGCGAAGTTGGCACTGCTGCCCAGCGGGACCGGCGCCATGGCCGCGGCCGCGTCAGGTACCCCGATCACCCCGACCAGAGCGGTTGTCGCGCCGCCGATGGTCAGTGCGGAGGCCAGCCAGAACGGCACGGCGATCCGGGAGCGGGTGCGCCTGCGGCGAGGCGTGGCCATGGGTTCCTCCGGAGTGGTCGCTACGGCATGGCACCGAGCGAACACTATATGTCACGTCAACTACGGAGTGTAAACACCTGTCGGGTCGACGGCGCGCCGGAATTTCGATTCGGTGCTCGGCCGGTCCGGCGGATGCCGGGTCGCGGCAACCCGGCGGGGCGTGGGGTCCGTTGTTCGGGTGTGCTGTCAGCGGGCTCAGCGTGAGGAGCGTGGATGAAGTCCTCGGAGGAAGCGGCGTACCGGGAGTACGTCACCGGCCGGTTGGGGGTGCTTCGGCGAACCGCCTACCTGCTGTGCCGCGACTGGCACACCGCCGACGACCTGGTGTCGACGACGATCACCAAGCTGTACCGGCACTGGGGTCGGGCGCACCGGTTCGAGGGCCTCGACGGTTACACCAACCAGATCCTGGTCAACGCCTGGCGGGATGAGCTGCGCCGGCCGTGGCGGCGGGAATGGGCCACCGACACGCTGCCGGACGTCGAGGCGGAGTCGGCCGGGCCAGCGCTGGTGGACGAACGGCTCAGCCATCTCGACCTGCTCAGCCAGCTGTCGCCGCGCCGTCGGGCGGCCGTCGTCCTCCGCTTCTACTGCGACCTCTCGATCGAGCAGACGGCGACGGTCCTCGGCTGCAGCGCCGGCACCGTCAAGAGCTTGACCGCGCGCGGCCTTGCGTCCCTGCGCGAGCTGACCAGCCAGACCGGCGAACGGAGAAGCTGATGAACGAGTTGAAGGACGCGCTGGACCGCGAGATGCCCGACGCACCGCCGAGCACCGTCGATGTCGACGCGGTGATGCTGCGGGAGCGACGCCGCAGCCGGCGACTGGGCACCGGCGCAGCCGGTTCCGCCGCCGTGGCCGTCGCCGGCCTGGTCGCCGGTATGGCGGTACTGGTCCCGATGGGTTCGGGTAGCAGCGTGGCCGGCCAGCAGGTGTCCGTGCCGGCCGCCAATCCCGGGCCGACGACGCCGGTGACCGTCCCCGGCACCAGGACACCGGCCGGGACGGAGGCGTCGACCAGCCCGACCTCCTGGCCGCCGCCGAAGTGTCCGCCGGGCACGAACATGGAACAGGCCGCTCCGGAGGGGCAGCGGCCGCTCCCGGTCGGTCGCGGGCCCCAGTTCACCGCCGCGCTCACCGGCGCCGTGCACGCCGCCGTCGGCAGTCCGCGGCTGGCCGACAGCCGCTGGGGCAGCGTGGATCAGCCGCTGGTCTTCAGCGGCGGGCCGTGCGACCCGAAGTACGCGGCGTACATGGCCGCCGCCGCCGTGCTCGCACCCCGGCCGTCCAACACCCGGCTCGGTGACCTGACCGTGAACCTGGAGTGGGACAACCAGTACTCCACGGACTGCCAGCGGACGCGGGTGACGGGCGAGGCGCCCGCACTCGCCTGCGTGGAGCGGACCGGACCGCGGGGCGAGAAGGTGATGGCCGAAACGCAGCGGATCGGCGCGCAGGGTTCTCCGGTGGCCATCTGGCACGACATCACGATCATCCGCCCGGGCGGCACGGTGGTCTGGGTCAAGTGCGGCGGCACCGGGCCGAGCCAGCCGAACCCGCCGTTCACCGTCGAGCAGTTGATCGAGATCGGCCTCAACCCAGGGCTGACTCTGTCCTGACCAGGAAACGACCGCCGGCCGGCCAGGGCTCAGCCCGGCCGGCCGGGCCGGTGCGGTCCATTGTGGACCGTGCTGGCCAGCGCGGCTGACCAACTGTGCCGGCCGGTCCAGCACCCGGCGGCCCAGACCGCATCCCCGAATGATCCCCCAGCTCGGGCGCACGGCGCCGCCGAGCCGGGCGGCGCCGTGCGTCACCACCCCCAAAACGTGAGGAGAACCCGGTGCGTGTTCGGGTCC